>Ga0207873_1002119_pt1 | contig 17140 bp, 14 predicted proteins | sample BGWIniCompost_FD_187373 | JGI IMG/M metagenome (GOLD analysis project Ga0207873, IMG submission 187373) | Cellulose adapted compost microbial communities from Newby Island Compost Facility, Milpitas, CA, USA - BGW Initial Compost (SPAdes)... ...
CGAGCCGGCCGGCGTAGGTGTCGGCGACCAGGCTGCCGAGCAGGGCGATGCCGACGGCGCCGCCGACCTGGCGCAGTGTCATCAGCAGCCCGGAGCCGCTGCCGGCCTCGTCGGCGTCGATGCCGCCCAGCGCCGCGTCCATGGCCGGGACCATGGCGAAGGCGAAGCCGAAGCCGGCGATGGTCAGCCACAGCGCGGTGAAGCCGTAGCCGTCGCCGGGGCCGGTGTGCGAGCCGAGCAGCGCGGCGAAGCACAGCACCACCAGACCGGCGGCGACGACGGGCCGGGGGCCGAGGCGGCGCACCAGCGGGCTGCCGGCCCGCGCCGCGATCAGCAGGCCGCCCATCATCGGCAGCAGCCGGAGCCCGGTGCCGAAGGCGTCGTGTCCGTCGGTCTCCTGCAGGCGGGTGGGCAGCAGGAACAGCAGCCCGGAGAAGACGAAGGTGCCGAGGGTGGCGGCGAGCGCGTTGAGCAGGAACACCCGCCGCCCGAGCAGCGCCAGGTCGAGCATGGGCCGCACGGCGTGCCGCTCGCGCACCGTCAGCGCGGTCAGCAGCAGGGCGGCCAGGGCGAAGGCGCCCAGCACCCACCCGCTGGTCCAGCCGCGTCCGGGACCCTCGATGATGCCGAAGACCAGGGCGCCGAGCCCGAGCGCGCTGTACGCGGTGGACAGCGGGTCCACCCTGGGCGTGGCCGGGTCGCGGGACTCGGGCAGCAGGAACAGGCAGGCGGCGATGCCGAGGGCGGCCATCGGCAGGTTGATCAGGAAGATCGAGCCCCACCAGTAGTGGTCCAGCAGCAGTCCGCCGACGAGCGGGCCGAGCGGCATGCCCGCGGCCATGGAGGCGGTGACGGCGGCGACCGCCTTGCCGCGCTCCTGCTCGCCGAACATCGACGGCAGCACGGACAGCCCGAGCGGGATGACCAGCGCGGCCCCGAGCCCCATCACCGAGCGGGCCGCGATCACCAGGCCCGGGGTGCCGGTGAGGGCGCCGGCCAGGGAGCCGAGGAAGAACACGGCGAGCCCCGCGACCAGCATCCGGCGGCGCCCGAAACGGTCACCGAGAAGTCCCGCGGGGAGCATCAGCGCGGCGAACACCACGATGTACGCGTCCACGATCCACTGGAGCTGGTCGGTGCTCGCCTCCAGCTGCGCGGCCATGGCCGGCAGGGCCACGTTGAGGATCGTCAGGTCGAAGCCGAGCGTGAGCATGCTCGCGACCAGGGCGCCCAGGGCCCACCAGCGGCGGGGGTCGGGCGGTACGGCGTTCACGGAGTCGACAGCAATGACAGCAGCCATGAAATGAGAGTAGCTCTCAAAAAGAGGTGACTGTCAACAATCGTCGCGCAGCCGTGCGGTGTCCGGGCGCGCAGAAGGGCCGCGGCGTCGTCGCCGCGGCCCTGTTCGTTCCGTTCGTTCCGTTCGTGTCGCTCGTGCTGTTCGTGCCGTCCGTCGGCCGTGCGTTACGCGTGCTGGTAGGCCACCAGGGAGATCCCCACGTAGTGGGCGATGAAGGCGGCCAGGGTGAAGGAGTGGAACACCTCGTGGAAGCCGAACCAGCGCGGTGACGGGTTGGGCTTCTTGATGCCGTAGACGACCCCGCCCGCGCTGTAGAGGAGGCCGCCCACGACCACCAGGGCGAGCACGGCGACGCCGCCGGTGCGCAGGAAGTCGGGCAGGTAGAAGACGGCCGCCCAGCCCATGGCGATGTAGCAGGGCGTGTAGAGCCAGCGCGGGGCGCCGACCCAGAAGACCCGGAAGGCGATCCCGGCGACGGCGGCGGCCCAGATGCCCCACAGCAGCCAGCGTCCCTTGGGCTCCGGCAGCAGCAGGATGGTCAGCGGGGTGTAGGTGCCGGCGATGATCAGGAAGATGTTGGCGTGGTCGAGGCGGCGCAGGACGCCGTCCATGCGGGGACTCCAGTTGCCCCGGTGGTACAGCGCGCTGACGCCGAACAGCAGGCAGGCCGTGAGTGCGTAGACCCCGCAGGCGATGCGGCCGCGGGTGGAGTCGGCGAGGGCGGTGAGGACCAGGCCGGCGACCAGGGCGGCGGGGAACATGCCCAGGTGGAGCCAGCCCCGGAGCTTGGGCTTGACCGGGTGCGGCAGATGGGTCGCGACCGGACCGCGGCCGTCGGCCGGCGTGTCCGAGGGCGCGTCGGGGACGAACGCTGTCATGCACCGCATGGTACCTACGGCACCGTAAGTTGCGGATCAGTGTGACGAATTGGGCACCGCTCCGGCCATCCTCTCACAGCACCTCGACCGGACCGTCACGCAAAGAAATCGCCATATCGACCCAACGTGCAGGTAAAGCCACCCGAAAACCGTGGTCATCGTCACGTTGCTCACCTGTGCGGCCCTCTGGACAGATGGGCGCTTGCGTCGGATGATCAAATGAGTGCGGTCGGCACCGGATGAGCGCCCAAGATCTCACCGACAAGCATCCGGGTCGCAGCCCCCACGGGGCCTCCCAACAAAAAACCCCTCATTTAGGAGCAATCGTGGCGCGCGACATCGCGGCTCCCACCACCCACCAGGGACTGATCTCCTGGGTCAACGAGATCGCCGAACTGACGCAGCCGGACGAGGTCGTCTGGTGCGACGGCTCAGAGGCCGAGTACGAGCGCCTGTGCGAGGAGCTCGTCGCCAAGGGAACGTTCCGGAAACTGGATCCGATCAAGCGCCCCAACTCCTACTACGCCGCCTCCGACCCCACCGACGTGGCCCGCGTCGAGGACCGGACCTTCATCTGCTCCGCCAAGGAGGAGGACGCCGGCCCGACGAACAACTGGAAGGACCCCGCCGAGATGCGGGAGATCTTCACCGGTGACAAGGGTCTGTTCCGCGGCTCCATGCGGGGCCGCACGATGTACGTGGTGCCCTTCTGCATGGGCCCGCTCGGCTCGCCGCTGTCCGCGATCGGCGTCGAGATCACCGACTCGGCCTATGTCGCCGTCTCCATGCGCACGATGACCCGCATGGGGCAGGCCGTCCTCGACGAGCTGGGCGACGAGGGCTTCTTCGTCAAGGCCGTGCACTCCCTCGGCGCCCCGCTGGAGCCGGGCCAGCAGGACGTGCCCTGGCCCTGCAACCAGACCAAGTACATCTCGCACTTCCCCGAGGACCGCGAGATCTGGTCCTACGGCTCCGGCTACGGCGGCAACGCCCTGCTCGGCAAGAAGTGCTACGCCCTGCGCATCGCCTCGGTCATGGCCCGCGACGAGGGCTGGCTGGCCGAGCACATGCTCATCCTGAAGCTCACCCCGCCGCGCGGTGAGGCCAAGTACGTCGCCGCCGCCTTCCCGAGCGCCTGCGGCAAGACCAACCTCGCCATGCTGGAGCCGACCATCCCCGGCTGGACGGTCGAGACCATCGGCGACGACATCGCCTGGATGCGCTTCGGCGAGGACGGCCGCCTCTACGCCATCAACCCCGAGGCCGGCTTCTTCGGCGTCGCGCCCGGCACCGGCGAGCACACCAACGCCAACGCCATGAAGACGCTCTGGGGCAACGCCGTCTTCACCAACGTCGCCCTCACCGACGACGGCGACGTGTGGTGGGAGGGCATGACCGAGCAGCCCCCGGCCCACCTCACCGACTGGCGCGGCAACGACTGGACGCCCGAGTCCGACACCCCGGCCGCCCACCCCAACGCCCGCTTCACCGTGCCCGCCTCGCAGTGCCCGATCATCGCGCCCGAGTGGGAGGACCCCAAGGGCGTGCCGATCTCCGCGATCCTCTTCGGCGGGCGCCGCGCCACCGCCGTGCCGCTGGTCACCGAGTCCTTCGACTGGAACCACGGCGTCTTCCTCGGCGCCAACGTGGCCTCCGAGAAGACCGCCGCGGCCGAGGGCAAGGTCGGCGAGCTGCGCCGCGACCCGTTCGCCATGCTGCCCTTCTGCGGCTACAACATGGGCGACTACATGGCCCACTGGATCGACGTGGCCAAGGACAAGGACCAGTCCAAGCTGCCGAAGATCTACTACGTCAACTGGTTCCGCAAGAACGACGAGGGCAAGTTCGTCTGGCCCGGCTTCGGCGAGAACAGCCGCGTCCTGAAGTGGATCGTGGAGCGCCTGGAGGGCAGGGCCGAGGGCGTCGAGACCCCCATCGGCATCCTGCCGACCAAGGAGGCGCTGGACACCGAGGGCCTGCAGCTGTCCGACGCCGACCTGGACTTCCTGCTCACCGTCGACAAGGACGTGTGGCGCGAGGAGGCCGCGCTGGTCCCCGAGCACCTCAACACCTTCGGCGACCACACCCCGAAGGAGCTGTGGGACCAGTACCGCGCGCTCGTCGAGCGCCTGGGCTGAGCACAGCCCCCACCAGCTCCGCGGCCGGTCGGATGCCCTGACCAGCGATCGTCACGTGCCGGCCGCGGAACTCACCGGCGGGGCCCCGTACAACGGCGTGCGGGGTCACGGGTCCGGCGCCGCCCGCTCCGTCCGCCCCGACGGAGCACCACTCGGTTCCGGACCCACCCCCGCCCTCCGGCACGGCCCGCCCCGGGCTCTCACGAACGTGCCGACCCACGACGGACGCCCCGGCTCATGCAGGACCGGGGCGTCCGGCTGTGCCCGGCCGCACCGGCGCGCGCCCGGCCCCTCGGATCAGGCGGAACAGGTCGGAGGCGGTGCGGACGTCGGTGAGGTCGTGCACGGTGCGGAGGTTGTCGCAGGGATGCGAGGACCGAGCCCGGCGCGGGGGAGGGGGTGGCGAGGGTGATGCCGAAGAGGCGGAAGTCCAGGCGGCGCTTGACGCCGTGCCACAGGCGCGCCAGTTCTCGGAGATCTCCCTGGGCGCGCCGCCGCTCTCGGGGTGGCAGATCCGCTCGTTGAGGTGGCCGGGCGTCTCGTTCAGCGCGGCCGTCGAGCACTTGAAGATCTCGTCGCTGAAGGCGATGTGCGCGGTCGTCGCCCGTCCGTCGTACACCTGCCGGTACTCGCCCCGCGCCGGCGCGGCCACGTCGATCGGCCCGGACATCCGCGTCGGCGCGGTGCACTTCGGCAGCAGGATCTCCCAGTACGCGGCGCCCTCGATCCGGCCGGTCAGCTCCCGCGCCAGCTCCGACGTCGCCGTGCCGGGCGGGCCCAGCAGCAATGAGTGCTGCCCGGCCGGCAGCGTCACCACCAGGGTCCGTACGACGTCGTCCCGCTCGAGGAACCGCTCCGCCAGCTCCTCGCGGACCGCCCGCAGCCGCCGCGCCGTCTCCTGCCCGTCCCCCATGCCGGGTTCCTCCCCCCGGTACCGCCCGCAGAGCCTCTCCCGGCCCTCGCGCCCCGAACGCTGCAGAAGCCATGCCGGACGCGGCCCCGGCGAGCCGCGGTACCGCACCCGATCCGATCGGGCACAGGATGTCGGGTCGGGGGCACCGCGTGCTCCCTAGCGTGAGGCACAGATCGAGGAACAGATCGAGGAAGAGAAGGGGAGCCGGGAGTGCTGGAGCGTCTCAACCAGGTCCTGGACCACATCGAGCAGCGGCTCGACCAGGACATCGACGCGGCCGGCCTGGCCCGTATCGCCGCCACCTCCGAGTACCACCTGCGCCGGATGTTCTCCGCGCTCGCGGGCATGCCGCTGTCGGAGTACATCCGCCGCCGCAGGCTCACCGTCGCCGGTGCGGAGGTGCTCGAGGGGCGCGCGACGCTGCTGGAGATCGCGGTGCGCTACGGCTACGGCTCGGGCGAGGCGTTCGCGCGTGCCTTCCGTGCCGTGCACGGGGTCGGACCCGGCGAGGCGCGGCGCACCGGAGCCGCGCTCGTCTCCCAGCCACGGCTCACCTTCCGCCTCACCGTCGAAGGGAGCAGCAGCATGCGATACCGCGTCGTCGACCGGCCCGGCTTCACCGTCGTGGGATTCAAGGCCCGGGTCCCCTTGGTGCACTCGGGACCCAACGAGAAGATCATCTCCTTTGTGCGCGGCCTGGACCGTGAGGCGGTCGGGCAGCTGGAGCAGCTGTCGGACCAGGAGCCGCAGGGCGTCGTCGCGGTCTGCGACGACCTGGACCCCAGCCGGGCGGAGGGTACGGAACTGGACTACTACCACGCGGTGGTCACCTCGGCCCCCGCACCGGAGGGCACCGACACCCTCCGGGTGCCGGCCGGCACCTGGGCGGTCTTCACCACCGCGGGTCCGTCCCCGCAGGCCATCCAGGACCTGTGGCGCGATGTCTTCACCCAGTGGTTCCCGTCCAACCCGTACCGCAGCCGCCCCGGCCCGGAGATTCTGCGCACCCGCCTGTCCGACGACGGCACCCACGCGGACGCGGAACTGTGGCTGCCGGTGGAGCGGGAGTCGAGCTGAGGCCGCCCGCGGGCGTGCGTCGGTTCCGTGGGCGACCGGCAGGTCAGGGATGACAATCGGCCATATTCGCACGTGTGTCCGATGTGTGGCCGGGGTTCATGAGGTCGATCAAGTCCCTTGAAGTGCGCCAAAGTTGGTGAAAGGGGCGCGCAGTGCCCCGGTTCACCGCGAGGCGTGTGTCCTGACCGAATCGGGATCATGGAGACGTCGTGGACTTGGGTTCCTGATCTTGCAGGACCAGAGTGATCGGCGTGGGGGAGCGCCACCGACCGAAACCAGGCGCTCGCACTCGGGGACTTTCGACCGAGCCCCGCTCTGCTTCTGACCACATGGGGGAACACGTGGCCATGACCAAGCGCCCCGGGCGGCGCATCATCACGTCCATAGCCGCCGTCACGCTCACCGCCTCGGCCGTTCTCGCCGGCGGCGAGGTGGCCGTCGCCGCCGACGGGCTTCCGGCGGACGCGGAGGGTACGGACACCACCGAGGTCGTCGAGATCACCGAGCCGGACCAGCAGGTCCCCACGGGGGACGCCGTGCTCGGTGAGGCGGAACTGGCGGCGGACGGCGCCGCGGGGGAGTCCGGCGCCTTCGCCGTCCGTGCCGCCGCGGCCAAGCGCCTTCCGTACCTCTGCAAGGCCACGGTCGACTACCCGCACAACTCGCACACCAAGAAGGGCACGATCAACGTGCACTTCGACACCAAGTGCGGCCAGGTGGCCCCGAATCTGAACACCGAGGGCACGCTGTCCCGCTCCCGCTGGTACGGCTGGGAGCACCTGGCCACCGGCAAGGGCGGCAAGAAGAACACCAAGAGCCTGCGCGTGGTGGCGCCCAAGGGCTGCAAGAAGGACACCTGGTACCGCTACAAGGGCCAGGCCCGCTTCTACGTGTCAGGCCCGCAGGGCAGGGGATCGGCCCACGTCTACAACCAGAACGACAAAGAGATCAAGTGCAAGGGCTGACACGGCGGGCGGCCGGCGGGGCGGCGGCTCTCTGTGTCGCCGTCCTGCTCGGGTCCTGTACGGGACCGGCGGATGAACCGTCCCGGGCGCGGGCCTCGGACCGGACCTTGGGGCCGGCGTCCCCGTCCGCGTCTCCGTCCGGGGCGCCGGCGCGCCCGGCCGCCCGGCTCGACGGGGGGCCCGCCCTGCCCCTGGTGGCGGGTCAGTGGGGCGACGGCCGGCGCAAGGCGCCCCCACGGCGCCTCGACTGGGAGGAGCCGGAGGGGAACAGCCGCGGGTCCGGCGCCGGGAAGCCGCTCAGCGTCAGGGTGACGGCCGACGCGGCTCCTTCGTACGTCTCGTTCATGCTGCACAGCAGGATCGACAAGTCCGGCATCCCGGACGAGGACGTGCGGCGGCAGAAGGTCATGGCGTGCGGACCCGGCATCACCGAACCGGGGTGCCGGATCACCCGGAACGAGGACCGCTCCTACACGATCGAGCTCGTGGGCGCGCCGCCGCCCGGGCATCCGTACCGCGTACTGTACGTGCAGTGGGCACCGAATCGTGCTGACGCTGAGGAGACTTGGGCATCGTGGCAACTTCCCACTGGCTAGGTGAACCTCCCTCGGGCGGGCAGGGCACGGCCGCCTTGGCCCTGGCCCGGATCGCCGCCGGTGTGGCGCGGGACGTGACGGTGGACGCCGTCGTCGAGCTCGAGTACGCGGCGCGTGAGGCGGAGCCCGAGCTGGGCGGGCGCTTCGGGACCGGGACGGCAGGGGGCGCCGCTGCTGTCCGGCGGCGGAACGGCCGGTCCCGGCGGTGCCGGCTGGAGGGCGTGTCCTCGCTGGGGCTGCGCGAGGAGGACGGTGCCGACGAGCCGTGGGCCGTGCTGTTCGATCCGGCCCGGCTGCTGAGGGGCATCGGAGCGGTTCCGGTGGCGCGGCGTGCGGGGGAGTGCGTCGAACTCGCCCTCGTACCACACCCGTTGTGCGCCGATCCGGGGGACGAGTGGCTGCCGCCCGGGGCCGGCCGGCTGGTCGTCCGGGTCGATGCGGACACCGGCTTCCTGCGGTCCGCCGAGCTGTATGACGCACACGGGGCCCTGGCCACCGCGCGGGTCGTCGAGCTGGACGTGCGTGAGGTGCGCGACGCGTCGGAGGGCGCGGGGCGGGTGCTGGGGCGGATGGCCAGGACGCTGGTGGAGCCCGTCGAGCTGACGGGCGGTGTCGTGGAGGTCGAGGCCGATCCGCACGACGACCTCGGCTTCGAGGCCTTCGAGGTCCCGGGCGGAGCACGACGGTCGTGGGACGTCTCGGTTCGCGGGAAGGAGCTGGCGCTCACGGGGGACTACGCGCCGGAGCGGACCGGGCCGGTGGCGGCCCGGCTGGCCGAACTGCTGACGCCCGGCCGCATCGTCGGGCACCTCAGCCGGGTCGAGGCGCAGCCGGGGGGCACGGACGACTCCGTGCGGGCCGTCGTGCGGCCGATGCGGGCCTTCCCGTTCAGTGCATGGGCGCCGGACGAGGGCCTGACCTGTGAGTTCACGGTCGATCCGGGGACGGGCCTGCTCGTACGGGCCGAGGCCCGCTCGGAGGAGGGCGTGGTGTTCCGGCACGTCGTCACCCGCGTCACCGCTGCCGGGCGGGAGCGGAAGGGCCGCTGATACGTCAAGGCGTCAAGGCGTCACGGGCGTCTCCCCTGGCTCCCGCCCTGCGGGCGGGTCAGGAGCCAGGGGAGACGCCCTCTCACGTACGAGGCGCCCGGCTCGCGCGTCGGTGGGAGCACGCGGGCCGGGGCCGGTCTTCGGGAGCCCGGTGGGCGGGCCCGCACGGACGGGAGCCGGTGGGCGGGCTCAGCGGGACGCGAGCTCCCTGGGCTCCAGCGCGGCGGCATGCGCGTCCATCCGCTCGGCGGCCAGGATCGCGGCCGCCGTGTCGGCGCGGGACGCGGCGACGACCAGTGCACGGCCCGCGAGGGCGTGCGCCCGCTCGTGCAGGGTCGCGGCGTCCGCCTTGCCGCCGGTCGTGCGCGCCGAGGCGCGGGCCGGCGTACGTCCTCCCCGCAGCCGGGTCACCTGGGCGGCCAGCCGTTCGGCCGCGGTGTCCAGGTCGGCCGAGGGGGCCGTCGCGCGCAGCTCGTCGGTGACGGCGAGCAGGGCGGCGAGGTGGCCCGCGAGCTGGATGTCCAGCTCCTCCTCGCGGGAGCGGTGGGGGAAGTCCTGGGGGGTGCCGGCCATCGTGCTGTGGACCGACTTGGTGCGGATCGGTTCGTACATGGATGGCCTCCTGTGAACTGTCAGGAAGCCATCCTAGCTTAGAATCGGTCTAAAGTTGAGTCGTCGATCGGATTCACGGTTCCGCCTCACGGGGCCGTCCGCGCAGTTCCGCGGCCCCGTCCACCCGGACCTGCGGCCTCAGGGCTGGCTGTAGCCGTCCAGGAAGCGCCCGATGCGGCCCATGGCGTCCCGCAGATCGGCGACCGAGGGCAGGGTCACCAGGCGGAAGTGGTCCGGGTCGGGCCAGTTGAAGCCGGTGCCCTGGACCACCATGATCTTCTCGCGCCGCAGCAGGTCCAGGACCATCTGCCGGTCGTCCCTGATCTTGAAGACGTTCGGGTCGAGCCGCGGGAAGAGGTACAGCGCCCCCTTCGGCTTCACACAGCTCACCCCGGGGATCTGGGTCAGCAGCTCGTAGGCCACGTCCCGCTGCTCGCGCAGCCGGCCGCCCGGCAGCACCAGGTCGTTGATCGTCTGCCGTCCGCTGAGCGCGGCGACCACGCCGTGCTGGCCCGGCATGTTGGCGCACAGCCGCATGTTCGCCAGGATCGTCAGGCCCTCGATGTAGGAGTCGGCGTGCGCGCGGGGGCCGGAGATCGACATCCAGCCCACCCGGTAGCCGGCCACCCGGTAGGCCTTCGACATGCCGTTGAAGGTGAGCGTGAGCAGGTCGGGGGCGACGGCGGCGGTGGGGGTGTGCACGGCGTCGTCGTAGAGGATCTTGTCGTAGATCTCGTCGGAGCAGACCAGCAGGTTGTGGCGGCGGGCGATGTCCGTCAGGCCCTTGACGACGGCCTCGTCGTAGACCGCGCCGGTGGGGTTGTTCGGGTTGATGATCACCAGAGCCTTGGTGCGGTCGGTGACCTTGCGCTCCACGTCGGCGAGGTCCGGCATCCAGTCGGACTGCTCGTCGCAGCGGTAGTGCACCGCGGTGCCGCCGGACAGGGAGACGGCCGCCGTCCACAGCGGGTAGTCGGGGGCCGGGACCAGCACCTCGTCGCCGTCGTCCAGCAGGCCCTGCATGGCCATCACGATCAGCTCGGAGACGCCGTTGCCGATGAAGACGTGCTCGACGTCGGTCTCGATGCCGAGGGTCTGGTTGTGCATCACCACGGCCCGGCGGGCCGCCAGCAGGCCCTTGGCGTCGCCGTAGCCGTGGGCCGTGGCGACGTTGCGGAGGATGTCCTCCAGGATCTCGGGCGGGCACTCGAAGCCGAACGCCGCCGGGTTGCCGGTGTTGAGCTTGAGGATGCGGTGACCGGCCGCCTCGAGCCGCATCGCCTCCTCGAGCACCGGGCCCCGGATCTCGTAACAGACGTTGGCGAGCTTGGTCGACTGGATCACCTGCATGCAGGGAGCTTACGGTCCCGAATCGCCCCTTGGGCCGTGTTTTCCGCCACGTGAGACGTTCCGGTCTGGGTGGCTATGCACCCCAGAGGTCCCAAGGGTCCCTTGCGGCGCAGGGGTTCTCTCCATCACCTCCACACCGACCCTCCCCACGACGGGCGCCCGCTCCTTCACACCGCCGGGCGAACCTGATCCGGTGCGCGGGCGGGCCGGCGCCCCGTGGGGTTACCGGCGGAAACCAGCCCTTGTCGTCCCGGAGTCCCGGCGATGACAATGCGCATGACAATTCTGCGGGCGACCGGAGCGATCCGGTCGCCTCCGTCGCATAGAGGGGCCCCACATGAGAAAACCTCTCGTCGTCGCGCTGTGCGCGCTGGCGATGACCGGTGCCGGCGCGATGCCCGCGGTCGCCGCCGAAGCTCCCCCCACGTCCGCGGACACGGCCGCGGCCACGGGCACGACGACCACCGGCACGGTGATGGACACCGTCAACGGCGTCCTCGACTCCCTGTCCGGGCTCACCGCACCGAAGGCCGGTGCGGTGAACTTCGCCGGGACGGTCGCGCTCAGCAACTGCTCCGGCTCCGTCGTCCGCATGCCGGACGCCGAGGACGACGACCCCGCGCTCGTCCTGACCAACGGCCACTGCCTGGAGAGTGGCTTCCCCGGCCCCGGCCAGGTCCTGACCGACCGGGCCTCCAGCCGCACCTTCTCGCTGCTGAACGCCTCGGGATCGCGGGTCGCCACCCTGCGCGCCGACCGCCTGCTGTACGCGACCATGACCGACACGGACGCGGCGATCTACCGGCTGAGCACCAGCTACGCCCGGATCAAGAGCTCCTACGGCATCGACGCGCTCACCCTCGACGACAGCCGTCCCGCCGCCGGCACCTCCATCAGCGTGGTCTCCGGCTACTGGAGGCGGATCTACAACTGCTCCGTCGACGGCTTCGCCCACCGCCTGAAGGAAGGCGACTGGACCTTCAAGGACTCGGTCCGCTACACGCCCGAGTGCAACACCATCGGCGGCACCTCCGGCTCCCCGGTCGTCGACTCCGCCACCGGCAAGGTGGTCGCGGTCAACAACACCGGCAACGAGGACGGCGAGCGCTGCACGCTCAACAACCCGTGCGAGGTCGACGAGAACGGCCAGGTCACGGTCCGCCAGGGCATCAACTACGCCCAGCAGACCTACCTGTTCCCCGCCTGCTTCGGCCCGGACAGCAAGCTCGAGCTGGACGCGAGCGGCTGCCTCGTCCCCAAGCCGTAGGCAAGGTCTCAGGGGCGGGCGGTCACCGGGGAGTCCGGCGCACCGCCCGCCCGGCCAGCACATCGGTGCGCCGCCCGTCCTCGATCACGAACTGCCCGTCCACCAGGACGTACGGGATGCCCGTGGGCAGCGTCCGCGGCTCCTCGAAGGTCGCTCCCGCGGCCACCGTCCGCGGGTCGAAGAGAACCAGGTCGGCCCGGTACCCCTCGCGGACCAGGCCCCGGTCCGGCAGCCGCAGCCGGGCGGCCGGACGCGAGGTCAGGTGCGCCACGCACTCCTCCAGCGACAGCACCCCCGCCTCGCGGACGTAGTGACCGAGGTAGCGCGGGAAGGTGCCGTAGGCCCTGGGATGCGGCTTGCTGCCCTGGAGGATGCCGTCCGAGCCTCCGGTGTGCACCCGGTGCCGCATGATCTCCCGCACGTTCTCCTCGTGGCCCACGTGCTGTAGGATCGTCGGCGCCAGCCGGTCCCGCAGCAGCAGCTCACGGGCGACCGCCCAGGGGCTCGTGCCCCGCTCCCGCGCCGACTGCAGCACGGTGCGGCCCACGTACGCGCCGAGCGCCGGGTCACCGACCCCGGAGATCTCGATGGTCTCCCACTCCACGGGCACCCCGTGGCAGCCGTCCGAGCCGGTCACCTCCAGATCGTGCCGGATCCGCTCGGCCGTCCCCTCGTCCGCGAGCCGCTTCAGCACCGCCTCGGGACCGCCCTCGCTCGCCCAGCTCGGCAGCAGCGCCACCAGCGTGGTGCAGCCCGGCGTGTACGGGTAGCTGTCGAGGCTGATGTCGGCGCCCGCGTCCAGTGCCCGGTCCAGCAGGGCGAGCAGCTCGGGCGCCCGGCCCTTGTTGACGCCGAAGTTCATGGTGGCGTGCGCCAGATGCAGCGGGCAGCCGGCCCGCCGGGCCAGCGTCACCATCTCCTCGTACGCCTCCAGGGCGCCGGCCCCGTAGGAGCGGTGGTGCGGGCAGTAGTAGCCGCCGTAGGAGGCCACCACCCGGCACAGCTCGGTGAGTTCGGCGCCGTCGGCGTACATGCCCGGCGTGTAGGTCAGCCCGGAGGACAGGCCGACCGCGCCCTGCTCCATGCCCTCGGCGACCAGCTCCCGCATCCGCTGCAGCTCCTCGGGCGTGGCCCTGCGGTCCTCCCAGCCCATCGCCAGCGCCCGGACGGTGCCCTGCGGGATCAGATAGGCGGCGTTGACCGCGATGCCCCGGTCGAGCCGGTCCAGGTACTCGCCGACCGAGCGCCAGTCGAAGTCGATGTCGTCCCCGGTGCCGTTCCAGCCCGCGATGGCGCGGCGCACCTCGCCCAGTGTGCGGTCGTCGACCGGCGCGTACGACAGCCCGTCCTGCCCGAGCACCTCGAGCGTCACGCCCTGCGCGGCCTTGGCGCTGTGGTCGGGGTCGCGCAGCAGCGCCAGATCGCTGTGAGCGTGCATGTCGATGAAGCCGGGGGAGAGCACCAGACCCTCGGCGTCCAGCTCGCGCCGGGCCTTCGGCCGCTGGCAGCCCGCCGCGGCGGCCTCCTTGACGATGGACACGATGCGTCCGCGGTCGACGACCACGTCCGCCCGGTACGACGGCTCCCCGGAGCCGTCGACGACGTCCGCGTCCCGTATGACGAGCTCTTCCATGCCGGTCTCCCCCGGTCTCTCAGAAGGGTCTCCCAGAAGGGTCTCTCGGAAGAAGGGTCAGAAGAAGGTACGGATGTATTCGGTCACCGTGCCGTCCGCCTCGGCGACGGGGATCAGCACCCACTTGTCGAACGAGGTGCACGGGTGGGACAGCCCGAGCCCCACCCAGTCGCCGACCCGGAGATCGGCCCCGGCGGCGGTGCGCAGCCAGGCGTGCTGGTCGGACAGCGCGGTCACGGTGATCCCCTCGGCCGGGTGCTCGGCCCCGTCCCTGCGGACCACCCGGGCGGACGGCAGATCCAGGTCGTAGGCCGCGTCCCGCTTGCCCGCGTTGAGGAACGCCTGCTCCGCGGACGGCCGGGAGACCACCTGGGCCCACAGCCGGAACGCGGGCTCCAGGGCGCCCTCCTCGGGGACCCGGTTGAACGGGGTGAGCCTGCGGTAGTGCCCGTCGTCGTGCGAGACGTAGGCGCCGGAGCGCAGCAGCTTCAGCACCGGGGCGGACAGGTCCGGGATCGCGGCGAAGGCGTCGGCGACCGCGTCGAACCAGGCGCTGCCGCCCGCGCTCACCACGATCTCGTCCAGCCCGGCGAACCGCCCTGCCTTGTCGAACTCCACGGCCAGCGACACCAGCCGGCGCAGCCAGGCGGCCACCCGCTCCGGGTCGGCCTTCGGCACCTCGCCCTCGTACCCGGCGACGCCGACCAGCCGCAGCCCGCGCGCGGCGGCCACCGCGTCGGCGACGGCGGCGCACTCGGCCTCGGTGCGCACCCCGGTCCTCGCGCCCTCGCCCGCGGCCAGCTCGACCACCACGTCCACGGGACGGCCGGCGCCGCTCAGCGCCGCGTCCATCAGCTCGACGCCGCGCACCGAGTCCACGTAGGCGATGAAGCGGAAGTCCTCGTCGGCGTCCAGCTGCGCGGAGATCCAGCGCAGGGCCGCCGCGTCGACCAGCTCGTTGGCGAGGAACACCCGCTGCACGCCGAACGCGCGCGCCACCCGCACCTGGTGCGGCACGGCGAGCGTGATGCCCCAGGCCCCGTGCTCGATCTGCCGCCGGAACAGCTGCGGGGCCATGGAGGTCTTGCCGTGCGGGGCGAAGGCGAGGCCGTGCCGGGCCGCGTACGTCTCCATCACCCGCAGGTTGTGCTCCAGGCGCTCGGCGGACAGCGCGAGCACGGGCGTGGTGAAGCCGTCGGTGAAGAGATTGAGGCGCCGGGCGGCCAGCTCGCCCACGGTGAGGCCCTCGGCGTCCGGCGGGAGGCCCCGGAAGCGGTGGTCGACGCGTTCCTCCGCGAGCCGGGCGAGGGCTTCGGAGCCGGGGCCGGAGACCATGGGGAACCTCCCGATCAGGAGCGTTGCGCTTAGTGCAACGCTCATTGCGTATGTCGCTCACCGCTGTCTAACATCTCGGCCACGCGGGGTCAACGGACACCGCGGCCCCCAAGCGAGAAGGAGCCCCGCCATCGTGACCGTCACCGGACCATCTGACCCCGCCCGCGGCGTGGACGTCGTGGCGCTCGGCGAGTCCATGGTGACGTTCCGGCCCTCCGCACCGGGCCGCCTCGCCGAGGTGCCGTCCTTCCACCGTGGGATCGGCGGCGCGGAATCCAACACCGCCTGCATGCTCGCCCGGGCCGGGCACACCGCCCGCTGGATCAGCAGGGTCGGCGCGGACCCCTTCGGCGACCACCTGCTGGCGGCCATCGCCGGGCACGGCGTCGACGTCTCCCGGGTGCGGCGCGACCCGGACCGCCCGACCGGCATCTACTTCCGCACCGCCGGCGACCGTGCGACCGACGCCCACGAGGTGGCCTACTACCGTGCCGGCTCGGCCGCCTCCGCCATGACCCCGGCCAACGTGCCCGCCGACGCCGCACTGGACGGGCGCGTCCTGCATCTGTCCGGCATCACCGCCGCGCTCTCCGAGGGCTGCCGAGACCTGCTCGGCGAACTCACCGCGCCCCGCCCGGACCGCCCGCTGATCTCCTTCGACGTCAACCACCGGGCCGGCCTCTGGCAGCACCCCGAGGACTCCCGCATCCTGCTCGACCTGGCCCGCCGCGCCGACATCGTCTTCGTCGGCGAGGACGAGGCCGAGGAGGCCTGGGGCATCACCGGCGGCGCGGAGGCGATCAGGAAGGCCCTGCCCGAGCCGGAGACGCTGGTCGTCAAGCGCGGCGCCCACGGAGCGCGGGCCTTCCACGGGGACGCGCCGGCCCGGGGCACCTCCGGCCCGTCACAGGTCACCTCCGCCCCCGCGCTCGCCGTCGACGTCGTGGCCACCGTCGGCGCCGGGGACGCCTTCGCCGCCGGATTCCTCTCCGCCACCCTGCGCGGCCTGCCCGTGCGGCAGCGGCTGCGCCACGGGCACCTCTGGGCCGCCGCCGCCCTCACCGCCCCCGGCGACCTCGCACCGCCCCCGCCCGCCGCGCTCGCCGACCGGCTCGCCGCCCTCGACGACACCGAGTGGGGGAGACTGCGACTCGGCCCCGGCTGGACGGCCGCCGTGGAACGGGCCGACGAGGAGGTACGCACCCCATGAGCCAGACCGTAGACCGCGCGCTGAGCATCCTGCCGCTGCTCGCCGAGGGCCCGGCCGATCTCGGCCAGGTCGCCGACCGCCTCGGCGTGCACAAGTCCACCGCGCTGCGCCTGCTGCGCACCCTCCACGAACACGGCCTGGTCTACCGCCAGTCGGACCAGCGATACCGCCTCGGCGCCCGCCTCTTCGCCCTCGCCCAGGAGGCGATGGAGAACCTCGACGTCCGCGAGATCGCCCACCCCCATCTGGTGCGCCTCAACGAGCAGTGCGGGCACACCGTGCACCTCGCGGTGTACGAGGAGAACGAGGTCCTCTACATCGACAAGGTGGAGAGCCGCTACCCGGTGCGCATGTACTCCCGCATCGGCAAGCCCGTCGCCATCACCGTCGCCGCCGTCGCCAAGCTCCTCCTGGCCGACCTGCCCGAGCCCGAGCGGCGGGCCCTCGCCGAGAAGCTCGACTACCCCATGTACACGCCCCGTTCGACACCGAACGCCGAGGCCTTCCTGAAGGAGCTGGCCAAGGTGCGCGAACAGGGCTGGGCCACCGACCTCGGCGGCCACGAGGAGTCCATCAACTGCGTCGCCGCGCCGATCCGCGGCGCCGACGGCCGGGTGGTCGCCGCGATGTCGGTCTCCGCGCCGAACGTCGTCGTCACCGCCGACGAGCTCCTCACCCTGCTCCCGCTGGTGCGCCGAACCGCGGACGCCATCAGCGGCGAGTACTCCGGCCGGACCCCGGCAGAACCGAAGTAAGGACATCCCCCGCATGACCGAGAAAGTCGCGCTCACCCCGAAGACCCACACCACCCCGCCCG
>Ga0207873_1002120_pt1 | contig 17132 bp, 12 predicted proteins | sample BGWIniCompost_FD_187373 | JGI IMG/M metagenome (GOLD analysis project Ga0207873, IMG submission 187373) | Cellulose adapted compost microbial communities from Newby Island Compost Facility, Milpitas, CA, USA - BGW Initial Compost (SPAdes)... ...
CCCCTGCCCACGCCCTGGGAAGCCCGTCACGTGGCCGTTTGCGCCGCCTCGTCGGAGCCCCAGCCGGCCCGCGAGGGATGTCGCGCTCGCGCGAGGGGCGGTTTTTCAAAAGTTATTGAAAAACGCCTAGTCGCCGACCCCCATACCTCTCCCACAGCTCTCCCCCAGCCAGATGGCGGCCGCGTCCGACGCACCGGTCCATTGGCCGTGGCACGAGGATGCGGAGATACGGTGAGGCGGCCGGGGAGGGGGCGGGTCGGTGGGGGCTGTTGTCCCTGGTCGTGAGGACGAGTGTCCCTGTCTTGGCGGGCCAGGTGTCAGGCTGGGGTCGGGACGGCCGCCTCTGGGTGCGGCGTCATGGCGGGCGTAGGGTAGGAAGCGGAGAAAGAAGACGTTTTTGTCCGATTAGCGCGGCGAGGTTGTGCGTCGATGCGCCCGGCCTGCCGCGGTTCGGGCACGAGGCGAGGGCGAGAGGGAGAGGCGAGTGCGGCTGACCCGTCAGAGCGACTACGCCATCCGCGTGGCGATGGGGCTGGCCACCAGCCCAGGGTACGCATCCGACGTGGCGACGCTGTGTCGCCGCCAGGGCATGCCGGCCGCCTACGGCGCCAAGGTGGTGCAGGCTCTGGCTCGCGCGGGGCTCGTCGTGACGACCCGGGGAGCCCGGGGCGGGGTGCGACTGAGCCGTCCACCGGAGGCCATCTCGCTGCTGGACGTGGTCGAGGCCGTCGAGGGGCCCACGGTCTTCACCCGCTGCATGCTCTGGCCGGGCGAGTGCCCCGAGCCCGAGCGGTGCGCCCTCCACCCCGTGCTCGACGGGCTGCGCCAGGCGGTGACGGGGTACCTGGGCGCCATCTCGGTGGCGGAGTTGGCCAGGCGCCACCAACTGGCCGCGCAGCAGGGCGACGTCGGTGAGACCTCGGGGCGGGGTGCCGGCGCCCTGTTGGGCTAGGAGCCGTGCTGGTCTAGGAGAAGTGGGGGGTCGGTCTTGGACGCACGGTCGGGCTTGTGGAAGCACGCGCTGGTGCTGACGGTGTTGGGCGTCTTCACGGTGATGGTGCTGGGAGCGGCGCTGAGCTTCGACGAGGTGCCGCCCATCCCCCAACGCATCGTGGTGGAGGGCACCGGCCAGCTGCTCGACGGCGAGGCCATCGCCCTGGGGCAGTCGGCGTGGCAGCGCTACGGGCTGATGGACTATGGTTCGGTGCTGGGCAACGGCGGCATGCGGGGCCCGGACTTCACCGCCCAGACCCTGCGGCTGATGGTCGACGCCATGACGGCCTACTATGGCCAGCAGGCGCAGGCGGCGGGCACGCCCCTGTCGCCCGCCGAGATCGAGGCGCGGGTACGGCAGGAGCTGGCGGCCAATCGCTACGATCCGGCGAGCCGGACGCTGACCATCTCCGCGGCCCAGGCGTACGCGCTGGAGCAGGTGGAGGCCTTCTATGCTCGCCTCTTCGCCGAGGGAGACCCCGAGGCCTCGCTGCCGGCCGGGCTGGTGGCCGCCAGCGACGTGCCGGCGTTGAGCCGCTTCTTCTTCTGGACGGCGTGGCTGTCGGCCGCCCGGCGCCCGGGCCAGGCCTACTCGTACACCAACAACTGGCCCTATGAGCCGGCTGCCGGCAATGAGGTAACGCCGGGCTCGGTGGTGGCCAGCGCCGCCAGCGTGGCGCTGCTGGTCGGCATGCTGGCCTTGGTGCTGTGGGCGTACTTCCGCTACCGGCTGCAGATGGAGCCGGCTCTGGAGGGCGGCCACGTGGCGGCCGGTCTGCCGGCCTTCATCTCGCCCACGCAGCGGGCCGCGGCCAAGTTTCTGGTGGTGGTGATGCTGCTCTTCCTGGGCCAGACCCTGATGGGCGGCTGGATGGCCCATAGCTACGTGACGCCCGACTTCTTCGGCGTGCGGGAGGTGCTGGGCATCCCCATCGACCGCCTGCTGCCCTTCTCGGTGGCCCGATCCTGGCACCTGCAGATGGCCATCTTCTGGATCGCCACGGCCTGGCTGGCGGCCGGCCTCTACATCGCGCCGGCCCTGAGCCGCCAGGCGGCGGCCGCCAGCGGCCAGGCGACGGCCGAGCCGCGAGGTCAGGCGCTGCTGGCCAACGTCCTCTTCGTGGCGCTGGTGCTGGTCACCGCGGGCACCCTGACGGGCATCTACCTCGGCGGGACGGGGCGCCTGGCGGCAGGGAGCGGTGAGGCCGGGTCGGGGCTGTGGTGGTGGATCGGCCACCAGGGCTGGGAGTACCTCGAGCTGGGACGCCTGTGGCAGATCCTGCTGATCGTGGGCCTGCTCCTCTGGCTGGTCATCGTCTGGCGGGGGATCCGGGCCGCCCTGCGGGCGCAGCGGGATCCCGGCAGCCTGCCGCACCTGCTGCTGTACGCGTCGGCCGCGATCCCGTTCTTCTATGGCTTCGGGCTCTTCTTCAAGCCGGGCACCAACTGGGCCGTGGCCGAGTTCTGGCGGTGGTGGGTCATCCACCTGTGGGTCGAGGGCATCTTCGAGGTCTTCACCCTGGTGGTGACGGCCACGCTGCTGGTGCACCTGGGGCTGGTGCGGGCGCAGTCGGCGCTGCGGGCGACCTACTTCCAGGTGATCCTGGTGATGGCCACCGGCGTCATCGGCACGGCGCACCACTACTACTTCGTCGGCCTGCCGGAGTTCTGGCTGGCGCTGGGTGCGGCCTTCTCCGCCCTCGAGGTGGTGCCGCTGACGCTGCTGGGCATCGAGGCCTATGAGCAGTACACGCTGGCCCGGCAGGCCGGACGGAGCTTCGCCTACCCGGAGGTCTTCTGGTTCCTGGTGGCCACGTCCGTCTGGAACGTCTTCGGCGCCGGCGTGCTGGGCTTCTTCATCAACCTGCCGGTGGTCAACTACTTCGAGCACGGCACCTTCCTGACCGCAGCCCACGGGCACGCCGCGCTGATGGGCGTCTACGGCATGCTGGCCATGGCCCTGTTGGTCTACGTGCTGCGCAGCGTCACCCGGCCCGAGGCCTTCTCCGAGCGGGCCGTGCGGCTGGGCTTCTGGGGGCTCAACCTGGGGCTGGCCGGCATGGTGGTGCTCACCCTGATCCCCATCGGCATCGGGCAGCTGGCGGTGGCCGTTGAGCAGGGCTTCGCCGAGGCCCGGGACCCGGCCTTCTACCGCACGCCGTGGGTGCATGCGCTGCTGTGGCTGCGGATGCTGCCGGACACGGTCTTCATCGTGCTGGGCGTGCTGCCCATGCTGTGGGCCACGGTACGGGGCCTGATGGGCCTGCGTCCGGCCGAGGGGGCCGTCGAGACGGTCGCCTCGCCGGCGGTGGGGGTCGCCGGCCACCGAGCCGCGCCGGCCGGCGTGGTGGACGCCTCCTCCCGATAGGTGAGAAACGGGTAGGAGCGAAGCGGGCCGACGAGCGGGCAGGACCCCCGCGCCCCCGCTCGAATGAGCGGGTGTCCTATCAGACCGGGAGCCTCTCCCTGTCGGGGGAGGCTCCGGCGCGGGGGTGCACGCCGTGAGGGTCGCAGGAGCCGTCGCGCTGGTGACGGGCGGGGCGTCGGGGCTGGGGGAGGCCACCGTCCGCCGGCTTCATCGACTGGGAGCCCGAGTGGTGGTGGCCGACGTGGCCGTCGCCCGTGGCCAGGCCCTGGCGGCCGAACTGGGGGAGGGGGCACGCTTCGTCGAGGTGGACGTCACCGATGAAGCCGCTGTCTCCCGGGCGGTCGAGGCGGCCGTCGCCCTGGGCCCCCTTCGCGTCCTGGTCAACGCGGCCGGCATCGGCGGCGCCCGTCGCATCCTGGGCCGGGAGGGGCCCATGCCGCTCGGCGAGTTCGTCCGGGTCGTCCAGGTCAACCTCGTCGGCACCTTCAACGCGCTGCGCCTGGCCGCGGCCGCGATGGCCGAGGCGCCGCCCGACGAAGAGGGAGAGAGGGGCGTCATCGTCAACACGGCCTCGGTGGCCGCCTTCGAAGGTCAGATCGGTCAGGCCGCCTACTCGGCCTCCAAGGGGGGCGTGGTGGGGCTGACGCTGCCCGCCGCCCGGGAGCTGGCGCGCTGGGGCATCCGGGTGGTCACCATCGCACCGGGCGTCTTCGACACGCCGATGGTGGGGGCGCTGCCCGAGCCCGTGCGCACCTCCCTGGCGGGACAGGTGCCCTTCCCGCCGAGGTTGGGGCGACCCGACGAGTACGCGGCGCTGGTGCAACACATCGTCGAGAACCCCATGCTCAACGGCACCGTCATCCGCCTGGACGGGGCGTTGCGCATGGCGGCCCGCTGAAGCCCGGACCGGGTGCGGCTCGCCCTACGGCCTGCCGCCGGGCTCGCCGGCAGGCGACCCCGCGGGGCCGCCCTCCTCGAGGTGGGCCAGATCCTTGTCGAGCGCCTCCCAGGCCAGCAAGGCGCACTTGACCCGCACGGGGAAGCGGCTCACCCCGGCCAGCGCCTCGAGCTCGCCCAGGTCGGCCTCCTCGGGCGCCAGCTCGCCCCGCACCATGCGGGTGAAGCGCTGCAGCATCTCCCGGGCCTCGGCCAGCGTCTTGCCGCGCAGCGCCTCGGTCATCATCGAGGCCGACGCCTGGCTGATGCTGCACCCCTGACCCGTGAAGCGAGCCTCGCGGATGGTCTCGCCCTCGACGGCCAGTGCCAGGGTGATCTCGTCGCCGCACAGGGGGTTGTGCAGGTGGACGCTGGCGTCGGCTCCTGCCAGCGGGCCCTTGTTGCGGGGGGACTTGTAGTGGTCCAGGATGACCTCTCGGTAGAGCTCTTCTAGCACGCTGGCCCCGCCACCCTCACCGGGGCTTGGCTCCCGCCCCGAAGATGGCCCGCACGGCCTCGAGCGCCCGCACCAGCGCGTCGACGTCCTCGGGCGTGTTGTACACGTAGAAGCTTGCGCGCACCGTCGCCGGGACGTCAAGCCAGCGCATGAGCGGCTGCGCGCAGTGATGGCCGGCCCGCACCGCCACGCCCTCCTGATCGAGGATGGTGGCCACGTCGTGAGGGTGGACGCCCTCCACGTTGAAGCTGACGACCCCGCCTCGATGCTGCCGGGGGCCGTAGATCCGCACGTCGGGCATCTGGCCCAGCCGCTCGAGGGCGTACGCCACCAGCCGCTGCTCGTGGGCGCGCACCTGCTCCATGCCCAGCGACTCGAGGTACTCCACGGCCGCGCCCAGCCCCACCGCCTGCGCGATGGGGGGCGTGCCGGCCTCGAACTTGTAGGGCACCTCGTTGTAGGTCGACTCGAACAGCCCGACCTCCCGGATCATCTCGCCCCCGCCGAACAGGGGCGGCATGGACTCCAGCAGCTCCCGCCGCCCCCACAGCACCCCGATGCCCGTGGGGCCCATCATCTTGTGCCCCGAGAAGGCCAAAAAGTCGCACCCCAGCTGCCGCACGTCGACGGGCTGATGGGGCACGCTCTGCGCGGCGTCGACCACGACCACCGCCCCCACCCGGTGGGCGCGCTCGGCCATCTCCCGCACCGGGTTGATGGTGCCGAGGACGTTGGACTGGTGCGTGACGGCCACCACCCGCACCCGGCCGCTCTCCAGCAGCCGCTCGTAGCTGGCCAGGTCCAGGGTGCCGTCGGGCAGCAGATCGACGTAGCGCAGGCGAGCGCCCGTCGCCTGCGCTACCATCTGCCACGGCACCATGTTGGAGTGGTGCTCCATGGGGGTCAGCACGATCTCGTCGTCCGGCCCCAGCCGCGGCTGGGCGTAGCTGCGCGCCACCAGGTTGATGGCCTCGGTGGTGCCCCGCACGAAGACCACGCACGCCGGGTCCGTCGCCCCGATGAACCGCGCCACCGCCCGGCGCGCCCGCTCGTACGCCTCGGTGGCCCGAACCGCCAGCGTGTGCACGCCCCGGTGGACGTTGGCGTTGTCGCGCTCGTAAAAGCGCGCCTCCGCCTCGATGACGCTACGCGGCTTTTGGGCCGTGGCCGCGCTGTCCAGGTAGACGAGCGGACGGCCGCCCGCCACCGTCTGGTGCAATGCCGGGAAATCCTCCCGACACGTCTCAATCGATCGCACGCTCGTCCGACCTTCTCTCACGCGGCTCCCAGCTTGGCGGTCACGATGCGCCGGATGCGCTCCTGCACGGCCTCCGACGGGATGCGATCCAGCACGGGCCGCAGGAAGCCTTCGACGATGAGGGCGATGGCCACCTTCTCCGGGATGCCCCGGCTCATCAGGTAGAAGAGCTGCTCGCGATCGACCTGACCCACCGTCGCGGCGTGGCCGGCCCGCTGCACCTCGCTCTCCTCCACCACGACGCTGGGGTTGGCGTCAGCCCTCGCGTCGGGACTCAGCACCAGGATGTTGCCCTTCTGGTAGGCACCGGACTCGCGCGCGCCGCTGCGGATGTGGGTGACCGCGCGGTAGATGCCCCGGGCCTGTCCGTTGAGCACGCCCCGGGCGGCGATGTCCGACTCGGTGTGCGTGCCCCGGTGATCCATGCTGTTGAGCAGGTCGAGATGCTGCTGGCCGTCGGCGAAGAAGACCAGCACGGTGTGCGACGAGGCGCCCGACCCCTCCAGCGCCGACTCGAACTCGCCCCGGGTCAGGGCGCACCCGAACTCGCCCAGGATCCACTCGACCTGGCTGTCCCGATCCTGGACGGCCCGCCGGTTGGTGAAGCTCTGGACGTGGGTGCCCCAGGTCTGCAGCGCCACGTAGTCGATGCGGGAGCTGGGCCCGGCCACGATCTCGACGGCCCCCGCCACCAGTGGCCGCACGCCGCCGGCCGCCTCAGCGCCGGCCGACATCTGGGACTCGATCACCGTCACCCGCGCCTCGTCCTCCAGCACGATGAGGGTATGGGGGAACAACAGCGGCCGGGCGGCGTCCATCCACGTCACGATCTGGATGGGCTGCTCGAGCTGCACGCCACGCGGCACGAAGAGCACGGTGCCCACGTCGCACGCCGCTCCGTGCAGCGCCATGAACTTGCCCTGGGAAGCCGGCACGGCCCGGGTCATGAAGTGGGCCCGCACCAGATCGGGCATCTGGGCCAGCGCCTCCGTCAGGCTCATCAGGCGGACGCCCCGTCGGGCCAGCTCCGGGTCGAGCCAGCGGGCCGACCGCACCGGCGTCTCGATGCCCGCCGCCACGTGCACGATGACGGAGCTGCCCGCCTGGACGCCCTGCAGCTCCTCCACCACGGCGGCCGGCCACGATCCGTCGACCCCCTTGGGGGAGGCGAGGTCGACGACCGGCGCCGGCGCGGGCGCCGACTCCAGAGCCCGGCGCAACGCCTGCACGTAGGCCTCCATGTCGAGCCCCGAGAGATCCGTGCGGTCCCACTGGGGCATGGGCGTCTCCTCGAAGAGCCGCAGCGCCTCGGCCCGCCGCTCCACCATCCACGAGGGCTCGGCCCGGCGGGCGCCGTAGGACTCGACGAGGGAGCGCTCGATCGCCAGCGTGCTCTGCACCTCCACCGCGCCGCCCCTCCTATCGTGCTACGCTCTGGTCGGCCAGTTGCTGGCGGAGCCAGTCGTAACCCTTCTCCTCCAGCTCCTCCGCCAGCTCCTTGCCGCCGGAGCGCACGATGCGCCCGTCCATCATGACGTGGACGTAGTCGGGCTCGATGTAGCGCAGGATGCGCTGGTAGTGGGTGATGATGAGCGCGCCGAAGTCGGGGCCGCGCAGGCTGTTGACCGCCCGCGCCACGATCTTGATGGCATCGATGTCGAGGCCCGAGTCGGTCTCGTCCAGCACGGCGATGTGAGGCTGCAGCATGGCCATCTGGAGCATCTCGTTGCGCTTCTTCTCGCCGCCGGAGAAGCCCTCGTTGAGGTAGCGGCTGGCGAAGCTCCGGTCCATCTCCAGGAGTTCCATCTTCTCGCGCAGCAGCTTCTGGAACTCGGCGATGGGGAGCTCCTTGCCGTCACCGCCGCGCACCGAGTTGACCGCGGCCCGCAGGAAGCTGGCCACCGTCACGCCCTGCACCTCGGCCGGGTACTGGAAGGCCAGGAAGAGCCCCTTGCGGGCACGCTCGTCGGGGCTCATGGCCAGCACGTCCTCGCCGTCTAGGAGCACCTGACCGCTCTCGATGGTGTAGCGCGGATGACCCATCAGGGCGAAGGCCAGGGTCGTCTTGCCCGACCCGTTGGGCCCCATCAACCCGTGGATCTCGCCGGAGCGGATCGTGAGGGTCAGCCCCTTGACGATGGGCTTGTCGTCGACGCTGACGTGAAGATCGACGATCTTGAGCTCATGCCTGGTCTGCTCGCTCATCGGCCTTCTTGTGCCAACCTCCTTCGTCCCGGTGGGAGATGGGGGAACCCCTCCCATTGCCTCCCGCAGTATAACACAGGCGAAGTTAACTTGCTTAACTATTCACCGGGCGGTAGGGGAGCGCGCCCGGTTGCCGAACAACGCCACGACCCCGCAAAGGAGGGATGGCGATGGGCTCCGCCGAGACGGGCATGGGACCTCCCCGAGCGGGTGGGGCGGCTGCCGCCGACCTGGAGCGTCTGTGGGAGCTCCAGCAGGTCGACGGCGCCATCCGGGCGGCTCGAGAGGGCCTCGAGGGGCATCCCGACCGGGTGGAGGCGGAGTCGGCCCGTGACGAGGCCGCCCAGCTCGAGGCGGCCTGCCAGTCGTACCAGGAGCGGCTGCGCGAGCTGCGCATGGCGGTGCGCCGCCTGGAGAGCGAGCTGGCCGAGGCGGAGCGGGAGGGCGAGCAGCTCCAGCAGCGCCTCTTCGGGGGTGCCGTCACCCACCCCAAGGAGCTGAGCTCGCTGCAGGCCCGCCTGGAGGCGGTCCGCGAACGAGCGGGTCGCCTGCAGGACGAGACCCTGGAGCAGATGGAGTCGCTGGAGCAGACCGAGAGGGCCCTGGCGCAGGCCCAGCAGGAGCTGACCCGGGCGCGCGAGCGCCTGGCTCAGGCCGAGCGGCGCTGGGAGGCCACCCGGCGCGAGCTGGAGGCCGAGCTGGCACGCCTCGAGCGACAGCGAGCCGAGCTCGTCGCTGCCGTCGCCAACCCCACCCACCTGGCGCGCTACGAGCGGCTGGCCGGGGCCAAGGGCGGGCAAGCGCTGGCCCTGGTGGACCAGGAGAAGTGCTCGGCCTGCGGCCTGCCCCTCTCCAACCTGGTGCTCACCGAGGCTCGCCGCAAGGAGCGCATGATCTTCTGCGAGACGTGCGGACGCATCCTCTACTGGCGGCCCGGGCGGCATCTCGGGCTGCCGGGGGCGCCGGCGCCGGCATAGGGGAAGTCGCTCGCGGCTTGACGGGCCCGGCGAGAGGGTTACAATAGGGTTCGGTCAGTGGGTCGGGAGGCCGCGGGTGGCCGGCCATGCCGGCGACCCGAGGAAAGTCCGGACTCCACAGGGCAGGGTGCCGGGTAACGCCCGGCGGGGGCGACCCCAGGGAAAGTGCCACAGAGACCATACCGCCGGTCGGCCCGACGGGCCGGTGCCGGTAAGGGTGAAAAGGTGAGGTAAGAGCTCACCAGCGGTCAGGCGACTGGCCGGCTGGGCAAACCCCACCCGGAGCAAGACCGAGTAGGAGGGGCCCCGGAGGTGGCCCGCCTCGATGCCCCTCGGGTAGGTCGCTGGAGACGGGCGGCGACGTCCGTCCTAGAGGGATGGCCTCCCTCGACAGAATCCGGCTTACAGACCCGCTGGCCGACTATCACCTCGTTACCCTGAGTCCCTACCGCCCGATGGGACCAGAGCGTAGCGGAGCGAGCGCCGGCCTCGTGCCGGCGATGGTGTAGGGACTTCATCAGGTAGACGAAGGCGCCCCTGGGGCGAGGGGCGCCTTCGCTTTTGCCGGTGGGTTCGTCGCCGGCCGCCGCGCTGCTCCTCTCAGCCCTGGGACGGCGCCATCAGCTTGGCGTCGACGACGACGGCGTCGTGCTCCCTCACGAAGACCGGGTTGAGGTCCATCTGGCCGACGCGGTCGGCGTTGGCCAGCACCCATTCGCTGGCGGCCAGCACCACCTCCACCAGCGCCTGCCGGCTGGCTCGCAGCCCCCGGAAGCCCTCGAACAGGGCCCGGCCCCGCAGTTCGTCCAGCATGGCCTCGACGTCGGAGGCTCGCACGGGCAGCCGGCGGAAGGCCACGTCCTGGTACAGCTCGGCGAAGATGCCGCCCACCCCGACCATGACGCAAGGGCCGAAGACCGGGTCCCGCAAGAAGCCCACGATGGCCTCCACGCCCGGGCGCTCCATGGCCTCGACGAGGATGGGATCGCCGGGAAAGCGAGAGCGGAGCTCCGTCACCACCTGCTCGAGCTCGGCGGCGTCGCGGATGCCGAGGCGCACGGCGCCCGCCTCGGTCTTGTGGAGCAGGGTCGGCGACGAGACCTTCGCGACCACGGGGAAGGCGAAGGGCAGCGAGGCGGGGACCGGATCGTCGGGCAGGAGCAGCCGCGAGGGCGGCACCTTGATGCCCAGTCCGGCCAGGATGGCCTTCAGTTCGTGTTCGGCCGCCGCCAGGCGGGCCGGGGCGCGTGTCGACACGTCGGCTCACCTCACCTCGGCACCATGGGCCGGTCGGCGGGGCTGGCCACCGCCGCGGCCATGGCAGGGTAGCGCAGGATGGCGGCCAGGGAGCGCACGGCCCGCCACAGCGACGGGTAGGTGGGCACGCCCAGGCCGTTGAGGATGCGGAAGGGCTCCTGGGTGTCCTTGACCCCGACCAAGGCCGCCACCACGGGCTTGCCGTAGCGGCGGGCCTGCCGGGCCACCGCGGGCAGCACCTCGGGGCTCATGAAGGGCAACTGCAGCACCACGCTGGCCAGCACGGCGTCGACGCCGGGATCCTCGAGCACCACCTGCAGCGCCTGCTCGTACATGGCGGTGGAGGCCTGTCCCGTCAGGTCGACGGGGTTGGCCACGCTGGCGAAGGAGGGCAGCACCTCTCGCAGCCGCGCCCGCGTGCCCTCCGTGAAGGTGGCCATGGCGAGCCCCACGCCGCGGGTCGTCGACTCGATGTAGTCGGAGAGCATGACCCCCTGCCCGCCCGCGCAGGTGATGACGGCGACCCGCCGGGCCCCCGGCGCCGGCATGGGGGCCAGGGCCAGCGCCAGGCACGTGTCGACCAGCTCCAGGTCGTCGAAGACCCGCCAGATCCCGTACTGGCGCAGCACCCCGTCGACCACCTGGTCAGGGCCGGCCATGGAGCCCGTGTGCAGCGCCGCCGCCCGAGCTCCCGTGGCCGTGCGACCTGCTTTGAGCAGCACCACCGGCTTTCGCCCGGCCAGCTGGCGGGCCGCCTCCAGGAAGGCGGGGCCGTCGGCGAAGCTCTCCAGGTAGAGGCCGATGACGGCGGTGGGATCTTCGGGGCGCCCCAGGGCCTGCAGGAGCTCCGCCTCCGCGATGTCGAGGCGGTTGCCCATGCCGATGAAGGCCGACACCCCGACGCCCATGGATGCCGCCGTCGACAGGAGCGTCGCGCCCACGGCCCCGCTCTGGGAGATCAGGGCCACGGTGCCCGCCCCGGGGCGGGGCAGGCGGTCGTCGGGCAGGAAGAGCGTGTCGAGGCCGTAGGCGGGGTTGAGCACCCCCAGCGTGTTGGGGCCCAGGATGCGGGTGCGGCTGCCCTGGATGATGGCCCGCAGCCTCCGCTCCAGCTCGCGCCCCTCCTCGCCGGTCTCGCCGAACCCGCCGGCGATGGGGATGACCACCTCGACGCCGCGGCGCACGCACTGTTGCACCAGTTCGGGGACGGTGGCGGCAGGGGTGGCGAGGACGGCGAGGTCGACGGGCTCGGGCAGGGCCTCGATGGAGGGCCAGACGGGTAGGTCCAGCACACGGGTGGCGTGCGGGTGGACGGGGTAGACCCGAGCTCGGCCCTTGAGCAGGTGACGGAGGATGATGTGCCCAATCTTGTCGGGGTTAGGAGAGGCGCCCACGATCGCGACGCTGCGCGGGGTCAAAAGCGAGCGGATCACGCGATCTCCCCCTTCTCGATGACCGAGCGGGGAGGGCAAATAGCTAGCAATTGCAATAATCCTGCTGCCCGCTCTCATTCTAGCAAAGCGGGCTGTCCGTGCCGAGTCCCGGCGCGCGTCGCGCGGATCGTGGGAGACCGGACAAGGGGCCAGGTGGAGACGGAGGAGGCATCCAGCAAGCCATGACGACGCGGACGTCCACGACGCTGTTGCAACGGGTGGCGGATACGGTGCGAGCCCTGTCGGTCGATGCCATCGAGCAGGCCCGCTCGGGTCACCCCGGCCTGCCGCTGGGCTGCGCGGAGATCGGGGCGGTGCTCTTCGCCGAGGTGCTGCGCCACGACCCCGCATGGCCGACCTGGCCGGACCGGGACCGGCTGGTGCTGTCGGCCGGCCACGGCTCGATGTGGCTGTACAGCCTCCTGCACCTGACGGGCTACCCGCTGCCGCTGGAGGAGCTGCGTCGCTTCCGCCAGCTCCACTCGCTGACGCCGGGCCATCCCGAGCACGGGCGCACCCCGGGCGTGGAGACCACCACGGGCCCGCTGGGCCAGGGCCTGGCCAACGCGGTGGGCATGGCCCTGGCCGAGGCCATGCTGGCCGCCACCTACAACCGCCCCGGCTTCCCGGTGGTGGACCACCGCACCTGGGTGCTGGCCAGCGACGGCGACATGATGGAGGGCGTCGCCGCGGAGGCCGCCTCCCTGGCGGGACACCTGCGGCTGGGCAAGCTCAAGGTGATCTACGATTCCAATCAGATATCCATCGAGGGGTCCACCGGGCTGGCCTTCTCGGAGGACGTGGCGCGGCGCTTCGAGGCGTACGGCTGGCGGGTCACCACCGTCGACGGGCACGACATCGAGGCGCTGCGGGCCGCCATGGCCTGGGCGGTGGCCGACGAGAGCCGCCCGTCGCTGATCGTGGCGCGCACGCACCTGGCCTACAAGAGCCCCAAGCAGGACCAGGCCGAGGCGCACGGCGCCCCGCTGGGCCCCGAGGCGGTACGGGCCCTCAAGGAGCGCATCGGCTTCCCGCCGGACCGCCCCTTCTGGGTGCCGGAGGAGGTGCAGGCGCTGTTCGCCGAGCGCCGTGCGGCCTGGCAGGAGGCGAGCCGGAGCTGGCAGGCCCTTTGGGAGGACTGGTCCCGAGCCTTCCCCGAGCTCCGGCAGCGGTGGGACGAGGCCATGGAAGGCCGCCTGCCGGCCGATCTGGCATCGGCCCTGCCGAGCTTCGACCCATCCAAGCCCGTGGCGACCCGGGTGGCCGGGGGGCGGGTGCTGCAGGCCCTGGCCGAGCGGGTGCCCTACCTGGTCGGCGGCTCGGCCGACCTGGCGCCCTCGACCCACACCTTCATGGAGGGGCTGGGCTCGGTGGGGCCCGGGCAGTACAGCGGGCGCAACCTCCACTTCGGCGTGCGCGAGCACGCGATGGGCGCCATCCTCAACGGCTTGAGCCTGCACGGCGGCTTGCGGCCCTTCGGCAGCACGTTTCTGGTCTTCTCCGACTACATGCGCCCGCCCATCCGGCTGGCGGCCATGATGCGGCTGCCGGTGCTGTACGTCTTCACCCATGACTCGGTCTACGTCGGCGAGGATGGTCCCACGCACCAGCCCGTGGAGCACCTGGAGGCGCTGCGCGCCATCCCGGGTCTCGAGGTCTGGCGGCCGGCCGACGCCACCGAGACCGCCCTGGCCTGGCTGGCGGCCCTGGAGCGCCAGGACGGGCCCTCTGCGCTGGTGCTGACCCGCCAGGGCGTGCCCGCGGTGCCGGTAGAGGGGGCCGACGGGGCCCGGCGCCAGCGGGAGGGTGTGCGGGCCGGCGCCTACGTCGTGCGGGGGCTCGACGAGGCCCAGGTCGACGTGACGCTGGTGGCCAGCGGCAGCGAGGTGGCCATGGCCGTGGAGGCGGCCGGACGCCTGCAACAGGAGGGGCTCCGGGTACGGGTCGTCTCGGTGCCGTGCCGGGAGCGGCTGGCCGCGATGCCCCTCGAGGCGCGCCGACGCCTGCTGGCGCATCCCAGCCCCTGCGTGGTGGTGGAGGCCGGCGTCGGCAGCGGATGGGGCTGGCTGGTGGGCGAGCGGGCGGAGCTCGTCGGGGTGACCCGCTTCGGCGAGAGCGCGCCGGCGGCCCAGGCCGCCGCGGCCGTGGGGCTCACGGTCGACCGCGTGGTGGAGGCAGCCCGGCGCCTGGTCGCGTCCCGCTGAGAGCCGTCAGAGGGAGCTCCCGCCCGGCGGGCTCGCAGGATCGCCGGCGACCGCGGTCGGATAGAGCCGCGCCTCGGGCACCGGGACGGGGCGGATGACCGCCACGTCGCCCACCCTGCGGGCTCGGAGCGCGAAGTCGAAGAGGTTGTAGGCCATACAGAGCGGCACGTCCGACGGGGGAAAGGGCGGGAGCTCCCCCGCCAGCAGCCCCTGCACCCGGGGCGTCTCCCACAACTCGCTCAGCCGCCGCGCCGCAGGCCACTCGGCGCCCCGCAGGTGGGCCTCGATGGCCTCGGCGCACAGTTCGTCCTCCTCGGTGGTCTCCCGGGCGGCGCGTCCCATGGCCACCAGCGTCACCACCGGAGGCTCCAGCCGCCGGATGGCCAGGGCCGTCGCGACGGCGTTGACCAGCGAGGCCACGTAGATGCGCCTGGCCTTGCGGCTGTAGATCACGCCCTGCGTGCCGGCGCCGGTGCGCTGCACGAAGGGTCGGCCCGTCAGGCGCAGCCCACCGGCCACCGCCCGCAAGAGTTCGCTGGGGGAGTTGCCCATGTCGTAGCCGGGCAGCGGCCAGGCGCCCGACTCGCCCGAGAGGACGGCGTCGGGGTACCGCTGCCGCAGGGCCAACCCCCGATCCTTGTCGGCCACGGCCAGCAGGGGCCGCGCGCCCAGGGCCGCCGCGTAGGCGCAGACGCTGAAGGCGCGAAAGACGTCGATGATCACCACCACGCCCTCGGCCTCGACGGCCCCGGCCAGGAGCCTCGTCCTGCGAATGTCCATGCCTCGAGCCCTTCTCGCGGGATGTTGGCTTGAAAGCGCCGCCATTATAGCACGCCCCGGGAAGGGGAGAGCCTGTCCCGGGGCGAACCAAATGGCGAATAATTGTGCTTACGACAACGGAGGTGGGTCGGGTGGGGCAGACCAGCGCCGGCGGCCGGCTGCGGGTGCGGCGGGCGGCCGTCATCGGCGCAGGCGTCATGGGCTCGCAGATCGCCGGGTGGATGGCGAGCCTGGGCATCGCCTGCGAGCTGTTGGACGTGGCGTCGCCTGGTCCTGACAGAAACCGGTTAGCGGACCAGGGCCTGCGCCGGCTGAGCCAGATGAAGCCCGCGCCCCTGACGAGCCCGGCGGCGGCCCGTCTCATCCGGACGGGCAACATCGAGGATCACAAAGAGCGTTTGCAGGATGTCGACCTGGTCATCGAGGCGATCGTGGAGGATCTGGGCGCCAAGCAGGCCCTGTGGGCGGAGCTGGAGCCGCACATCGCCCCGCGGGCCGTCATCGCCACCAACACCTCCGGGCTGTCGGTGACCGAGCAGGCCCGGGGCCGGTCGGAGGCCTTCCGCCGGCGCTTCCTGGGCATCCACTTCTTCAACCCGCCCCGCTACCTGCGCCTGGTGGAGGTGATCCCCACCGCCGACACGGACCCCGACCTCGTGGAGGCGGTGCAGGTGTGGCTCCGCCGGACTCTGGGCAAGGTGCCGGTGCTCGCCCGGGACACCCCCAACTTCATCGGCAACCGCATCGGCGTCTACTCGCTGCAGGTGACCCTGGAGGCCATGCAGCGCCACGGGCTGTCGGTGGAGGCCGTGGACCTGGTGACGGGGCCCGTCATGGGGCGCCCCAAGAGCGCCACGTTTCGCACGCTGGACCTGGTGGGGCTCGACACCTACCTCCACGTCCTGCGAAGCGGGGCCTCCCGCACGGATGACCCCGAGGAGCGAGCCCTGCTGGCGGTGCCGCCCATCGTAGCGGCCATGGTGGAGCGGGGCCTGCTGGGGGAGAAGAGCGGGGGCGGCTTCTACCGCCGCGCCGGACGCTCGGGGGAGGGGGGCGGTGGCGCCATCGAGGTGCTGGACTGGGAGAGCCTGACCTACCGGCCGCGCCAGTCCGTGCGCTTCGACTCGGTCGACCGCGCCATGGCAGCACCGCCCGAGCGGCGCCTCCAGACGTTGCTCGAAGGCGACGATGCCGCTGCCGCCTTCGCCCGGGACGTCGTCTACAGGGTGCTGGCCTTCGCGGCGGCCAAGGCCCCTTCCATCGCCTACAGCGTCGCCGACGTGGACCGGGCCATGCGCCACGGCTTCTCCTGGGAGCGGGGCCCCTTCGAGATCTGGGACCGGCTCGGGCTCGAGCCGCTGGCGGAGGCGATGGCCCGGCAGGGGCTCCAGGTGCCGCAGCTGGTGCGGGCGGTGCTCGAGAGCGGCGCCTCCTCCTTCTACCGGGAGGCGACGCAGGCCGGGGGGCCGGGACGGGTCGAGGCGGTGGCCTTCGTCGAGGCGCCAGGGCGGGAGGATGGCCGTCCTTCCATCGCCTACCGACCGGTCGTTTTGCCGCCCGAGCACCTGAACGCCTCGCACCTCGAGGCACGAGGGGCCACCGTCTGGACAGGGCCCAGCGCGACGCTGCTGGACCTGGGCGAGGGCGTGGCCGGCCTGCGCTGCCATCCGCCCAAGGCGGCCATCGACGACGCGCTGGTGGAGGCGCTGGAGCGGGCCCTGTCGGAGCTGGGTGGCCGCTTTCGGGGGCTCGTCGTCTTCGGTGACGGCCCCGACTTCTCCCTGGGCGCCAATCTCTTCCACATCCTGCTGGCAGCCCGGCAGGGGGCGTGGTCGCAGCTGGAGGCGGTGGTGCGGCGCTTCCAGGCGGTCAACATGGCCCTCAAGTACGCGCCGGCTCCCGTCGCGGTGGCCGTCGCCGGGCGCGTACTGGGCGGGGGCGCCGAGATGCTCCTGCACGCCCCGACCGCCGTGGCAGCGGTGGAGAGCTACATCGGCCTGGTGGAGACGGGCGTCGGGCTCATCCCGGCGGGTGGCGGCACCAAGGAGATGCTGGTGCGTACCCTGGCACGGCTGCCCGAGGGGCGGCCCATCGACGTCCAGCCGCTGGTGGCATGGGCCTTCGAGGTCATCGCCACGGCCAGCGTCGCCACCAGCGCCCACGAGGCCCGGTCGCTGGGCTACCTGCGGCCGGAGGATGCGGTGGTGGCGGACCGGGACGCCCTGCTCTACCGGGCTCGCCAGCGGGTGATCGAGATGGACGAG
>Ga0207873_1002121_pt1 | contig 17131 bp, 10 predicted proteins | sample BGWIniCompost_FD_187373 | JGI IMG/M metagenome (GOLD analysis project Ga0207873, IMG submission 187373) | Cellulose adapted compost microbial communities from Newby Island Compost Facility, Milpitas, CA, USA - BGW Initial Compost (SPAdes)... ...
GCTTTTTCTATGCGGCGACGTCAAAGGACAAAAGCTGATTTTTAAAGATTATACAGTCGAAGACGGCATTCCGCAATCCAACGCGAATGATATTATGCAAGACAGCGACGGTTACTTGTGGTTTGCTACGCAGAAAGGGGTGACCCGCTTTGACGGGAAAGAATTTTTTACGCTGACGGAGAATGATGGATTAATTAGCAACATAGCGCTTGCAGTATTTCAGGATAGCCGGAATAGATACTGGTTTGGAACCCGTTTTGGTCTGTCGCTATACGAAAATAACCGTTTCACAAACTTCACCATTTATGACGGCCTGCCCTCGAATCATGTAAATGTCATTGCAGAGGGGAGGGATGCAATATGGATCGGCACACAGTCAGGCGTATCGATGTTTTCGGAAGGAGTTTTTACGCCTATTCCTAATTTTCACAGGGTCGTCAACGACATTTATCCGGATGATTCCAGGATATTGATTGGCGCCGACGATGGATTGTATGTGTATCAGAATGGGGCGTTGTCAAAGTCGGGGAGCATACCCGATGGCACATTGGTTTCTGCAATAGCAAAGGATGAACTTGGACGGTTGTGGTTGGCCACCGACGCCGGGCTTTATTGTTGCATGAAGACGGAAACAAAAAGTTTTGGACCGGAAAGGGGTTTGGTGGATGTGGCGATTGAAGACCTTTTAATTGATTCAAAAGGGAATATTTGGTTGGCCAGCGAGAGCAAGGGCTTGTCCATGTTCGACGGTTCGCAATTTCATCATTACAACCGTGCGAATGGCCTCAATAATTCTTCATTATTCAAAGTTTTTGAAGACCAGGAAAAGAACATTTGGGTGGGAGGACGCAATGGACTCACCCTGTTCAATCGCCGTATTCCATTTGCGCATTATGATTTCAGCGAGGAGCTAAAGGAGAGCGATTATTTTGGAATGCTCCACCATTCGAACGGCGATTACTGGTTTACCACGTACGGGGACGGACTTATCCGGTTCGATGGCGAGGACTATGTGCAATATACCGAAAAAGACGGCCTACCGGATAACAGGTTCTTTGATGTGATAGAAGACCGAAATCGCAATCTTTGGTTTGCGTCCGCTTCCGGCATTATTAAATACGACGGTAAGAGTTTCATTTCATTTGTAGAAAAGGGGTTGCCGGCATGCAGGGTCTTCAACCTTATTGAGGACAAGAGGGGAGATATTTGGATGGCGACCCAGGAACTTGGGGCGGTCAGATTCAATGGAAGAAAATTCGAATATGCAAGCCGGGACCTTGGCATACCGGGGCGCGTGGTTCTTTCCGTATTTGAAGATTCAAAAGGCGCTATCTGGATCTCTTCCGTGGGTTCCGGTTTGTACAAGTTCTCGCCCGATCCTGAAAACCCCAAAATTGGGAAAGTGACTGCATTCAAGGGAGACGAAGTCGGCAATAACTCATATATCCGGTGCATTACGGAAGACCCTGCCGGAGGGATATGGTTAGGCAGCGCTTCTTACGGCGTAATTAGAATTGTTGAAGGAGATTCGATTCAATACGTGAGTTTCCGTGAAAAGGACGGACTTAAATCGAGCAACGTTTATATGATGATGTTCGATCATGACGGAAGGCTTTGGGTGGGAACAGAAAAAGGGCTTGACCGGTTAACTTTCGACGCAAATTATAACATTATTTCGGTAAAAAGTTATCAAAAACCCCAAGGCTTTACAGGGCTGGAAACCACCCTCAACGGATGTATGATCGACCGCAATGGTTCCCTGTGGTTTGGCACAATTTCAGGGGTTGTAAGGTATATGCCCGAGCACGATCTTGTCAACCAGGCTCCCCCAAGAACCCATATCAAGAAGATCAAACTTTTCTACCAGGATACCGACTGGAAAAAATATAGCGACAGCCTGGACAGCAGAAACCTGCCTGTAAACCTTGCCCTTCAGTACGACAAAAACCATCTCACATTTGAGTTTATCGGCATTTGCTTAAGCAATCCCGATCAGGTGAGGTATCAGTTTATGCTGGAAGGATTTGATAAAACATGGTCGCCGATGGTTAGCAAGAATGAAGCGGTATATACCAGTCTACCTCCCGGCAAATACAACTTCAAAGTGAAAGCGAGCAACGACGATCTGATCTGGAATGAAGAGCCCGTCGCTTATGCGTTTGTGATTCATCCTCCAATATGGCAGAAGTCTTGGTTTATTATCATGGTTCTTACCGGAATTTTTGGCGCGGCGGCGGGCGCGGTCAGGTGGCGCATTTACGAATTAAAACAGGCAAAACAAAAGCTGGAAAAGAAAGTAATCGAAAGAACTATTGAAATCAGCAGGCAAAATGAAAAGATCAAGCTTCAAAAAGAAGCGATCGAAAAGATTAAGGAGGAAATAGAAAAGAAAAACAAGGCGCTTGAACTTCAAAATCTGGAGATAGCAAAGCAAAGGGATATCCTTTCGCTCCAAAAGGCGGAAATTGAAATAAAGAATAACGACATTACGGCCAGCCTTGGGTACGCCCAACGCATTCAGAACGCCATGTTGCCGAACATATCGAAGATCAGGCAGCACTTCAAAGACATTTTTATTCTTTTTAAGCCCAAAGCCATTGTCAGCGGCGACTTTTACTGGTTCAGCAAGAGAAAGAACAAGATCATCATCGCTACGGTCGATTGCACCGGGCACGGCATTCCCGGGGCTTTCATGGCGATGATCGGCGATTCGTTGCTCAATCAGATTGTCAATCAAAATGAAATCGTCGAGCCCGCCCAAATCCTGAAGCGATTGCATGAAGGCGTAAGAAATACGTTGAACCAGGAAAACAATGAAAGCGCCGACGGGATGGACATTGCATTGTGCGCGATAGATAAAGAGCAATGCATTTTAAAATTTGCCGGGGCAAAGAGTTCGCTGATCTATTTTGAAAACGGTTGTCAAAATATCATTAAGGGCGACAGAAATCCGATTGGTTCCAAGCTCTTTGAAATTCCCACCGCATACAAAACCCATATAGTGCCAATTACCGACAAGACAAGGTTCTATATCTTTACAGACGGCTATCAGGATCAATTTGGCGGGGAGCATGACCGTAAATTTATGATCCGAAGGTTTAAAAAGCTCCTCCATAGCCTTCATCACCTTGATTTTGAAGAGCAAAAGCAAATCCTTGACGGCACCATTGAAAAGTGGAAAGCCGGCAACGACCAGATTGACGATATCCTTGTGATCGGATTTTCCGTATTTTAATCTGTCAATCGCCGCTAAACCGGGGCGCGCATTCTGTCGGATGATATATTATTTAAACCTTTCTACCGTTTATTAATTGATTTATTTAGAGGATTATTTTCATAACGCTATACTCCGACTTCAAAATGAAGGAATTGCTGTCATCTTTGATACTGGTTTTGGTTTTTACGCTGGTATACAGTTGTTCGGACAACCGGAAACAGAGGAAACTGGAAAGGGAAATTGAAGAAACCCATTCCCGGATCAAGGATATGCACGAAAACATCCTTTTTGCCAACGACACCCTTGAAACTGCGCTTAATGACATTCGCCGCGAGCAGGAGGTATTTTCAAAAAACAGGTCGCCCAAATACGACAGCCTGTGGCAAGCCTACCAGGTTGAGAGGTCGGGTCGAAAGGCGCTTGCCGACAGCGTCGGGGCGTTGTTGAGCAGGCTTGCAGCGCTACGATCGCATGAAGAGCCTAAATTGATTGAAGCGCAGATCAAAAAGCTGAGCGCGCAGGCGACCGCTTATACCAAAAAGTATGAGAAAATGCTGCAATCGCATGTCAGGTTTGAACGCATGCATGACGAGCTGCTTTATGGACACCTTACCGACGTCCATTAGCGGCCGGCGGTCTGAAGGGCGTCGGCGACAATGATCTCGCCGTTTTTTAGGGTGGGCGCAAGGTTTGAAGCGTCGAGTGTGAGGGTAAATCGGTAGTCGTCGTCGGAAACCAGGCGCTTCAGACGGCGTCGATGCGAGGATTTGCTCAAGTAGCCTTGGAGGTCGAGTTTGGCTATTCGCCACAAATCAATCGACGCTTTCACCGAATCGCATTCCGATTCAAATTCTCCGGAATCAATCAAAAGCTCGCTAAGCGCACCCGCAAATAGACTGTCTTCCAGGTTGAAAAGATTTTTCCACGCCGCGCACAGGATCACCACATTTTTTCCTATTGCGGAAAGCCGTTTGAAAAGCGCCGTAAGGTTGATAAAAGAGCCGATAAAGACTTCATCAGCGTCTTGTTTTGCAAGGTTGATGGCATAGGTGCCGTTGGTGGTGGAGAATGCGATAATTTTGTTGCGGAAATCCATTTTCATGAAATCGGAGGGACTGTTTCCAATATCGGCAAAATCAACCGTTTGTCCGTTTTGTTCGCAGGCAATGATATAGCCCTTCTCTTTGTATTTTTTTGCATCCTCCCTGTTCGATACAGGAATCACGGCCTTCACGCCATAGTTTAGTGCAGCGCAAATAGAAGTGGTGGCGCGAAAGATATCGGTCACCACAACCACAAAATTCTCTTTGACGAGTTTGTGGCGATATAATTCAGGAGAAAAACAGACTTCAACCTGCGGTTTCATATTCCAATTTTTGCAAATATAATAAGGATGGGCAAATGAGGAAAAGAGGCTTCCGACGTAAAGCGTATATGCCATCACGCCGGAACCGCGATTAAAATTGTTGAAAAAGATTGGTTAGTTTTGCGTTCTTATGATGGTTATATGCGAGTTGCTCTTCTGACATGCGCGATATTCGTTTCTTTGGGGCTTTCAGACTTATGCGCCAGGGAGATTGTCGTTGGTTCTTCATCAGAAATTGTGAAAGCGATCGCTAATGCATCGCCGGGAGATACGATTTACATTCTGGGGGGGCGTTATTTTTTTGACAGGCGAATAGAAATCAAGAATTCCGGACTGGCAGACAAGCGCATCGCGCTGTGGAGTTTTCCTGGCGACAGCATCAGGCCGCTGTTCGATTTCTCGCAAATGGAAGAGAAATCTTCCAACCAGGGAATTCGACTCTCCGCCAATTACTGGCATATAAAGGGCGTCGATGTGTATCGCGCGGGAGATAACGGGCTTTTGATTTCGGGTGGGAGTCGCAATATTATCGAATTCTGCTCCTTTGTCGCTTGTTCCGACTCCGGGTTGCAGCTCGACGGCGGAGCGTCTGAAAACCTGATTTTAAATTGCGATTCTTATTACAATGCGGATTCCAAAAAAGAAAATGCCGACGGATTTGCCTGCAAAACGGACGTGGGTTCCGGAAATACGTTTCGGGGCTGCCGCGCATGGCAGAATCTTGACGATGGCTGGGATGGTTATCTTCGGGATACCGACGGCGTGACAACGCGTTATGAAAATTGTTGGGCATTCCGGAATGGCTATCTTGCCGATGGAACGCGCGGCTATGGAGACGGCAATGGTTTTAAAACGGGAGGAAGCGACGAAAAGCGACTAAAGCATCATGCAATATATATTAATTGCGTAGCCGCAGGAAACGCCGCAGAGGGATTCGATCATAATTCCAACCGGGGCAATGTGACGCTTCTGAATTGCAGCATGCATGGCAATAAAACTAACCTGGGCTTTGGCGGAGAAAATCCTGTCGGAATTTTAACAATAAAGAATAGCATTGTTCTTGGGCCGTTGGGCAAACTGAAAGCCGATTCGGTGGTCGCATCGCATAACAGTTGGCAATCCGGATTCGCCTGCGAGGAAGGCGATTTTCTAAGCGTCGATATGTCTCAATTAACGCGTCCCCGTAAAGCGGATGGCAGCCTGCCCGATATCGAGTATCTCCACCTCGCAAAAGAGAGCCGCCTGATTGACGCAGGATTGGATGTAGGATTGCCTTATTCAGGAGCGGCTCCCGATCTTGGGGCTTTTGAATATCAGGGAGAGAATGAATTTTAACGCAATGATATTGGAACACTATAGCCTTAAGGCGCTCAATACATTTCATATCGACGCAAAGTCGCGGTATTTTACCATCGCCGATGATTTAACTCAATTGAGAGCAGCCCTCGAATTTGCCAAATCCAAAAACCTGCCCATTTTTATCCTCGGAGGCGGGAGCAACGTGTTGTTTACCAAAGATTTTAAAGGTCTGGCGATTAAAAATAATATCAAGGGTTTTGATATTGTAAAAGAGACCGCCGAACATGTGTGGATCAGGATAGGCGCAGGGGAGGAGTGGCACGAGGCGGTTAGCCGCAGTATCGACCTGGGATATAACGGCGTTGAAAACCTGAGTCTGATACCCGGCTCTGTTGGAGCCGCGCCAATTCAAAACATTGGCGCCTATGGCGTGGAGCTCTGCGACGTCTTTTTTTCGCTCGAGGCGCTGGAAATTGATAGCGGACGGCTCAGAACCTTTAATCGCGGGGAATGCGAGTTTGGCTACAGGCAGAGCGTCTTTAAGAATAAGTATAAAGGGAAGTTTGTAATCGTTTCCGTGACCCTGCAACTGTCTAAGGTCCCTGCTTTCAACATTTCATATGCCGCATTAAACGCCGCTTTGCAGGATACGGAGGTTAATTCGCTTACCGCAAAGAAAATCAGCGAGGCGGTGATCCGCATCAGGCGGAGCAAGCTGCCCGATCCCCAGGAAATTGGCAATGCGGGAAGTTTCTTTAAAAATCCTGTCGTCGACGCGAAAACGGTTCAGGAAATTAGCGCGAAATATCCGGACATTCCCGGGCATTTTGACAAGGAAGGGAACGCAAAGCTTTCAGCGGCGTGGCTGATTGAGCGGTGCGGATGGAAGGGCAAACGGATGAATGACGCGGGAGTGCATGAAAAGCATTCGTTGGTTTTGGTGAATTATGGATCGGCGACCGGAAGCGAAATGAAAAGCCTTGCCGAAGCGATACAGGATTCGGTGTGCCGGAAATTCGGGATTTCACTGGAACCGGAAGTGAATTTTATTTAACCCTTCCAATAGAGCTTATTCTTGTCGCAGGGATTATCGTTTGATAAAATTTAGGAAAGCCATAAAATAAAAGCGTTTCACCCCAAAGGAGTGAAACGCAGTACAAACCCAAAATTATGAAAAAAAACTACTTACGTTATATCTGTCCAAGCGGCTATTCCGTCTTGCTTTTCAGCGAGAAGCCTGGAATTCGATCGTTTCTTTCAACCACTTTTGCGGTGAGTTCCGTTTGAATTCCTATGCAAATATACTATGATTTTTGATAAATGTTTCACGTGTGCAACAAACAAATTGTTAAAAAAACGTTAATAAAATTAAGATTTAAAATTTTTGATGCAATGTTCAAAAAAATTGAATGCCAACAATCCGGAAAGCCGTTACATTGAAAAAATTGAAATGCCCCAACAAAAGTTTAACAATTAATTAACACTGCCATGAAGCGGCCGACGCTCTCTTTTTTACAGGGTTGGAATGTTCATTTATTTTCAATAAAAGTCGAAAAGAAAAAATTATTTATTATTTTTGCGTCGTCAAAAACATCGGGGTGTGGCGCAGCCCGGCTAGCGCACTTGCATGGGGTGCAAGGGGTCGCAGGTTCAAATCCTGTCACCCCGACATTGACAGAAAGCTCTGGACGAAAGTTCAGGGCTTTTTTATATAGGGACATTTTAAAAAAATGTTGAAAGGAATCTTCTTCCCAATTGCTTTTCTATGCGCCGCCTCCAAGGCCAAATCTTTTTTCCGCGAACCGTCGGATAAAGGCGGCGGTTTCGTCGATACCCAGAACGGATGAGTTTACGCACAAATGATAGGAGGATGCGGCTCCCCAGATTTTGTCGCTGTAGTAATTATAATAAGCCGCCCTTCTCTTGTCTATTTTTTCGATAAGCTCCTTTGCTTTTTGTTCCGTCAAACCCTGCAACATCGCCACGCGTTTGATCCTGTCTTCCTTGTTGGCCGAGATAAATACGTTCAAACCGTTGGGGCGGTCTTTAAGCGTGTAGTCGGCGCAGCGTCCTACAAAAATACAGGATTGTTTTTCCGCCAATCCGCGGATTACGTCGCTCTGGATTTTAAACAAGGTCTCATTGCTCAGATAATAGGAGGCATAATGATCGTCGATCAACGGCGTTCGCATGCCCAGCAGGGAGGGAAAAATGCTATGGGTTTTCTTTTCGTCTATTTCCTCGAAAAACTCTTTCCCGATGCCGCTTTTTTGCGATGCAAGATAGATCAACTCTTTGTCGTAAAAAGCGATCCGGAGCTGCGCGGCTAATTTTTCGCCTATGGCCCTGCCTCCGCTGCCTAATTGCCGGCCGATTGTGATATAAAAAAGGTTTTCCATATTGAAGTTGTAAGCGACAAATTTACCGCACTTTTGAATCCCGGTAATGTTGCGCAAGAAAATATAACGCCACTATCGACGACAACATATCGGCGACGGGGATGCTGTACCATACCCCCTTGACTCCGAAAAGCGGAGGGAAAATGATTAACAGCGGCGTCAGGAATAACACTTGCCGCGTCAGCGACATGAAAATCGCTTTGCCCGCCTTGCCTATGCTCTGGAAAAAGTTGGAGACCACCATCTGAAATCCAATCAATGGGAAAATGAGAAACACGATCTGCAATCCCGGCGCCGCGATATCGATCAGGTCGTTGTCGGTGGTGAACGCCGAGGCTACCGTTCGCGGGAAGAGCTGGATCAACCCAAAACCAAAAGAAGCCACTCCGGTAGCCAGCAATATTGTAAACAGCAGCGTTTTGTTTACCCTTTCCATCTGCCGGGCCCCATAATTATATCCGGCTATTGGCTGCATGCCCTGATTCAATCCCATCACAACCATTAAAAACAGCAGCGCAACGCGGTTGACGATGCCATACGCACCTACTGCGAGGTCTCCGCCATACCGGGTCAGATTTTGATTGATGAGAATCACGATTACGCTCATCGCGGAGTTCATCAGAAAAGGAGCCAGGCCAATGGAAAGGCTGTCGGCGACGATTTTTCTATTCAGTCTGAAGATGCCTCTTTGCAGGTGGATGAAATGTTTCTTATTGGCGAAGAACTTTAGCTGAGAAGCCAACATTGCCGCCTGAGAGATGATTGTGGCGACGGCCGCGCCCATGATGCCCCATCCCAATCCGTAGATGAAAAGCGGGTTGAGAACCACATTGATAATCACAGAGAATATAATATTCATCATCGCCTTTTGGGGCTTGCCCATGGCGCGTAAAAGCGCGTTGAGGCCGAAATACATGTGGGTTATCGCGTTTCCAAGGGTAATGATGAACATGTAGTCATAGGCGTAGCCGATGGTCTGCCGGCTTGCTCCAAAGAAGTATAAAATAGGTTTAAGAGATAGGAGGATGACGGCGGAATAGGCGACGCCCAGGATCAGGTTCAAGACCACCACATTGCCCAGGATATGGTTTGCGGCGATATAATCTCTTTGGCCAAGCCTCAGGGACATCAGGTTGGCGGCTCCCACGCCCACCAGCGTTCCGAAAGCCGCGGCGAGGTTCATTAAAGGGAAGGTCACCGCGAGTCCGGATAGTGCCAGCGCACCTACGCCATGGCCGATAAAGATGCTGTCGGTAATATTGTACAGCGAAGAGGCGGTCATTGCCACCACGGATGGGATTGCAAATCGCAAAAGGAGGCGCCATACATTCTCTTCGCCTAACGCTGTGGGCGATCCTTTCAGGTCTTCGCCCGTTTCTTCTTTAACTATCGCCGCTTCTGCTCTCATTCTGGGTAGGGATTTTTAAAAAACACAAATTAAGCGTGACGGGAAATGTTTCGCACAGAGCTCGCCAAGCCCGCAAAGATAGTCAGAATGTTGGTTACTGGGTGCGGAGCTGGAAGCTCGATGCCGGAAGAAGGTGCGGATTATTTCAAATCCCATTTCTGCGCATAGGGCCACCACTCTATCTAATTCAATTATCGCCCTCGTTGGGCTTCGCCAACCCCCGCCCATTAAAAGCTGTCAACTCAATTCCAATCGGCAAATAAGCGAATTATTGAATCACTATTCTCCAGTTCGCAGCCTCGCCGCTTTCAAAATCCTCATCGCTCTTTCTTGAGCTTCCCCAGGTATGGCTCCGTATGAATACTGATGTGGGTTCCTCTGCCAAACCTATCGTACAGTTGATTTTCGATACCGGTGGCGATATCGTGCGAAGCGGTCAGCGACAGGTCGCCGTCCATTTTTACATGCACGTCGATCGCATAGTCTGAGCCTATCTTCCTGGTTTTCAACCTGTGGTAATCCTTTACGCCGGGGGCGTTGTGTATAATGTCGATGATTTCGTTTTCAATTTCTTCGGGAAGGGCTGATTCCGTGAGCTCTTTTACGGTGGGGATGCCCATTTTTATGGCGACCCAGGCTATCAAAACGCTGACGACCATTCCCGCCAGGGGGTCTAATATCCGCCATTGATCGCCGAAGAAGATGGCGCCGCCTATCCCGAGCATTGCACCGATACTGGAAAGGGCGTCGGAGCGGTGATGCCACGCGTTTGCAATCACCGCCTGGTTGTCGATCGATTTTCCTACGCCGATGGTGTACTGGAAAAGCCATTCTTTCAGGACGATAGAGGCGACGGCGGCAAACAGCGCGATGAGCGAAGGTTTTTCCAGGGGCATTCCGGAAAAAAATGAATTGTAAATGCTTTTTGCGCCGCTCAGGAAGATGCCTAATCCGACAAACAGCAAGGCCATACTAATGAGCATGGCGGCAAATGTTTCGAATTTTCCATGTCCATAGCGATGGTCGGTGTCGCTTTCTTTATAGGATACCCTGACAAAAGCGACGACAATGACGTCGGTGGCAAAGTCGGAAATGGAATGGACGGCGTCGGCGATCATGGCGGCGCTATGCCCGAAAATGCCGGCCGCCAGTTTGAATAATGATAGTATAAGGTTGGTGAAAAAACCAACCCAGGTTACATTTTGCGCTTTTCGCGTACGTTGTTCCATTCCTCGAGCCTTTACCAACGAACAAATTTAAGATCATAACGCCATAAACTTAACTTATTGCAGAATGATGTAAATCGATTTCTATAACAAAGGAGAAAACAACCTCGCCGTTCTTTCGGCGAGTTTTGTATAGAATGGACGGGAAACCCATTCCTCATATTGAATGAGCGACGACGATTCGATGTCCTTGTAGAAACTTCTCCTTAATTCTTCCGCGAATTCTGTGGAATAGATGATGGCATTCACTTCAAAATTGAGATAGAAACTCCGGTGGTCCATGTTTGCTGTTCCTACTATCGAAATGGAGCCGTCCACTGTCAGCGTTTTGGCATGCACAAACCCTTTTTGATAGCGGTAGATCTCCACGCCAGCTCTTAAGAGGTCGCCATAATTGGTGGAAGCCGCCATGCTCACCAGCTTTGAGTCGGAAATTCCCGGAATCAGTATTTTTACCTTTACGCCCGAAAGCGCCGCCATCGTAAGCGCGTCCATCACACTGTCGTCCGGAATCAGATAGGGCGTGGTAAGCAGGATTTCGCGCTGCGCAAGATTGATGGCCTTGAGGAATGAAAACATGATGGTGGAGTTTGGAGAATCGGGGCCGCTGTATGCGATCTGAACATTTGCGGAGCCCTGCGCGGCGGGCGGATCGGAAAAATAGGTCTGGTCCAGATCGAGCTTCTGGCCCGAACAGAAGTTCCAGTCGCTGACAAAAATATGTTGAAGCAGGAAAATCCCCGGGCCGTCTATCCGGAGATGGGTGTCGCGCCAGAATTGCCGGTCCTCGTCGCCGGGCTGGTTAATGTAGCGGTCGCTGATATTGACGCCCCCAATAAACGCGGTCCGGCTGTCTATCACCACTATTTTCCTGTGATTGCGGTAATTGATCCTGTTTGCAAAATACAAAAACCTGACCCTGTTGAAAGGATAAGCCTCTACGCCGCCTTTCCGGAGTTCTTTTACAAACCTTCCTCTAATAGAACTGCTCCCAAAGTCGTCGTAGATCAATCGCACTTTCACGCCCTCGCGCGCTTTTTTGATCAGCAGGTCCTTCAGTCGATTGCCGATATTGTCGTTTTCTATAATATAGTATTCCAGATGAATGTGATCGCGGGCTTCGCTTATCGCCATGAATAGTTCGTCAAACTTTTGTTCCCCGTTGATCAACAATTTTACCTTGTTTCCGCTGGTGAGGGGGCTCTGGTTTTCGCGAAGCAGCAGTTTAACGAGCTTCTTGCCATCGGTAACTCCCTCTGCATGGGCAATGAGATTGGCCTCGGAGGCGGCGTAGATTCTTTCGGTCAGCTTTTTAAGCCGGTGTTCGTCGTCAATTAATTTTCTGCTGTAAATGGCCTGCTTCCGGTAGTTGATGCCAAACACAAAATAGAAGATCATTCCCCAAACCGGAACAAAAACGGCAAACAGCAGATAAGCCAACGCCTTGGCCGAATTGCGGGTGTCATAGATAATCCGCAAACAAACCACAATCACAAGCAGTATATAAAAGATTTCAACGACAAGCAGCAGATTCATGACGCATTTTGGGTAAACGACCGGCGCTTACGGCCGGGATATTCTCAGTGCCTAATATAGGAATTTTTGGCAAAATTATAAGAATTTGACAGACAACAGTGAACTGAAGATGTGGCGCACTGCGCACTGGCGAAGTGACGATGTGGCGAACTGACCATGTGGTGAAGCGGCGAATGGCGAGTCCCAACGTGGGGATAATCGAAATTAGCGTAGGGTGGAGCCTATGCCGCCAGGACAGGAATGAGAATTGAACCCGGCCTCATGCCTTTTATGCGCCAAGCAATCCGCCAATCCGCAACAGACAACATGAAACATCTGTTTCTTTTACAAGGCAGTATTTTATTTTTTGAATAACCGGCTATTCCTTAAAAAATAGATCCTATGAGCGTCTCCGTCGAAAATGTCCTCCTGGTTGTTTCCGTGCTCCTGATTGTCAGCGTGCTGGCTGGAAAAGCGTCCTTCCAGTTTGGGGCGCCTACGTTGATATTCTTCCTTGTCATCGGCATGCTGGCAGGATCGGAAGGAATAGGAGGGATCTATTTCGACAATCCGCGGACGGCGCAGTTTATCGGCGTGATCGCCCTGAATTTCATTCTTTTCTCGGGCGGTCTCGACACCAGCTGGCGGCTGGTTAAGCCCGTTCTCTGGCAGGGCGTCGCCCTTTCCACCGTTGGCGTGCTGCTGACTGCCTTTTTGGTGGGCGTATTTGTATGGGCGATCTCTGATTTCACCATCTATGAAGGCCTGCTTCTGGGATCGATCATATCGTCCACCGACGCGGCCGCCGTTTTTTCCATTCTAAGATCGAAAAGCCTTGCGCTGAAAAGCAAAATCAGGGCGACGCTCGAGCTGGAAAGCGGCAGCAACGACCCGATGGCGTATTTTCTTACCGTCGCGTTTCTCGGAATCGTCGCCGAGCCGGACAAGAGCCTTTGGTCTATCGTTCCCCTGTTTTTTCAACAAATAATCATCGGAAGCCTGGCGGGTTATTTACTTGGACTCGGGGGCAAGCACATGATCAACCGCATCAAGCTCGATTACGAAGGGCTTTATTCAGTGCTCGCCATCGCCCTCATGTTCCTTACGTTTTCTGTCGCCGACGCCCTTGGCGGCAACGGCTTCCTGGCCATTTACCTTGCCGCCTTGTATTTGGGCAACCACGAGTTTATCCACAAAAACTCCATCCTGAAGGCTTTCGACGGATACGCCTGGCTGATGCAGATTGTCGTATTCCTCACGCTGGGATTGTTGGCGTTTCCCAGCCGGATTTATCCGGTGGCCGGATTGGGCCTGGCCATTTCCATTTTCCTGATCGCCGTGGCGAGGCCGGTAAGCGTGCTGATCTGCCTGTATTTTTTTAAAATGAAATTCAGGCGCCGCGCCTATATCGCCTGGGTGGGTCTAAGGGGAGCCGTGCCCATTGTCTTTGCCACCTTTCCGCTAATCGCCGGCATCGACAAGGCCAATGTGATTTTCAATATTGTGTTCTTTATTTCGGTCACTTCGGTGCTGATCCAGGGAACCAGCATGCCGCTGGTGGCCAAATGGCTGCGCGTGTCGTTGCCCGCCCGGGTGAAACCGCTTACGCCGATGGACAAGCTGCTGAGCGAAACGCTGAACACCGCGCTCACGGAGGTAAAGATTAAAGGAGATAGTCCTGCCGTGGGGAAAAAACTTGTAGAATTAGGCCTGCCCGAATCTTCTATCATCGCCATCGTCCGGAGAAACGGCAAATACCTGATCCCATCCGGCGGCACAATCCTGGAAAAGGGCGACGAATTGATGGTCCTGGCCGAAACGGAATCCGGGATCAAACGCGTCAGGGAGATTCTTTGCAATACAAAGGAATAGCGCGCTCCTGCAACTTGGGGAAACGCTCCTGTAACGAGGAAAAACGGTCCTGCAACGAGGAAAAACGCGATTGCGGCGAGGGGTGGGTCCAGCGTTTCAGGGAAAAGCGCCCCTGCTCCAAACGGAATTTCAATAATTAGAAATACGGATAAAAACCGTTCCAAAGGTTGATTCGGGCATTTGCAGCATTCTCAAAAAAATCGAAAGGAATCTTCTCCTGCAAGGATTTCAGCCTTGGCAGACAATAATCTGCGGGTTTATCCTAAGGTATTTTTCGACTAACGGCTTGATGATTGTACGATAGGATCAATCAATAATTTTTCATCGCGCACTGAATAGAAAGCCCGCACGGAAAATCCATGCGGGTTCTAACAGGCAGAATTGAAAAAAACGCATTATTAAAAATCTATTCTCCCAAGGCGGGACTCTTGAATTCTTTGTCGTTCTCCAACTTCCCGATTTCCTGGTCGATTGTCCACAAGCCGATGCTGCCTTCTCCGATGATTTCAAAAAGTTCGAGAGCCCGCCGAGCAAGGGTTTCTTCTTCCCGTTGTTCTTCCACATACCATTGCATGAAGTTGAAGGTGGCAAAATCCTTGACCGTCAGGCAATGATCCACAATGCCGTTGATGGACTGCGTCACGGCCACTTCGTGATTGAGGATCTTGTTAAAAATCTCCCGAAGCGAAGAAAATTGATGCTGAATGCCCTTGATTTCCGGTTGAAGAGCATGCCCCCCGGAGTCGTTGATATACCTGAACAGCTTCAGCATGTGCATCCGCTCTTCTTCCGCATGGTTGTAAAGGAACTTTGCGGCATTGATGTAGCCTTTCATGTCGCACCACGACGCCATGGAAAGGTATGCGGCCGACGACGTGCCTTCCATCATGATCTGCTTGTTGAGCAACTTTTCTGTTTCTTCGCTTATCGAGCGATATGGGGTTTTTGATTGGCTCATTGGCATGTATTTTTAATTAAAAAAATGATTTATGGTTTTAAAATTTCTAAAAAATCAATACCGGCCGGCGGATAGACGCGCTGCCGGTTCAATTATGGTTACGGATATTCGTTAGGCTTCCTTCATCTTGATCAAATTGAGCGCCGATCCGGCCTTAAACCATTCAATCTGCGCTTCGCTGTAACTGTGTTTGGCGCGAATCTCTTCCCGGGTTCCATCGGCATGATTCAGGAAGATGGAAATGACGCTGCCGGGGCTAAAAGCTTTCAAACCGGTAATGTCGATCAAATCGTCTTCCTGGATCTTTTCGTAATCGTCCGGATTTTCGAAAGTAAGCGCCAGCATGCCCTGCTTTTTCAAGTTGGTTTCGTGGATGCGCGCAAACGACTTCACCAACACCACCCGGACTCCCAGATGGCGGGGCTCCATGGCGGCGTGTTCCCTTGAAGAGCCTTCGCCATAGTTTTCATCGCCAACCACGATTGTGCCGATTCCCTTTGCCTTGTAGGCTCGGGCCGTTGCCGGAACCTCCATGTATTCGCCGGTGAGTTGATTCTTCACCTTGTTTGTGGCGTTGTTGAAGGCGTTTACGGCGCCGATCAGCAGGTTGTTGGAAATATTGTCGAGATGCCCCCTGTATCGCAACCAGGGACCGGCCATCGAAATGTGGTCGGTGGTGCATTTGCCTTTCACCTTAATTAAAAGCCTCAATCCCAACAGGTCGTCTCCTTCCCATGGGTCGAAGGGGGTAAGCAGTTGCAGTCGGTCGGAGTCGGGCCGAACAATCACTTCCACTGCGCTTCCGTCTTCGGCGGGCGCCTGGTAGCCCGCGTCTTCTACGGCAAAGCCCTTTATAGGCAGTTCAATGCCCTGCGGCTCGTCTAGCTTCACTTCCTTACCTTCCTGGTTCACGAGCGTGTCGGTCATCGGGTTGAAGGTCAACTCGCCGGCGATGGCCAGGGCGGTGGTGATTTCAGGCGACGCCACAAAGGCGTGGGTGTTTGGATTGCCGTCGTTGCGTTTTGCAAAGTTCCGGTTGAACGACGTGACGATCGTGTTCTTCCTGTTCGGGTCGTTGGAATGCCTTGCCCATTGCCCGATACAGGGGCCGCAGGCGTTGGCAAGGACTACTCCGCCAATTTGCTCGAAGGTTTGCAGCAACCCGTCGCGTTCCGCCGTATAACGGACCTGCTCGGATCCGGGCGTAACGGTATATTCCGACCTGACGGTCAATTTCTTTTCCAAAGCCTGTCTTGCCACGGAGGCCGCCCTGGTGATATCTTCGTATGAGGAGTTGGTGCACGAGCCGATCAGCCCCACTTCGATCTTGTTGGGCCATCCGTTTTCTCTTACGGCTTTTGCAAACTGCGAAAGCGGCCACGCCGCGTCGGGAGTGAAGGGCCCGTTGATATGGGGCTCGAGTTCCGAAAGGTTGATTTCGATCACCTGGTCGAAATACTTTTCAGGATTTGCATACACTTCGTCGTCGCCGCGGAGGTGTTCCTTTACTTTTTCCGCTTCTTCGGCCACGTCGCGGCGGTTGGTGGCTTCCAGGTATTCTTTCATTTTAACGCCATAGGGGAATAGGGAAGTGGTGGCCCCGATTTCGGCGCCCATATTGCAAATGGTTCCCTTGCCGGTGCATGAAATGGAATCCGCTCCTTCGCCGAAGTACTCCACGATGCAACCGGTGCCTCCCTTCACGGTCAGGATGCCCGCAACTTTCAGGATCACGTCCTTGGCCGAGGTCCATCCGCTCAGCCTGCCCGTCAGTTTGATCCCGATTAACCGCGGGAATTTCAATTCCCAGGGCATGCCCGCCATCACGTCCACCGCGTCGGCGCCGCCGACGCCGATCGCCAGCATTCCCA
>Ga0207873_1002123_pt1 | contig 17120 bp, 32 predicted proteins | sample BGWIniCompost_FD_187373 | JGI IMG/M metagenome (GOLD analysis project Ga0207873, IMG submission 187373) | Cellulose adapted compost microbial communities from Newby Island Compost Facility, Milpitas, CA, USA - BGW Initial Compost (SPAdes)... ...
TGGCAACGTATGGTCACATATGGCAACGTATGGTCACATATGGCAACGTATGGTCACCCGATCAGGTCCCTTTGCGATTTGAGACATGCGAAAGTCAAGAGAAATCGCACAAAGCGTGCCATTTTTTTACCCCATCGCGCGCGAAGTGTTTCACGCCATCCGTGAAACATTCCCGAAACAAATCTGTCACATTCCCGTCACAAATCGGCCAGCCGACCATGAAAAATGACACAAAAATGACGCAATCTTAACGCAATTTTAACCATTTTTAAGGCGGATCTCCCCGAATCGCTCATCATCCGTCCGGGTCAGTCGCCCTGTGCGACCGGAGCCGTCCGCTTGTCTCATGGTCAATCTACGACGCAAAACGGGCCCTGTAAAGAGCCCGTCTGCAGTCTTAACTCACCGTCAGTCGTCCTCGGGTAGGCGAATCTCGACGGCTTCTCTGAGCGCCGTCATGTGCCCAGGGACATCAATGGCGAGTACACGCCCGTACTCACGGGGAAACGTCTGCACCACGTTGGCGACCCCGAAAACCCCACCCTTCACCGCCAATGTCAATCGCGGCTCGTCGGCGGCGGCTGCAAGCTGCAAACGGAGCTGCTCAAGCTCAAGCTCGGCTTCCGGCGAGAGGCTGCGACACTCGAAGTTTTCATGTGCTGCGATGTACCTCATTGGTCAATCCTCCGTCGTTGTTAAATCCACTATACGGCAGCATCAGGGCCTTGTAAAGAGCCCTGATGCTCTTTTTTTACGAGCCTACCAAGTAGCCACGCTTGTCCCGTCGGCCGGCGGCCACGTCCGCTTGCGCAGCCGCCTCGCAGAGTGCCCTGGCGTAGACCATGCGGGTCGTGATTACCGACCGCAATTCCCGGGCGCTGATCTCAAGGTCACGCTCCCATAGGGCCTCTTCGGCCGCATCAGTGAGAAAGTCGCGAATCCCACCGCAGTAGTGCATTTCCGACGCCACGGACAGGTCGCTTTCCAAGAGCTCGATGGCCGTCTGGACGGCACTGACCACTGCTGCGTTGCTCGTGCTCACGTTCATACCCTGTTTATACGGCAGCCGGGCTCGGAAGTAAAGAGCCCGGCTGCTAATAAATTTACGCTCGGCGGTAGGTCAGGCGCATACCATCCGGACGGAACGGCAAGCGCGCGACGTACAGGTCATCGCCAAACTCGGCACCGTTGACGGGGCAGACGTAGGGCTTGCACCAAACGTTGCGGAATTCGACCCGACACCAGCCGTCAAACGACGCCAATTTAGCGGCATTTTCGGGCGATCCAGCGTCAATCGCCTCGTAGCCGTCAATCTTGCACACATAGTGATCTTCGCGCGGCAGCTTGCCCACGCGGCGCTCCGCAGCGCGCTTGGCAAGCTCGGCACGGGTCGCGTAGATCACAGCGAGATCCGTGTACCGGCGAATCGCGTTGGCGTTGTTGCTGCCGATAGCGCGATCGATCGCGCTCATCGCTTGACGCTGGAATTCGTTGTAGTTGGTCTCAGACTGGATCATTGTCAATTCTCCGTTTGCCGCGGCACCCGTGCCGCTCAGTTGTTATGCACTACCAAACGGCACCCGTCAAATACTCTTTAGTGATCGCTCACGCCCCAATCGCAGTGCACACAATGTAAGCCGCCGCGAGATCCGGATCACTGCCGACGGGACGGCCAGCAACGTGGGCATTTCCCGAGGCCAGGATGCGGCACCAGACGTCCTGATGCCGCTCTGCCCAATCCCTGATTGACGCTGACTCGACGCGCTCTAATGCAGCGCCGAACAACGAGACGGCACGCTCGTAGGTCATGCTCGGTTCGCACTGCGAGCCCGGGCATGTGTTGAACGGGTCAGCCACGTGGCTAAGGTGGTAAGTGGTCAGCCCTTCGGACGTGAGGTTTACCCGCTGGCCGCATTTGCGGCAATAGCCGAATCCGCTCATGTTACATTGCCCTTGCAAGAACGTTAATGGCTTGGTTGGCACGACGATTGGCTGCCGCGAACACCTTGCGTTGCTGAGCTACCAGGCCCATTAGGCCGGCCTTCTCATACATTTCGGCCAACTGCGCAGCCGACTCCATTTCGTCTGCGCACTCCAAGAGCACCCGTTCCGCTTGTTCGATCGTCATGATCAGTAACTAGCAAACAGAACGGGTGCCGTCAAATCTTTCTTTAGAGATTTGCGAACCAGACTAGGAGCCGGTTCAACAAACCCAACGGTCGCTTGGCACGCGGCTTGCGAACACGGCGATTGGCATAGCGAATGCCGCGCATGTGCGACCGGAATGCAATGGGAGTGGAAGGTGGTGGGGTGATGATCATGGTCAATCTCGCTCACTCGAACGCCGGTCCCTCGAACCCGCGCCCACAGCACGCGCAAACCGTGTCTCCGTAGACCGCGTCCAGCGCCACGACCGGGCCGCGCGCCTTGCGGCCATGGGCCTTGCGCGCCGCGTGGGCAAGGTGCGCATGGTCCAAGCACCAGACGCGAGAGTCGTAGCCGTAGGCGATGGGGTCGAGCGCGATGCCGTTGTTCATGTGATTACCTTAGCTAGTCAAACGGCGGCTGTCAAATACTCTTTAGCGATTTGTGATTTGCCAGTCGACGCCTACGACAACGCGCATGGTCGATCCCTCGTATCCTTCTCCGTAGACGTATCCCCCCGGCTCACCTTGGATTGATGGCGCCTCGCAGCCCTCGATAATGTCGAGCGGCATGTTAGCGCGCGCTCCACAGGCCTTGCGGGCTGCGCGCTTGAACGCCGCGTCCTGGTATCGCTGCAGAATGGCAGGGTTCATCGTCTATTACCGGCCCAACCGAGCCACAACCTCGGTCACACCCACCCGAGCAGGCGCCTCGTTGATGGCCGCGTGGCCGATGCTGGTCACAATGCTGCAGAAACCGACGAAAAACAGCGCGCGAATGTCAAACTTAGTCATTGTCAATCTCCTTTGGTTGGTCTCTTCAGTGCACGCCTGACGTGCAGACGGGCATTGTTGCCCGTTTCGACCTGTTAGGGCTTGGCGCGCTCTGCATAGGCGAGCGCCAATTCCTTTCGTGCTTCGAGGATGATCGAAGCGTCTACGGCCGCGTTGCGAATTTCCTCGGCTTCATGCCGAGTTTCCACTCGGGTCATATCCTCGAATGCGGTTTCAAGCGTTACTTCGTTGAGTCGATCAAAAACACTGGAAACCGTGAGTAGATCTTGTTTCGTCATTGTCAATCTCCTTTGGTTCGCGCCGTCGACACTCTACATATACGGCTTGCCGCGGCGGCAGACAAGGGGTGATTTGCGTTTTCTGATTGTTCGGGCGGGCGGCCTGACCATGCACGAAACGTGCCATGCCGGTCCTGATCTAGGCAGATTATCACGGCACGAAACGTGCCATGCCAATCTGCCTAACGCAATCTTAACCATTTTAAGATCAGATCCCCCCGAAGCTGGCCCTACTCCGTCCGGCCTTCCGTGCCCTGTGCACGCCCGCCGTCCGCTTCACTCTATACATACGGCCTAAGCGAGCCTTGCGCAAGGGCAAGGCTCGCTTCTTAACGCACCCTTTACCCGCGCAGCAGACCGGCCAGATCCGAGCCCACACGGTTGACCTCAGCCACCACCACAGGGTGGCGAGCACGGCTGTCCAAGAGCCCGTAGACGGCGTTCCACGCCAAGGCCAGGCCCTGACGGTCACCCGCCTGGTACGCCTCGTAACCCTCGCTAGCCCAGCGGCGAATCATGCCCAGGGTCTCGATATCCTTGTCGTTCAGCTCTGCTGCCGTGTTGCTCATACCCTCATAGTACGGCCACTGAGGGCAGAGGACAAGGGCAAAAGAGCAAGCTCTAATAGATAGGTCGTTCGGTTGACTACATGGGTGGCCTATGCAAGGCATGTGCCATGGGCAGTGGTGCATGGACCATGCCATGGTGTTGGTATGCTATGTGCAATGATGCATGGTTAGTGCCATGCACCGTGGTATAGTGTGTGCATGTATGCAGTATGCGTGCCGAGGGGGTTGGCGTGGCGTATGCATGTATGCATGGACCATGCCGTGGTGACTGGCATAGAGTGTGCATGGCCTATGCAAGGAGTATGCCACGATGGTGTTGGCATAGTATGTGCTATGTATGCAAGGACCGTGCCAAGGGGAGGGGGGCTACCCCCACCCGGGGGTGATCATGCAAATCATATGCCAGTGGGAAGGGTGGTCAACCTACACGTGCAAAACAAAAATCGAGACCACACCTTTTTCACTCATACTGTAACTATTCTCCCTCGCTCACTCCCCATCGCCCGGATCAAACGTCAGCTCAAGAGCGTACAGAAATCCGAAGGCCACTAGTAGTATCAGGATAAATGGGGTCATTACGTCAGAAACCCCGCAACAATCACACGCCCAGCATTAACATACTCATCCTTGGGCCGTTTGTACGTCGCCTCCATGAAAGGATCGGGAAACATAGCCTTGGACCTACCCGCTGAGTCTTCTCTGACCTTGTCCACAAGCTTGCTGTAGTGCATATGGGCATAGTCGTAATCATCGAACGCCCACGTGTCACCATCAAAATACACCAAATACCAAATCGTCTCCAAGCAACCTCCAAAATTTAAAAAAATCAAAATTCCAAGTCAAGGTCTTTGTCAATGGTCACTCGTACCTGCTCCCCTACGGGCAACACCTCCTTGATGGGAAACAAGACTCCGTGAATATTCACCTTGTCCCCTAGTGATACGCCTTCGTTATGGGTTTGAAGGTACTCATACACCGCCTGTTGGGCTCGAACGGTAGGCGAATATTTCCCCATGACGTTAACCACGAGCCCATCGCCTTTCAAGAATTCCAGAGCAGCGCCCATAGCGGCACCCCAACGTAGGCCCGGGACATCAAACCCCAGCAAGGAACAAAGAACCTGATACTCGTACTTGTCAATCATACCGCCACCAGACCCTTTGCCATGGAGTATCTGGGCTCGGCGACACCAGTCCCGTAGGCCCATGTGTGTTCACAGTAGGTTCGGGTCCCGTAGCTGCCGATCTCCAGTCCATTCAACATCAAATCTTTACCCAGGTCGGTGTTCACGACCTGACCTCCCAGAAAACGACGAGCATCCTGCAAGATGCTTTCGTAATCGTTAGATCCGTAGTGGATCAGCTCTACCTTAAAGAAGTAGGGCTGGCAGTAGAGTTTATCCTTGTCTTCGAAACGAAAGCAAGGTCCTGCCGAGACGTATTTGCCTGGAGGTAATCCTTTAAACATTAGTTCGATGAAGCCTTGTTCGGCGCTGCCAACCAGGTAGCCCATCTCCGTGGGCTCTCGATCACCATTGAAGGTAACTGCAAGAGTGCTCTTGTCCACCAACCAAGGCGTTGCAATGAGTCGATACCCCAGCCCTCTGTAATGCTTCATGGCATCAGAGATGCGAACATAATCAATTAGAGCTTCGGGTACCATCTCTAAATGCCTGTGCGGTTACATCAGCCATTGCCTTCAGATCATCTTCGGTGAAACCGCGACGTTCCGCCACGGCTCGAACCGCTCCGTACAGATCAGCTAGTTCGCAAAGAACCATGATCTTTATGCCTTGTTCTTCGGCGTCTTCCAATTCTTCCAACTCCTCTCGGATTTTACTGGACAGCCCGTACACGCCTTTTTCAATCTTTCTTTTGTGATAACCCATACATCTTCCTCTTCAAAAACTCTCGGCCCGCTTCTTCTACAGCGCCGAGTCCCGGGTACTGATTTACTTCCAGAAATTCGAAGCTGCCGTCGTCTCTTACAATATAGTCGATTCCCGCCACGTCAAGCTCGAAGGCCTCTTTTACTTCGTTGGCGTGGGTCAATAGCCCTCGAGGCAATTCAACCTCGGTCACTTCTGCCCCTGCGGTATTCTTGATCCAGCTCTGGTCATTGGTCACTTCAAGGCCGAACCACCGATCTCCGACGGCTAATGCCCGAACGCTGCGGCCCTCGTAGAAGGGCTCGACAGTGCATCTCACAGAATCACCAGGCCAGTCGACGAAGAGCAGGTCTGCAGGCCTCTTGATTAGGTACTTCCCCTCCCCTCGGTGGGCTTGGCCCACTTTTAGGACGTAGGGGTATCCCATAGGGACGAGATCACCGTATTGCAATACATGCACCTGGTCGTTGGTTGTCAATTTTAGGTCGATGCACATCTCCATCACCACATGACGATCCAGCATGTGGATCAGGGTGTAAGGATCCGGCCAGCAGGGCACGTCGCACCAGGCAATGTGATGGAGATTGTCGAATTCCAGCTTCTTGTCTGCACAATCGGCATAATGAATCACCCCGGAGATTTCCTCGCCGCGGTACAGAAGCTTACTACCGTCAACTTCTAGGCGAGTAGGGGTCATTGTCCATTGCCAATTGTCCGTGGCAAAGCACAGAGGCATGGAGATACTAAATTCACCGCTCAGGAACAAATTCACCACCACAACGCCCTAAAGTATTTACCGAACAGATCAAGGCCTTCTTGCACCCGCTCGTCCATATCATCCATTTCCCAAACCTGTCCGGAGGCCAGCATGTCCATGGACCATTGCATCTTGTCCAGGATCTCTTCCCACTCCTCTGCGGTCATGTGGGCCGGATGGCCTAGGGTTTTAGCCCTAAACGCCCTCAGGCGAGGAGCGATCAGGATCGCTAGGTGAGTGTCCAGGTTCCACAGATCACCGTCGTCGAATCCTCGAATCCGGCGCTGGAAGAAGCATCTAAGCAAGGTCATAAATCGTGCAATCCAGTCCCACCGCATTGATGATCCTTTCGACTTCGGCCCAGTCTCCACCAGCCAGCCCACAACCAATCCGGGGCATATGGACGGTGCAGTTTTGGACCTCAGCATATACCTTAACCACCCTCAGGCAGTCTTCAAGGGCGTGGTAGACAATTCGACGTCGATCGGTCCCAACCCCATCCTGGGCGCACATGTGGGCTACAACCAGCCGATTCCGCCGGGGGTTATCTACCCCAATGCGAAACGCAACCTCACCTAGGTCCATATGGCCGAACCTTTGGTAGACGTGCGGCCACTTTTTCAGCACAGCCTTTGAGAATCCGGCTCCGTAGCGGCCGATATTATTGACGACATGGGCCACCATCCATGGTCCATGTCCGATGGGATCTGTTGCATCCCCAGTTACGTATCTGATCACGAGGTTGCCACCAATCTTAGTAGGGGTTTGATTTCAGGGAAGGTTGTTTCCAGCACCTCTTTTACTTTTTCCACTATGTCTGCCTCGCGTCGCAAGAGGCAAACGTAGTGGAAGTTATGCCCCCGGAGTTTACCTACCTTGGCAAGATGTTCGCTAACCAGGCGAATTTTCACAGGAACGTTGGTTGCAACAAATTGGTTTCCTGCTGAATTCCACACCCCTGGTATATGTAGAGAAATAGAGATTTGTACAAGACCGAAGTCAAGGCTAGACGGGCAAACAACCAATGCTTGATAGTTGATCCCTGGCCTGATTTTATCAGCTTTGGTGTACGCTTCAACCAAATCACAAATTGCTCCGGTAATCACTTGATTTCCTTATACGGCAACGGAGTCAATACTTCCAGTGGGAATGGCATCTCGGGGGCCGGTTGGGCCGAAACCCGGGCCAATTTTCGCCTCAGATCGCGTACTTTTTCGCGTTTTTGCAGGACTTCGCCCAAAATTTGCACCGTTTCGTCCGAAACGTGGGCAAAATCGATGTCGAATTCCTGAAATCCCGCCCTATGGAAGAAAGGAAGCCACTTTTCAATCACTTTGTCTGATGCCATCGGATCCCCGCGTCGAAATCTTCGACCATTTTCAGATAGACCTCATCTTCGATGTAAAAATCGTCCGGAGCCTGCCTCTGGTAGGGTCCGAGGCTAGCAGTCCTGGCGTTATTGAGCAACTGGCCCAGCCTCAGATCCGGATATTTCTCCCAGACAGCCTGGATTCGACGTAGAATTTCTGGGATACGGGCGGGGTCGCGCATTTGTAACTTGACTTTCTCCGATTAGTGGGTAAAATTTAAGCCATGTCGAATTCTATTAAACCGCCGGTACCAACTTTTCACACCCCTGAGTCGAGGGCAAGGTTTCGTAATCCAGGCAATGTAAAATTCGATGATGCTTTGAAAGAGAAGTTTCTCCAGTACCTCTCTGAGCATGGCAAGTCGGCCCTTGCTTGTCAAGAGGTAGGGATCGATCCTTCGACGTATCACCGACACATAAAAAACGACCCCGAGTTTGCCGAAGCGGTCGAAGAAACCATTGGAATTTTGAATGCCAAGCGCGCATTGCAGATCGAACAGGAGGCCCTGAAAGGAACAATCCGACAACAGTTCAACGGTCGTGGTGAGCTGGTCGGCGAGACGGTCGTCTACGAGACCAAGCTTCGTGAGATGATCCTGAAGAAGAGCGACCCGAGCTACCGAGAGACGATTTCGGTCGACACTACGGTACGCGGCGGTTGTCTGGTCCTGCCGGCTGTGGTATCTCCATCAGATTGGGAACAGCAGTATACCCCAATTATCAAGGAGATTCAGCGTGAGCAACAGAAGCAGCTCGAAGAAGGCCGCGGTGAGGACGAATAAGGAGATTCTAGGCTTTCTAGACTACCTTAGCTATCTAGCGCACAATATCCGTGTTGGCAAAGCGCAGATTACAGATGAGGAGCGAGCAGCGTTGGCGGCCCTGAACGGTGCCATAGCGCAAAAGCATGAGTGGAACCCGAAGCGGAAAAAGTAACAACATCGAGCTACCTGACAAGATTGCCTGGGCTCCCATGCCCGGCAGTCAGGTAGCTTTTTTGACGTGCCCTGTGTACGAGGTTCTGTTCTCGGGGACAAGGGGCAACGGCAAGCGAATTTCTGATGATAATCAGATACTTACCGATTCTGGGTGGAAGTTGGTGGGGGACGTAACCTACGAAGACCGACTCGTTGCCCCTGATGGAACCTACACAGAAATCCAAGGGATTTTCAAGCAATCCGAAGGGTCGTTATTCAGGGTCACCTTCACGGACGGCGTCTACCTAGATGTAGACCTGGAACATCGTTGGACGGTCAGGGACGGGAAAAGTTTCAAGTGGAGTGTCAAGACCACAGCTGAGCTGCTGGATTGCCTAAAAACTCAAGGTAACAAGAAGCACCGTAACCGGTGGTATATCCAGACTCCGGATGCTTGTCCTGGAAAGGAATACACAGGCCTTGATCCCTACGCCGTGGGGTTGTTGTTGGGTGACGGTACGGTACGAAGTCGTGACGCGACCCTCTACGGACAGGAAGACCAGCTACTAGATTACATGATTACGACACATGGCTGGAGACGTTACGAGTACGAGGGCCAAGTACCCAGAGTTACTGAAACACGAAGAGTGCAGTCCGACGCCTGGAAAGATTTTCTTGGTCACCACAAAGGCCCTGATAAGCACATTCCCCAAGAAATTCTGGAGGCTGAGCCCACGACTCGACTGGCTTGTCTCCAGGGTATTATGGACACTGACGGCTGTATCGACAAGGACGGTCGAGTGGAGTTGGGTAGTTGTTCTCTGCAGTTGATCAAGGACGTTCAGTATGTTGTCCGATCTCTAGGGGGGAAGGCCAGGTACAACCCTGTTCCTGAACGACGGACCAGTGATCTTGGAACGAAATTGCCGTTCTATCGTCTAAAGATCACCACATGCAACAAATTTAACCCATTTCGCCTTACCAGAAAAGCACAAAGAGTCAAGGTCCAGAATGGGAAAGATCGACAAATACTATCGATCAAATACATCAAGGATGGGCCAGCCACATGCTTTGCCGTCGCCCATCCTTCCCATCAATTTGTGTGTCAAGATTTCGTTGTTACACACAACAGTGATACTTTGTTGATGGACTTCGCCAAGGACGTAGGCCAAGGCTACGGTGCCGATTGGCGTGGTGTACTGTTTCGTCGTACCTACCCTGAACTAGCAGACATTATCGACAAGACCAAGAAGTGGTTCCCGATGATCTTCGGGGACGATGTCAAGTTCAATGAGACGAAGACCGTTTGGACATGGAAGACGGGAGAGAAGCTGTTCTTGCGCCCGTTCGAATCCGATAGTGATTACTGGTCCTACCACGGGCATTGCCTGGAGCCTGATTCGGAGGTTCTCACTCCGAATGGCTGGAAGGCAATCACGGAGATCCAGATTGGTGATTACGTATACGGAGTAACACCGGACGGAAAAATGGACCTCTTTCCCGTCGATACGAAGACAGACGAATACTATGAGGGTGATCTGATCGAGTATTCAGGTCGTGGCCGATTCATGCGGTTCACCCCAGGCCATAAGCTACCTGTTTGTGTCGACGACGACAACCACGAATTGGTGCCCTACGAAGATCTTAACGGATCGGTAACCATTCGTTGCGGAGGGTGGAAATATTCGAATCAATTACCGGACACTAAGGATGTCGCCCACAGGAAGGTGGTTCAGGGATTTTCTACGTACACAGATCCTGAAAGTGGAGTGACCACCGCTTTCGAAAATCACCAACTGACAATAGACCAGGTCACCCAAGTACCCTACAAGGGGATGGTGCACTGCATCGGTGTACGGCACGCACACTCGTTCATCGCTCGACAAAAAGGGTACTCCTGGCTGTCTGGCAATAGTTATCCTTGGATCGGTTGGGAAGAGTTAACGACCCATCCGACTCCCAACGGGTACCTTAAGATGATGTCTTGTTGTCGGTCCAGCAACCCACGGGTCGCGAGAATCTCTCGTGTCAGGGCCAACACCAACCCCGGAGGCGTCGGCCATAACTGGGTTAAGGCTCGGTTCAAGATCCCTCAGAGCTTCGGTAGGATAATCCGTGGTGAGTTAGATGCAAGCGGAAATCCGGAGCCGGATCGCGTTGCCATCCACGGCGACCTCCGCGAGAACAAGGCTTTGATGGACGCCGATCCCAATTATCGCAATCGTATCAAGGCCGCAGCTTCAACCGAGGCCGAGGTTCGTGCGTGGCTCTACGGCGACTGGGACATCATCAGTGGCGGCATGTTCGACGACGTCTGGGATTACAAGGTCCACGTCGTTCAGCCGTTCGGTATTCCGTCCGACTGGCGAATCATTCGTGGGTTTGATTGGGGCTCCAGTAAGCCGTTCAGTTTGGGCTGGTACGCCATCAGCGACGGGTCGGACATTCAACTAGCCAACGGCAAATGGTGGTCGACCGTGCGCGGAGATCACTTCCGGATTGGCGAGTGGTACGGGTGGAGCGGAAAACCCAACGAGGGGTGTAAGATGCTTGCCTCTGACATTGCAAGGGGTGCAGTGGAGCGAGAATTACGCATGGGCATCTACCATAGAGTAGAGCCAGGTCACGCCGACCATGCTATATTTAAGACCGAGAATGGTAACTGCATCGCGGAAGACATGGCAAAGCCGGTGCGCCTGGACGATGGTCGGGAGTATCGGGGCATTTCGTTCTTACCTGCCGACAAGTCTGCGGGTTCTCGCGTGCTAGGTTGGCAGGTCGTTCGTCAAATGTTGGGTAATGCTAAGCCGTCAAAGACGGGCCCTCGCGAAAAGCCAGGGTTGTTCTTTTTTGACAACTGCGAGCACGCCATTCGGTGTTTACCAGTGACTCCTCGTAATCCACTGAAGCCTGACGACGTGGACACAGACTTCGAAGATCATTGCTTTACGGGCGACACTAAAGTGGATACCCTAGACGGTCAAAAAACATTCCAGGAGTTGGAAGGTTCCTCAGGGGCTGTGTGGACTGATGAGGGATTCTATCTCTATAGATCTTGTCGATTGGTCAAGAAGAATCAGCCTGTGGTGACGGTAGAGATGAGCAACGGTGTTCGGATTAGGTGCACACCCGACCATAAATTCTTTTTGCCTAATCTTACTACGATGGAAGCTCAATTCTTACACGGACAGGAAATCTTATGGTATCCTGAGGAAGGTCCATTTGATAGAGTCTTTGTAACTCGTGTGTACCCTTCCGGAGTAGCTGACGTGTATTGTTTGACGGTACCGGACCTTGGTAGATTTTCTGTCGAAGGTGGCGCTATCGTGTCGAATTGCCAAGACGAAATTCGCTATGTGTGCCGCGGCGTAGGTACCCAGGCGTCTTATGGGTTGACCGTAGGTATGACATACTAAGGAGAGTGAATGACAATTGTAGTGGCGGCGTATACGAACGATGGTCGAATGATGATGGTTAGTGATTCATTGGCAACTTGCAACGGGATTAGATTCCCAGGCAAGGTACCGAAGATCATCACCCAACCAGATTTCATGTTGGGGATTGCAGGCTCTTACCACTGTTTACGAAAGGTACAGCAGGCGATCGCCAATTCTTCGCTGAGGGCCGGCCTCACAGAGATTGTCGATTATCTACACGCCGTGAATAACCATGAGCATGACAAATGGGACTCAGAGTGCTTGTTCATCAATGCCGAGGGTATCTCCCTAATCGATGGCGCACTAGGGATCCTATCGGTCGACCAGCCGTTCCACGCCATTGGATCCGGGCAAGAGGCGGCTCTGGGCTGTCTGCTCGGAGAATACCACGACATGGAAGAGGATGAGCTTTTTGACCCCGAGAGTGTTGAAAAGGCTGCGGCGGTCGCCTGCCACCTGAATATTGGGTGTGGTGGCCCTCTAGTCTCTCATTTTCTTCACTTGCCAACACAATGAAGTGGTGGTAAAATCCGACCATGAGATTTTTACTCCGGCTCCTCACCCTCGTGGGATTAGGGATTTACGATGAGCTAAGGCGAAAGTGGAAAGATAAGAATGACGGCAAGCGTCGAACACGTACATCCTAGCTATACTGAGATGATGGAGCGGTGGAGAACCTGCCGCGACACCTATGCTGGCGAGTGGGCTATCAAAGACCGTCAGCAGGGTCAGTATTACCTACCTCCGACCGAGGGCCAACGTCAAGATGGCTTGGAGTACGGCGGTTACGGCTACCACGCCTATCAGGCCTACCTGCAGCGAGCGGTTTTCCACGACACTATGTCCGATGCGGTTGAAATCGCTATCGGCCTGCTTTGGCAGAAGGACCCTAAATACACCCTTACACCGCGTCTGGAATACATGCTGACGCGAGCTACTACTGAGGGCGAGGGTCTGAAAGAGCTTCACCTAAAGCTGAATGTAGAGCAGTTGGTGACGGGTCGTCAAGGCCTTTTGCTGGATTTGCCAGCGACGCCAACCCGAGAAGTGCGGCCCTACATCGCTCACTATCGTGCCGAGTCAATCCGTAACTGGGATGCTGGTCGGAAGCACGACTCGGCGATGGACGTACTGAACCTGGTCATTCTGGACGAGACCTGCTACGAACGTCAAGAAGATTTTAGCTGGGAGCTGAAGCGTCAGTTTAGGGTCCTGACTCTTGGTTCACCCGAAGCCAACGAACTGACAGGCGTCTACAAGTGGGGTGTCTTTCGCGAGGATGATGATTCCTTGCAATTCGACGAGAATCGAATGCAGGAAATCTTCATCAACAATCGTCCTGTCACCCAAATCCCCTTCGTGTTTTTGAATTCGAAGGATCTGGTCCCAGCGATTGACGACCCGCCCATGATGGGCGTAGCCAACACCGCTCTTGCCATTTACCGAGGAGAGGCCGACTACCGTCAAGCTCTCTATATGACGGGTCAGGACACCCTAGTTACAATTGGTGTGCAGGACACCAAGAAGGGTCCGATTCGGATCGGCGCTGGCAGCCATATCAATATTCCTAATCCTCAGGGCGATGCCAAATTCATCGGTGTCAGCTCCAAAGGTCTCGCAGAGCAACGCACTGCGCTAGAAAATCTGATGATGGTGGCTGCTCAGAAGGCGGGCCAAATCATCGATACACGGAGCAAGCAGCGGGAGTCAGGTGAAGCCTTGAAGACTCGACTGGCTGCTCAGACGGCAACTCTGACTCAGATTGCTATGGCCGGTGCCCGGGCGCTAGAGGAGATCCTAAAGATCGCTGCAACCTGGGTGGGCGACAACCCCGAAGAGATTAAGGTTGAGCCAAATCTTGATTTCACAACCGGTGGTCTGGACCCGGAAGAGATCAAACTGATGATTCAGACCAAGCTCTTGGGTGGTCCCCTCACCTTCCAAGATATCCATCGCTACCTGGTGGACAAGGGCTTCACAAAGCTGACTTTCGACGAGTTGATGGAAGAGATCAAGAAGGATCGCGCCATTCTCGATAAGCTTGTCTACCAGTTTCCTGTAAACGAAGAACCGACGCCGGCAAAGGCGCCTGCACCAAAGAGTAGTAGTGACAGTTAACGAGTTTCTCGACACTTTAGCCCGGAATGGGGACGACCTGGATTCCCTGGGTCTGATCGAAGTCCCTGTTTTGACATTCCTAGAATGGACCGCTGACGGTGTAATTCATGCAGGAATGTTCTATGGGGTTCCTTGTTTCAAAGGGGACCAGTTTTTGTACCAAACCTTAAACCGAGAGGTAAAGATTGTTCGCCAGCCAACTCCCCTGGTACACCCGGTTTCGCGATGCGCTAAAGTTCAATGGAATTGAACGCTGGGAAGTCGTTCGGGTTTATCTTCCGCCTGGTGAATATGAATTCGCCTGCCGATTCCTGAACGTAGAGGGTACATTCGGCGGCATACCTTTTGTCATGACCGAAGGTCCACGTCGTTATGTACTGGACAACGGAGACGAAATCAAGTATTAATATAACAATGAACGCTTACGAATTCATCGAGCAGCTTCTGGAAGATGGAGTCGACATTGACGATGTCACTCTGATCGAAGTTCCTCTCAGGGAATTACTGATCATGCAGAGGGACAATCTGATCGACTACATCCCAGACAACGAAACGTTCACCCAGGGTAAGCGGTACTTTATGCAAAGACCGATCAGGCCCTCAACAGAAGACACAGGTCGTTTTTACTACACCAAAGACCAAAAAAAGAGAGAGATTGCTAAATGAAGAAGTTGTTTGCCATTTCCGTTGCCCTAGTAGCCCTTGCTGGCTGTGACTTTCTCCGGAGCGTGGATCCGGAGCTAACTCAGTGTTTCGAAGGCGCGCCTAAGGGCGTGAGTTTTCAGGAACTGCAGTGCAAATATCAAGCCCTGCGTCCTGTTTTGACAGAGAGTGGCGCGTGCGAAGTGATCCGCGGCGAAAAGACTCTTGGTGAGTTTTTGCTGTCGCTCGATCCTGCGCTCGCATTTCAAGTTCGTGACGCATATGATGCGTGCGAACAATAATTAGGAAAGCGAATGAAGCTAAGAGCAGTATACAACACCGCAGATGAGATTCCGGAAGTGTTCCGGGAGCTTTACACAGAGGTGAAGGGGAAATATGAGCTTACGGAAGTCGAAGGTATAAAGACCATCGAAGACGTCAAGCGCGTAACCGAAGCTCTCAACAAGGAGCGTAACGAGCACAAGGCTACGAAGGAAAAGTACGTGGCTCCGTGGGGCGATCGGGACCCTGCCGTGGAAATTCCCAAACTGGACCTTATCCCTGAGCTAGAGGCGAAGGCCAAGGATGGGAAGCTCGATGAGACCAAGATTGAGTCTATCGTAACCGCTCGCATCAATGCCGTCAAGACTCCGCTTGAACAACAGTTGAAGCGTTTGAAGGATGATTACGAGGCGGCATTGGCCCAGGTCCGTAACTATGAGACCAAGGAAAAGACCCGTATGATCCATGACACTGTGCGTGAGATTGCGGCCAAGGCCAACGTTCTCAAGGAAGCTTATGCGACTCCGGATAGCGCGCTTTTGATGCTGGCAGAGCGCCAACTGGAAGTCAATTCCGAAGGCGCCGTGGTGACCAAAGAAGGTGGTGGCGTCCTGGCTGGCTTGCTTCCCGACGTCTGGATCAACGAGGTGCTGGAAAAGCATACCTACCTGCGGCCTTTCTCGGCCGGTGGTGGCGCAGGTGGCTCCGGTGCTGGTGGCCACGTTGGCAAAAATCCGTTCTCCCGTGAGAACTGGAACGTTACCGAGCAGGGCAAGCTCTATCGGGAAAACCCGACCAAGGCCGAACAGTTGATGAAGGCCGCTGGTTGTCCACGTCTCGGGGTAATGCCGCCTGAGAAAAAGTAATGGCGCACAAATGCTCATGTCCTTTTTGTCCTGTCCGGTGGCAGGCCAAAGAGAGAATGAAGCATCAGAAGCTTCCACTTGTTGCAGATTCTAGTGAAGAGTCGAAGGCAAGTGGAGGAAGCGAGAACGTTCTACCTGCGTCAAATGGCGGTGGAGAAGGATCCAGTCCGACTCCGAACCCTTGCGCAGGTGGAAACGACGCTCCGCTGGGTTCTGAACCTTAGTGTTTTTGACCTGATTGACGATACGTGTCCTCCGTTAAAAGAATAGCAACTCTCCTTCAGCTCGACAGGTCAAAAGGCCAACAGTTGCAGATGCACGTCGACGAGTTTCAGGCGACCGACGGCAGCAAGCCCAAGTACATCTCGATTGGGCTTGCCTCGCAGGATGCCGATGGAAACTGGCACGATCTTCGCAAGGGGTGCACCATTCGCCGCTCGGAGATCCGTGATCTGATCCGTGCCCTGGAAAGGGCCGACGAGATTATTGACACGGCGATGAATGCGTATACTATGAGTGATGCGGAGTACGCAAAGACACTCGATTGGGGCAGAGACGATGTTGTCGCTTGCAGTCCAGAGGAACTGGAAAAAATCATCATCGAGTGTCGCGCGAAGTATAAGGCCTACTTGGAGAGTAAAAATGCCAGTGCATCCAGTGAGCAAGTACCAGGAGGAGAGGTTTCGAGTCCTGGAACAAATGACGGTGGTTCCTGATTGGGACGGCAAAGGTTCCGATGCAGTTTCCCCAATCCTCTGGGCTAGGGCCTGGAATTTTTACCAAGACTCTCGGCGAGTTACGAAAGAGGATCCGTATGTGTACCCAGGCCCTGACGGGTCCGTGTACGCAGTCTGGGTCCCGAAGCACAAGAAGTATTACCTCGAATTCACAAATGACAAGATGAACCTGTGGCTACGCTACGTGGAGGAAGCGCCCCTGGTCCACATCCACCCGACTTGGGAGCAGGCAATCAACCTGCTCGATCACTTCTATGGGGAAGATACTCGAAGAACTGAAAGCGTTACCCAAGGGTACAGTCCGGTACTGTGACCTGAAAA
>Ga0207873_1002124_pt1 | contig 17118 bp, 20 predicted proteins | sample BGWIniCompost_FD_187373 | JGI IMG/M metagenome (GOLD analysis project Ga0207873, IMG submission 187373) | Cellulose adapted compost microbial communities from Newby Island Compost Facility, Milpitas, CA, USA - BGW Initial Compost (SPAdes)... ...
CAGCGAGGTCGACTTGCCGGTGCCGGTGGCGCCGACGAAGATGATGATGCCGCGCTTGGTCATCGCCAGCGTCTTGATGATCGGCGGCAGGTTCAGCTCCTCGACCGTCGGGATCTTGGTCTCGATCCGGCGCAGCACCATGCCCACCTGGTTGCGCTGGTAGAAGCAGCTGACGCGGAAGCGGCCCACGCCCGAGACGCCGATGGCGAAGTTGCACTCGTGGGTCTTCTCGAACTCCTCGCGCTGCGGCGGGGTCATCACGTTCAGCACCAGGTCGCGCGACTGCTGCGGCGTGAGCGGGTTCTGGGTGATGGGCTGGATCTTGCCGTGGACCTTCATCGACGGCGGCATGCCCGCGGTGATGAACAGGTCCGAGGCCTTCTGGTGGGCCATCAGCTTGAGGAACGAGGTGAAGTCGATGCTGCTCATGGTGGCTCCTGCGTGGCCGGGGACCGGGAGCGGGCCGGTGGTCGTGGACGGGCGCCGCGCGCCTGCCCGATCCGGTTACCCCTCGCCCTCCCCGGCCGTGACTGGTCCCAAATCCGATCCCTGCCCGAGCGCCGGTCGCCCGGTCACTCGAACAGCCGCTTCTCCCGCGCGTATTCCCTGGCCTGCTGGCGCGTGACCAGGCCGCGCTTGACCAGGTCCTGCAGGTGCTGGTCGAGGGTCATCATGCCGTGCTGCTGGCCGGTCTGGATCGCCGAGTACATCTGCGCGACCTTGTCCTCGCGGATCAGGTTGCGGATGGCGGGGATGCCGACCATGATCTCCCAGGCCGCGGTGCGCCCGCCGCCGACCTTCTTCAGCAGCGCCTGCGAGATCACCGCGCGCAGCGACTCCGACAGCATCGAGCGCACCATCGGCTTCTCGCCGGCGGGGAACACGTCGATGATGCGGTCGATGGTCTTGGCCGCCGAGCTGGTGTGCAGGGTGCCGAACACCAGGTGGCCGGTCTCGGCCGCGGTCAGCGCCAGGCGGATGGTCTCGATGTCGCGCATCTCGCCGACCAGGATGTAGTCCGGGTCCTCGCGCAGCGCCGAACGCAGCGCCTCGCTGAAGCCGTGGGTGTCGCGGTGCACCTCGCGCTGGTTGATCAGGCACTTCTGCGAGGTGTGCACGAACTCGATCGGGTCCTCGACCGAGAGGATGTGCGCGTACTCGTTCTTGTTGATGTGGTCGAGCATCGCCGCCAGGGTGGTCGACTTGCCCGAGCCGGTCGGGCCGGTCACCAGGATCAGGCCCTGCGGCTGCTGGATCAGCTCGCGGAAGATGGGCGGGCAGCCCAGGTCCTCGAGGGTCAGCACCTCGGAGGGAATGGTGCGGAACACCGCCGCCGCGCCGCGGTTCTGGTTGAAGGCATTGACGCGGAAGCGCGCCAGGCCCGGGATCTCGAACGAGAAGTCGGTCTCGAGGAACTCCTCGTAGTCGCGGCGCTGCTTGTCCGACATGATGTCGTAGATCAGCGCATGCACCTGCTTGTGCTCGAGCGCCGGGATGTTGATCCGCCGCACGTCGCCGTCGACCCGGATCATCGGCGGCAGGCCCGCCGAGAGGTGGAGGTCGGACGCCTTGTTCTTGACCGAGAACGCCAACAGTTCGGCGATATCCATGCAAGTCCCCTGGCACTGCTGATGACGTGATGCGGCCGTGTCCCCGTCCCGCAGGCCACAGCCTAGCCCCGGCCGGCAGTATAGCCCCGTACCCGGATCACAATTCCAGACCTTTCAATCGGATATCGGGACTTGCCGATGCCGCCCCTGCAACGGGACCGGCAATGGACTGAACGTGGCGGGCGGCTGGCGGGGGCCATCGGGCCGCCGGCGGGGAAGCGGCCGCCGCGCTCGGGCGCCGCGACCCGTCGCCGGCCCCGGAAGCGGGCCGGGTGCGGCCACGCGCACCGGTCGCGTTGCCCCATGCGCGTCCCGACGCGGTAGGGTGTTGGCCCCGTCCACGACACCTCCCGCCAATGCCCAGCCCCGCTTCGCCCGAGTCCCTTCCGACGGTCGTCTTCATCGGTGGCGGCAACATGGCCCGCAGCCTGGTCGGCGGACTGCTCGCCGGCGGTGCGGATCCATCCGCGATCCGCGTCGCCGACCCCAACGCCGACGCCCGTGCCGCGCTGGCCTCGTCCTTCGGCGTGCCCACCTTCGCGAGCGCCGCGGAGGCCGTCGAAGGCGCCGCGACCTGGGTGTTCGCGGTCAAGCCGCAGGTGATGCGCGCCGTCTGCACGGACCTGGCCGCGACGGCGCAGCAGGCGCGGCCGCTGGTGGTGTCGATCGCCGCCGGCATCACCTCGGCCCAGATCCAGCGCTGGCTCGGCGCGGAGTTCGCGGTCGTGCGCGCCATGCCCAACACGCCCGCCCTGCTCGGCGCAGGGGTCACGGGCCTGTACGCCAATCCGCGCGTGGACGACGACGGCCGCGCGCGCGCCGCGCGCCTGCTCGCGAGCGCGGGCGCGACGGTGTGGATCGACGACGAATCGCTGATGGACGCGGTCACCGGCACCTCCGGCAGCGGTCCGGCCTACGTGTTCCTGCTGGCCGAGGCGATGGAGGAGGCCGCCATCGCCGAGGGCCTGGCCGCGGACGCGGCGCGCACCCTGGTCCGGCACACGATCCTGGGCGCGGCGCGGATGCTGGTCGAATCCGGCGAGCCGCCCACCGAGCTCCGGCGCCGCGTCACCTCGCCCGGCGGCACCACCCAGGCCGCGATCGAGGCCTTCGAGGCCGGCGACCTGCGCGGACTGGTCGCGCGCGCGATCCGCGCGGCGACCCGCCGCGGGGGCGAACTCTCCGCGGCCAATGACTGAGCGCGCGCGCCGCATGCGCATCCTCGCCGCGGCGGCGACGGCCGGGCTGCTGGCCGCCTGCGGCGGCGATCCCGCGTCGCGCGCCGACCTCGCGGCCGCGGCGCAGGCCGCGCGCCAGCCGGCCGAACTGGCCATCGGCGAGTTCACGGTCCGCGCGAGCCTGGCGCCCACTGCGTCGCTGGGGCCCGGCATCGCCCGCCATTACGGGGTGGAACCGGGCCGCGACGTGCACCTGTTGCTGGTGGGCGTGCGCCGCGGGCCGCTGCACGACGAGGCGTCGGTGCCGGCGCAGGTCAGCGCACGCGCCCGCGACCTGCGCGGCGTCTGGCAGGACGTGCCGCTGCGCGAGGTGCGCAGCGAGGGCTTCATCGACTACGTCGGCACCGCGCGCGTGCCGCCGCCCGACACGCTGGCCTTCGAGGTCACCGTGCATCCCGAGGGCGCGCCGGCGCCGGGAGTGCTGCGCTTCAGCCGCGACCTCCTGCCGCCCTGAGCGGTGCGCGGCTCAGCCGCGCGCGCGGCGATGCGCCCAGTCGCGCACGACCTGCGCGATCCGGGCCAGTCCGTCGGTCAGCGCCGCGGGCCCGGGCTGCAGGATCAGCGGCGACTTCACCTCGTGCAGCTCGCCGTCGCGTACCGCCGGGATCGCGTCCCAGCCCGGCCGCGCGGCCACCTGCTCCGGACGGAAGCGCTTGCCGCACCACGAGCCGAGGATGATGTCCGGCGCGCGCTCGACCACCGCCTCGCCGCTGGCCAGGATCCGTCCCTTCGCCAGCGGCTCGGCCGCGCGTTCCGGGAACACGTCGTCGCCGCCTGCGATCGCGACCAGCTCCGACACCCAGCGGATGCCGGTGATCATCGGCGCGTCCCATTCCTCGAAGTACACCTTCGGCCGCGCCGGCAGCCGCGCCGATGCCGCCCGGGTCGCGTCCAGGCCGCGCGCGAGTCCGGCGGCGTAGGCCTCGGCGCGCGCCGCCGCGCCCACCAGCGCGCCCAGCCTGCGCACGTAGTCGAGGATGCCCTCGACGCTGCGATGGTTGCTGATCCACACCTCGATGCCGCGCCGTACCAGTTCGGCGGCGATGTCGGCCTGGATGTCGGAGAAGCCCACCACGAAATCCGGCCGCAGGGCGAGGATCGCGTCGATCTTCGCGCTGGTGAACGCGCTGACCTTCGGCTTCTCGCGCCGCGCGCGCGGCGGACGGACGGTGAAGCCGCTGATGCCGACGATCCGGTCCTGCTCGCCGAGCGCGTACAGGACCTCGGTCGGCTCCTCGGTGAGGCAGACGATGCGGCGCGGCCCCGTGCTCATGCGACGCGCTTGCGGAAGTACACGACGCGCTCGGTTTCCTCGAAGCCGCAGCACCGGTGCGCGGCCTGCGACGCGAGGTTGTCCAGCAGCGCGTCGGAGGCCAGCTCGGCGCAGCCGCGGGAGCGGGTCCAGTCCCCGATGCCCTGCACCAGCGCGCGGCCGACGCCGCGGCCGCGCCAGTCGGGCTCCACGTACCAGGCCTCCAGGAACCCCACCGGGGAGGTGGTCGTGCCGTTGACGTAATCGGTGCGCAGGCGGGCTTCCGCGAAACCCACCGCCTCGTCGCCGACCAGCGCAAGCAGCACGCAGGCCGCGTCCGCCGGCGCCAGCGCAGCGCTCAGTTCCTCCATGCCATCGACGCCGGGCTCGCCCGGCCACAGCGCCTGCCGCATCCGTCCCCAGGGGCCGGCATCGTCGGGCAGGCGCGCCGGCCGGAGACGGAATGCGGGCACCGGCGTCACGGATACAGCATCCGCTTGCTGCACTGGCCGGTGCAGTCGAATTCGTACAGCCAGCGCTCGTGCAGCCGGTACTCGGCGCCATACCAGAACTCGATGCGGTCCGGGCGCACGCGCAGCCCGGTCCAGCGCGGCGGGCGCGGTACCTCGCGGCCCTCGAACTCGCGGTCGACCTCGGCCAGGCGCTGTTCGAAGGCCTCGCGCGATTCCAGCGTCTCGGACTGGCGCGAGGCCCAGGCGCCGAGCTGGCTGACCCGCGGCCGGGTGGCGAAGTACGCGTCGGCCTCGGCCTCGTCGACGATCTCGACCGGACCCTCGATCCGCACCTGCACCCCGTTGCGCACGCGCGGCCAGTGGAACAGCAGCGCGGCGTACGGATTGACCTGCAGTTCCTGGCCCTTGCGTCCGTCCAGGTGGGTGTAGAACACGAAGCCGCGCGCGTCGTGCGCCTTGAGCAGCACGATGCGCGCCGACGGCCGTCCGTCGCGCGTGGCCGTGGCCAGCGTCATCGCGGTGGGGTCGGGCTCGCCGGCGGCGCGCGCCTCGGCGAACAGGGCATCGAAGGTGGCCAGGGCCTCGGCCTGGAGATCGGCGCAGTCCATTGGGCTATTGTGGCCCGATGGCCACGAATGCGCATGCCGCTGCGCCGCATGGGTTCGACGCCGCCCTGGTGACGCGGCTGCTCGACGACGCGCACGCCGCCGGTGCGCGCGTGTACGGCATTTCCGGGCTCCAGGGCAGCGGCAAGTCCACCCTTGCGGCGCAGCTGGCCGCGGCCGCGGCGGCGCGCGGGCGGCGCACGGTCGCCGTGTCTCTGGACGACTTCTATCTCGACGCCCCGCAGCGCGCGGCGCTGGCGCGCGAGGTCCACCCCCTGCTCGCCACCCGCGGTCCGCCGGGGACACACGACGTCGCCCTGGCCTGCGAGGTCCTCGATGCCCTGCGCGAACGCCGGCCGGTGCGCGTCCCGCGCTTCGACAAGCTGTCCGACCGCCGCCTGCCGGTCGCGGACTGGCCGCAGGTCGATGCGGCCGACCTGGTCGTGTTCGAGGGCTGGTGCCTGGGCGCCACGGCCGAGGACGCGTCCGCGCTCGACGCCCCGCTCAACCGGCTCGAGCGCGACGAGGACGCCGACGGCCGCTGGCGCCGCCACTGCAATGCCGCCCTGGCGCGCGACTATCCCGCGCTGTGGCGGCGGATCGACCGGCTGCTGTTCCTGCAGCCACCGGGGTTCGAGGTGGTGCCGGAGTGGCGCTGGCAACAGGAGCAGGCGCTGCGCGCGTCGGACCCGGGCGCGCGCGGCATGGACCGGGACGCGCTCGCGCGCTTCGTGCAGCACTACGAACGCGTCAGCCGCCAGGCGCTGCGCGTGCTTCCGGCGCGCGCGGACGTGGTCGTGGAGCTCGACCGCGCACGCCGTCCGGTCGCGCTGCGCCTGCGCCACGACCGCTGAACCGCGCGCCCGCTACCGGACCTGGTCGCTGATGTCCTCGCTGCGCCAGGGTTCGGGCATCTCGCGCTGCGGGCACAGCCGCGCCGCATGCTCCCAGCCGCTGTCGGAGCGGAACGAGAACGAGGTGCGGTCGGGGATTTCATAGTCCGCCACCTCCAGGCCGGTGCCGCCGTGGTCGCCGCAGCGCTGGTGCACCCGGTAGCGGTTCGCGCCGGTGCGCTCGATCCGTTCGTACAGGCAGAACGAGGTCACCCAGCGCATCCCGGCGCGGTTGACGAGGTGCACGCCGGCGGACGTGGCGTCGTCGCACGGCTCGTCGGTGCGGACGTAGTAGCCGAAGTCCAGCGGCAGGGCGTCGACGACCTCGGGCGTGGCCGCCGGCTGCGTGGGCGCCGGGCCGGCCGCCGCGCCGGGCTGGCAGCCCAGGAGCAGCAGCAGGGCGAGTGGTGCAAGGGTGGCTGCGAGTGCCTGCTTCATCGGTCTGCTCCCGTCGCCTCGCCGATCACGCCGGCCGTCCGGCCGGCGCCGACGCCAGCGCCCGGTAGGCCTCGTCGATCACCTTCAGGCTGTTGCGCACCTTCCAGTGCACCCAGCCGGCGACCGCCATCATCGGGATCCCGAGGATCGCACCGATGATGGTGACGGTCAGGATGCCGCCGATGACCAGGAAGGCGAGCGAACCGATTTTCGCCGGCTGCAGGCGCTGCACCAGTTCCTGTCGGCGCGACTCCAGCACCACCGGGTTGCCGGTGCCGGCCTGGGTGATGAATCCGGTGACGTATTCGGGGGTCAGGTTGAGCATGGCGTGCCTCGCGTCGGTTCATGGGGGCCGGCCCGTGTGCGGGCGCGGCGGGAAAGCGCGTTCAGTCCTTGCGCCGGTAGCGGGTCCCGACCGGTCCGGACAGGGTGTCGTCGTCGACCCGGGTGAGCAGCAGCGCCGCGTCGTTGTCCCGCGACAGCCGGACCCGGATCCGGTCGCCGTCGATCTCGTAGGTCAGTTCGCGTTCGACGCCCGCCACCGGGCTGGACATCACCACCCGGCCGTCGGGATGGAAGGTGAGCGCGCTCATGCCGAGCTCGTCCTCGAACGTGCCCCTGAAGCCGCCGCCGCAGGCGGACAGCAGCAGGGCGAGCAGCGCCATCGTCGTGCCGGTCCTCATCGCCTCATCCTCCATTGCCGTCGAACCGCAGCTCGCCCAGCACGACGGGCTGGCCGTGGCGGTCGCTGGTGATCGTGTAGCCGAGCAGCGTGGCCGACAGCGCGGAACCATCGCTGCGCCGGCTGATGCCGGTGATGCGCATGCGCGCATCGAGGACGACGTTGCGCAGGCCGCCGTTCCTGTCGAGCACGTCCCGGGCGGTCGCGGCGTCGAGCGGCCAGAAGTTCAGCTCGCCCGGGTTGTCGACGCGCACCGACACGCGTTCGGGATGCGCCCGGTCGACCGGATAGGCAGTGAACGTCAGGACGCTGCCGGGCGTGAACGCGGTCAGGTAGTAGCCGCCGCGGCCGCCGTCGTATTCGCTCAACGCCGCGCGCACGTTCAGGCGCAGCAGGCCCACGCCTTCGGTGCCGTCGTACACCGCACGCAGCCGCTCTTCCTCGGCGCGCAGCACGTCGGCGCGCTCGAACTCGTTGGCCATGCGCACGCCGGGCTGCGCCGCGGCCCATTCGGCGAACGGCGGCTGCCGTCCTTCGAGCCGGTAGGCCAGCATGACCATCTGCAGGTCTTCCGGATGCGCCAGTTCGTGCCGTCCGGCCACGCCGCCGGTGGCGGTCGCGGCGCCGGCGCCCGCCGTCGAGGGCCCCGGCGCAGCTGCGACCCCGCCGGGTGCGGTCGGCTGCGGTCCTGCCGCCTGGCCAGGCACGGCGCCACCACCGGCCGGCGCCGTGGATGCGGGCGCATCGCCGCCGCCGCAGGCGGCCAGGACCAGCGCCAGCGGCACGGTCAGCAGCCGGGCGCGCCCCGTCCCGCGCTCACAGCCGCACATCGCGCGCCTCCGCCGCCTGCACTTCCGCCTCGCGCCGCGCCTGGCCGAGTCGCCGCAGTTCGTCCTGCATCGCCTCGACATGGGCGTAGAGGCTGCCCTGGTGCAGCATGGCCGTGCCCACCTCCATCGCCAGCGCCGGGTTCCGGCCGCTCAGCGCGATCCAGGCCTGGATGCTCAGTCCGCACCCGTCGGACCACTTGGCCCCGGTGGCATTGGGATGCGCGTTCACCGCGCCCCGGCAGCGGTGGAACAGCGGGTTGGCCGTTGCCATCGGATGGCCCGCATGGTCGCGCACCCACTCGAGCCTGCGGTGCCCGGCCGAATGCCCGCGCGGCTTGTCCGATTCCTCGGTCCATTGCGGCTCGCCGTACTTGGCGACCAGCGCATCGAGCAGCGCCTGCACCGGCGGCATGGCGCCTTCGCGGAAGTGCTGCGCGCGGCGGATGAGGTGGGCGGTCTCGGCGCCGGGCGCGCCGGGCGTGGCCACGGTGACCACCTCGTCCACGTGCAGCCACTTCAGCCCGCCCTCGCACTCCTGCCATTCGCGGCGGAAGTCGCAGGGCCGATGCTCGCCCTTGCGCACGGTGAATGCCTGGGTGCCGAGTTCCACGCCGTGGGTGTCGAGCCGGTCGAGCCAGCGGTTGGCGGTGCTGACCTCCGCGTCCGCGCCGAGCGCGCAGCGCGCGGTGGCCAGGGCCTCGTCCGCGGTCATGCCCAGGCGCAGCCCGATGATGTCCGGTCCGGGCAGTCCTTCGCGGACGGGTGCCGGGCAGCGCAGGTCGCCTGTCGCCCCCGGTTCGGGTCCGGTCGCCGCCTCCGGCGCCGCGGCCGGCTGCGCGCCGGCGGGCTGTCCACCCGCCCCCTCGCCGCCGCAGCCCGCCAGCGCGAGTGCGCCGGCGACGGCCATGGCGCAGACCCGGTATGCATGCATCGCGTCTCCTCCCTCGCCCGTCCCGGCCCGCATCCTTTCCGGGCCGCGATCCGGTGTCCTCACGGCGGCTTCAAGGAACCTTCAAGCCGTGCATCGCGGGGGCGCCGGCGGGCACGGGGAGGGCTTCCCGGTCGCCGCGCGCGGCTATGATCCGGGCATGTCCCAGGCCCTTCCGCCGCCCGACGACCGGGTCTACCGCTGGCGCTTCGGCGCGGTGGAATTCGACGAGGCGCGCCACGAGCTGCGGGTTTCCGGCCTGCCGGTGGAGGTCGAGCACAAGCCGCTGCAGGTGCTGGCCCTGCTGCTGCGCCACGTCGGCGAGGTGGTGACCAAGGAGGAACTGTTCGAGACGGTCTGGGCCGGCCGGGTCACCGTGGACCACGTGCTCGCCACCGCGATCGGCAAGCTGCGCAAGGCCCTGGATGCCGGCGGCGAATCCCGGATCGTGACCGTGCCGCGGATCGGTTACCGCTTCGAGGGGCCGGTCGAACGCATCGCCGTCGGCCGCCGCCCCAGCGCCGAGCTGACGTTCGAGCCGGGCCAGCCGGTCCCCGGCCGCGAGCACTTCCTGCTCGAACGCCCGCTCGGCCAGACCCTGGGCAGCGAGGTCTGGCTGGCGCGCCAGCCGCGCAGCCGCGAGGCGCGGGTGTTCAAGTTCGCCCGCGGCGGCGAACGGCTCTCGGCGATCAAGCGCGAAGCCACCCTGATGCGGGTGCTGCGCGACACCCTGGGCGAACGCGACGACTTCGTGCGGGTGCTGGACTGGAACTTCGAGACCGAGCCCTGCTTCCTGGAATGCGAGTACGGCGGCGAGTCGCTCCCGGAGTGGGCCGGGGCGCACGGGGAGTTCGCCGGCTGGAACCAGGCGCAGCGGCTGGACTTCTTCCTCCAGGTCGCCGTCGCGGTCGACGCGGCCCACGGCGTGGGCGTGCTGCACAAGGACATCAAGCCGGCCAACATCCTGGTCCGGCCGCGGCGCGACGGCGGCTGGCAGGCCTGCCTCACCGACTTCGGCAGCAGCCGCCTGCTGCAGCCCGGGCGCCTGGCCGAACTGGGGATCACCGGCCTCGGCCTGACCGTGACCCGGCCCGACGCCGGCAGCAGCGGCGGAACCCCGCTGTACCTGGCGCCGGAGCTGGTGGCCGGCCAGCCGCCGACCGTGCGCAGCGACCTGTATGCGCTCGGCGTGCTGCTCTACCAGCTGCTGGTGGGCGACCTGCGCCGGCCGATGGCTCCGGGCTGGGAGCGCGACATCGACGACCCGCTGCTGGTCGAGGACATCTCCCGCGCGACCGACGGCGATCCCGCGCGGCGCCTGGGCAGCGTGGCCGGACTGGCCGAACGGCTGGCATCGCTGCCACGGCGGCGCGAGGAGGCGCGGCAGCGCGCGGACACCGCGCGCAGTGCCGAGCAGGCGCAACGGGCGCTGGAGCAGGCGCGCGCGCGGCGACCGTGGATCGCGGCCACCATCGCCATGCTCAGCATCGGCCTGGTCGCCAGTTCGCTGCTCTGGTACCGCAGCGAACGCCTGCGCGAAGCCGCGGCGATGCAGGCGGCGCGCGCCGAGGCGGTGGCGGCCTTCCTGAGCGACGACCTGCTCGGCGCGCTCAGCCCCGGCGGCAGCGGATACGAACGCGACCCCACCGTGCGCGAGGTGCTCGAACTCGCCTCCAGCCAGGTGGCCGAACGCTTCCCCGACGACCCGGCCACCCGCGGCGGCGTGCATGCCGCGCTGGGCCAGGCCTGGCGCACGCTCGGCGACCGCGAGCGCAGCGTGGCCCACCTGCGCGAGGCCGAACGCGACTACGCGCGCGCCTTCGGCCCCGCCGACCCGCTGACCCTGCGTACCCGCTACGCCCTCGTGCGCACGCTCGCCTACTCCAACACCGCCGCCCACATCACCGAGGCCGGCGCGCTGCTCGACGCCACCGACGCCATGCTCGGCACGGGCCTGCACGGCGACGACGACCTGGCGCTGGACGCCGCCTACGCCCGCGGTGTGTTCCATTTCCAGCAGCTGCAGATCGAACCGGCCATGCAGGCCTACCGTCGCGCCGACCGCCTGCAGCGCCTGCTGCGCCCGGACGACGCCCTGATGGCGGCCACGATCCGCGAGAACCTCGCCGACGGGACCCTGCGCCAGGGCGACCTCGCCGGCGCGGTCGCGCAGCTGCGGGCGATGCTCGCCGACCCGCTGTTCGACGCGCGCCGGATCGGCGAGAGCAAGGCCGCCGGCCACCGCATCATGCTGGCGCGCGCGCTGCGCAACCTCGGCCGCTACGACGAGGCGCTGCCGCTGGCCGAAGCCGCCGCGGCCGCGACCGGGCGCATCCTGGGCCCCGACGACTACACCACCCTGGTCCAGCTCTCCACCGTGGCCAGCATCCACGACTACGCCGGGCGCTGCGGGCAGGCGCTGGAAATCGCCCGCGTGGTGCGCGCACGCATGGCCGCGCGCTACGGCGAAGAGCGGCAGGCGACGCTGATCGAGACCGGCAACCTCGGCTTCAAGGAGTACGACTGCGGCGACCGCGAAGCCGGCCTGGACTACCTGCGCCAGGCCGAACGCGGGCTGCGCGAACGCTTCGGCGCCGACAACGTGGCCGCGCACAGCTTCCGTTACGCCCTGGCCCGCGCGCTCGCCGACGAGGGCCGGCACGAAGAAGGGCTGCGGATGGTGGACGGCCTGAGCGTGGAGGCGCTGACCGCCGGCGACTCCACGCCGGGATGGGAACAGCGCCTGCGCGCGCTCAGGGGCCGGCTGCTGCTGCAGGCCGGCGAGGCCGCGGCCGGACGCGCGCTGCTCGCCGAAGCGCTGCCGGCGCTGCGGGCGCTCGGCAGCGAGGATCCGGCAGACATCGACCGCCTGCAGGCGCTTTTGGCTGCGGCGGACGGGGCCGCCGACTGACCGCGCTCAGTCGACCACGAAGGTCACGCGCATGTTCACCCGCCACTCGGTGATCGCGCCGTCGGGCGAGGTGACCACCTTGGTCTCGTTGATCCACGCGCCCTGGATGTTCTTGATCGTCTCGGCGGCCTTGGCCAGTCCGCTGCGGACGGCGTCCTCCACGCTGGTGGACGAGGAGGCATTGAGTTCGATGATCTTGGCGACGGCCATGGACGTGCTCCGGTTGCGCGACGCAACGGTCGCGGGTGCAACAGGTTGCGCCGGCGTCCGTTAAGGCGGCGGCCACGGGCCGTGGACTGCTACGATTCGGCCGATGAATCCCGCCCCGAACATCGTGCTGGTCGGACCGATGGGTGCCGGCAAGTCGTCGATCGGCCGCCGCCTCGCCGGCCGTTTCGGCCTCGGCTTCGCCGATACCGACAACGAGATCGAGGCGCGCACCGGCGCCAGGATCCCGATGATCTTCGAGTGCGAGGGCGAAACCGGCTTCCGCGCGCGCGAGGCCGCGGTGCTGGCCGACCTGCTGCGGCGAGAAGGTCTGGTGCTCGCGACCGGCGGCGGCGCGGTGCTCGATCCGCGCAACCGTGCGCTGATGCGCGAGCGCGGCTTCGTGGTCCACCTCCAGGTGAGCCTGGAGCGCCAGCTCGAACGCCTGGCGCGCGACCGCAGCCGGCCGCTGATCGCGGGCGACGATCGCCGCCAGGTGCTCGAACGCCTGTCGGCCGAGCGCGCGCCGCTGTACGCCGAAATCGCCGACCTCGCCTTCGACACCGACCACCTCATCCCGCCGCAGGCCGCGACGCGTATCGCCCAGCTGCTCGAACGGCGCTGGACGCGCACCACGGCGGCCGCCGCCCAGGACCCCACCGCATGACCCAGCACCGCACCGTCGACGTCGGCGGCTCCCATCCCTACCGGATCACGATCGGCCCCGGCCTGCTCGACGACGGCGCGCTGCTCGCCGCCACGCTGCGCGGCGACGCCTTCGTCGTCAGCGACGACGCGGTCGCCCCGCTCTACCTGCAGCGCGTGCTCGACGCCCTGTCCGCGGCGCGGCCCGGCCTGCGCATCGGCCACTGGACCATGCCCGCGGGCGAAGGCTCCAAGACGCTGGCCACGTTCGGCCAGGCGATCGACGCGATCGCCAGCGCCGGCATGCGCCGCGACGCCACCGTGTATGCGCTCGGCGGCGGCGTGGTCGGCGACCTCGCCGGGTTCGCGGCCGCGGCCTGGATGCGCGGCGTGGACTGCGTGCAGCTGCCGACCACGCTGCTGGCGATGGTCGATTCCTCGGTCGGCGGCAAGACCGCGGTCGACCTGCCGCAGGGCAAGAACCTGGTCGGCGCCTTCCATCCGCCGCGCGCGGTGCTCGCCGACACCGCCGCCCTGCGCACCCTTCCCGCCCGCGAACTGCGCGCGGGCCTGGCCGAGGTGGTCAAGTACGGCGCGATCGTCGATGCCCCGTTCCTCGACTGGCTCGAGGCGAACGCCGACGCCCTGCTGGCCGGCGACGACGCCGCGCTGGCCGAGGCGATCGCGCGCAGCTGCGCGCACAAGGCCGCGATCGTCGAGCGCGACCCCTACGAGCACGGCGACCGTGCCCTGCTCAATTTCGGCCACACCTTCGGCCACGCGATCGAGACCAGCCAGGGCTACGGCGGGCTGATCCACGGCGAGGCGGTGGCGGTGGGCATGGTCCAGGCCGCGCTGCTGTCCGAGCGCCTGGGCCTGTCGTCCGCGGCCGACACCGCGCGCCTGCGCGGCCTGCTGCGGCGCTTCGGCCTTCCGGTGGAGCCGCCGCCCGGGCTGGATCCCGACACCCTGCTGGCGCACATGCGCCTGGACAAGAAGGCCCAGTCCGGCGGGCTGCGCTTCATTGTCTGGGACGGGGCAGGGCGCGCCCGGGTCCTGGCCGGCGTGCCTGAATCCGAGGTCCGCGCGGTACTGGCGGGCTGACCGCCATCCCCGGCAGCGCGCGGCCGGGCCGGTACAATGGCCGGCCCATGCGCCTGCTCCTGCAACAACGCCCCGAAGGCCGCGAAGCGCCGCGCTTCGTCCAGCTGACCCTGCAGCCCGACCTGCTGGGCGCGTGGACCCTGTTGCGCGAAAGCGGCCAGACCGGCGGCCGCAGCACCCTGCGCCGCGAGCAGTACATGGACCACGCCAGCGCCCTGGCGGCGCTCGAACAGGCGCGCGACGCCCAGCTCAAGCGCGGCTTCCAGCTGGTGTACGCCGAAGGCACGGGCGCGCCGCGGTGAACGCGCGCCACCCCGACCGGCCTGCCGCTGCCGCCGCCACCGCCACGCCCCGCGCCGGACTCGCTTCCGCGACGCCCCTCTTCCCCCTGCATCGATCCGGCACGACGGCCGGACCCGGACCGACATGACCCTGCCCCTCGCCAACGACCGCTTCCTGCGCGCCCTGCGCCGCGAACCCGTGGACCGTACGCCCGTGTGGCTGATGCGCCAGGCCGGCCGCTACCTGCCCGAGTACCGCCAGGTGCGGCGCAAGGCCGGCAGCTTTCTGGCCATGGCCAAGCACCCGGAGATCGCCTGCGAGGTGACGCTGCAGCCGCTGCGCCGTTTCCCGCTGGACGCGGCGATCCTGTTCTCCGACATCCTGACCATCCCCGACGCGATGGGCCTGGGCCTGTACTTCGCCGAAGGCGAAGGCCCCAAGTTCGAGCGCCCGGTGCGCAGCGCGGCCGACGTCGCCCGACTCGGCGTGCCCGACATGGAAGGCGAATTGCGCTACGTGATGGACGCGGTGCGGGTGATCCGCCGCGAACTGCACGGCGCGGTGCCGCTGATCGGCTTCTCCGGCAGTCCGTGGACCCTGGCCTGCTACATGGTCGAGGGCGGCGGCAGCAAGGACTTCGCGCGGATCAAGGCGATGGCGCTCAACGACCCGCAGGCGCTGCATGCGCTGCTGTCGGTGAATACCGAGGCGGTGATCGCCTACCTGTCGGCGCAGCGCGCGGCCGGCGCGCAGGCGCTGCAGGTGTTCGACACCTGGGGCGGCGTGCTGTCGCCGGCGATGTACCGCGAGTTCTCCCTGCCCTACCTGCAGCGCATCGCGCGCGAACTCGAGCGCGGCGAAGGCGACGCGCGCGCCCCGCTGATCCTGTTCGGCAAGGGCACCGGCGCCTATCTGGAAGAACTCGCCGCCAGCGGCGCGGAGGGCGTGGGCGTGGACTGGCTGGTGGAACTGGGCGAGGCCGCGCGCCGCACCGGCGGGTGCGTCGCGGTCCAGGGCAACCTCGATCCGGCCACACTGTACGGCTCGCCCGACGCCATCCGCCGGGAGGTGCGTCGCGCGCTCGACAGCTGGCGCGACGGCAACGGCGGCTCGCGCGAGGGCCACGTGTTCAACCTCGGCCACGGCATGTCGCCGGACATGGACCCGGAACACGTCGCCGTGCTGGTCGACGAAGTCCACGCCTACAGCGCGCGCTGACGCGCGGCGCCGACACCCCCGGAATCCGGCACCTTCAGTGGGGTGCCGGCCCGTCCCTGGCCGAATCGTCCCACTCCGCGCCGGCGCCACGTAGCGCGGCCTTCAACGCGGCCGTCGTCGTTCCCGGCGGCCATCCTTCGATTCCCGACACGACTGCGCATTCGCGCATGATGTGGAAGCGCGGCGCCGCGCAGTGCTCGAAGAACGGGAAACCGTCGCGTCGGTGTACGGCGCGGATCGGGAGATCACCGTTCGCCAGGGCCCAGCGCCCCAGCTTTCGCAAGTCCGCGGTGAGATCCCGGGGGACCGGCAGCGTGCCATGGACTGGGATCCAGCGACCAGGGTCCGGGTCCTGCCGGATGTGTTCGATCGCGCCAGGCTGCCGCGGCATCCCGGATCCGGTGGGTGCGGTGGCACATCCTCCGATCACTCATCTCCTTGTCATGCAGCTCCCTGCAACAGCGAACTTGGCGGAGAGACGGCGCCGTTTCCGGCATGTGCACCATGAGCCGGAAGACTGATGTCCGCGTGACGCCACGCCTTCCCAGGGCCGACCAGCGACGAGCCCAACCACCGATCGCACCTACGGATCTGGCGGCGCAGGCTCGTGCCGCACGCGCAGGAAGCGAGCGAACCGCGGCAGTCCATTGACGGTGTGGCCGCTGTAGCGGTAGGTCACCAGGCTGCCGACCGGCGGCGGCGCGGCGCGCTGGGCATCGGTCAGCCCGCCGCCCAGGCGGAAGCGCACGCCGTCCGCCCGCTCGACCAGCAGCGCGCCGGTCATGCCCGCGTACTTGCCGCGGCCCGGCAGGTGCGCGACCACGCGCGCCTCGGCATCGGCATGCGGCTTGAGCTTGCGCACGCCGTCGCTGCGCCCGGCGCGGTAGCGCGCGTCGTGATGGTGCAGCATCAGTCCTTCGCCGCCGGCGGCGACCACGGCCCGCAGCCGCGCCTGCAATGCCGCCGCATCGGGGACGCGGAACTGCGGCACCGGCTGCAGCCAGGCGACGGCGGCACGGTCGAGCAGCCTGCGCAGCTCCAGCAGCCGTTCGCCGAAGCCGCCGGCGTGCCCGGGCAGGTCGAAGACCATGAAGCGCACCTGCCGCCAGGCGCCGTCGTCCCGATGCCCGGCGCGCACGAGGCCGCTGATCTCGTCGAAGCGGCCGCGGCCGATCCACAGCTCGCCGTCCATCGCCACCGTCGGCCAGCCGGCGACGAACCAGTCCGGCGCCTCGATGCGGCGGCCGCCGCGGGTCCACAGCGCGCGCCCGTCCCAGCGCCCGCGCACGCCGTCGAGCTTCTCGCTGACCCAGTAGTCGGCCGCCTCCACGCTGCTGTCGTAGTCGGTGGCCAGCATGAGCGGAGGCGGTTGCGCGGCGCCGGACCCGGCGGGCGCGAGCAGCAGGATGGACAGCAGCAGCAAGAGGCAGGCACGCATGGCGCGGTCCCACTGGGGCGATGCCCTCATCGTCCCGCCCGCACGGCCTCGCGCGTATCGGCCCCACTCCGACGCTCGGGTCGGATCATGGCGCGTGCGCGCGTCGGTCCCGACCCTGCGACTAGGCCGACGGCCTGGCCGGAAGCACGGCCGCCAACGCCTGCGCCAGCATCGCCCCGGTGACCGGCTTGCGCAGGAATGCGTCGAAACCCGCCTTGGCCGCAGCGGCCTCGGCGTCGGCGTCGGTGCGGGCGGTGACGGCGACCAGGGGCCCGGCGAAGCCGTTCTGGCGCAGCAGCGGCGCCAGGGCCAGGCCGTCGATGCCGGGCAGGTCGAGGTCGAGCAGGGCCGCGTCGAACGGCTG
>Ga0207873_1002126_pt1 | contig 17092 bp, 10 predicted proteins | sample BGWIniCompost_FD_187373 | JGI IMG/M metagenome (GOLD analysis project Ga0207873, IMG submission 187373) | Cellulose adapted compost microbial communities from Newby Island Compost Facility, Milpitas, CA, USA - BGW Initial Compost (SPAdes)... ...
ATTTTCGATCTGGAAATCCTCGTCTTTCACGCCCATTTCCTTCACGGCTTTGGCAAGCTGGTTTTCCAACTTTTCAATACTCACGAATTCGTTGTTTTTCTTCTTGTACTCGCGAAGTGACACGCTCAGATAAATTTCATCGGGAACGATCTCCTTCTCGGCGCTGCCCACAACCTCAATCTTTTTTACAAGCTGGCTGTCTTGAGAAAATGATGGAATCGCTAAAAAAACTAAAAGTAAACTAAATAATGAAGCTTTCATATCATTGAAATTTTTGTTCCCTTTTGCGATTACAAAAAATATGCCTGAAAGGAAAAAGGCTTTGATGCTGCGCCGATTGATTGCGGTAGATGGCGGATTTATACGGAAATAAAATTCGATAAATATCCAAAGGGGAAAATTTCCCAGATTTCACCGGAAAGAGATCGCAGAATATAGTGAAACCGTGAGAGGGATATGTGCCGTAAAAAAGAAATCCTTCCATCAATCGTCTGATGGAAGGACTCTTTTTATGCGAATAGATTACGCTGGTTCGCTGTATGCTTCCAGAAGTTTCTCCAGAATTTTCTTTGCCGCAATGGAAATGACGGTTCCCGGGCCAAACACATCGGCTACGCCCGCCTTGAACAGAAAATCATAGTCTTTAGGAGGTATTACGCCGCCCGCAACAACCATGATATCTCCACGGCCAATTTTCCGCAATTCTTCAATCAACTGGGGAACCAGCGTTTTATGTCCCGCTGCAAGGCTTGACGCGCCTACCACATGCACGTCGTTTTCGGCGGCTTGTCTTGCCACTTCTTCCGGAGTCTGGAACAGCGGACCCATGTCTACATCAAAGCCAAGATCGGCAAAACTTGTGGCGATCACCTTTGCGCCGCGATCGTGGCCGTCCTGTCCCATTTTTGCCACCATGATTCTCGGACGGCGGCCTTCAATTTCGGCAAACTTGTCTGCAAGTTCCTTCGCCTGTTTGAAGTTCTCGTCCGTGGCGGCTTCAGAAGAGTATACGCCGGATATAGACCGGATGGTCGCCTGATGCCTTCCGAATACTTTCTCCATCGCCATGGAGATTTCGCCGAGCGACGCCCTTTTCCTGGCGGCGATTACGGCAAGCTCCAGCAAATTGCCTTCTTTGGTTTCGGCGCTTCGCGTGATGGCGTTCAGAGCGGCTTCTACTTCATCGGCGTTCCTTTCCGCCCTTAATTTTTTTAGCCGCTCAATCTGCGACTGACGCACGGCGGTATTGTCCACTTCGAGAAGTTCCATTTCAATTTGATCGGTGGCGATATACTTGTTTACGCCCACAATAATATCCTTGCCCGCGTCGATTCTGGCTTGTTTTCTTGCGGCCGCCTCTTCAATCCTCATTTTAGGAATGCCGGTTTCAATGGCCTTCGCCATACCGCCAAGTTGTTCGATCTCTTGGATATGTTCCCAGGCTTTATGCGCAAGTTGATGGGTGAGGTATTCCACGTAATACGAGCCCGCCCATGGATCGACAACTTTTGTGATGTTTGTTTCATCCTGCAAATAAAGTTGCGTATTCCGGGCTATTCTCGCCGAGAAATCGGTTGGAAGCGCAATGGCTTCGTCTAACGCGTTGGTGTGCAAGGATTGGGTGTGTCCGAGCGCAGCGGCAAGGGCTTCGATGCAGGTCCTGGTCACATTGTTGAAAGGATCCTGCTCTGTCAGACTCCAGCCCGACGTCTGGCTATGCGTTCTAAGCGCAAGCGACTTGGGATTCTGCGGATTGAATTGTTTTACAATTTTTGCCCAAAGCATCCTGGCGGCGCGCATTTTTGCGATTTCCATAAAGTGGTTCATTCCCACAGCCCAGAAGAATGAAAGCCTGGGCGCGAAATCGTCGATGTTCATGCCGGCCTTGATTCCCGTACGAATATATTCCAACCCATCGGCAAGCGTATATGCCAATTCAATATCGGCGGTGGCGCCGGCTTCCTGCATATGGTATCCGCTGATGCTGATGGAGTTAAACTTAGGCATATTCTTCGAAGTGTATGCGAAGATGTCGGCAATGATCCTCATCGATGGTTCAGGCGGATAGATATAGGTGTTGCGCACCATAAACTCCTTCAGAATATCGTTTTGGATGGTGCCGGTCAGCTTCTCGGTCGGCACGCCCTGCTCTTCCGCGGCAACAATATAGAAAGCAAGCACAGGAATCACCGCGCCGTTCATAGTCATCGACACCGACATTTGATCGAGCGGGATTTGATCGAACAGTATTTTCATGTCGAGAATCGAGTCGATGGCGACGCCGGCTTTCCCCACGTCTCCAACCACGCGGGGATGGTCGGAATCATATCCGCGATGGGTGGCAAGGTCGAAAGCCACCGAAAGACCTTTCTGACCTGCCGCGAGGTTGCGGCGATAAAATGCGTTCGATTCTTCGGCCGTTGAGAAACCTGCGTACTGCCTGATGGTCCAGGGACGCCGCACATACATGGTCGAATAAGGGCCCCTGAGGAAAGGAGCAATGCCGGCCGCATAGTCGAGGTGTTCCATGCCTTCAAGGTCGGCGGCGGAAAACACCGGTTTTACCTCTATTTTTTCAGCGGTTTGCCATTTGCCGGCATCGGCGGCTTTTACCGCTTTGGTTGTATTATTTTGGATATCCTTGTAGGATATTTTTGAAAAATCAGGTTTCATGATATCTTGTATTTAGATAATGTTCAACTTCTTTTGGAATCCTTTTAACGTTTCAATGGCGTTTGAACGAATATGAATGAATTCGTCGAATCCGGCCGATTTCAACTTGTCCACAATCTCAGCCGGATAGCCCGCCAATACAAGTTGTTTGTCGCGCAGGTTGGCCTTAAATTGTCTGGCAAATTCTTCGCCCATTGCCGCATAATCGTCGTCGGAACTGCACAACACCACAATTTCGGCTTTGATGTTTTTTACCTTATCAATAGCAGAAGCGATATCTGTGGCAAAGATGCCTTCCACCACGTTAAATCCGGCTGTGCCGAAAAAGCCCATGCTAAACGCCGAGCGGGCTTTTCTCATCGCCACATTAGTTCCATATTCCAAAAGATAAACGGAAGGTTTCTTTCCGGTTTTTCTGGCAAACTTCTCCGTCGCCAGCCTCATTTCCTCAAAATCGGTTGCAGCCCTTTGAGGCTTCAATATTTCTACATTGGCCGCCGCTCCATTTTCTTCGATTTTCACATGATCCGGATTGACGGTTTCCTGGATATTTGGATATTGGTTGACGCCGACAATTATGTCGCGGCGTCCGGCAATTTTATTTTTACGCGCTTCGCGAACGGACTTTATTTTTTCCTGTATCCATCCCTTCTTAAAAGCTTCGATGAAGCCGCCCTGGCTTTCCGTTTCCTGGAAAAGGCTCCAGGAAACTTTGCCCAACTCGTGAATCAGGTTGCCGATATAATAAGAACCCGCCGTCGGATCGACTACCTTATCGAGATAGGATTCTTCTCTGGCGATAGTGGAAATGTTGCGGGCTATTCTTCTCAGGAATGGCTGTTGGTTTTTGTATATGGAATCGTAAGGCTCGATGGTCAGCGAATTGCAGCCTCCAAGAATGGCCGACATTGCCGCTGTCGTATCTCTCAGCAGGTTGACGCTGGGATCAAAGACAGTTCTGGACCATAATGAAGAGTAACAATGAATTTGCAGGTCGCCGGCTTGGAATTCGTGGGCGCCAAACGCTTTTGCCACTTGCAGGAAAAGAATCCTGAGCGCCTTGAGCTTGGCGATTTCAATAAAATAATCAACGCCCATGGCTAAGGAGAACTGCATTTTTTTTGCAATTTCACCGGCTGTAAGGCCGTTGTCCATTAATTTGTCAAAATAATGCGCAGCCGCACTCAGTGCGAATGCCAGTTCTTGCGTCGCCGCTCCTCCCGCATCTTTAAACGCTCCGGCGTTGACGGTGATGGTATAGAAATCAGGCGACGTTTTAAAGGCCTTTGTAATTTCGGCCAGGTCGGCAATGCCTTTTTCGTCAAACGCGCCGGTAACCGCATAGTCGACGGCAGGGTCGTACTGAATGCCTCCCTTCAGGTCTTTTAGGGGGAAGTTCTTTTTGCCTAACCAATCTATAAAACTGCGCTGGAATGCGACGGCCGCGCCTTTAATAATAAAGGTCGCCGGCGTGTCCGCCAGGTTTACTCCTTTCAGGAGCGTTTCGAAATCGGTTGATCCGGAGTTTGATATTTCAAACGCCAGTCCATCAGCTCCTCCATGAAGAGCTTCCATCGCGAGTTCGTTGGCCTGCTTTTCATTGGTCGCAACGATTTTTTCCTTGTTTTCCCATTTCCTCACGGGCGATTTGGGATCGCCGGGGATGTTCTCAAATCCTTTTAAATAATCAAGGTGAGTCAGGTCTTCCCTGGTATAAAAAGGCTGAATATCCAAGCCTTCATAGGTTTTCCAGATCAACTTTTCAAAACCAGCTCCTTTCAGATCCTTGATTACCTCAGCTTTCCACTGATCCTTGCTGACCGGAGGGAACTCGGCAAACAAAGGATTCATGGGTTTTTCCTTTTCCATATGTATGTCGGATTATATGTGCAATTTTTTTAACTTTTTTGTAAATAAATCGTGAATAATCGCTTCAGAAACGAAAATTCCCCACAAATATAGCGCAAATCGAATCAGCAATTCAGCGATATCCGCTTAATTTAAGCCTGCGCCCCCTTTATAAAAAATATGAATGCGCCGGGTTGTTTCTCCTCTTTTTTTTCTGTAATTTTAGGTCGGTTTGGGGTAGAAAATCAGCGACTGGCCGTAAGGATTTGATTTGCAGGGACATGAAGATTGTCAAGGCAAAATTGATTTTTTTCTTAGTTTTTTTTCGTCAAATTTGTTGTCCCCTTTGGGAAATAGTCTATCCAATATAATTTGAGTAATGCAAACAGATTGTCAGGAGGTATGGAATAATTGTCTTCAATTGATAAAGGAGAACGTTGGGCAGCAGAGTTTTAATACCTGGTTCGTTCCCATCAGGCCTTTAAAGCTGGAAAACAATATCCTGACGATCCAGGTGCCCAGTCAGTTTTTCTATGAATGGCTTGAAGAGCATTATGTGCATCTGTTGCGGCAAGCCATCGACAAGGAACTCGGCAAGGAGGGGAGACTGGAATATTCTATTATTGTGGACAGGGGAGACGAGCGTCATCAACCGTTGACGGTCAATGTACGTGGACACAAAAACGACGCAAGCCATGTAGTCCAGGCGTCCCGCGAATCTTATGTCGATCCTTTCCGGATGAGAAACCTGGACTTGTCAAGGCTGGACTCGCAACTCAATCCCAAAAACACGTTTGAAACCTTTGTAGAAGGCGATTGCAACCGGTTGGCCCGGTCGGCGGGATATGCCGTAGCCCAAAAACCTGGCGTCACCTCTTTCAATCCGTTGATGGTTTATGGCGGGGTGGGGCTTGGGAAAACTCACCTTGTACAGGCGATAGGCAATGAAATCAAATCGCTTTACAACGACCAGAAGTTTGTGCTTTATGTTTCTTCTGAAAAATTCACCAATCAGTTTATCGACGCATTGAAGAACAACAATGTCCAGGAGTTCTCCAACTTTTATCTTCAGATCGATGTGCTGATACTCGACGACGTGCAGTTCCTCGCCGGGAAGGAAAAAACGCAGGAGATATTTTTCCATGTGTTTAATCATCTTCACCAATCCGGTAAACAGATCATCATGACCAGCGATTGCTCGCCCAGAGACCTGAAAGGCATGCAGGAAAGGTTGTTGAGCCGTTTTAAATGGGGGTTGACAGCCGACCTCCAGCAACCTGATTATGAAACCAGGGTCGCCATCATTGAAAAGAAAATACAGGACGACGGCATCAGCATCCCGGGCGATGTGGTGGAATACCTGGCTTACAGCATCGATACCAATATCAGAGAATTGGAAGGCGTGTTGATCTCGCTGATCGCCCACGCGTCGCTGGTGAGGCAAGACATTAATCTGGAACTCGCCAAACAGACGCTTAAGAATATTGTGCACGACATTGACGCCGAGGTGGGCATCGATTACATTCAAAAAACTGTGGCGGAATATTTTAAAGTGGAGGTAAGCGAAATAAAGAGCAAAAGCAGGAAGAAAGAGATCGTGATCCCGCGCCAAGTGGCGATGTACTTCTCAAAACTATATACCAACCATTCCCTTAAAGTGATCGGTTATCATTTTGGCGGCCGCGATCACAGCACTGTGATTCACGCCATGCACTCGGTAGAAGACATGATTGAAACCGATAGCCGGTTCAAAAACTCCATAGAGGAAATCAAGAAAAAACTGAAGATGCGGAGAGGGTAGGAAGCGGCAATCTCGTGAACTGGCGACCTGGCGAAGCGGTTAAAGGAGTAAGCCTTCAATTCTCCTGATTGAAATCTGAGCCATATGGATAATTCTGCCGCTATTGAATGAAATTAGTTTCTATCTGAAGCGCTTTTGTTCCAGAAGTAATTCTGGAAAGTATCCATTAAAACTGTGCAAATGAAAGGAGTTAACCGTCCGGGGTTTCAGCGCCTGCGGCAAATGGAGGATGCATGGTAGCGGCTTGCGGGTAAAAGCCAGGAAGGGGAGAAAAAAAGGAGGCTGCCCATCGAAGGCAGCCCCTTTTCCTTATTCGTCAACATACTCAACTTTAAAACCAGCCTGGGTTTTGATGCCCTTCAAGGGCCGGATTAGCTTGCATTTCGCTCAATGGAATGGGCCATAGCAACGCATGTTCCGGAATGGCGCCCACTTTTGTCTGGCCGTCGGGTTTGTTCTGAATGACGGCCGACGCCAACGGAGTCCATTTCAGCCTGCCCGACTGAACGCCATCGGCCTCAGGATACAAGCGCGTGCGGCGAATGTCGTCCCAAATCTTGAATTCCAACGGGAATTCATGGAAACGTTCGGTAAGGATAGACTGGATCAGCGCGTCGCCGGTGGCGGTTTCGTCGGCCAACCCTGCGCGCTTACGCACCTGGTTGAGATAAAGTCTTGCGCCGGTTTCATCTCCAGTCCGCGCGAGACCTTCGGCCGCAATCAGCAATACTTCTGCGTAGCGGAAGATCGGCATGTTGTAGTCGCCGTTCCGACCGTTGATCAAAGCGGCTTCGTCAAACCACGCCCAGTTTCCCCAAGTGTTCAGTTCGAAATTCTCTCCGTCGGGGCTGGTGTATTGTTTGAAGAAGAATTGTTTTTCATGACCGCGGATATCATCCGGGTGGTAGCTGTCCATCAGGACGTTGCTGGGCAGGTAGGCAGTGTACAGTACGTCGCCCGCCGGTTTGAAAACGCCCCACTGGAAGGCCGCATTATCGATAGAACGGACTGCGTAGGAATTGCCCACGTTGAAATTGGTCTGGTTGTATTCCTTTGCAAAAATGATCTCGTTCGACGATTTTGTCGTTTTAATGATGTTGAACGCAGAATTCAGGTCGTCGCTGCTGCCGTCGGCCTGGATCAGCGCATGCTGCCCGCCGTTGATCACTTCGATGGCCATGTCGGCGGCTTTCTTGTAATATTCCGAACCGCCGTTCACCGGCTGTCCCGCCCATTGCAGATACACCTGGGCAAGCAGGGTTTGCGCCATCGGCCTGGTGGCATAGCAACCGTTGTCGTAAAAGGCCTTGTTGGGCAGATGATCTATAATGCTGAGCAAGTCGGCTTCGATGTTCTTATAGATTTGCTCTGAAGAAACTCTCGGCTGATAAATGCCTTCCAACGACGTATAAGGCTGATCGATATAGGGCACGTCGCCAAATTCCTTTACCAGGTAGAAATAGGCGTACGCCCTGAAGAATTTGCCCTGCGCCACGTAATAATTAATTTGGGCGGGCGTCAACACGTCGGTCATATTGGGGATATTGGCGATTACAAAGTTTGCCCTGGAAACGCCAATGTAGAATTCCGACCACAGTTTCGCCGCGGTGGAGTTGAACGATTCGATGTTAAAGTTGCAGTCTTCAGAAGCGTTGGTGAAGGTTCTGTCTTTGCGTTTATCCACAAACAAACCCGACATCACGCCTCCCCACATGGTAGCTTTTGGCGTCCAGCCGCCGTCCACGTCGATGTTATGCAAATAGGGAACGCCGCCAAAGTAAAGCGCGTTCACGCCCGTCTGGGCGTCGGCCGGAGTTTTCCAAAATTGGCCTGCGGTCTTTTCATCCAGCGGATTTTCTTCCAAAAAGCTTTCGCATGAGCTGATGGCGAACGAAAATACGCACAAGCAAAGGATGGTTTTATATATCTTGTGTAATTTCATGACTATTGATTTTATAATTTATCACAATAATTAGAATGTTACATTGACGCCAAGCGAATACGTTCTCGGCCGTGGATAGGTGAAGAACTGCCGGTTGGTTCCCCACTTGTTATATCCCAGGCGCGACGAATTGTCCGGATCGTAGCCCAAATAATCGGAGGCGGTGATCAGGAATGCGTTATTCACATTGGCATACACGCGCAACCCGGAGAAACCAGTCCTTTGGAGAAAACCCTGGTTGAACGTATAACCCAACTGGATGAGGTTTCCGCGCAGGTAAGCGCCGTTGGCCACCCAAGTGTCGTCGGCGTTGGCGTTATTGCCCTGGCCGAAGTTAGCCAAACGGATAGCCTGAGCCTTTCCATCGGGATTCTTCGTAGGATGCCATGCTTCCTGCCACAGGCGGTCGATGCCGCTGGTCAGGAAACGGCCTTCGGTAGAGTGGAAGAATTCCTGCATGATGTCGGCGCCCAAAGAGAACTGCAAATCGATGGTCAAATCAAGTCCCTTGTAGTTGAAGGTGTTTATGAACGAACCCATCCAGTCAGGCAAGCCGTTTCCTATAATCTGCCGTTCCTTGTAAGTCACTTTTTCACCGATTATCGAAGGAATGTTCATGGTTTCAGGATCCCAGTTTTCAGGATTTCCATCGTAGATGCCGGCGCGCTTGTATCCAAAGAATGTGGACAGCTCTTCGCCTTCGCGGATCAACATGTCATAACCTACAAAGCCGTCGAGCGTGATCTGCCGTTTGCCGGTGACCGGATCAACTGAGGAGCTTTCGTCCAGCTTTTCAACGCGACTTTTATTGTAGCTCAGGTTCAAAACACTGTTCCACTGGAAGTTGCGCCTGTCGATGGGGTAAGCGTTGACCAACAGGTCGATTCCGCGGTTTGAAACTTCTCCGACATTGCTGGTGATCGATCCAAATCCGGTAGATCTTGGCAAGGGCCGGCTCAGCAGCAGGTCGGTAGTGTATTTGTAATAATAGGAAGCTTCAACGTTGATCCGGTTGTTGAACAATCCCAGTTCTACGCCTATATCCCATTGGCTCGTTCTTTCCCATTTCAGGTCGGGATTGGGCATCCTGCTCATATAAGAGGCGATTCGCAATTCATTGCCGATAATGGTGTTGGACTGGCCAATCGTCGCCAATGAAGCATAGGTTCCAATCTCAGAGTTGCCCGTCACGCCGAACGAGGTGTGCGGCTTAAGCTTGCTGATCACGGGATGATCTTTGAGGAAGTCTTCGTTGGACATCATCCAGCCCAGACCGATGGATGGGAACATGGAATATTTGTTGTTTTTCCCAAATTTCGACGAACCGTCCCAGCGGTTGGTTATAGTGGCCAGGTATTTGCCGTCGTAGGAGTAAACCGCGCGAAGGAAGTAGGAATTCATCGCCCACCAGTCGTGATCGTTGCCAACAGACGGACGTTCGGTGCCATATCCCATGTTATAGTAGCCAAAGAAATCGTCGGTAAACGCCCTGTCCGAAGCGCTAAAATAGGTGTATTCGCGCTCCTGCCACGATACGCCCGCCATGGCGTTGATATAGTGCTTGCCGATTTCCTTGTTATAGGTCAGGTAAGTCTCTTCCTGCCAATAGAAAGTGTTCGAGTTGCTTGCCGCGGCATACCCATTGTTGGCGCTTTGGTTGATTAAAGGCCTCGGCGTGAACGGGGTGTAGTTGGCTCCGCGCACGTTATGATAGTCTATCCCGAACTGGGTTTTTAGATCCAGGTCTTTCGCCAGATGAAACGTAAAAGCCATGTTTCCAAAGATCTGCGTTCTGAACTGATCCGCCTGGAGTCTTTTCAGCAGTTCAACCGGATTGCCCACGCCCTCCGGACCGAATCCCTGCATCTTTTCAGGATCGGGGTTGTCTTTGTCGATGTAAATCGAGCTGGTTTGGATGTCGTTGGTTTGGGTATATACGCCGTCGAGCATTACCGGCAGGAACGGCAGTTGTTCGATCATCGTACGCAACGCGCCCTGGCCGTAGGGGTTGTCAGAAGTTCTGTTGCCCCAGGTGTGGTTGACCAAAAGGTTAACGCCGGTAGACAGCCAGTTGGTGGGCTTGTCGTCGTAAGCCAACTTTCCATTCAAACGCTTGAAATACGTATTGTGCAAAATACCTTGTTGATCGGTATAGTTCAGGAAAGCTCCGATTGACGCGTTTTCATTGCCGCGTTGGATGCTGAGCTGATGGTTTTGAGAAATCGCAGCGCGCGAAGCTTCCTTTTGCCAGTTTGTATTATACTTTGGCGAACCGTCGGGGTTGAACAAACGCGGATCCGTGAAGATTTCCGACAGGTCAGTGGTAAAGTTCTTGCCTTGCCACGCGTTTGCGTTTTCTAAACCTTGCTTGAATGTAGCCATCCATTCTTCGGCGTCCATCACGTCCATATATCTCGCCATTGTGCTCACCGACATGGACCCGTCGTAGGAAATCTGCGCTTGGGTTCCGGTAGATCCGCCGCGTTTGGTTGTGATCAGGATCACGCCGTTGGCTCCGCGAGCTCCATAGATAGCCGACGACGAAGCGTCTTTCAGGATTTCAATGGATTCGATATCGTTCGGATTCAGGTACTGGAAGTTTTCCATCACAACGCCGTCCACCACGTACAGCGGGTTGGCCGAAGCGTTAATGGTGGAGATACCGCGAACGATAACGCGCATTTCCCCGCCCGGCTGGCCAGTGTTGGAGAAGATGTTTACGCCCGCGGCCTTGCCTTTCAGGCCTTCAAGCGCGTTGAACGATTGGGTCTTAATAATGTCGCTACCTTTTGCGGTGGAGATAGAACCCGTAACGTCCGATTTACGGATAGCCCCATAACCGATTACCACAACTTCCTGAAGGGCCTTTATATCGGGCAACAATGTAACGTCCAATACCGCCTGGTTTCCTACGGGAATTTCTTCAGTTACATATCCAATAAAGGAGATGACCAGAACGGCGTCCTCAGGCGCTTCGATTCTGTACCTGCCTGTTACATCGGAAACCGTTCCGTGGTTTGTTCCTTTAATGAGAATAGATGCACCCGGCAAGGGGGAGCCGTTTTCATCTGTGATCACGCCGGTCACTTCGCGTCCCTGAATGAAGATTTCCACGTCCTGGCCAGTCTGCCTGGGTTGATCCTTTTTAAAGACCCCAATGCTGTAGTTAACCTGCTTGAATGAGAACCCTGTCTTTTTTGAAAGTTCTCTAAGCACATCGGAAAGTTTTTGATTCGAGGCGTTAAGGGTAAATCTTTGGGCCTTATTGATCTTAACGTTTCCGAAAAAGAAGGTGAAGTTTGTTTGACGCTCGACCTGATCGATAAATTCTTCCAGGGAAGCGTCTTGCAATTTAATATTCACCCGGACTTCCTCAATGCTTCTGCTCTGAGCCCTGCCTTCGTCGGCAAGAACGAACGTGAAGAAAAGGCATTGCATCGCAACGCCTATTAGCGCGTATCTTGATGATAATCTCATCAGATGAAGTAGATTGTTTTTCATAAATTATTTTATTTTGGTTAAGGTTTTAACATTACGCCTGGACATTTTTATGCCGAAGCAACAATATAAAGCCCTTTGCCCCGGACAATTGGCCTTACTTTTTTTTGATCATTATTCTTTTCCCATTTATTTCATATTTAAAATCCATTGAAAATGACAAAATCCGTAAAATATTATCTAAACTTTCATTTTTGAAGGCGCCGGTGTAAACATCTGGGATGGCGCCAAAGCGATCGTCGAACTCGAACGTAACGCCATAACTCAATTCAAGGACCTGGATGATTTCATCAAAGCTGTTATTCTTAAAATGCAATATGCCGTCCTTCCAGGCTATTTCTGAAAGGTAATCCATTTCTGACTTGACAAAACTGAAATCGCTCTTTGAAAGCGTAACCGTCTCCCCGGGCTCCACATTAATTTCCTGACTTCTGGCGTTGCGAATGAACAACTTTCCAGAAACCAGGCTAACCTGGTCATTATCATTTTTGGCGTATGCATTCACACCAAAAGCAGTTCCGAGGGCTGTAATCTCCATACTGCTTGTTTTGACTGTAAATGGACGGCTTTTATCCTGCGCTACGTCAAAATAGCCCTCCCCTATAAGATGCACCAACCGTATCGAGTCGGCGAAGGGATCGGGAAAAGTGATGCGGCTCCCCGCATTTAAATGCACGACTGTTCCATCGGGCAGTTGCGTTTTTAGCTTTTCCCCCGGATTCGTTTCTTTCACCATCTCTTTCACGGCAATAACCGGCGCCTCATGTGCATCTATCTGCCGGGTGTAAAGGAAAATTGATGCGCCGATTGCCAGCGCTATTGATGCAGCTATTTTATAGCGATTCCATCTTCTCCTTCTCAGATTGTATTGTTCTGATTGGTATTTCAGCCACAAATAATCAATCTGCTTTTGAGAGATTTTTGCCGCCCCCCGCAACGGGACTTGCCAAACAGCCTTGAGTTTCTCAAAAGCAATTTGCTTTTCTTTAGACGATTCCAAAATTTCGTCAAATTCGATCTTTTGTTCTTCAGTCGCCTCTCCTGAAAGGACTAAAGCAGCCAATATATCGAATTTGGATATTTTTGCCATTTACAATTAAGTTTACAAAGGGAAGACGCTAAAATATATAGCCTACCCTGAATGCCCGATAAAAAAAATAAAAAAAAATTAAATGCTAGGATGATTGACTGGAATTCGTTTATCGGTTGGGGCGGGAAAACAATTATAACAAGATTGCCTCAAAGGCATATACGCTGGCGAGCAAGGAGATGAGTTTGGTTAATTTAAGGTAAATGATCCTTTCCTGTTTGTCGTACTTTTCAAGGGAATTTCTAATATCCAATATGGCCAGGCCCATATGGGTTTCTACCGTTTTTACGGAAACATTTAAAAGCTTGGAAACATCCTTATAACTTTTCCCTTCCTGCTTTATTAACTTGAATATCATCCTCCTTCTGGGGGGCATATTCTCGATTATCCTCGAGACCAGGGCGTTAAATTCTTCTTCGATCAGGAAATTTTCAGCGTCGGCCTCCTGTTCAACCGGCAAATCCTGCATCTCGCGTATTTTGATCAGGCGCAGATTATTGTTTGCCTTCCGAAGGTGGCTTAACGATAAATTTTTAACGGTTTTATATAAATACGCCTCCGGCTTTTCGACAACTAGCCAACTATGCCTTTTTAAAAATAATTTCAGCAGGGCGTCCGAAGCGACTTCTTCTGCCAACTCGTGGGATTCCAGGTAGAGATCGGCAAAATCGACTATTTTAGGGTAGTAATAAGAAAAAATCTGCTCGAACGATCGCTTGCAATTTCGATTGATTACATTGTTTAAAAGTCGATTAAGCTCCTTATCGCCCACTTCTATGCAGTTCTAATAATTTCAAGGCTAATATCTAATATTATTTCGAAAAACTCATTACTTTTTTAATCTTTTTTTTACTTGAAAATCCCAAGAACAATGTAATACCTATCTTCTTTGTTGGAGAAGAAAGATAGCTTTTATCAAAGGGGATTGAGAATCCAATTCGAGATAGACCGTACAGGCTGCCTCTTAGTATCGCTATTGGTCAAATGTCAGTAACTCTTTAGGAATGTCTGGGGTCGCTCCTTTATTAGCGCACACGAAAGCCGCAAGCCGGACGGCTGCGGCGTGGATGGCGGAGAGGTCTCTGTTTTCCAAAAGTCCGGCGACAAGCATAGCCGTAAAAGCGTCTCCTGCGCCCACCGTATCAACAACAGCAGTTTCAGGAGCGTCCATGCGCGACAACTTATCGCAAGTCATCAGAACGCTTCCTTTAGCCCCTTTTGTGTATGCGATCAACTTGAGTTCAAAATCCTTCATCAATGACTCCAAAAGCCGCTCAACCTTCCCCGTATAGCCGAGCATCCCGGCGACGACCGGCAGTTCTTCCTCATTGAGCTTCAATATGCCGGCCTTTTCCAAGGAACGGACAATTGTTTTCTTTTGGTAATAGGCTTGCCTGAGATTGACGTCAAAAACTTTCAGGCATTTGCCATCCGCCATTTCAAGGAAAGATGTAATCGTCGCGGATGAACGACTGCATCTTTGCGCCAGGCTTCCAAAACATATGGCGTTTGAGCGCTTGGCCAGAGCTTCCAATCCGGATTCCCACGAGATATAATCCCATGCCGCATGCTGATGAATAACATACTGCGGAACTCCAGACGCGTCAAGCTTTACGGTCACCCGGCCGGTAGGATAATCATTCATTTGGACATATTCCGTATGGATGCCCAGTCTTGGAAGAAGGTTAAGAATATCGCGTCCGCGACTGTCATTTCCAACGGCGCTAACCACAATCGCCTCGCATCCCAGGCGTCCTGCATGATAAGCAAAGTTGCATGGGGCTCCGCCCAGACGCCGCCCATCGGGAAAATCATCCCAAAGCACCTCGCCTATTCCTACTATTGTAAATCTATGACGCGTCATAATAATCAGTCCTGTTGCGAAGATAGACGTTTTCAATAAGCCAAATAAGCTAATCGCCAAAATCTCCTTCCCGGCTAAAACTTTTCCACACAGGCATCCATAAGGAGGTTATTTCTCGTATTGCGTTTAAAATAATTTTGTTCAACCTTAATCTATGCAGAAAATGAAAGCGAATCAAATTTTTAGCCTTAAGACCGCATTTTTTATGGCGGCATTTTTATTTCTCCTTTTGGCCTGCAATAACGACGATGACGACCCACAAGTAGAAAGCAAGGAGTATACGATACATGAAATAGGCGGATCAGGCATCTCTGGAGTCGCGCTTTTTGAAAAAACAGATGGAGGAACCCGAATTACTGTGGAATTAGACGGCACATCCGATGGAGATACGCATCCCATGCATATCCATCAGAATTCAGCTTCCGAAGGAGGCCCCATCGCTATTTCGCTCACTGCAGTCAATGGCGCGACAGGAATGAGTGTGACGCAGGTTACCGAAACGGATAGCGGAGATCCAATTACCTATGAAGAACTGATTGAGTACGACGGATATATTAATGTACACCTTAGCCCGACATCGTTGGCGACTATTGTCGCTCAGGGCGATATTGGACAAAACGCTCCATAAATAACAAAGGAGAGCAGGCTCCGTCTTAAACTTTATTTTGAAACCTATTCAGGATCTATGTCTGCTCCCGGTAATGCCGACGCCGGCCGTTTAAGTGTAGTTTGAAAAACGTGAACTATTTTCCAAAAGAATATCGTACGCCGGTATAGTTGAATGGGCTAAGTTCCTTTAATTCGTCTTTGACTTTGGGAGAAACTTCAAGGCTGTCAATAAATTCGTGAATCGCCTTGGCCGTTATCTTTTTCCCGGTGCGGGTCAGGTTCTTCAAAGCTTCGTAAGGTTGAGGATATCCTTCGCGCCTGAGAATGGTCTGTATACCTTCGGCGATAACCACCCAATGATCCTCCAAATCCCGGCGAATTTCGTCATGATTGACTTCAATCTTTGACATGCCTTTTATCAGCGACAAAAATCCAATATAGGAATGCGCTACAGGCACGCCGATATTCCGCAAAACAGTGGAATCCGTAAGATCGCGTTGCAACCGCGATATCGGCAGCTTGGCTGAGAGATGCTCAAACAATGCGTTCGCCAGTCCAAAATTGCCTTCGGCGTTTTCAAAATCAATGGGATTCACCTTATGCGGCATAGCAGACGACCCCACCTCGTTCTTGCGGATCTTCTGTTTCAAATAATTCAGGGAAATATACTGCCATACGTCGCGACTAAAGTCGATCAGGATGTTGTTAATCCTTTTCATGGCGTCGAACAAGGCGGCAAGGTAATCGTAATGTTCGATCTGCGTAGTGGGATAACTGCGCTTCAAACCCAGGATATTCAGAAGGAAATTATCTGCAAATCCGTTCCAGTCGATTCCCGGATAAGCCGCCACATGCGCGTTAAAAGCTCCCGTGGCGCCGCCAAACTTCGCCGCATGCGGAACGTCGGTCAGGCATTTCAACTGTTCAGACAATCTTTTATGGAAAACCATGAATTCCTTGCCAATAGTGGTGGGCGAAGCGGGCTGTCCATGGGTGCGCGCCAGCATAGGAACCTGATTGTTCTCTTCGCCAAATGCAACAAGAAGATCCATAACTTGTTTAAGCCTGGGAATATATTTTTCGTGCAACGCCTCTTTCAACAACAATGGAATCGCGGTATTGTTGATGTCCTGAGAGGTTAGGCCAAAATGGATGAACTCCTTGTATTCGCCCAATCCCGCTTCATCAAACCGCTCTTTAATAAAGTATTCAACCGCCTTTACATCGTGGTTGGTGGTTTTTTCAATTTCTTTTATTTTTATAGCGTCCTCGAGCTTAAAGTTTTGGTAAACGCCGCGCAGAATTTTAAATGAAGTTTTGTTCACCTGTGTAAGTTGTGGCAGGGGAAGATTGCACAAAGCAATAAAGTATTCAATCTCCACCATGGTTCGATACTGAATCAGACCGAACTCTGAAAAATATGGCGCAAGATCCTCAGTTTGGTTGCGATACCTGCCGTCGACGGGACTTATAGCCGTGAGCGCTTTTAATTCCATGTTGATGCTAATTAAAGAAAGGCACAAAAATAGGCATTTTATGACACATAATTAAACGTAATCCACGCGCTCTCAGCCGCTGGAGAGTAGGGGTTATCGCCCCACGCTGAATTTGCGTATCTACAAGCCGTTGCAATTGCAAACATGCCCTGCAATAACTAATTTTACTTTTCTTTAGCCAACGAGGGCAATCTTTTGGTTATACGTTCAGACTTTTTAATTTATATTTAATGGTTTTCAATTTATTTAAAAAGAAAAAAGAAAAAAGGTC
>Ga0207873_1002128_pt1 | contig 17090 bp, 14 predicted proteins | sample BGWIniCompost_FD_187373 | JGI IMG/M metagenome (GOLD analysis project Ga0207873, IMG submission 187373) | Cellulose adapted compost microbial communities from Newby Island Compost Facility, Milpitas, CA, USA - BGW Initial Compost (SPAdes)... ...
CGAGATGAGAGCACGACTGCGCACCACTGCTGGGAGCCTGACTCGGTGCGCGCCTGCCGCGAGCCGGCGCGGCGTGTCGTGGATCGCCGCAGCGCTCCTGTCCGTGATGTTCGTCTTCGCGAACGCTGCGGTCGCCGAGGAGCCCGCCCACGAGCAGCACATTCCGTGGGAATCGCTGAGCGAGTCGCAGCGCGAATTCCTGCAGCGATTCGAGTGGCACTGGGACGAGTTGCCTCCGCATCGCCAGCGAATGTGGCTGCGCCGGGCGGAGCACTGGGCCTCGATGAGCCCCGAGGAAAAAGCGCGCGCGAGAGAGCGATTCGAGCACTGGCGCTCGCTCGATCCGGAAGAGCGGCGCGAGCTGCGCCAGCGTTTCCGCGAGTTCAAGTCGCTGCCGCCCGAAGAACAGGCTCGCATTCGTCGACACTTCGAGCGCTTCCAATCGCTGCCGCCGGAGAAGCGTCAGGAGCTGCGCGAGCGTTTCCGCCAGCTCTCGCCTGAGGAACGCCAGGCGCTGCGCGAGCGCATGCGCACTTCGGACGAGCCGATCGAGCCGCCCGACGAGCGCAGCGATTCAGGCCGTTAAGCTTCGCGCCCGCACTCGCAACGGCTGCGCCCACGCGGCGGATGTCTGCGGGGGCCATTCCGCGAGACGCGGCGGCGGGCAATGCCAGGATCCGAGCATGACGATGCCGAGCGAGAAACCCTCGCGCGGCGCGAAAAGGTAGGCGCTCCAGGGTGTGCTCGTCGGCAGCTCTCCGATCAATGTCGTGTCTTCCAGCGCGAACGTGCAACGCTGAAGCGCATCGAGCAGCGCTAACCCCAGCGCTTTCGCCGCGGCCTCCTTCAACACCCAGAGCGAATAGAACAGGCGCACGCGCTCGGCCTGGTCGAATCCCGCGAGGTGTTCGGCTTCCGGCGGGCTGAAAGCGAAGCGCGCGAGCGCGAGCACGTCTCTGCGCGCATGCCATTCGAGGTCGGCGCCCAACGCACGAACGCCGGGCCCGCGTAGCACGCAGGCGTGCTCGCGGCTATGAGAGAGGCTGCTGAGAACCGAATGCGCGTCGCCGAGATGGGTCAAGAGCGCGCGACTGACGGCGAAATCGCGGCGACGGCGTTCGCTGCGCATGCCGGCATAGCGCTCGCGCTCCGCGTCCGAGAGCGCCTGCACCCGAAACAACGATGCAGCTTCGGGTGTCGCGAGCCACAGCTCTCCTTCCTCGGGCACGTTTTCTCGAATCGACTGCAAGGGCTGCACCAGTTGCCGGAGCGCGCAACGGCATCATAATGCCGCCTTCCAGCTTTCCGACGTCGAGATGATTGCCGATCCAGATCTGCCCACCAGCCGCGAGTGCGCAGCGCAGCCCGTGCGCAGGGACGCCTACTATTGGCGCTTCATCGCCACCGGTCTGAGCTTCGTTCTGTTCGGACTGGGTGCGCTCGTCGTCGGCGCGGTGCTGTTACCCGTGGTGCGAATCCTTCCCGCCTCGCGCATCGCCAAGCGCAGTCGCGCGCGTGCCGTCATGCGTCGCAGCCTCCGCCTGTTCGTCGCGCAGATGCGCTTCGTGGGCGTGTTGACGTACGAGTTCACCGGAGTCGAGCGGCTCGGACGTCCCGGTCAGCTCATCGTCGCGAATCATCCCTCGCTGATCGACGTCGTGTTCCTGCTCGCGTTCACGCCCGGTGCCGGTTGCGTCGTCAAGCGCGGCGTCGCGCGCAATCCTTTCACGCGAGCCGCGGTCGCGCTCGCCGAATACATCCCGAACGATCCGACCGCGGACATGATCGAGGCGACCGCGACGGCGCTGCGCGAGGGGCAAACCGTCATCATGTTCCCCGAGGGAACGCGCACGATGCCGAATCGCCCGTGCGTGTTTCACCGCGGAGCCGCCAACGTCGCGCTGCGCGCCGCGAGCGTGCTCACTCCCGTATACATCCGCTGCGAGCCGACGACGCTGACGAAGAACGAGCCGTGGTATCGAATCCCGCAGCGCCGTGTGCACTTCTCGTTGCACGTCGGCGAGGACATCGATTTACAAGGTTTCCGGGACGCCGATCCCTTACCCATCGCCTCCCGCACGCTGAACGAACATCTGCAGCGCCATTTCGACGAACGCCTGAGCGCCGCTACCCGCACGCGGTAGTCCTTTTGACTCCATTCTCCGGCGCGCCGCCGGCCTTGGTCGTGAACCCAAAGGTGAAATAGGGGATCGGCCGAATTAAACTGCCGCTCGCGCGACCGACAATGAGGCTCGTGGGCTTACGGGGATCAAAGCCATAGGGTCGCGACCTTCGTCTGCAATCCCTTGTTTTTAAACGATTTGCGTGATGCAGGCGCCTGGTCGGCGAACGGTCGAGGACACGTCGCGGCTCAGCAGCACGCGTAGACGTGCTTGGCACACAGACAACATCCGTGCATCTCGGTACCGTGTCGCGCTTCGGCGTGCTCGGCCGATGCCGAGGCTGAAACATTCATGCTTTCTCAAGACGAAATCCTGGAGCGTGTCCGCGCAACGCTGCGCGAGCTGTTCAAGCTCGAACCGGCGAAAGTCACGCTCGATGCGCGCCTGAACGAGGATCTGGAGATCGACAGCATCGACGTCGTCGATCTGATGGACGAGGTGCGGCAGTTCGTCGGCCGGAAAGTGACCGCGGAAGACTTCCGCTCGGTGCGCACCGTCGGCGATCTGGTGGTCGTAATCGATCGCCTGCAGCGTCATTGAACATCGTGTTCGCCCCCTGCGTCGTCATTCCCGTCTACAACCACGAGCACGCGGTCGGCACCGTCGTCGATAGCATGCGTGCTCAGGGGTTGCCGGTCGTGCTCGTCGACGACGGCAGCGATGCGGAATGCGCGGCCGTGCTGAGCGCCTTGAGTCAATCGCCCGATGTCTTTCTCACGCGGCATGAATCCAATCGGGGCAAAGGCGCCGCCGTATGCACGGGTCTGCGCATGGCGCGCGAGCGAGGGTTCACGCACGCCGTGCAGATCGACGCGGACGGGCAACACACGCTCAAGGACGTGCGTCGCTTCGTGGAAGAAGCGCGCGAGCATCCGCAAGCGCTCATCTGCGGCCAGCCGATCTTCGATGCGAGCATCCCGAAATCGCGCTACTACGGCCGCTATCTCACGCACGCGCTCGTATGGCTGGAGACGCTTTCGTTCGACATCGTCGACTCGATGTGCGGGCTGCGCGTGTATCCGCTCGATGCGGTGCTGTCCTTCCTCGAGGGCCGGCGCGTCGGAGAGCGCATGGACTTCGACACGGAAATCCTCGTGCGGCTGCATTGGCGCAGCGTACCGATGCGTTGGATCCCTACGCGCGTGAGCTATCCGCTCGACGGCGTTTCTCATTACCGCATGTGGGCGGACAACGTGCTCATGACGCTGCTGCACGTACGCCTGGTGATCGGCATGCTGTTGCGCTTGCCGATGCTGCTGTCGCGCAAGCTGGCGCGAACCGCCGCCGTCAGCGCGGAGAAGCGTGCCGGCGCATAACGATCTTCATCTGGTAACCCGGGATAGATGCACGTGGATCGAGACATCGTGGTCATCGGCGCCGGTCCTTCCGGTGCGATCGCCGCGGCGCTGCTCAAGCGTCGCGGCTGGGACGTGCTCGTGCTCGAAGCGCAGCAGTTTCCGCGTTTTTCGATCGGCGAAAGCTTGCTCACGCATTGCCTGGATTTCGTCGCCGAGGCCGGCATGCTCGAGGCGGTCGAGCGGGCCGGATTTCAATTCAAGAACGGCGCTGCGTTCATCCGGCGCGACGAGTACGGCGATTTCGATTTCAGCGAGAAGTTCACGCCCGGCCGCGACTCGACGTTCCAAGTGCAGCGCGCGGTCTTCGACAAGCTTCTCGCCGATGAAGCCGCAAAGCAGGGCGTCGAGATCCGCTACCGACACCAGGTCGTGGCAGCGGACTTCTCGGAGCCGGGCAAGAGACTGCGCGTGCGAGACGAGAATGGCGCCGAGTACGAGGTGCGCGCCAAGTTCGTGCTGGACGGCAGCGGTTTCGCTCGCGTGCTGCCGCGGTTGTTGAACCTGGAGACGCCGTCCGCGTTTCCCGTACGAAGCGCGCTGTTCACGCATCTGGACGATCGCATCCCGGACGGCGCATTCGATCGCAACAAGATCCAGATCGTCGTGCATCCCGAGCACAAGGATGTGTGGTACTGGCTGATCCCGTTCTCCGGCGGGCGCTGTTCTCTCGGCTGCGTCGCCGAGCGCGAATTCTTCGCTCGCTACGAGGGCGATCTCGAAGCTCGCCTGCGTAAGCTCGTCGCCGAGGAAGCGTTCCTCTCGCGGCTGCTCGCGAATGCGCAGTGGGACACGCCGGTGCGGGAATTGTCCGGCTATGCGGCGAACGTCAAAGCGATGCACGGCGACGGATTCGCCCTGTTGGGCAATGCGGCCGAGTTTCTCGATCCGGTGTTCTCCTCCGGCATCACGATCGCAATGCGCTCGGCGAGCATGGCCGCGAGCGTGCTCGATCGCCAGTTGCGCGGCGAACGCGTGGATTGGGCCGCCGAGTTCGAACGGCCGTTGCGCAAAGGCGTCGACACGTTCCGCACTTACGTGAGCGCGTGGTACGACGGCCGCTTTCAAGACATCATGTTCTCGAAGAATCAGGTGCCCGGCATTCGCCGTATGATCTGTTCGATTCTCGCCGGCTACGCGTGGGACGAAACCAATCCCTTCGTCGCCGAGCCCGAGCGGCGCCTGAACATGGTCGCCGCGCTGTGCGGATGAGCACCGGGCGCTGGACACTGCGCACTGGGCCGCTGGCCAGAGCGGCTGGCTCGGGGTGCATCTTTCTCTCTTTCATACGCAGACGATGAGACCGCTGAACGCAGTTTCTGCCGGAGCCCAGCGCCCAGAGCCTAGAGCCCAATGACTCACACTGTTCTCATCACGGGTTCCAGTCGCGGCATCGGACGCGCGATTGCATTGCGCGCGGCCGCCGACGGATACGATGTCGTCGTTCACTGTCGATCGCGTCGCGAGGAGGCGGAAAGTGTCGCCGCGCAAATCGTCGCGATGGGGCGCACGGCGCGCGTGCTGCAATTCGACATCGCCGACCGCCAGGCCTGCGCGGCCGCGCTGACGCAGGATATCGAGGCGCACGGCGCGTACTACGGCGTGGTTTGCAATGCCGGCACGCATTCCGATGCGGCATTCCCGGCGATGAGCGAAGCGCAATGGGACGGCGTGCTGCGTACGAACCTGGATGCGTTCTACAACGTCCTGCAGCCGCTCGTCATGCCGATGGTTCGCCGTCGGGCGCCCGGCCGCATCGTCACGCTGGCCTCGGTGTCGGGGCTCATCGGCAACCGCGGGCAGGTGAACTACAGCGCGGCGAAAGCCGGCATCATCGGCGCGACGAAAGCACTCGCGGTCGAGCTCGCGAAGCGCGAGATCACGGTCAACTGCGTCGCGCCCGGGCTCATCGCGACCGACATGGTCGATGAGAATGTGCCGACCCAAGAAATCATCAAGGCGATACCCGCGCAGCGCGCGGGCACGCCCGATGAAGTCGCCGCGGTCGTCGCCTTCCTCCTGTCCCCCGCAGCGTCCTATGTCACGCGCCAAGTCATCGCCGTGAACGGCGGCCTATGCTGAAGCGAGTCCGAGAGTTGACTGCCGACGGTCGGAGCCGACTACGATCTCGCCCATGCACCCTCGCTCGAATTCCACCCGCCCTCTGGCCGTAGCCCGTCGCCCGTAGCCCCACCATACATGCGCCGCGTTGTCGTCACAGGCATGGGAGGCATCTGCGCGCTCGGTTCGCGCTGGGAGGACATCGAACGCGGCTTGCGCGCGCGGCGCAATACGATTCGTCGCATGGACGAGTGGGATCGTTACACGGACATGAATACGCGGCTTGCCGGACCGGTGCTCGGGTTCGAGCCGCCGGCGCATTGGACGCGCAAGCAATTGCGCAGCATGGGTCGCGTCTCGCAGCTCGCCGTGCGTGCTGCGGAGCTCGCGCTCGCGGACGCGGGGTTGCTCGGCGATCCGATCGTCGCCAGCGCAGCGACCGGTGTCGCGTGCGGCTCGTCGGTCGGCAGCACGCCGGACATCAAGGACTTCGCGGCGATGGTCATCAACAACGACACGAGCGGTCTCAATGCGAACTCGTACGTGCGCATGATGCCGCACACGACCGCCGCGAACATCGGCATCTTCTTCGGTGCGAAAGGCCGGATCATCCCGACCTCGAGCGCGTGCACCTCCGGCAGCCAAGGTATCGGCTACGCCTACGAAGCGATCAAGTTCGGTCGCCAGGACGTGATGGTCGCCGGCGGTGCCGAAGAGCTGTGCCCGACCGAAGCGATGGCGTTCGATACGCTGTATGCGACGAGTCGCAGCAACGACGCGCCGCATACGACGCCGCGCCCGTACGATCGCGACCGCGACGGGCTCGTGGTCGGCGAGGGCGCCGGCATCTTGATCTTGGAAGAGCTCGAGCATGCGCAACGTCGGGGCGCCCGGATCCACGCGGAGCTCGTCGGCTTCGGCAGCAATTCCGATGGCACGCACGTGACCAAGCCCGCGCAGGACACGATGCGCGCGGTCATGGCTCTCGCGCTCCAGGACGCGGGCATCGGCGCGGATGCGATCGGGTACGTGAACGGCCATGGCACGGCGACCGAGCACGGCGACATCGCTGAAACGCATGCGACCGCGAGCGTGCTCGGTGCGCGCACGCCGTTCAGCTCGCAGAAGAGTTATCTCGGACACACGCTCGGTGCGTGCGGCGCGCTCGAAGCGTGGTTCTCCATCGAGATGATGAACGGCGGCTGGTTCGCACCGACGATCAATCTGGAGAACGTCGATCCGCGCTGCGCCGAGCTCGACTACATCGTCGGTGCAGGGCGCGATCTGCAAATCGAATATGTGATGAGCAATAACTTCGCGTTCGGCGGCGTGAACACGTCGCTGATCTTCAAGCGCTGGAAGTGACCGGATGTGCTCACCTGAGAAGCACGCAGCTCGAGCGCTTTCTCCTCCGACCGTATGACTGTCCGATTACCCATTCTCGTCGGTCCGGGCTCGCGGCCGATCGCCTGGCGCAAAGGGCGCGCGGTCGCGCTCGAAGAGTTCGCGGCGCATGTCGCCGGATTCGCCTCGCGCTTACCGCACGCAGGCGAGATGATCGACCTTTGCGAGGATCGTTATGCATTCATCGCCGCTTACGCGGCTGCGTTGACACGCGGCCACGCGGTACTGCTGCCGCCCTCGCGCGTGGATGCGATCGTCGCGGAAGTGCAGCGCTCTCGATCGCAGAGCTATCGCGTGCATGACGCCGAGGTGGAGGCGGTCGATCGCGCGGCGGCAGGCGTGTCGCACGAGCGCTTCGAGCTCGCGAACGATGCGATCGCGATGTTCGGCTACACCTCCGGCAGCACGGGACAGCCGCAGGGACATCCCAAGCGTTGGGGCAGCGTGCACGCGAGCAGCGCGCGCAATGCCGCGGCGATCCGCGCCGCGATCGGCGCGCCGGAAGAGCGCACGCTCTGGATCGTCGCGACCGTGCCGTCGCAACACATGTACGGTATGGAGCTGAGCGTGCTGCTGCCGATGCTGAATCGAATGGCCGTGCACGCGGCGCGGCCGTTCTTTCCCGCGGATGTCGCGCGCGCATTGGCCGAGGTGCCGGGCGATCGCGTCCTCGTCAGCACGCCGGTGCATTTGCGCGCGCTCGTCGAATCGGATCAGCGGTTCCCGCCGATCGCGGCCGTGATTTCCGCGACCGCGCCTTTGGATCAGGCGCTCGCGCGCGCCGTGGAAGACAAGTTCGCCGCGCCGCTGCTCGAGATGTTCGGCTCGACCGAAACCTGCGTGATCGCAACACGCCGTACTGCAAACGAGCAGACGTGGCGCGCGTACGAAGGCGTGACACTCGAGTCTCGCGCTGACGACACGCTCGTGAGCGCGCCGTGGTTCGTCGAGCCGATCGCTCTTCAAGACGTGATCGAGCTGCGCGGGTCGAACGAGTTCGTCGTTCTCGGACGCAACGCGGACATGGTGGAAGTCGCGGGCAAGCGCGCATCGCTCGCCGATCTCACGCGCCGATTGCGTGCGATCGAAGGCGTGCAGGACGCCGTGGTGTTTCAGCCCGATGCCGCACCGTCGGGCACCGTGCGTCGCGTCGCGGCATTGGCTGTCGCGCCGACACGGACAGTGCGCGAGATATTGGACGCGCTTTCGACCACGATCGATCCGGCCTTCGTGCCGCGCCCGTTGGTGTTGGTGGATGAGCTGCCGCGCAACGAAGTCGGCAAGCTGCCGCGCGAGCGCTTGATGGAGCTGTTGCGCGAGCGGAGCCGGGCTATCGACTCGTGACGGGCGCGCCGGCGCACAGCACGCATTCGACCTCGAGCAGCAACTCGCGCCGGCAGATCTCTGCCGCGAGCACGATCGCTTCGTCCGCGGGATACGCCCTTCGAATGCGGTCCACGATCGCCTCGGCGTGCAGAGGATTGCGCACGTACACCTTCAACAGGCGCGATGTCGCGGCGGACGCCGGCCGATGTTCTTGCGCGCGTTCGATCAGCACTTCCAGGTTGCGCAGCGTCTCGTCCGCTTGCGCGATCGGATCATCGGGATGCTGCGAGATGTGTCCGACGATGCTCGCGGTCCCGGAAATCAGCAACGAACCGTCGGCCAGCGCCGTCGCCCTGGAGAAGCTCGGGCTCGCGGGTCCGTAGACGCGGGGGTAACGGTACGCGCTGACCTGCCGCGGATTTTCCACGGCGACGCCGGGTACACGCCCGGCCAGCCAGAATACTTGCAGTTGTTGCGTCGGTTGTTGCCGCCCGATCGCGGTCGCGGCGGGATACTGGTCGGTCGCGGCATTGCCGAGCCCGCGCGCGCGTCCGACGCAGAACTGCCGATATCGTTCCAGATCGCCTTCGCCCTCGTTGACACGATCCATGAAGTTCCACATGCGCAGCAAGTGCGGATACGCGGACTGCTGCTGAAATTCGAGGATCGTTCGATAGGCATGCTCGGCTGCGGCCAGGATTCCGCCGTGCTCGCCTTCATCGAGCTCGACTGCCGCGAACAGGAAGTGCTCGTCGTGCGCATAACGGACCGTGCCGGCGCGTCCGGCCGTTACGTCGCCGTGAGCGACCCAATACTCGATCGTGGAGCCGCTGCCGAGCGGCGCGAGGTCGACCTGGACGTGCAGCGGCGCGGCGAGCTGCGCCGGCTCCCCGCCGAAGGTGATCGCCGCGAGCAAGGGCGCTTCGATCGCGGCGCCCGGCGCCGCGTAACCGATCCTGAGGGTTCCGCCGCCGCTCGTGTGAGCGTCTGCCTGACGGAGATATGCGCGCAAAGACAGCTCGTCCGAGGTCATTCGACGGCTCGCGACTTCACAGTTCCGAGATCGCAGGGGCGGCGCGCGCTGGGGATCATGCGGGGGCGAATGATACACTTCGCGGCCACGCTCGGTTACCGACAACTCAACGATTCGTCCATGCCTTCGCCACAAACGGCCCGCGAGCGCGAGCTCGCAGAACTGATCGTTTCTTCGCTCAACCTGGAAGGGGTGTCCCCGGGAGACATCGACCCGGAAGCGCCCCTATTCAAGACCGGCTTGGGTTTGGACTCGATCGATGCATTGGAGCTGGCGCTCGAGATCTCCAAGCGCTATGGCTTCCAACTGCGTTCTGACGACGAGAACAACATTCGCATCTTCAGCTCGCTGCGCTCCCTGGCGGCGCACGTGGAGCAGAACCGGGTCCCCGTCAGCGCCTGAGCGCTGCGCGCGGCGCGTCCGCCCGCGGGAGATCGGTAAGCGATGCGTCGCGGCGCGTTCGCCGCGACATCGTGCGATTCGATCGACAGATAACTCAACCGACGAAAGAACAAAGGGAGGTCCCATGATTCGCACACGCGGGTGGTCTTATCTTCTGCTGCTTCCGGTGTTCGTGCTCCTGATGGGCGCGCGCCAGGTGCCGCTCACCGATCCCGAGCCGATCGCCATTCCTGCCGGGATGAGCGCCCAGCAAGTGGTGAAGGCGATCAAGGCGGGGCTCGTCGGGCGCACTTGGGAAGTGACCGAAGAGCAACCCGGCCGCATCCTTTCGCAGCTGCACCTGCGCTCGCATGTCGCGAAGATCGAGCTCACGTACGACGACACGGCGATCACGATCCGCTATCTGGACTCGGTGGATCTGATGTACGAGGAAAAGAAAGGGCAGCGCTACATCCATCGCAACTATTTGAACTGGATTGCGAACCTCAGGACGGATATTTCTCGTAATCTAGTGTTGATGAGCTCATAGCTGTCATGCGTGCGCGAGTGGACGGAACCTCGAGGTTCCCGATGCGGCAGCAGTCCACTCGCGCAAGCGCAGGCAACCTCAGCGTCCTCGAGTAACTTCATTGCAGCCGCTTCGAATCACCGCCTACACAGTCTGTTCCGCGATCGGCGATGGCCGAGCGCAGACGCTGCAATCCTTGCGCGAGCGGCGCAGCGGATTGACCGCTAACGATTTCGAGCCCGAACCGCTTCCGACTTGGATCGGGCGCGTCGCCGGGTTGGAATCGACGCCGCTGCCCGCGCAATACGCGCAATGGGAATGCCGCAACAATCGTCTGGCGTGGCGCACGCTTCGATGCGATGGCTTCTTCGAGGCGGCGCGCGCCGCACGCGAACGCTACGGCGCTTCGCGCATCGCCGTCGTGCTCGGCACCTCCACGTCCAGCATCGGCGCAAGCGAAGAGGCATATCGACGGTTGCAACCCGACGGCACCTATCCGCCCGATCTCAGGCGTGCGATCGTGCACACGCCGCATTCGCTCGGCGATTTCGTGCAGCATGCGCTCGACCTCGAAGGCATCAGCGTCACCGTCGCGACGGCCTGCTCCTCGAGCGCCAAGGTGTTCGCGCAAGCCGAGCGGTTGATGCGTCTGGGGCTCGCCGACGCTGCGATCGTCGGCGGTGTCGATACGCTGTGCGGCAGCGTGCTGTTCGGTTTCAACTCGCTCGAGCTCGTCTCGCCGGAGCCCTGCCGTCCTTTCGACGTCGAGCGCCGCGGCATCAACTTGGGCGAAGCCGGCGGTTTCGCGCTGCTCGAGCGCGCGTCCGAAGCCGATCGCGAGAGCCCTTGGCTCCTCGGCTACGGCGAATCGAGCGATGCGCACCACATGTCCTCGCCGCATCCAGAAGGCGCGGGCGCTCGCCTCGCGCTGGATGCGGCGCTCGCGCGTGCGCAACTCGAGGCGAACGAGATCGACTACATCAACCTGCACGGCACCGCCAGCCGGCGCAACGACGAAGTCGAAGCGCGCCTGGTTGCCGAAGTTTTTCCGAGCACGACGTTCGCGAGCTCGACGAAGGGATGGACGGGGCACACGCTCGGTGCGGCGGGCATCGTCGAGGCGGCGATCAGCCTGCTCGCGCTCGAGCACGGCTTCATGCCTGGCAGCCTCAATACGCGGCAGCTCGATCCGAACTGCGGACCGCAGATACACATCGAGAACGCGCAGCGCCCGGCGCGTTACGCGTTGAGCTTTTCCTTCGGATTCGGCGGCAGCAATTGCGTGTTGGCCTTTGCGCGCGCCGATGCGAGGAGTGCCTGATGGCCGCGCTCCCGACGCTGTATCTGCAGGGATTTGCGTTCTGGAGCTCGCGCCTGCCCGGATGGGATGTTGCGCGCGCGGTCATCCGCGGCGAGCGCGCCGCCCCGGAGGCGCCCGCGCCGCGTCCCGCGCCGACCTTGCTCGCGCCGACCGAGCGCCGGCGGGCACCCGATACGGTCGCGATCGCGCTGGAAGTCGCCGCGCGCGCATGCGAAGCGGCGAAGTGCGAGCCGCGCGAGCTGCCGTCGGTGTTCGCATCCACACACGGCGACTTGGCGATCAGCGATTACATGTGCACGACACTCGCGAGCACGCCGAAGCTGATCTCGCCGATCAAGTTTCACAATTCCGTGCACAACGCGGCCGCGGGCTACTGGACGATCGGCACGGGCTGCACGAGTCCGTACACCGCGATCAGCGCTCACCAGTACACGTTCGGTACCGGACTGCTGGAAACCGCCGCGCAGGCGCTCGCGGAAGACCGTCCAGTGCTGTACGTGGCATTCGACATCGAAGCGAAGGGCCCACTCGCCACCGTCGCGCCGAGCCGCGGTTTGATGGGACTTGCGATGGTCATCGGTCCGCAGAGCACACCGGGATCGCGCGGCCTGCGGCTCGGCATGTGCACGGACGCGCCCACGAATCCGACATCGGATGCGTATGCACTCGTGCAAGACAATGCGCTCGCGCCCTGCTTTGCGTTCGTCGAAGCGCTCGCGCGCGACGAGCACACGAGCCTCGCGCTTGCACTCGGCGAGCACAGCGCGTTGCGCGTCGAGTTGGTCTGAGCGACTCGAGTGCAATCCAACGAAGCACACACGGTCGTCATCCTCGGCGGGGGGCTCGCGGGCCTCACGCTCGCGATTCAGCTGCGGCGTGCGCTCCAGAACATCGATGTGCTCGTGATCGAGCGCCGGCGTCATCCGGTGCCCGCAGCGACGCACAAGGTCGGCGAATCCACGGTCGAGATCGGCGCCAATTACTTCCAAAGCGTGCTCGGGCTCGAAGAGCATCTGCTGCAACGGCAGTTGAAGAAGTTCGGTTTTCGATTCTTCTTCTCCGATAAGCGCGAAGATATCGACGGGACGTTGGAGCTCGGCGCGAGCCGTTACCTCGCGACGCCCGCGTTCCAGCTCGATCGCGGCATCTTCGAGAATTTCCTCGCCGAGCACGCCCATGCGCTCGGTGTACGTTTCGTCGACGGCGCGAGCGTGCGATCGATCGATCTCGGCAGCGGCGGCGCGACACACCGCGTCGAGTATCAGATCGACGACGCGAATCGGAGCGTCGACTGCCGCTGGATCGTCGATGCTTCGGGGCGCGCGGGGCTCCTCAAGCGCAAGCTCGGGCTGGCGCAGCCGAACGATCATCGTGCGAATGCCGTGTGGTTTCGGATCGGCGAGCGCATCGATGTGGACGGTTGGTCGCAGAATGAGGCGTGGCTCGAGCGCTGCACGCCCGCGAACCGCTGGCTATCGACGAATCATCTGTGCGGGCCGGGCTATTGGGTCTGGTTGATCCCGCTCTCGTCCGGGTCGCATTCGGTCGGGATCGTGTGCGATGCGGATACGCATCCGCTCGAGACCATGAACACGTTCGACAAGGCGCTCGACTGGTGCCGCATGCATCAGCCGCGTCTTGCACAGGAGATCGAACGTAGGCGCGAGCGGCTGCAGGACTTCGCCTTCCTGCGAAATTTCTCCTACGGCTGCAAGCAGGTGTTTTCGGGGGATCGCTGGGCGTTGACCGGCGAGGCCGGCGTGTTCCTCGATCCGTTCTACTCGCCGGGAAGCGACTTCATCGGCATCTCGAATACCTACATCGCCGACCTGATCGAACGCGACTTGCGCGGCGAATCGATCGCCGGTCGAGCGCACGTGTATCAGCAGCTCTACTTCTCTTTCTACGAGAGCACGCTCGCGCTGTATCAAGGTCAGTACGCGATGTTCGGCGACCCGGAAGTGTTCCCGACGAAGGTCCTATGGGACTACACGTACTACTGGGGCGTGCTCTGCCAGCTGTTCTTCCAGCGGCGCCTCACCGACATCGCGAGCATCGCGCGACTGTCGGGCGAGCTCAACGAGTGCAAGGCGTTGAACACGGCGATGCAAAGCTTCCTGCGCGAATGGTCGGCTCGCAGCAGCAAGCGCAATCGCGCCGTGATGCTGGACCAGGCCGCGCTGCCGTGGTTCGCGGAGCTCAATCGCAGCCTGCGCGACGAGCTCGACGAAAGCGCCTTCCGCGCGCGCATTCAAACCAACACCGCGCTGCTCAAGGCGCTCGCCCACCAAATCCTCGCGCGCGCCCGCGCCGACCACCCCAACCTCGACGCGAGCGCCGTCGCTTCCCTTCTCGGCAACTTCACTCCAAGCCCCGAACCGTTGCTCTTCAACGCGTAGCAATTCAAGAGATCCAAGCAACTCTCGCAAAGGCGCAAAGGGGGCAAAGGAAGAAAGGGATTTTTCTGTCGCTGCGCCGCCGCGTCGCCGCGAGAATTCGCCTTTGGTTCGCCGGACGCGTCCGCAGCGCAGCCCGACTCGACGCGACGCGGTGTGAACAAGAAAAAAATCTGCTTGTCTTCCTTCGCGGTCTTTGCGCCTTTGCGAGAGCTCTTTTTTCCCAATGTCAGAGCTGAGCTTGATCTAGAGGTCCAGGACGACGGCGGCGCGGCCTTCGCAGAGGAGGTGGTCTTCGTGGGTGATGCGGAAGGTGTATTGGAGCGTGGAAGGGCTGGCTTGCAGGCGTTCGGCTTCCACGATCAGGTTGCCTTCGAGATCGTGAACGAAGTCGCGCGTGAAGCTCACGGCGCGCAGCGAGACGAGCATGCCCGGCGGAGCGCTCGTACCTTGCGCATGCGCGAGCAGACCGCCGTGGATCGCCATCGCTTGTGCGCCGTATTCGCACAGGTGCACGGCGCGCAGTCGGCCCTCGTGTCGCAATGGGTTGTGCGCGGAACGATGAGAAGTCGTCGACAGCCGGATCGTCGTATCGCTCCACGACTCGATGTTCTCCAGCAGGCACATCGTGCCTTGATGGGGAATGAGCTCCGCGGGCGAAGGCGTCCGTTGGGATTCGAGCGGTCGCGCATCGGATGCGGCGCTGGCCGTGCCGCCGCGAGCGGGTCCAACGTGGACCGGCGTCGCCGAGCACGGCGCGCGGCTGAATAGCAATGCCAGCATGAAGTTCGATATCACGCCGAGCGAAACCGTCACGCCGATCGCCTGCAGCACCGGGATGCTCGAGGTCGCGAGCAGCGCGAACACCATGAGTGTGGAGAGCGAGCACACGATGACCGCATGCAACGTGCGGCGCTGCTCGGCCGGATCCGAAGCCGCGTGCTCGAAGAACAGCGCATAGTCGAGCCCCAAGCCCGCGGCGAGCATCAGCGCGATCAGATGGAACAGCGACAGCGAGTTGCCGCTGAGCTGCAGGATCGCCATGACGATCAAGGTCGTGAGCGCCATGGGCGTGAGCACGCGATAGACTCGGGACACCCTGCGCAGCGCGAAGGCGACGACCGCGATCAACAGCAACGCGGCGGCGGCGAGGCTCCACAGAATGTGCGTGCGTTGCTTCGCGACGAGCGCCTCGGATGCTCCTTTGAGGTCCAGCAGCAGCAAGTCCGGCTGCGCTGCCGCGAGCTCGCGCAGGGGTGCCGTCTCGCGCACCTCGTTCAGCGCGACGAATGCGCGAGTGCCGTCCGGTGCAGGTCGTAGCAGCATCTCCAAATTCGAGCCGAGGCCGAGCTCGCGCAAATCGTCGGTCGTCAGCGGTGCGGCCTCGCGGATCGCCGCCACGTCGTTGACGAACGGCTCGAACACGTTGGCGCGAAACCCGGCCTGCGCGGCCGCATTCGCAACGCTCTCGCGCAGCGCATCGGGCTGCGGCAGCGCGCGTTGGCGCGCGCGCTGCGTCTCGATCGAAGGGACGTAGCGCGCGGCATGGTCGAAGCCCGCGAGCACGCCTCGTTCGACGAGCTGCGCAAGCGGCGCATTCAATTCTTCCAGGCGGCGCAGCGCGGATTCCTCGTCGCTCGCGCTCACGACGAGCATGTAGCGAATGCCGGAGGTGCCGAGCGCGCCGCGCAGTGCCTGGTCCTGTTCGATCAGATCGCGCGGCACGGGCGTGAGCTTGCTGAGATCGTTTTCCCACAGCGGCGCGCGGCTCAGGGCGATTGCGACGAACGAGGCAATGCCCAATGCGAGCGCGAGCCAGCGCAGCGAAGGCAATGCATCGAGGGTGCGTGCAATGCGTCCGAGCGCGGTCGAGTCGCCGTAGTCGCGCGGTCCCGGCGTCATCACGCGGGGCAGCAGGAAGCGCGTCGACAGGCTCGCCGCGGCGAGCCCGGCGATCGTGAAGCACGCGAGCTGGCGCAAGCCGACGACGCCCGAGAACAAGAACGTCAGATAGGCGATACACGTGCTCGCAACGCCGGTCGCGAGCGTCGGCCACAACTCGCGCACGATCTTCAGGACCGGTTCGCTCGGCCGACGATGACTCAGCAAGTGCACCGGATAGTCTTGCGCGACGCCGATCAGCGTGAAGCCGAACGCGAGCGTGATGCCGTGTATCTGATCGAACAGCGCGCTCACGGCCGCAAGTCCCGCAAGGCCCGCGCTCGCGAGCGGCAGGGCGCTCAACGCGACGCTGCTCGGTCGACGATAGGCGATGACCATCAGCAGGATCATGCCGAGCGTCGCGGCGCTGCCGAGCATCTGCGCCTCGGTACGCGTGCGTTGCTCCATGAGGACGGAGAACTGTCCCGTGCCGCTGATCGTGAGCGAGAGTCGTCGTGCCGGATCGATCGTCGCGAACGCCTCGTGGATCGCTTCGATCGCCGCACGCTGCCGGTCCGGATCGAACGCGGGCGCGTGCGTCTCGGCGAGCAGCAAGGCTCGCCTGCCTTCGCGATCGAACCACACGTCGTAGAGCCGATTCGGCTCTTGCGCGGGTTGCCAGCGCTCGAGCAATGCGAGTAACTCCAAGGTCGGATCGCTGGGGATCCACTGCTCGAGCAGCGCGCCCGCGGGCGATGCGAGATCGCGCGCTCGCGCCTGCAGTTGCGCGCGCAGATACTCCGTATCGAAGCGATGTTCGTCGAGCGTCGGGCTCAGGAGATAGCGATAAACGAGCAGCTCCGGCGCAACGGAGTCCATGGAGACTTCGCCGTTGCTGACGAAGCGAAACGCGTCGTTTTCCGCGAGCGCCGCGGCGAGTTCGCGAGAAGCGTCGGCGAGCGCTTCGGGCGTGTCCCCACCCAGCGCGATCACGAGCACGCGCGATCCGGGTCCTTCGCCGATCTCCTCGAGCAGCAACTGCTCCTCGGCGCTCGTCGGGCTCGGCAGGAACAGTCTCAGGTCGGTGCCGATATCCAAGTGGCGCTCGACGAACCACGTCAGCACCGCGAGCAGCACGACCCATGCCGCGAAGAGCGCGCCTCGCGCGAGGCGTCCGTCGCGCTTCATGCGTCGGCGTCGCCGAGCCTGCAACGGCTCCC
>Ga0207873_1002132_pt1 | contig 17061 bp, 11 predicted proteins | sample BGWIniCompost_FD_187373 | JGI IMG/M metagenome (GOLD analysis project Ga0207873, IMG submission 187373) | Cellulose adapted compost microbial communities from Newby Island Compost Facility, Milpitas, CA, USA - BGW Initial Compost (SPAdes)... ...
TCCCACTGCGACGATTTCAAAGCAAAGCATCTTCAGCTTTGCATCCAGGCTGATGGTGATCAGCTTTTCCTTGGCTTCGTTCTGCAGGTCGTTGAAAAGTTCGTAGACCTTGTCGGGATCGGTCAGCGGTTCGTGGACAGGCGCGTCGGACTTCACGCGCCGCTTGCGGCAGCGAAGTTCGATTTCGCGTATGTAGGTCGGCGCGGGTTTCTGGTTTTCGTTCGACATCGCCTTTTCCCCGGTTACCCGATTCGTTCTTTCCGTGAATCCTGCTGAATCCTGTCCATTGCTCTGCCGGGCAGGCGACTCGCTCCCCGGATTGCGCTGCGCTCTATCCGGGCTGTGAGCTGCTTTTTTTGGGGCGCTTCGTGGCGTCCAGCGCGTTGTCGATGTCGAGGCGCGCGAGCTTGGAAGTCGGGGTGCGTCCGAGTTCGGCATTGATCCACTTAGCGGTTTCCAGCAGCTTGCGCAGGTCCACGCCGGTGTCGATGTCCATGCCGTGCAGCATGTAGACGACGTCTTCGGTGGCGACGTTGCCGGCGGCGCCGTCGGCATACGGGCAGCCGCCCAGGCCGGAAACGGAGGCATCGACGGTGGAGATGCCCATGTCGATGCAGGCAAGGATGTTGGCCAGCGCCTGGTTGCGCGTGTCATGGAAGTGGATCGCGAGGCGTTCCATGGGCACGCGTCGCGCGCAGGCGTAGACCATCTTGCGCGCGCGCCGCGGGGTGCCGACGCCGATGGTGTCGCCCAGCGAGATCTCGTAGCAGCCCATGTCGTAGAGCTCGGCGGCGACGGCCGCGACCTGCGCGGGATCGATGTCGCCTTCATAGGGACAGCCGATGGCGCAGGAGACGTAGCCGCGCACCTGGATGCCATGGGCACGGGCCATTTCCATTACCGGCGCAAAGCGTTCCAGCGACTCGCTGATCGAGGCATTGATGTTGCGCTGGTTGAAGGTTTCGGAGGCGGCCGTGAAGATCGCAATCTCCTTCACGCCCGCTTCCAGCGCGCGCTGCATGCCGGTCTCGTTGGGCACCAGCACGGGGTAGTGCACGCCCGGCTTCTTGCGGATGCCCTTGAATACCTCGGTGGCATCGGCGAGCTGCGGAATCCATTTCGGCGAGACGAAACTGGTCACCTCGACGGTCTCGAGGCCCGTGTCGGTGAGCCGGTCGATGAACTCGATCTTGGTCGCCGCGGGAACGCTGGCTTTCTCGTTCTGCAGCCCGTCGCGCGGGCCGACCTCGACGATCTTGATCCTGTCCGGGAACATCATGGCGTTGCCCTCACTCCGGCCGAATATCCACCAGTGGCGCTTCCGCTTCCACCATGTCGCCTTCGCTGTAAAGCAGTTTCTCGATGGTGCCCGCGATGCCTGCCTTGACGGTAACTTCCATCTTCATGCCTTCCATGACGAGCAGCGGCTGCCCGGCTTCCACCTTGTCGCCTTCCTTCACGTGTATCGCGACGATGCGGCCCGGCATGGGTGCGCCGGGGTGCGCCTCATCATGCACGGCATCAAGGCTGGGCGCGAACGGATGCACTCTCGTCAGCTGCCAGGCCTCGCCGCCGCCTGCAACCTGGATCTCGTCATCAAGACGGAACACGAGGAAGTTCGCTGAGGCTTTTTCATCCTGCACGCGAACGGTAAAGGCATCCAGCTGCTCCGCGGCAAGCTCGCGCTCGCCATGCTCGTCGCGCAGCAGGAAGCCGCGCGCCGTGGCACGCGCGAACACCGTGTGCTCCTCGCCCGCGGCGTCGCGCAGTACCACCCGCCGTCCGCCCATGCCGTTGGGCTGGAAGCCGTCGGCACGATCGAAGCCGGCGGCGTCCACGCTTTCCAGCAGCTCGTCGATGACGGCGGCGTGCAGCACTTCACGCGGCGCCGTCTTCACGTCCACGAGTTCCGCAAGATGCGTGTCGATGTAGCGCGTGTCGATGTCGCCGGCAGCAAACACCGGGTGCGAGGCAATCCGGCGCAACAGCGAAAGGTTGGTGGTCAGGCCGAAGACGGCGGTTTCGCACAGCGCCTGGTTGAGCGCGCGGATCGCGCTCTTGCGATCCTCGTGCCAGACGATGAGCTTGGCGATCATCGGGTCGTAGTGGATGGTGATCTCGTCGCCGCCTTCCACGCCGCTGTCGAGGCGGAAATGCATGCCTTCCTCGGGCGTGAGGAAGGCCTTCAGCCGGCCCGTTGACGGCAGGAAATCGCGCGCCGGGTTTTCCGCGTACAGGCGTGCCTCGATGGCATGACCATGACGGAAGACTTCCTGCTGTTCCAGCGGCAGCGCCTCGCCTGCGGCGACGCGCAGCTGCCATTCGACGAGGTCGATGTCGGTGGTCAGCTCCGTCACCGGGTGCTCGACCTGCAGGCGCGTGTTCATCTCCATGAAGTAGAACTCGCGATCCTCGCCTACGATGAACTCGACCGTGCCGGCGTTGACGTAGTTCACCGCCTTCGCTGCCGCGACGGCGGCTTCGCCCATCCGCGCGCGCATCTCGGCGGTGAGGAAGGGCGAGGGCGTTTCCTCGATGATCTTCTGGTAGCGGCGCTGGATGGAGCATTCGCGCTCGAAGAGATGAATCACGTTGCCGTGGCGGTCACCGAACACCTGGAACTCGATGTGGCGCGGGCCGGTGACGAACTTCTCCAGCAGCACCCTGTCGTCGCCGAAGGCTGATCTTGACTCGCGCTTCGCGGACTTCAGGGCCTCGGCGAATTCCTTCTGCTCGCGCACGATGCGCATGCCCTTGCCGCCGCCGCCCGCGGCGGCCTTGATCATCAGCGGGAAGCCGATCGCCTGCGCCTGTTCGGCAAGGAAGGTCTCGTCCTGGTTGTCACCGTGATAGCCCGGCACCACCGGCACGCCGGCCTGCTCCATGATGGCCTTGGCGGTGTCCTTGGCGCCCATCTGTTCCATGGTCGCGGCGGACGGGCCGATGAACGTGAGGCCAGCGTCTTCGACGGCCTTCACGAAGGCGGGCCGCTCGGAGAGGAAGCCGAAACCGGGATGAATCGCCTCGGCGTTCGTCGCCTTCGCCGCCGCGATGATGCGCGCGATGTCGAGGTAGGACTCGGCAGGCGCGCTGCCGCCCACATGCACCGCCTCATCCGCGAGCCGCACATGCCGCGCGCCTGCATCGGCGTCGGAATAGACCGCGACGGTGCGGATGCCGAGCCGTCGGCAGGTGCTGATGATGCGGCAGGCGATTTCGCCGCGGTTCGCTATCAGGATCTTCTCGAACATGATTGTTCCCGGGATCGTGAGACGTGAAGCGTGAGGCGGAAGACGACGGCGAGTCGTTTCACGGCTTGCGTCTCGCGTTGGTCCATTCTGGTTGACGCTTCTCGAGGAACGCCGCGAGGCCTTCCTGTCCTTCCGCCGACACGCGCGTCTGCGCGATCAGTTTCGCGGTGTAGTGGTGCAGTTCCTCGCGCTGCATCTCGTCACGGACAACGTTGCGGATAAGCTGCTTGGCGATGCCCTGTGCCGCCGGACCGCCCTGCAGCAGCAGTTCGATCTCGCGCTCGACCGCGTTGTCCAGTTCCTCCACGGCTGCAATCTCGTGAACGAGGCCGACGTTCTGCGCGGTTTCCGCGCTCATCGCTTCCGCCGTCAGGAAGAAGCGCCGCGCGTGCCGCTCGCCCATGGCGGCGATCACGTAGGGCGAGATCACCGCGGGAATGAGACCGAGCTTCACTTCGCTGAGCGCGAAGCGCGCGTGTTCCACCGCGATGGCGATGTCGCAGCAGGCGACAAGACCCACGCCGCCGCCGAACACGTGCCCGTTGATGCGGGCGATGGTGGGCTTGCGCAGCTTGTCCAGCACTTGCATGAGTTCGGCGAGCCGCAGCGAATCCTCGAGATTCTCCGCCTCGCTGTATCTGGCCATGGCCTTCATCCAGCCGAGATCGGCGCCGGCCGAGAACGACTTGCCGGCGCCGGTGAGCACAACGATACGCACCGCGGCGTCGCGGTCGAGCGTCTGCAGCGCCTGCGTCAGTGTGGCGATGATGTCGGCGTCGAAGGCATTGTGCTTCTCCGGCCGGTTGAGCGTGACGGTCGCGACACCGCGGCTGTCGGTCGCAACGAGGACCTGTTCGTTCATGTGGCCTCCGGTCTGGTCAGGCGCGGCGCGAACACCGGTGCGAAACCGCCGCCCGGTGTGCGGAAGTTCGTGGTCTGGCCCTGGTAAAGCCGCGCGGCAACGAGCTGCACGCGGCCGTCGTAGACGTAATTGCGGATATCGGCCTTGAGCGCGATCGGCGCGGCGGGATCGCCGATGATGCGCTCACTCGGCGGCATGTAGGCCTGCGCCACGTAGTCGCCGGCGACGATCTCGTCCCAGACGCGTTTCGTGAGCTTGTCGCCGCGATACGCGCCGCGGCTGCCGAAGCCGGTCATGGGCTTGAAGAAAAGTTTTTTCCGTTCTGTCCACAGTCGCGCCGCATTGTCGGCCGTGACGATTTCGGTGCGCGGAATGCCGGCGGCGAGCACGCGCCGGGTCGCCTCGTCCACGCCGAACGCGCGCAATGCGTCGCCGTCGGCGAGCAGCGCGAGGTTGCGCTTGTCGGCATAGAGCGCGTGCGCGCGCGGATGCGGCGTGACGACCACGCCACGCGCGAGATATGCCGCACGCAGCGCGGCCGCGGCGGGTGTCGAGAAATCGAAATCCGTAAGCCGGTTGTAGACGAGGTCGATGCGCAGCTCGCCGGCATGCAGGCCGCCGTCGCGAAATTCCAGGTGCGACGGATCGACGATGACCGCCTGCCAGCCGGCGCGGCGAAACAGGTCCTGGAACAGCAGGAACTCGGGATAGAGATATTGCGTTTCCGGCGACTCGTCCACGATCGCGACACCGCCGAGCGGCGCATCGCCGCGCGCCAGCCGCCACTCGGCGCGGAACATGTCGAGGAATGCATCCTCGATTCGCACCTTGCCACCCGCCGGCGCCAGCGTTTCGACTTCGGGGCAGCAGGCGCGCGCGGCGCGCAGCAGCGCGGCGTTGAGCATGCCGCCGCCCGCGTTGGTGTTGATTTCGATGAGCTGCGGGCCGCCGGGCGTGAGGTGAAAGTCGTAGCCCAGGAATACGCCGCGGTTGCCGGGATCGAAGGCCGCTATCGGCGGCGCGTGCGCCAGCACGCGCTCGCGCCAGCCGGGCAGGGCGACGACGGTCTCGATCGCCGCGATCAGCGCTTGCATGCCGTCGACCTGCGAGCGCGCGAGGAATACCGGCGGCGCGGCGAACAGGTGCGGGCGTTCCTGCAACAGGTCCATGCCGGGAGCGCTCGCCACCGCGGCGCGCAGCTCGTCCATGTTCACGCTCACGCAATGACAGCGCCGGTTGAGCACGGCCGCCGTCTCCGGCGTGAGGAAATCGTCAACCGCGATTTCGGTGGACATGTGAGGCTCCTACATCCGGAACACGCCGTAGCCCGGCGCCGGTGCATGGCTCGTGAAGCTGTTCATGGCGGAAGCCAGCGCCAGCCCGAGCACGCGGCGCGTGTCGGCGGGATCGATGACGCCGTCATCCCACAGTCGCGCGGTAGCGTAGTAGGGATGGCCCTGGCGCTCGTACTGCTCGCGGATCGGCTGCTTGAACCTTTCCTCTTCCTCGGCAGGCCATTGCTCGCCGCGCGCGGCGAGGCCGTCGCGCCTGACGGTGGCAAGCACGGAGGCGGCCTGTTCGCCGCCCATCACCGAGATGCGTGCATTCGGCCACATCCACAGGAAGCGCGCGCCATAGGCGCGGCCGCACATGGCGTAATTGCCGGCGCCGAACGAGCCGCCGATGATGACGGTGAACTTGGGCACCGTGGTGGTGGCCACGGCGTTCACCATCTTCGCGCCATCCTTGGCGATGCCGCCGTGCTCGTACTTGCGGCCCACCATGAAGCCGGTGATGTTCTGCAGGAACACGAGCGGCACGCGGCGCTGCTCGCACAGCTGGATGAAGTGCGTGGCCTTGAGCGCGGACTCGGAGAACAGGATGCCGTTGTTGGCGATGATGCCGACGGGATAGCCCTCGATGCGGGCGAAGCCGCAGACCAGCGTCTTGCCGTACAGCGGCTTGAATTCATGGAACTCGGAATCGTCGACGATGCGCGCGATCACTTCGCGCACGTCGTAGGGATAGCGGGTGTCCTGCGGCACGATGCCGTAGATTTCCTCGGCGGCGAAGCGCGGCGGACGGGGCGTCGCGCGTTCGAAGGGCAGGGCGGGACGGGCGTAATGCAGGTTGGCGATGATCTCGCGTGCGATGACGAGCGCATGCTGGTCGTTGTCGGCAAGGTGATCCGCCACACCCGATGTGCGGGTGTGCACGTCGCCGCCGCCCAGCGTCTCGGCATCCACTTCCTCGCCGGTGGCCGCCTTCACCAGCGGCGGGCCGCCGAGGAAGATCGTGCCCTGGTTCTTCACGATGACGGTTTCGTCCGACATCGCCGGCACGTAGGCGCCGCCCGCGGTGCAGGAGCCCATCACGACCGCGATCTGCGGAATGCCGCGCGCGGACAGCTGCGCCTGGTTGTAGAAGATGCGCCCGAAATGTTCCTTGTCGGGAAAGACCTCGTCCTGCAGCGGCAGGAAGGCGCCGCCGGAGTCGACGAGATAGACGCAGGGCAGGCGATTCTCGAGCGCGACTTCCTGCGCGCGCAGATGCTTCTTCACGGTGAGCGGATAATAAGTGCCGCCCTTCACCGTCGCATCGTTGGCGACGATCACGCACTCGCGCCCCGAGATGCGGCCGATGCCGGTGATGATGCCCGCGGCGGGCGCGTCATCGTTGTAGAGACCGAAGGCCGCCAGCGGCGACAGTTCCAGGAACGGGCTGCCTTCATCCAGCAGCGCCTCGACACGCTCCCGCGGCAGCAGCTTGCCGCGCGCCACGTGCTTATCGCGCGCCTTCTCCGGCCCGCCCAGCGACGCCACGCGGATCTTCTCGCGCAGGTCATCGACCAGCGCGCGCATGTGGGCGTGGTTGGATTGGAACTCTTCCGATCTCGTGTCGATGCTGGACTTCAGAATCGGCATCCTGTTCCCCTCGTGAAACGTAGGACGTGAGACGTGAGACGATGTTTACGGTGACGACGGGCGCCGTCTTCCGTTTTACGTCTCACGTCTTCCGGGCTCAGAGCATCTCCACCGCAAGTGCCGTCGCTTCGCCGCCGCCGATGCACAGCGAGGCGATGCCCTTCTTCAGGCCGCGTGCCTTGAGTGCGTGCAGCAGGGTGACGATGAGGCGCGCGCCGGTGGCGCCGATCGGGTGGCCGAGTGCGCAGGCGCCGCCATTCACGTTGACCTTCTCGTGCGGGAGCTTGTGCTCCTTCATCGCCGCCATGGCGACCACCGCGAAGGCTTCGTTGATCTCGTAGAGATCGACGTCATCCGCCTTCCAGCCCGCCCTGGCGAGCACGTTGGCGATCGCGCCTACCGGCGCGGTGGTGAACCATTCCGGTTCCTGCGCATGACCGGCGTGCGCCACGATGCGGGCGAGCGGCTTGAGGCCGCGCTTCGCCGCTTCCGAAGCGCGCATCAGCACGACCGCCGCCGCGCCATCGGAAATCGACGACGAGGACGCTGCCGTCACCGTGCCTTCCTTCGAGAATGCCGGCTTCAGCTGCGGAATCTTCTCGATGTTGCAGCGGCCCGGCTCCTCGTCGGTGTCGACGACGCTTTCGCCCTTGCGATGCCTTACGGTGACCGGCACGACTTCTTCCTTGAAACGGCCTTCGGCAACCGCTGCCTGGGCGCGTTTCACGGATTCGATGGCGAAGTTGTCCTGGTCCTCGCGCGTGAAGCTGAACTTCGCCGCGCACTGGTCGCCGAAGGCGCCCATCATCTGCTTGTCGTATGGGTTCTGCAGGCCATCGAAGAACATGTGGTCGAGCACGGTGCCGTGGCCCATGCGCATGCCGCCGCGCGCGTTCGGCAGCAGGTAGGGCGCGTTGGTCATGGACTCCATGCCGCCTGCGACGATGATGTCGGCGGAACCGGCACTGATGAGATCGGCGCCCATCATCACGGTCTTCATGCCCGAGCCGCAGACCTTGTTCACGGTGACGCAGCCGGTCGAGGTGGGCAGGCCGGCGCCGAGTGCCGCCTGGCGCGCCGGCGCCTGGCCGAGGCCGGCGGGCAGCACGCAGCCCATGAAGACTTCATTGACGTCCGTGGACGCGATGCCCGCGGCCTCGACCGCGGCCTTGATCGCGGCCGCGCCGAGCTCGGTGGCCTGCGCGCCGGAAAGCTGGCCCTGGAACGCGCCGATGGGCGTGCGCTTGGCGGAAACGATGACGATGGGGTCGTTGGACATGAGTATCTCCAGGAATCGCTGAATGTGTGTTCCGGGGAAGAAGGGAGAAGGTAGAAGGGAGAAGCTCGAAGCTTCTTAATTCTTCTTCCTTCTTTCTTCTACCTTCTACCCGCCTTATTCCCCTGCCGAGGCATTGAACAGCTCGCGGCCGATCAGCATGCGGCGGATTTCGTTGGTGCCCGCGCCGATGTCGTACAGCTTGGCATCGCGCAGCAGGCGGCCGGTCGGGTATTCGTTGATGTAGCCGTTGCCGCCGAGCGCCTGGATGGCTTCCAGCGCAACCTGCACGGCGTTTTCCGAGGCGAGCAGCAGCGCGGCGGCGGCGTCCATGCGCACGGCTTCGCCGCGATCGAATTGCTCTGCGACGCGGTAGCTGAACGCGCGCGAGCTCTGCAGCCTGGTGTACATGTCGGCCATCTTCGCCTGCATCAGCTCGAAGGTGCCGATCGGCTGGTCGAACTGCTTGCGCTCGTGCATGTAGGGCAGCACCACGTCCAGTGCCGCCTGCATGATGCCGATGGGACCGCCGGAGAGCACCAGGCGCTCGGAATCCAGGCCGCGCATCAGGATGTAGACCCCGTGGTTCACCTCGCCGAGCACGTTCTCCTCGGGGATCTCGCAGTCCTCGAAGACGAGTTCGCAGGTGTTGGAGCCGCGCATGCCCAGCTTGTCGAGCTTCTGCGCCGTGCGGAAACCCTTCATGCCCTTCTCGATGATGAAGGCGGTCATGCACTTCGAGCCCGCCTCCTTGCCGGCGGTGCGCATGTAGACCAGCAGCACGTCAGCCTCGGGGCCGTTGGTGATCCACATCTTGCTGCCGTTGGCGATCCAGCGGTCACCCTTCTTCTCTGCGCGGCAGCTCATCGAGCCGACCACGTCGGAACCGGCGCCCGGCTCGGACATGGCGAGCGCGCCTTTCCATTCGCCGCTGCACAGCTTCGGCAGGTACTTGCGGCGCTGCTCTTCGTTGGCGTTGAGGTAGAGGTTGTTGAGGCAGAGGTTGGAATGGGCGCCGTAGGACAGGCCTACGGAGGCCGAGGCGCGGGAGATTTCCTCCATCGCCACGACGTGCGCCAGGTAACCCATGCCGGCGCCGCCGTATTCCTCGGGAATGGTGATGCCCAGCAGGCCCATTTCGCCGAGCCTGGGCCACAGCGCCTGCGGGAATTCGTTCTTGTGATCGATCTCGGCCGCCAGCGGGGCGATCTCGGTGGCGGCAAAGCGCTGCACCGCCTCGCGCAGCATGTCGATGTCTTCGTTGATGCTGTTTCTGATGACGCTCACGCCGTTCTCCGTCAAATGGCCGCGTGCTGAGCCGGAAGGCCAGACGGCACATTATATAAAGTGGGGGAGGGGTAAGTCGCCCCGGGGAAACTCCGGGCAAAAGCGAAGGGCCCGCTTGCGCGGGCCCTTGCAGATCAGCGGCGGCGTGCCGCGGCGTAGCGGTCGCGTCCCTGCTTGATGTGCGGGAGCTTGACCTTGCCGACGCGGGCGATGCGCTCTTCCGCCATGCGGTCCGCGGCCTTGTAGGTCGGCAGGCCGTCGCGGTCGGCGACCTTGTAGATGTTTTCGATGATGTCATAGACGCCTTCCACCATGCGGGTGGCGCGCTCCTCGTTGTAGCCCTGCAGCTCGATGTACACGTTCATCAGGCCGCCGGCGTTGATGGCGTAGTCCGGCGCATACAGGATGCCGCGCTTTTCCACCTCGTCGCCGCACTCGTCGGTGGCCAGCTGGTTGTTGGCGGAGCCGGCGATGATGTCGCATTTGAGCAGCGGGATGGTCTTCTCGTTGACCGTGGCGCCCAGGGCGCAGGGCACGTAGACCTTGGCGTCCGTGGTGTAGATGTCATCACCCGTGACGGCTTCGGCGCCCATGTCCACGCACTGCTGCACGCGGTCCTGGTTGATGTCGCTGACGAACACCTTGGCGCCGGAATCGAGCAGCGTCTTGACGATGTGGAAGCCCACGTGGCCGACGCCCTGCACGGCGTAGGTCGCCTTGCCCAGCTCGGTGTGGCCGTACTTGCGGTTCAGCGAGGCCTTGATGCCCTGGATCACGCCCAGCGCGGTGAACGGCGAGGGGTCGCCGCTGCCGCCGTGCACGGGGTGCACGCCCACCACATGGTCGGTTTCCATGTGGATGTAGTCCATGATCTCGACGCTGGTGTTGACGTCCTCGGCCGTGATGTAGCGGCCGTTGAGGGATTCGATGAAGCGGCCGAAAGAACGGAAGAAGGCTTCCGCCGCGGTCTTGTCCTTGATCGGGTCGCCGATGATGACCGACTTGCCGCCGCCGAGGTTGAGGCCGGAGACCGCCGCCTTGTAGGTCATGCCCTTGGAAAGGCGCAGCACGTCATTGAGCGCCTCCGCCTCGGACTTGTAGGGCCACATGCGGCAGCCACCAAGCGCGGGGCCGAGAACCGTGTTGTGAATGGCCACGATGGCCTTCAGTCCGGTGTCCTTGCTGTGAAAAAAGACGACCTCTTCGTGCCCCATGGTGTCCAGGGTGGCGAAAAGCTCCATAAGTCCTCCTCGACGGATTGACGGATTTCGGGGTCCGCACGCGGCGGGCCTGCCGGAAGTTGTGCGGGAAACGGCGCGGATGAACGGAAAGACGCGTGTGGCCGCGCACCTACGGGGGGCGAATTATAGACGCATCCGCTCCCACCGGGCACGGAAATTACATTGCGTAATGGCGGCGAGGGGCGGGGGCAGGCAGTATAATCGGTCGATTCCAAACGAAAATTCCCGTATAAATCAGGGGTTAGACATGCGAAATGCTGCCATGAACGTCGAGCGCGAGACCGCGGTCGCGTCCCGTCCGCTCCGTTTCATCACCGCCGCTTCTCTGTTTGATGGCCACGATGCGGCCATCAATCTCATCCGCCGCCTGCTGCAGCAGCACGGGGCGGAAGTCATTCACCTCGGTCACAACCGTTCCGTACGCGAGATCGTGCGCGCGGCGCTGCAGGAAGACGCCGACGCCATCGCGGTCAGCTCCTACCAGGGCGGGCACAACGAGTATTTCGCCTACATGGTGGACATGCTGCGCGAAGAGGGCGCGGAGCACATTCGCGTCGTGGTCGGCGGCGGCGGCACCATCGCGCCGCACGAGATTGCCGAGCTGGAGAAGCACGGCGTCGAGAAGATCTACACCCCGCACGACGGCATGCACATGGGCCTCAACGGCATGATCGAGGACGTGTTCAAGCGCGTCCGTGCCTGGAAGAAGCCCGAGATCGACGGCACCGGCGCCCGGCCCGGCGATCATCAGGCCATCGGCGCGACCATCTCGCGCCTGGAGCTGGCCGAGGAGGGCGATGCCGAGATCGAGAAGCTGCGCAAGACCTGGCGCGCCACCACCAACAAGCCGCCGGTGGTGGGTCTCACCGGCACTGGCGGCGCCGGCAAGTCCAGCCTTACCGACGAGCTGCTGAACCGCTTCCGCCGCCACTACCCGGACCTGAAGATCGCCGTGCTGGCCGTCGATCCCACCCGCCGCCGCACCGGCGGGGCGCTGCTCGGCGACCGCATCCGCATGAATTCCCTGGACGATGACGCCATCTACATGCGTTCCATCGCCACCCGCCGCCAGCATCTCGCCACCAGCGCGGTGCTCGCCGACACCATCCAGTACCTGAAGTACTGCGGCTTCGGGCTGATCCTGGTGGAGACTGCCGGCATCGGCCAGTCCGACACCGAGATCGTCGACCTAGTGGATTTCTCCTGCTACGTGATGACCTCCGAGTACGGCGCGGCCTCGCAGCTAGAGAAGATCGACATGCTCGATTTCGCCGATCTGGTGGTGATCAACAAGTTCGAGAAGCGCGGCGCCAAGGACGCGCTGCGCGACGTGCGCAAGCAGTGGAAGCGCAACCGCCTGAAGTTCGACCTGGCGGACGAGCAGGTGCCGGTGTATCCGACCATCGCCAGCCAGTTCAACGATCCGGGCGTGAACCGCATGTTCAAGGGCCTGATCGACCACATGGTCGCCAAGCTCTCGCTGCCGAAGGACGCCTGGAAGCTGGAGGGCGAGTTCCCCGAAGTCGAGGTGGACAAGCAGGCCCTGATTCCCGCGAACCGCGAGCGCTACCTGGCCGAGATCGCCGAGCAGGGCCGCCGCCAGCATGAGCGCATCCGCAAGCAGGCCGAGGCCGCGACCCTGGCGCAGTCGCTGTACCAGGCGCTGGCCGCGCTGGAGGACGAGGCCCTGCCCGCGCCGCTCGCGCCCTATCCGCAGGAGGCGCTGACCGCGGGCGGTGACAATTCGCTGCGTACCCTGCGGCAGCGCTACAACGCCGCTCTCGATGACATTTCCGCCGAAGGGCTGAAGCTGCTGCGCGAATGGCCGGAAACGGCCAAGGGCGCGCGCACCGAGAAGTACTCCTACTTCGTCCGCGGCAAGGAGGTCACCGGCGACAACTACACCGAGTCGCTGTCGAAGCTGAAGATTCCGAAGATCGGCCTGCCGCGCTACCAGGACTGGGGCGACCTGCTGCGCTGGCTGATGGAGGAGAACCTGCCTGGCCGCTACCCGTACACCGCGGGCGTGTATCCGTACCGCCGCACCGGCGAGGACCCGGCGCGCATGTTCGCCGGCGAGGGCACGCCGGAGCGCACCAACCACCGCTTCCATTACGTCTCGCGCGGCCTGCCGGCGGCGCGGCTGTCCACCGCCTTCGATTCGGTCACGCTGTACGGCGAGGACCCGGATCCGCGCCCGGACATCTACGGGCGCATCGGCAATTCGGGCGTGTCGATCGCCTCGGTCGACGACATGAAGAAGCTGTACTCCGGCTTCGATCTCACTGCGCCCACCACCTCGGTGTCGATGACCATCAACGGTCCGGCGCCGATGATCCTCGCCATGTTCATGAATGCCGCCATCGACCAGCGGGTCGAGCGCCATCTGCGCGAGACGGGCAAGTGGGAGGAAACAGAGCAGAAGATTGCGGCGATGTACAAGGACGGCAACCGCCCGATCTACAACCGCGAGCTGCCGCAGGGCCATGACGGCTTCGGGCTTGGTTTGCTTGGCGTCTCCGGCGACCAGGTGGTCGATCGCGAGACCTACGAGAAGATCAAGGCCGAAGTTCTCGCCACCGTGCGAGGCACGGTGCAGGCCGACATCCTCAAGGAGGACCAGGCGCAGAACACGTGCATCTTCTCCACCGATTTCGCCCTGCGCATGATGGGCGACGTGCAGCAGTACTTCATCGACCACAACGTCCGCAATTTCTATTCGGTGTCGATCTCCGGCTATCACATCGCCGAGGCCGGCGCGAATCCGATCTCGCAGCTCGCCTTCACGCTCGCCAACGGCTTCACGCTGCTCGAGTACTACAAGGCGCGTGGCATGAACGTCGATGATTTCGCGCCGAACTTCTCGTTCTTCTTCTCGAACGGCATGGATCCGGAATATTCCGTGATCGGCCGCGTCGCCCGCCGCATCTGGGCGCGCGCGCTGCGCGATCTCTACGGCGCCGGTCCGCGTGCGCAGATGCTGAAGTACCACATCCAGACGTCGGGACGCTCGCTGCACGCGCAGGAGATCCAGTTCAACGACATCCGCACCACGCTGCAGGCGCTGTACGCGCTGTACGACAACTGCAACAGCCTGCACACGAACGCCTATGACGAAGCGATCACGACGCCGACCGAGGAATCGGTGCGGCGCGCGCTCGCCATCCAGCTGATCATCAACAAGGAGCTCGGCCTCAACAAGAACGAGAACCCGCTGCAGGGCTCGTTCATCATCGAAGAGCTCACCGACCTCGTGGAGGAGGCGGTGTACCAGGAGTTCGAGCGCATCAGCGAACGCGGCGGCGTGCTCGGGGCAATGGAGACCATGTACCAGCGCGGCAAGATCCAGGAAGAGTCGCTTTATTACGAGGCCAGGAAGCATGACGGCTCGCTGCCCATCGTCGGCGTGAATACCTTCCTAGGCCCGGACTCCGACGAAGTGGGAGAGGCGGAACTCATTCGTTCCACGGAAGAGGAGAAACAGGCCCAGATCGAGGCCGTCCGCCGGATCCATGCCCACAACGGTGAGGCCGCCGCCGCTGCCCTTGCGCGTCTGCAGCGTGTCGCATCCAGCGGCGGGAACCTGTTTTCCGAGTTGATGGAGACGGTGAAGCTGTGTACGCTCGGGCAGATTACCCAGGCGCTCTATGATGTCGGGGGGCGTTACCGCAGGAACATGTAACCGGGGGCAACACCGGATTTCATACAGGATGAACCTGCGCGCTAATGGACAGGAATCACCCTTTGAAACCTCGAAAAGTCGCTTGTTACAAGCACTTGGCGCGCGAGGATCGTTGCTTTTTTTTTAACATTTTCTTTGTTACATTCGGTTGATGGTCGTGCTGCGCGCGAGCGTGCAGTAATGCCCCGACGCTGAACGTTTCAGTAACCACGTAAGACTTAAGGTATCAACATGCCCAAGCTACTCAACAAGAAGCTGCTCGTGGTTGCGTCCTGCCTCTCCCTTGCAGGTGCCTCCGCCGCCTTCGCGGCTCCCGAGGACGTCCTCAAGACGGCGATGCAGACGCAGCAGTCCACGCAGCGTTCGTCGGCGCAATCGCAGACACGCGTTGATCAGATCAGTGAAGAAACCCAGCAGCTTCTCACTGAATACCTCACGGTGGTTCAGCAGACCGACCGACTGAAGGTCTACAACCAGCAGCTCGAAAAGCTGATCCGTGACCAGGAAGAAGAGAAGCTTTCCATTCGCCAGCAGCTGTCCGAAGTGGAAGTTGTGGAGAAGGAAATCCTGCCGTTCATGATCCGCATGGTCGACAACCTCGAACAGTTTGTGCGGCTGGACGTGCCCTTCCTGCTGGACGAGCGTCGCAATCGCGTAGCCGACCTCAAGGACATGATGGACAAGGCCAACGTGACGGTCTCGGAAAAGTACCGCCGCGTCATGGAGGCCTACCAGATCGAGACCGATTACGGCCGCACCATCGAGGCCTACCGTGGCCTGCTCGGCGAGGGCGACAACGCGCGCAACGTCGACTTCCTGCGCGTCGGTCGTGTTCTTCTGGCGTACCAGACGATCGATCGCGAGGAAACCGGTTTCTGGAATCCGCAGACGCGTCAGTGGGAACCCTTGCCTGACAGCTATCGCAATTCCATCGACCGTGCTCTGCGCATTGCCCGCAAGCAGGCGGCGCCTGAGCTCTTGACACTCCCTGTTTCTGCACCGGAGCGCGCGCGATGAAAAAGTTTGTCCTTGGTTTCATGATTTCGATGCTGGCGGCGACCGGTGCCGCAGTGGCGGGCGAGCAGCCTGCGCAGCCCGCGCAGCAGCAGGCCAACAGCCTCGACCAGCTTCTCGAGCAGGTGCGTCGTGCCAGCCGTGAGCAGAACGCGCTGAACCAGCGGCGTGAGCAGGAGTTCCGCCAGGCACGCGACCAGCAGCGCCAGATGCTGCAGCGGGCCCAGGCCGCCCTGACCGCCGAAGAAGAGCGCAGCAACCGCCTCCGTCAGCAGTTCGACGTCAACGAACAGGAGCTGACCCAGTTGTCCGAGACGCTTCGCACGCGCCTCGGCAACCTCGGCGAAGTGTTCGGCGTCGTTCGTCAGATGGCCGGCAACGCCAAGTCCATGGTGGACAACTCGCTGGTGTCGGCGCAGATCGATGACCGCGGTCAGATTCTTTCCAAGCTGGCGCAGTCGAGCCGCCTGCCCAAGATCGAAGAGCTGGAGGCGCTGACCAACACCTTCCTCGAGGAAATGGTGCAGTCGGGCAAGATCGTTCGTTTCACTGACACGGTCATCACCGAAGACGGTACGCCGGTCGAGCAGGATGTGGTGCGCGTGGGCGTATTCAACGCCATCAATCAGAATGGTTTCCTGCGTTACCTGCCGGAAACCCAGTCCCTGGTCGAGCTGAACCGTCAGCCGGCGGGCCGCTTCGTGTCCATGGCGGGCGACCTGTTCGGCGCCGAGCCCGGCACGGGCCCGATCCAGATGGCGGTTGACCCGACCCAGGGTACGTTGCTCGGTGCGCTGGTGCTGGCACCGTCGTTCAAGGAGCGCGTCGACCAGGGTGGCGTCATCGGTTACATCACGCTGTCGCTGGGTGCTTTCGGCCTGCTCATCGCCCTGCAGCGCCTGATCTATCTCTGGGGCGCCGGTCGCAAGATCAAGGCCCAGGTGGGTTCCGGCAAGCCAAGCCCCGACAACGCCCTGGGCCGCGTGCTGAGCGTTTACAACGAGAACAAGAACGACGACATCGAGACGCTCGAGCTCAAGATCGACGAGGCCATCCTCAAGGAGACCCCGCAGCTCGAGAAGTGGCAGGGCGCGCTCAAGATCATCGCGGCCGTGGCACCGCTGCTCGGTCTGCTCGGTACCGTGACCGGCATGATCCTGACCTTCGAGTCGATCACGCTGTTCGGCACCGGCGATCCGAAACTGATGGCGGGCGGTATTTCCACCGCGCTCATCACTACGGTCGAAGGCCTGGTCGTCGCGATCCCGATGGTGCTGCTGCACGCGATCGTATCTTCGCGCAGCCGTGAGCTCGTGCAGATCATCGAAGAGCAGAGCGCCGGCATCATCGCAGCGCATGCGGAAAAGCAGAAATGATCTGGCTGACCGAAACCTACATCGGTATCCGTGAGTTCTTCGAGGCCGGCGGCCCCGTCCTCTTCGCGGTGTTGATCGTCACCATCCTGATGTGGACGTTCATCATTGAACGGCTCTGGTATTTCAGAGCCGTTCATCCCCGCGTCGT
>Ga0207873_1002134_pt1 | contig 17051 bp, 14 predicted proteins | sample BGWIniCompost_FD_187373 | JGI IMG/M metagenome (GOLD analysis project Ga0207873, IMG submission 187373) | Cellulose adapted compost microbial communities from Newby Island Compost Facility, Milpitas, CA, USA - BGW Initial Compost (SPAdes)... ...
CCCACGACCCGGCTATCGCCCCGGTCCCGCCCGCGCCCCGAATCCCTCTCCGTCTTCCCGGACGCTTTTCCGGTCGTCCTCCCGGACGCCGCTCCGCCGCCGTGCCCGGTCTCACCGGTGCACGACGACCTTGTCACCCTTGCGCACCTGCCCGAACAGCCGGGCGATGGCCGCCTCGTCCCGTACGTTGACGCAGCCGTGCGAGGCACCGGCGTAGCCGCGGGCGGCGAAGTCGGCCGAGTAGTGCACCGCCTGGCCGCCGCTGAAGAACATCGCGTACGGCATCGGTGAGTCGTAGATCGTGGAGACGTGGTGCCGGGACTTCCAGTAGACGCGGAAGACTCCCTCGCGGGTCGGGGTGCCCCGGGAGCCGAAGCGCACCGGGAGGGTCATGAGGGTGCGCCCGTCGATCATCCAGCGCAGTGTCCGGCTCGACTTGCTGATGCACAGCACCCGCCCGGTCCGGCAGCGCGGGTCGGGCGCGTCGGCCGGCTGTCCGCCCATCAGATACAGCTCCCACTTGCCCGGCTCACGCGTCATCCGCTCCAGCCGCTGCCAGGTCGCCGTGTCGACGGACCCGGTGCGGGGCAGCCCTCGCTTGCCCTGGAAGCCCCGTACGGCCTTCTCCGTCGGCGCGTCGTAGCGGCCGGTCGGCCCGTGGAACAGCCAGGCCGCCTGGCGCAGCCGGGCCTGGAGCTCACGGACGTCGCGCCCGGTGTCACCGCGGGACCACAGCACCGTCGAGCGCGCGGCCCGCGGGGGCGCGGGCTTGTCCGGCGGGGATTTCTCCGGCGCGGACCGCGGCGGTGCGTGCCGGGGCGCCGCGGGCCGCTGCGACGGGCTCGCCCGTCCGCCGGCCGGCTTCTCCGTCCGGGGCTGCCCGGCCGCGGACGGCGTCCGGCTCGGCCAGTAGATCCGGATGGGGGCCTGCCCGCCTTCCTCGCCGGGCTGCACCGTGCACCCGACCGCCGCACAGAGCGACACCGCCGCAAGCGCCGAGACGGTGGCGCTCGTTCTCTTCCTCATGCCCGTCCTACGCACCGAAGCCCCTCGCCGTCTCACCGGGACATCACCTGGCCCTCGTCTGACAGATGTCTCCCCTGGCGTGAAGGGTTCCGAACAACGGGGCATGGTGGTGAGTGACCGAACGACATCCTGCACCCATCAGCCACCGACCGGCGGGAGGCTCACACCATGGCGCGCGAGTCGGAGTCCGGACTGCCCATCGAGCCGGTGTACGGGCCGGGGGCGCTGGAGGGCTGGGATCCGGGGGAGAAGCTGGGTGAGCCGGGGTCGTACCCGTTCACCCGTGGGGTGTACCCGACGATGTACACCGCTCGGCCGTGGACGATGCGGCAGTACGCGGGGTTCGGCACGGCGGCGGAGTCGAACGCCCGGTACCGGGAGCTGATCGCGCACGGCACCACCGGGTTGTCGGTGGCGTTCGATCTGCCCACCCAGATGGGCCATGACTCGGATGCGCCGATCGCGCACGGCGAGGTCGGCAAGGTGGGGGTGGCGATCGACTCGGTCGAGGACATGCGGGTGCTGTTCTCCGGCATCCCGCTGGAGCGGGTCTCGACATCGATGACGATCAATGCGCCGGCCGCTGTCCTGCTGCTGCTGTATCAGCTGGTGGCCGAGGAGCAGGGGGCCGCTGCGGACCGGCTGACCGGCACCATTCAGAACGATGTGCTCAAGGAGTACATCGCGCGGGGGACGTACATCTTCCCGCCGAAGCCGTCGCTGCGGCTGACGGCGGACATCTTCCAGTACTGCCGGGCGGAGATGCCGCGCTGGAACACGATCTCGATCTCGGGCTATCACATGGCCGAGGCGGGGGCGTCGCCGGCGCAGGAGATCGCGTTCACGCTGGCGGACGGGATCGAGTATGTGCGTACGGCGGTGGCGGCGGGGATGGCGGTGGACGATTTCGCGCCGCGGCTGTCGTTCTTCTTCGTGGCGCGCACCACGCTGCTGGAGGAGGTGGCGAAGTTCCGTGCGGCGCGCCGGATCTGGGCGCGGGTGATGCGTGAGGAGTTCGGGGCGAGCGATCCGAAGTCGATGATGCTGCGGTTCCACACGCAGACGGCGGGGGTGCAGCTGACGGCGCAGCAGCCGGAGGTGAACCTGGTGCGGGTCGCGGTCCAGGGGCTGGCGGCGGTGCTGGGGGGCACGCAGTCGCTGCACACCAACGCGTTCGACGAGGCGATCGCGCTGCCGACGGAGAAGTCCGCGCGGCTGGCGCTGCGTACCCAGCAGGTGCTGGCGTACGAGACGGATGTGACCGCGACGGTCGATCCGTTCGCTGGCTCGTACGTGGTGGAGTCGATGACGGACGAGCTGGAGGCGGCGATCGTGGAGCTGATGGGGAAGGTGGAGGAGCTCGGCGGTGCCGTGAACGCGATCGAGCGCGGTTTCCAGAAGGGTGAGATCGAGCGCAACGCCTACCGGATCGCGCAGCAGACCGACAGCGGGGAGCGGGTCGTGGTCGGCGTCAACCGCTTCCAGCTCGACGAGGAGGAACCCTACGAGCCCCTGCGCGTAGACCCCGCCATCGAGGCCCGGCAAGCCGAACGCCTCGCCCGGCTGCGCGCCGAACGCGACCAGCGGGCGGTGGACGGCGCCCTGACCGCGCTGCAGAAGGCGGCGGAGGGCGAGGACAACGTGCTGTACCCGATGAAGGAGGCCCTCGCCGCCCGCGCCACCGTCGGCGAGGTGTGCAACGCCCTGCGCGAGATCTGGGGCACGTACGAGCCGAGCGACGTCTTCTGAGCCGGCCGTGGGCCCGTCGGCCTGAACACGGCCGGTCCGTCGGCCCGAGGCGGCTGCCGGTCCGTCGGCCCGGGGGCTCACACGGGGTGTCTCACCTGGCGAAAAGCCCGGGGTGACAGTCGTGTCTCCGTGCGACACTCCTGTCCATGTTCGGTGTGCACGATCTTCCCACCTACCTCGCAGGTCTCGTCCTGATCGTCCTGCTCCCCGGCCCCAACTCGCTGTACGTGCTCTCCGTGGCCGCCCGCAGGGGCGTGCGCACCGGCTATGCGGCGGCGGCCGGGGTCTTCACCGGGGACGCGGTCCTGATGACGCTGGCGGCCCTCGGCGCCGCCTCCGTGCTCAGTACGACCCCGCTGCTCTTCCTGGTGGTGAAGTACGCCGGTGCCGCCTACCTCGCCTGGATGGCGTACGGGATGCTGCGCTCGGCGTGGGCCATGTGGAAGGAGCGGGGCACCCCCGCCCAGCCGGCGGAGTCCCCCGCCGCCACGCCCGCCACCGACGAGCACCCCTACCGGCGCGCCCTGATCGTGTCGCTGCTCAACCCGAAGGCGATCCTCTTCCTGATCTCCTTCTTCGTGCAGTTCGTCGACCCCGGCTACCCCTACCCCGTGCTCTCCTTCGTGGTGCTCGGCGCGCTGCTCCAGACGGCGAGCTTCCTCTACCTCTCGCTGCTGATCTTCAGCGGCACCCGGCTGGCCGAGGCGTTCCGCCGCAGGCGGCGGCTGGCGGCGGGGGCCACCTCGGCCGCGGGCGCGCTGTTCCTCGGATTCGCGGCGAAGCTCTCCCTGGCGAGCGCGTAGCCGCTGCCGCTGAGAGGCGGTCAGCGGCGCGAGCTCCCCTCGGTGCTGCTTGCCGGTGCGGTGCCGGCCGGCAGCCGCTTCGGTGACGTCCGGTCAGCTCCGCGTCCGGGCCATGGGAGCCCGGAGCCCGATGGCCGCGAAGTACGCGTCCAGTCCGTCGGCCGTGTCCCCGGCCCAGCCGACATAGCCGTCCGGGCGGACCAGGAAGACGCCGGGGCCGTACGCCTCCGGGGCCGCGGGCAGGGTGCGCACCCACTCCGGTGCGCCGTCCGCCGGGCCGGCGCCCAGCAGCGTCCAGTGCGGCCCGCGGAACGCGTCGAAGAGGCGGACGCCGTCCACCGTGCCGTCGGGTGCGCGGTCTCCGGCGCGCACCGGGCCGGCGGTCGTGCGGGTCTCCCGGCTGAGCGACGAGTCCCGGTAGCCGAGCGCCAGTTGCCGGGTGGCCGCGCCCCGGCGCACCTCGCCGCGGTGGACGCCGGTGGTCAGGCGCAGCATGTCCGCCGCGATCCGGCGCCGCTCCTCCTCGTAGGTGTCGAGGAGGGCGGGGTCCGCCTCGCCCCGCAGCACGGCGCCGAGCTTCCAGCCCAGGTTGTAGGCGTCCTGGACGCTGGTGTTGAGGCCCTGCCCGCCGGCGGGGGAGTGCACATGGGCCGCGTCACCGGCGAGGAACACCCCGCCCGCGCGGAAGCGGTCGGCGAGCGCGGCGCGCGGACGGAAGTCGGACGCCCAGCGGACCTCGGTGACGTCCGAGGGGGAGAGGTGGGTGCGCTCGGCGACCACCCGCCGCACCCCCTCCGGTGAGAGGTCGACCAGGGTCCCCTCGGGGAAGCGGGCGACCAGCTGGAAGTCCTCCCCGGGCAGCGGGCACAGGGTGAGGAAGTCGCCGCTGTCCCCGTGCGGGGGGAAGATGTGCCAGTTGTCCCGGTCCAGGCCGGTCAGCCGCACGTCGGCGACCAGCATCGGGCTCGGCTCGATCTCCTCCCCGGTCATGCCGATGCCGAGTGCGCGGCGCACCGTCGACTGGCCCCCGTCGGCGGCGACCACGTACCGCGCGTGCACCTCCTCGCCGGAGGCGAAGCGCACCGTCACCCCGGACTCCGCGGCACCGCCGTCGCCGTCGCCGTCCAGCCGTACGCCCGTGACCTCACGCCCGAAGGCGACCCTGCCGCCCAGCTCCTCCAGGCGGGCCAGCAGGATCTCCTGCGTCCGCCACTGCGGCAGCATGCAGGGCTCCAGGTAGGGCGAGTCGCTCTCGCCGTCCTCCACCGGGTCGAACATGCGGTGCTCGCCCAGCCGCTCGCCGTCCCGCCAGATCATCCCGACGGGGTAGCCGCTGCCGGCCGCGCGGATCGCCTCCACGACCCCGAGGTCGTCGAAGACCTCCATGGTGCGCGGCTGGAAGCCCTTGCCGCGCGAGCCCGGGAACAGCCCCTGCCCCCGCTCCACCACCAGTGCGTCCACCCCGCGCCTGGCCAGGTCGATGCCGAGGGTGAGCCCGGTGGGGCCCGCACCCACGATCAGGACATCGGTGTCGTTCATGATCCCGCCTCCTTAACGGCGTTAAGTGACCTCCCCGCCGAGGATTGCCTTAACGGTGTTAAATTGTCAAGCGTGAGCACCGAACGACGCGCGCCCCTCGACCGCCGCAAGGTCGCCGACACGGCACTGAAACTGCTGAACGAGGTCGGCCTGGACGGCCTGACCCTGCGCGCCATCGCCAAGGAACTGGACGTCAAGGCACCGGCGCTGTACTGGCACTTCAAGGACAAGCAGGCCCTGCTGGACGAGATGGCCACGGAGATGTACCGCCGGATGATGGCCGGGGCCTCACTGGCCCCCGGCGACACCTGGCAGGAGCGGCTGCTCAAGGCCAACCGCGGACTGCGCGCCGCGCTGCTCGGCTACCGCGACGGCGCCAAGGTCTTCAGCGGCTCACGCTTCACCGCCCTGGTCCACGCCGAGGCGCAGGAGGACAATCTGCGCCTGCTCACCGGCGCCGGACTCACCCTCGCCCAGGCGGTCCGCGCGCTCACCACGACCTTCGTCTACACGCTGGGTTTCGTCACCGAGGAGCAGGGCGTCCAGCCACTGCCCGGCGAGCGCCGGGAGGGCTACGACCTGGAGGAACGCGCCCGCATGATGGCTGACTTCCCGCTGGCGGCCCAGGCCGGCGCGGAGCTGTTCGCCGACTTCGACCGGCACTTCGAGGAGGGGCTGGCACTGATCCTCGCGGGCATCGAGGCCAGCTACCGCCCGAAGCCCGCCTGACCCGCCACGCCGGCAGCAGCGTCGACGCGACCGCCGGCGCGAACGTCACCTTCGACGGCAGACACAGCCCCCGGTGCGGGGCGCCGGGTGATCAGGCTGGTCATGTACGGCTCCCCGCGGCCGTGAGCGGGCAGCCGCGCCCCGCCGGCGCCGCACCCTCCGCCGCAGCCGGCGCAGTCGTCGTGCCGCCCGCCGCACCGCAGGGCTGCGGCCCAGGAAGGCGAGCCGGGCCGGCACCCCGCCGGGCAGGCCCAGGGAGGCCAGCCGCTTCCGTCCGAAGTAGCGCCGCGTGCGGTCGTCGAGCCGTGTCGACAGATACCGCTCGGCGTCCTGCCGGAGCTGCGGCAGGATCCTCGGCTGCATGGCGAAGCCGACCGCCCGCACCAGCTGGCCGAGGTCCTCGGTGTCCAGGCCCCGGCGGCCCTCGGTCACCGCGGCACGGTCCGACAGCTCGGGCAGCAGGGCGTCGACGATGGTGACCGGCACCCGGTTTGAGTTCTCGAACGGCGTCAGCCGGTCCAGGAGCAGCTCGGTCCCGGCCCGCGCCACCGGCAGCCCGTACAGCTCGGAGGCGGTGATCAGGGCCGTGGAGAAGCAGCCGGTGACCAGTGCCGGACGCATCCGCTGGTACAGCACCTCGGCGAGCACGGGGGCGTCCAGCACCGTCAGTTCCGCGCCCAGCCGCTCCGCCTCCTCCTCGAGGAGCCGGCTGAACCGGGCCGGTGCGGTGGGATGCGGCTTGAACACCACCCGGCGGTGACCGAGCCGGACCACGCCCCTCAGCATCTCCGCGTGCAGCCGCTCCTCCTCCTCGGCGGAGAGGATGCCGAGCGCCGACAGGTACTGGCCGAGCAGCAGCGCGGGCCGCTCGGCCTCCGGCAACCGCACGTCGGTGCCGGCCAGTTCGGCCAGCACCTTGGTGAAGGCGGGCGCCGGCACCAGCTGCGCCGGGACGCCGAACTCGGTCAGCAGCAGCGGGCGCAGCCCCGGTACCAGGTCCAGATGCAGCAGCCGTTCCACCCGCGTGCCGACGAGCGGGTCCAGCTTGTTGCGGGTCGGCCCGTAGCTCATCAGGCCGTCCGCGTAGACCGTCAGGGGCGCGTCGGTGAAGATCCGCGCCAGTCCCAGCGCCGGGTTGACCTGGATCGACTCGACGGCCAGCGACACCTCGTCGTCGCCGAGGTCCCACGCCAGGCGCAGGAAGCGTTCCCACAGCGGGGCGTCCTCCGGGCGCGGCGACCAGCCGCCGGGATGGAACGGGAAGATCGTCCCGTTCCACGACACCACCTCGTCGAAGCGGCCGCGCAGCCGCTCGAACCCGGGCAGCTCGTCCACCGCCGGTGCCGTCTCCGGGACCGCCGCGTTGCTGGACACCAGCAGCAGCCGCCGTCCGGCCGGGGCGAAGCACCCGGCGTCCAGGGCGGCCGCCAGCGTGGCCGCGCCGTACAGCGTCGACGCCAGGAAGATCTGCGTGGTCATGCCGCCGCCCTCCCCGCCAGGGCCGGGCGACGCCGCAGCCGGCGCAGCCGGGCCGCCCGCTCCCGGTCCATCGACGCCAGCGCCTCGTCGAGCACGTCCTGCGGCATGCGGCGCAGCGCCGCCGCGCTCATCGCCTTCAGCTTCCGGGCCACGGGCGTCTCGAACTTCCCGATGGAAGCCAGATGATGGGCGATGATCGCGCAATAGGTGCGCACGGCCTTCGGCAGCAGCGCCGCCGCCTCCGCGTCCGCCGCGGTCTCGGCGATCACCTGGTCGAAGGCGCGGATGAAGTCCAGCTGCCGGGCGTCGCCGATCTGCGTCAGCGAGGAGGACACCCCGCGCCGGTAGAACACCCCGAGCAGGCCGGTCACCGCGAACGACTCCGCCTCGCGGTGCAGCCGCCAGATCCACGGCCGGTCCTCGGCGGTGCGCAGCCCGTCGGTGAAGTGCAGCAGCCCCCGGTCGGCCAGACGGCGGTGGTAGATGCCCGCCCAGGCGTAGGCGTAGTCCACCGAGGTGCTGCGGTGCGCGGGCAGGATGGCCGCGCGCGGCGAGAGCACCGCATTGCGGCGACCGTGCGGCACCCGCTGCACCGAGCGGGCCCGCGCCGTGCACCGCACATGGTCGGTGCGAACGAAGTCGCAGCCCAGCCTCTCGATCGCGGCGAGCAGCCGCGCGTAATAGCCGGGCGCCAGCCAGTCGTCGCCGTCCAGGAACGTCAGATACTCCCCGCGCGCCCGGTCGATTCCGGTATTCCGGGCCGCCGCGAGACCGCCGTTTCTCTCGTGCCGGACCAGTACCGCGCCCGGCAGTTCGCGTTCGCCGCGCGCGAGAAGGTCCGTGGTCCCGTCCGTGGAACAGTCGTCGACCAGAATGAATTCGAAGTCCTCGCGCGCGTTCCGGCGAAGACTGTGCAGGGCATCGGGGACGTATGGCCGCACGTTGTAGAACGGCACGATGACAGAGAGCTTCGGCACCCCGCAGACGTTAAGCGGCACTCCGGCATCCGTCCTGACCTGCACCTTGAACCGGGGTGAACGACGCATGGCGAAGTGGTGAACCGGTCGCTTCCGCGGCGGTGAGAATCCCCCGGCGGCTTTCCGGGCCGGGCGGATTCGCCATTCGGCGGCGCGCTGTTCACCCTTTGTTGGATTCCGGTTGGGCGGCTCCTCGGAATCCGCTCCTAGCGTCGCCGACGTGCCAGCAAGAGCAACCAGAGCCCTGCGGGTCGCGGTCCTCGCGGATTCCGACACCCGATGGAAATGGGGCGCCCTCACCGCGCAACGCCTCGCGCAGGGCGGCGGCGACCGGCCGGCCCCGCGCCTCGACGGATTCCTGCTGCGCGGCCGGGCCACCCCGACCGCCCGTCAGCTGACCGAGGCCGGCGTCCGTGCCGACTCGGTCGGCGAGGTGACCGCGCCCGAGTTCCTGCGCATCATGCGCGACACCGATCACGACGTCCTGGTGCTCGCCCTGGTCGGCGGCGGCGTCCAGGCCCTGCTGCACGGCCTGCGGCACCTCTGGCGGGACCGGCCGCACCGGCCCGTGGTCGTCACCGGATACGTCGGGATCGTCTACGAGAAGCTCGCCGACGGCCTGCTGCTGCGGCACGGCGCCGACCTGGTCCTCGCCAACTCCCGCCAGGACGCGGAACGTTTCCGCGCGGTCTACGAGGGCGTGGGCGCCGACGCCGGCGCGGTCACCGAGGTCGCGCTGCCGTTCCTCGGCGGGGCGCCCTACGCCGGCCCCCGCGAGCCGTACACGGTGGTGTTCGCCGCCCAGCCGTCCGTCCCGGAGAGCCGCAAGGACCGTACGTACGTGCTGGAACGGCTGATACGGCACGCCCGCACCCACCCCGAGCGCGAGGTGCTGCTCAAGCTCCGCTCCCGGCCCGGCGAACACACCACCCACATCGAGGAACTCCCGTACCAGAAGCTGGCTCAGCGGCTCGACCCGCCACCCAATCTGCGCCTGGTGTACGGGCACATGGGCGAGGTGCTCGACCGCGCCGACCTGCTGGTCACGGTCAGCTCCACGGCCGCCCTCGAGTCCCTGCACCGGCGCATCCCCACGGCGATCCTCACCGACCTGGGCGTGCGCGAGTCCCTCGGCAACCACCACTTCATCGGCTCCGGCTGCCTCGCCTCCTTCGACCAGCTCGACGCCGGCCACCGGCCGGAGCCGAACCCGGAGTGGACCGCCCGTCAGGGCGTGGCCGCGGACGGAACGTACGAGCCGGCCTTCGACGCGGCCCGCGAGCGCTTGCTCGAGCTGCTCTCCGCACCCGGACTGCCGCCACTGACCCCCTACTACACACCGGACACCGCGCCCGGCTACCTCCCCGGCATCCTCGCCCGCCACCACCTCGCGCCCGACGGCAGCCCCCTGCCCGGAGCGCCGGCGGCCCACCGGCGGCCCGGCCCGCTGCGCCGGATCGTGCGGCGGGCCGCCCGCGGCGCCTACCGCCACGGGGTGCAGCGCGTGGCGCCCGTCGTCCGGCGGATGGGAGAGCTGTGAACGCCGTCCGGCGGACGGGGGGAGCTGCGCACTCCCCCGCCCGCGCCGGCGATGCGCCGCCCACCGGACCGGCGAACGAGGACCCCGCCCCGCCGGTGAACCGCCCCTCCGCCTCACCCGCCCCCTCGCCCCCAGGAGTGCACGCCATGCCCGAATCGCCGGCCGCCACCGCGCGGTCCACCGCACCACGGCGCCGGGTGCTCGCCGTCATCCCCGCGCGCGGCGGCTCCAAGGGCGTGCCCGCGAAGAACCTCGCCCCGGTCGGCGGCGTCCCGCTGGTGGTCCGCGCGGTGCGCGAGTGCCGGGGCGCCCGGCGGGTCACCGACGTGGTGGTGTCCACCGACGACCAGGCGATCGCCGCCGCCGCACGCCAGGCCGGCGCCGAGGTGGTGACCCGGCCCGCCGCCCTCGCCGGGGACACCGCCACCTCCGAGACCGCCGTCCTGCACGCCCTGGACGCCCACGAGGCGCTGCACGACGTTCGCGTGGACGCCGTGCTGCTGGTCCAGTGCACCAGCCCGTTCCTGCTCGCCGAGGACCTCGACCGGGCCGCCGCCGCGGTCACCGAGCGGGGCGCCGACACGGCGGTGACCGTGGCCCCGTTCCACGGCTTCCTGTGGCGCGAGGGCGGCGACGCCTCCGGCGGCACGGACGGCTCGGCGGGCACGGGCGGGACGAGCGGAGGGGGTGAGACGGCCGCACCCGCCGGAGCCCACGGCGTCAACCACGACAAGACCTTCCGCCCCCGCCGCCAGGACCGTCCCGAGGACCTGCTGGAGACCGGTGCCGCCTATGCCATGGACGCGCACGGCTTCCGCACCCACCGGCACCGCTTCTTCGGCCGCACCGCCCTGGTGCGCACCGACCCCGCCCGGGTCCTGGAGATCGACGACCCGCACGACCTCGCCCGCGCCCGGGCCCTCGCACCGCTCCTGGACGCGCACCGGCCCGGCGCCCTGCCGACCGCCGCCGACATCGACGCGGTCGTCCTCGACTTCGACGGCACCCAGACCGACGACCGGGTGCTGATCGACGCCGACGGGCGGGAGCTGGTCGCCGTGCACCGCGGCGACGGTCTGGGCGTCGCCGCGCTGCGCCGCAGCGGACTGCGGCTGCTGATCCTCTCCACGGAGCAGAACCCGGTCGTCGCCGCCCGCGCCCGCAAGCTGCGCGTCCCCGTGCTGCACGGCGTCGACCGCAAGGACCTCGCACTCAAGCAGTGGTGCGAGGAGCAGGGCATCGCGCCGAAGCGCGTGCTCTACGTCGGCAACGACGTCAACGACCTGCCGTGCTTCGCCCTGGCCGGCTGGCCCGTGGCCGTCGCCAGTGCCCATGACGCGGTGCGCGGCGCCGCCCGCGCGGTCACCACCGCGCCCGGCGGTGCGGGCGCCGTCAGGGAGATCGCCGGCTGGCTCCTCGGCCCGTCCCTCGACTCCCTGCCCGGCTGACCCCCTGGCCACAGATCCCCGGGTCACCCCCGAACCACGGCAACCCGGGTCACCCCGACCCCGAGCCATCCGAGCAACTTCAGTGAGGAAGTCCCACCCATGAGCAACTCCCGTATCCGCACCCTCGGTTCCCGCGAGGTCGGCCCGGGCCGGCCCGTCTACATCACCGGCGAGATCGGCATCAACCACAACGGCGACCTCGGCAACGCACTCCGGCTGATCGACGCCGCCGCCGACGCCGGCTGCGACGCGGTCAAGTTCCAGAAGCGCACCCCCGAGATCTGCACCCCACGCGACCAGTGGGACCTCGAACGCGACACCCCCTGGGGCCGGATGACCTACATCGACTACCGGCACCGGGTGGAGTTCGGCGAGGACGAGTACCGGCAGATCGACGCGTACTGCAGGCAGAAGGGGATCGCCTGGTTCGCCTCCCCGTGGGACATCGAGTCCGTCGCCTTCCTGGAGAAGTTCGACGTGCCCGCCCACAAGGTCGCCTCGGCCTCGCTCACCGACGACGAGCTGCTGCGCACCCTGCGCTCCACCGGCCGCACGATCATCCTGTCCACGGGCATGTCCACCCCGAAGCAGATCCGCCACGCCGTGGAGGTCCTCGGCAGCGACAACATCGTCCTCTGCCACGCCACGTCCACCTACCCGGCGAAGGCCGAGGAGCTGAACCTCCGCGTCATCGACACCCTGCGCCAGGAGTACCCGAACGTGCCGATCGGCTACTCCGGCCATGAGACCGGACTGCAGACCACCCTCGCCGCGGTCGCCCTCGGCGCGTGCTTCGTCGAGCGTCACATCACCCTCGACCGCGCCATGTGGGGCTCCGACCAGGCCGCCTCGGTCGAACCGCAGGGCCTGCAGCGGCTGGTCCGCGACATCCGCACCATCGAGGCCTCCCTCGGCGACGGCGTGAAGAAGGTCTACGAGTCGGAGCTCGCCCCGATGCGCAAACTGCGCCGCGTGCCCGGCGTGATCGCCGAGGCGGAGATCGCCGCCGCCGCGGGCGAGCCGCTGACCGTCTGAGCGGGCCGGTGATCCCCCGCGCCGGGAAGGCCGGCCCCCACACCCTCGCCTTCGTCGAGAGCCCGGTACAGCTGCTGAACGTGCTGGAGTGGGCGCACCTGCACGCCCCCGGCGCGGGGATCACCCTGGTGGTGCCGGCCCCCGTCGACCCGATGACCCGCGGCCAGCTGCGCCGCATGGCCGGACTGGCCCGCGAGGAGGGCCACACCGTCCGCTGGGAGGAGGCGCGCCGCGGCCCCACCGCCCCGCTGCGGACCGCGGGCGGCCTGGCCGGCCTGCTGCGCCGCGCCCACCGGGTCGTCCTCGGCGACCCGTTCTCCCGCTACGTCCAGCTGCTGCTGACCATCACGCGTGCCCGCGAGGTGGTGGTCGTCGACGACGGCACGGCCACCATGGAGTTCGTCGGCCAGCTCGCCCGCGGCGAGCGGCTGGTCCGCTGGCACCGCACGGGCGGCAGGGCCGGCCCCCGCGATCTCCTCCTCGCCCCCGTCTCCGCCGCCGCCCGGCGCCGCCTCACCCCGCAGGGCGAGCGCCGCGTCGAGGTCTTCTCCTCCATGCCGGTGGCCGGCAGCCCGCCCGGCGTCACGGTCACCGCCAACGCCTTCGCCTGGACCCGCGCCCGCTTCGGCCCGCCCCGCATCACCGAGGGCACCGATCTGGTGGGGACCTCCCTGGTGGAGACCGGCGTGGTCGACGACGCCGCCTACCTGGAGGCCGTCCGCGCCCTGGCCGCCGCGCACGGCGCGACCCGCTACTTCGCCCACCGCAGGGAGAGCGCGGACAAGCTCCACCGGCTCGCCGTGCGGACCGGCCTGCAGATCGTCCGCCCGGAACTCCCGCTGGAGCTCATAGCCCGCCGGGGCCCGATCGGCTGCACCGTCCTCAGCTTCCCGTCCACGGTCGTCCACACCCTGCCCCTGGCGCTCGCCGGCACCGGCGTCCGCGTGGCGGTCTGCGACATCGACCCCGCCTGGCTCACCGGCCACGCCTCCCCCCGCGCCCACGGCTTCCTCACCACCGTGACCGCCACGGCCCGCGACGCCCACCGCCTGGCCGCGGCGGCCTGCCCGTGCCCTGGTCCTCATCGGGCCGGCGGGCCAGGAGCAGGGCGCGGGGGCGCTTCTCCTCGCCCTCCGGCTCCCGCATGACCTGCGCCGTGAGCTCCAGGCCGCCCTTGCGGAGGTGGCCGGTCACGGTCGCCGGGGTGCGCCAGTAGTAGTCGAGGGACACGGCGCGCCCGAAGCGTTCGTCCCTGTGCAGGGTGCCGTCCTCCTCGCCGGACTGGAAGGCGAGCAGCACCGGGGCGCCCGGCAGCAGCACCCGCCGGAACTCGGCGAACAGCGACGGCAGATGCGCGTCGGGCACATGGATCACCGAGTACAGCGCCACGATCCCGCCGAGCGTCGCGGACGGCAGGTCCAGGTCGGTCATCGACCCCACGTGGAAGCGCAGCCCGGGATGCGCCTCGCGGGCCAGCGCCACCATGCGGGGCGAGAGATCCACGCCGAACACCGGCAGCCCCGACCGGTGCAGCCGGGCGGTGACGTGACCGGACCCGCAGCCCAGGTCCGCGACCGGGGCGGGTGCGCCGTTCTCGCTGCGGCCCGCCAGTTCCGCGAAGGCGGCCAGCAGCGCGCGTTCCAGGGGCTGATCGCTCAGGCCGTCCGCGTAGCGGTCGGTGTACTCCGCGGCGAAGGCGTCGTACGCGGCGCGGGTGCGGTGCAGGAACTCCGGCTCGGGTGCGCGCATGGGCCCGAACCTAGCCAGCACACCCGGCCGGTGTCCGCCAGTTGAACCGGTCGGCGTGGAAGGCGCCAGGCGTGGTAACCGTGGGGTGAACGGGCGCGCGCCGCCGCCGAGGCGGAAGATGTGAGGGAAGTCACTCTCGGCAGGTCGGGCGGCCGGCCCGACGCGGGCCCAACGGCCCGCACCTCAATGAAAAGAGCGAGAAGCTTACCCATCTTGATGGGCAGCCATGCGTAGGGCGGCAAGATTTTCTTCCCCTAAGGGGTTGAATTTTCTTGATCAGGGGTCGGCCGGCGGCCTCCGCGCCCTACTCTTCAAAGGGTGAAGCCACTGATGTCACTGGAGTCCGAGATCGATCTCCCCGGGGGAGCGGTGCTTCCCGGTGCGCTCCCCGAGGCCCTGCGGGCCGAACTCGTGGCGTTCCGGCGCGATCTGCACATGCACCCCGAGCTCGGCAACCAGGAGTTCCGCACCACCGCCGCGATCAAGGAACGGCTCGTACGCGCCGGACTCGAGCCGCGCGTCCTCTCCGGCGGAACCGGACTCGTCTGTGACATCGGCGTACCGCAGGACCGGACCGCCGGCCCGGCGATGCTCGCCATGCGCGCCGACATCGACGGTCTGCCCATTCCCGACATGAAGGCCGACTGCCCGTACCGGTCCGTCGTGCCCGACCGCGCGCACGCCTGCGGTCACGACGTGCACACCACGGTCGTCCTCGGCGCCGGCCTCGTCCTGGCCGAACTGCACCGCCAGGGCCTGCTGCCCCGCCCGGTGCGGCTGATCTTCCAGCCCGCCGAGGAGGTGCTGCCCGGCGGCGCCGCCGACACCATCGAGGACGGCGTGCTCACCGGTGTCGGCCGGATCATCGCCGTGCACTGCGACCCGCGCGTCGACGCCGGCAGGATCGGGCTGCGCGAAGGCGCCATCACCTCGGCCTGCGACCGGCTGGAGATCGCCCTCGACGGGCCCGGCGGCCACACCGCCCGCCCGCACCTGACCACCGACCTGGTCACCGCCGCGGCCCGGGTCGTCACCGACGTCCCCGCGCTGGTCGCCCGGCGGGTCGACAGCCGCAGCGGACTCGCCGTCACCTGGGGCCGGATCGAGTCCGGCCACGCCCCCAATGTCGTCCCGCAGCACGCGGAGCTCTCCGGCACGGTGCGCTGCCTCGACCTCGACACCTGGCGCCAGGCGCCGGACATCGTGGTCGCCGCCATCGACGAGGTGGCCAACCTGCACCGGGCCAAGTCCGAGATCAACTACGTGCGGGGCGTGCCGCCGGTCGTCAACGAGCCCGGCGTCACCGAGCTGCTGCGCGACGCGATGATCGCCCGGCGGGGCGTGGAGTCGGTGGAGGGCACCGAGCAGAGCCTCGGCGGCGAGGACTTCTCCTGGTACCTGGAGCACGTTCCGGGCGCGATGGCGCGGCTCGGGGTGCGGACGCCGGGGGAGCGGATCGTCCGGGACCTGCACCAGGGCGACTTCGACGTGGACGAGCATGCGATCACCGTCGGGGTGGAGCTGTTCACGGCGGCGGCGCTGCTGGACGCGTTGCGCTGAATCGCGTCGGGTCTCGTCCCGGTTGTTCCGTTCCCGGTTGTTCTCTCGTCCCGGTCGTTCTCTCGTCCCGGTCGTTCCGGGGCCGTCGCTCCAGCCTCGATGACCCCGTCTGCCCCTCTCCGCTTGCGGGCGCGGCGAGGGAGGGGCAGCGTGGTGCCTGCCGCACAGGTACATGCGCTCAGCACCGATGCACCGGCCATCGGCACGAATGGATAACGGCCCCGCGGTACCCCGTTCCCAGGAGTGTCTACGCGCGTTAATGTGCGCCGAACCGAGCACCCGCTGCGGGGCTTTGGAGAATGGGGAACTTCAGATGCGTCGGATATCCAAACTGACCCGCGTCGCGGTGGGGGTCGCGTCGCTCGCACTCGCCGCCACTGCCTGCGGCGGCACCAGTTCTGACAACGGAGACAGCGGCGGGTCCTCCAAGCAGGACCGCGGGCTCGCCATCGCGTACGACATCGGCGGCAAGGGCGACCAGTCCTTCAACGACGCCGCCTTCTCCGGCCTGCAGAAGGCGAAGAAGGAGTTCGGCTACAAGACCGCCGACGTCGAGCCGACCGAGGGCGAGACCGATGCGGACAAGGAGCAGCGGCTGGCGTCCCTCGCCCGGCAGGGCTACAACCCGGTCATCGGCGTCGGATTCGCCTACGGGCCGGCGATGAAGGCGGTGGCCTCCAAGTACCCGGACACCACCTTCGGCATCGTCGACTCCGTGGTCGAGGGCGACAATGTCGCTTCGCTGGTCTTCGCGGAGGAGCAGGCGTCCTACCTGGCCGGCGTGGCGGCGGCCAAGGCGACCAAGACGAAGACGGTCGGCTTCGTGGGCGGTGTGGACATTCCGCTGATCCACAAGTTCGAGGCCGGTTACAAGCAGGGTGTGCAGGACACCGACCCCAAGGTCAAGGTGATCTCGCAGTACCTGACGCAGACCGCCGAGGAGGGTGGCTTCTCCAGCCCCGACAAGGGCAAGGCGGCGGCCGAGGGTCAGATCGAGAAGAACGCCGACGTCATCTACCAGGCGGCGGGTCTCTCCGGTCAGGGTGTCATCGAGGCGGCGGCCAAGGCGAAGGTCTGGGCGATCGGTGTCGACTCGGACCAGTACAAGCAGGAGGCGCTGGCCAACTACAAGGACTTCATCCTCACGTCCGCGCTGAAGGACGTCGGTGGTGCGGTCTACGCGCTGGCCAAGTCGGTGCATGACGACAAGCCGCTGACCGGGACGCAGGTGTTCGACCTGAAGGTCGACGGTGTGGGCCTGTCCGAGAGCAACCCGAAGATGAACGAGGTCGAGGGTCTGCAGGAGGCGGTCGCCGAGGCCAAGGAAGGCATCATCGACGGCTCCATCAAGGTCAAGACGGAGTAACTGACTCCTTCCCCTCTCTCGTCCACCTCCCAGCGGGCGGCGACCCTCCGG
>Ga0207873_1002135_pt1 | contig 17041 bp, 11 predicted proteins | sample BGWIniCompost_FD_187373 | JGI IMG/M metagenome (GOLD analysis project Ga0207873, IMG submission 187373) | Cellulose adapted compost microbial communities from Newby Island Compost Facility, Milpitas, CA, USA - BGW Initial Compost (SPAdes)... ...
ACCTACCAGGGCGAGCCGATCCGGGCGGTCGGCACGTTCGGGGCGCAGGACGTGATGGGCATGGCGACGGTGGTCGCGCTCGGCGTGGTGTGCGCGGTGGGTCTCGCGCTGGGGCAGGCGCCCCGCCGGCAGCGGGCGCTGGCCGCGGGCTGCGCGGCGGTGCTGCTGCTGCCGCTGGCGCTGTCCTTCAGCCGGGGCGCCTGGATCGCCACGGCGCTGACCTGCACGGTGCAGCTGGTGCTGGCCGGGCCGCGGCGCGCGGTGAAGGCGGGCGCCGCGGTGGCCGCCGCGGCGATCGTGCTGATGGGCGGCTTCGGGGTCGGCACGGCGCAGCTTCAGGAGCGGATCGGCAGCATCGGGCAGGTCACCGACGCGCCCGACCAGTCGGTGGTGGACCGGTACGCGCTGTGGGGGTCCGCGCTCGGCATGTGGCAGGAACGGCCGCTGACCGGTGTGGGCCTGAAGAACTTCCCCGAGTACCGCGACGAGCACGCCACGCTGGCGCTCTCCTCGGGCAGCGACATCGGGGGCGCGGGTGAGGCGTACCACAAGCAGGCGCTGCTGTCGCCGCACAGCATGTATCTGCTGGTGCTCAGCGAACAGGGCCTGATCGGGCTGGTGACCCTCGCCGGCGGCTGGCTGGCGCTGCTGGTGTGCGGCCTGCGCCGGCTACTGCGGGCGCAGCGCCACGGCCCCGCCCCGGACTGCGGCCTGATCGCCTGCGGCCTGCTGATCTGGCTGCTGACCGACTTCGTCTACGGCGACATCGGCGGCCCCTCGACGGTCCTGACGGCCATGGCCCTGGGCCTGGCCGCCTGGTGGGCCCTGGCCACCGGCCCCCGCGGCACCGCCCGGCCGCACGGCGAGCCGGCCGTCCAGGTCGAGGAGGCCGTCTCCCGATGACCCTGCTCCCCTCCCGCACCCCGGGCACCCCGGGCACCCCGGACCCCACGGCGGCCCCCGGCCAGGACTCGACAGCGGCGCGGACCGTGGCGGCCGTGCCTGCTGCGCGGGCCGCGCGCCCGGGCGGCGGTGCCGAACAGGCCGCCGTCTCCGGGAAGTTTCTGGCACGGGCCACGCTCGTCACGGCCGTGCTGTCGATCGGTGGCTCGCTGCTGGGGCTGGTGCGGGATCAGTCGCTGGCGCGGCTGTTCGGGGCCGGGAGTGACACGGACGCCTTCCTGGTGGCGTGGACCGTGCCCGAGGTGGCGGCGACGCTGCTGATCGAGGACGGGCTGGCGATCGCGCTGATCCCGGCGTTCAGCATGGCGCTGGCCCGCCGGGCCAGGGGTGTGCCGGGCGATCCGGTGCGGGAGCTGGTCGCCGCGACGCTGCCCCGGCTGTGCCTCGCCTTCGCCGCGGTGGCCGCGCTGGTGGCCGCCGCCGCTCCGCTGCTGGTGCGGGCGCTCGCCCCGGGACTGCCCGATCCCCGCCTCGCCGTGGACTGCACCCGGCTCACCGCGATCAGCCTGCTGGCGTTCGGCCTGGCCGGCTACTGCAGCGCCGCCCTGCGCGCGCACCGCAGCTTCTTCGCTCCCGCGGCGATCTACATGGCCTACAACACCGGCATCGTCGCCGCGATGTTCCTGCTGGGCGCCACCTGGGGCGTGCGGTCCGCCGCGGTGGGTGTGGCGATGGGCGGCGTGCTGATGGTGGTGGTGCAGCTGCCGTCGCTGTGGCGGCATCTGACGTCCCGTACGCACACGCCCGTGGACGTCCGGGACTCCGGTGACGATCCGCACCGGCCGGTGCGGCTGGCGCTGATCGCCGCCGTGCTGCTGTTCGCCCTGTGCCGCCAGTCGCAGGTGCTGGTGGAGCGCTTTCTCGCCTCCTCGCTGCCCGCGGGGGCCATCTCGCACCTCAACTACGCGCAGAAGGTCGCCCAGATCCCGATGACGCTGTCCCTGATGGTGGTCACCGTCACCTTCCCGGTGGTGGCGCGGGCCCTCGCGGACGGCGACACCGAGCGGGCCCGCAGCCGGGTGGAGCGGGACCTGGTGCTGGCTTCCTGCGTGGTGCTGCTGGGTCTGTGCGCGGTGCTGGCCTGCGCCCCGCAGATCATCGAACTGCTCTTCCAGCGCGGCGCGTTCACCGCGGCCGACACCGTGGCCACGGCGAACGTGATGCGCGTGTACGCCCTCGGTCTGCTGGCGCAGACCCTGGTGGGCGCCCTGGTCCGCTCCTACTTCTCGGCGGGCCGCCCCTGCTGGTACCCCCTGCCGGTGATGGTCGCGGGTGTGGCCGCCACCTCGCTGATCGGCGCCGTCACCGTGGGCCCGTGGGGGGTTGCGGGGATCGCCGCCGCCAACGCCTTCGGCATCACCGTGACCGCCGCCCTGCTGCTCGCCGGTCTGCGCTCCTCCCGGCGCGGCGGCAGCCCGTACGGCGTCTCGATCCGGGTGCGCAAGGTCCTCGCCGAGCTGAGCCGGCCCGTGCTGGCCGCCGCCGCGGCGACCGCCGCCGGGTGGTTCACGGCGGGCAGGACCGACTCCCCGGCGGCGGGCCTGGCCGCCGGCGGTCTGGCCGTCACCGCAGTCTTCGTCTCCCTCGCCTGGGCCCTAGGCGTCCAGGGTTTCGCATCCGCTGTGCGCCCCGTACGCGCCGTCACACGAAAGCTGACTCATGGCCGCTTCCGTTGATTCCGTCACCACCGGCAGACCCGGCAGACCCGACGCCCCGCTCCGGGGGTCCGTCCCGTGGATCGCCATGTACCACTCCGTGGGCGACTGCTCGGACGATCCGTACCGCATCACCGTCACCCCCGAGCGGCTCAACCGGCAGCTGGCCTGGCTGCGGCGGCGCGGCCTGCGGGGGGTGTCCGTCGCCGACCTGCTGGCCGCCCGCGCCCGCGGCGAGGGCCGGGACCTGGTCGCCCTCACCTTCGACGACGGCTATGTCGACTTCCTCACCGGCGCGCTGCCGCTGCTGCGCCGCTGGAACTGCGGCGCCACGCTCTTCGTGCTGCCCGGGCGTCTCGGCGGCGACAACGCCTGGGACCCGCTGGGCCCGCGCAAGCCGCTGCTGAACGCGGCCGGCATCCGGCAGGCGATCGAGCACGGCGTGGAGATCGGCTCGCACGGCCTGACCCATGTCGACCTGACCAGGGCGGACGACGCCGCCCTCAAGGCGGAGGTCACCGAGAGCCGCGCCCTGCTGAGGGAGCTGACCGGCGGCCCGGTCGAGGGCTTCTGCTACCCGTACGGCACGGTCGACCAGCGGGCCGTGCAGGCCGTGCGGGAGGCCGGCTACCGCTACGCCTGCGCCATCGACCCCGGTCCGCTGACCGGCCTGCTGGCGCTGCCCCGCGTCCACATCGGCCAGAACGACACCGCCTGGCGGATGTTCCTCAAGCTGCGCCTGCACCGGCTGCGCCGCCGCCCGGCGAAGGGGGACGCGGCATGAGGGTCCTGCACATCATCACCGGCCTCGGCGTCGGCGGCGCCGAGCAGCAGCTGCGGCTGCTGCTGCGTCACCTCCCGGCCGACTGCGAGGTGGTGACGCTCACCAACCCGGGCGCGGTCGCCGACGGTCTCGCCGCGGACGGGGTCCGCGTCACCCACCTCGGCATGCACGGCAACCGGGACCTGACCGCCCTGCCCCGCCTGGTGCGCCTGATCCGCGCCGGCCGCTACGACCTGGTGCACACGCATCTGTACCGGGCGTGCGTCTACGGGCGGCTCGCCGCGCGGCTCGCGGGGGTGCGGGCGGTGGTGGCCACCGAGCACTCGCTGGGCGACACCCAGATGGAGGGCCGCCGGCTCACCGCCGGGGTGCGGGCCCTGTACCTGGCCGGCGAGCGGCTGGGCTCGGCGACGGTGGCGGTGTCCGCGGCGGTCGCCGACCGGCTCAAGCGCTGGGGGGTGCCCGCACCGCGCATCCAGGTGGTGCCCAACGGCATCGACCTGGACGGCTTCCGCTTCGACGCCGGGCGGCGCGCCGCCACCCGGCGCCGGCTCGGCCTGCCCGAGGACGCGTTCGTGGTCGGCGGCATCGGCCGGCTCGCCCCCGGCAAGCGGTTCGACGTGCTGGTGCGGGCGCTGGCCCGGCTGCCGGAGGACTGCTGGCTGCTGCTGGTGGGCGGCGGGCCCGAGGAGCACCTGCTGCGCCGCACCGCCCAGGAGGCGGGCGTGGCGGGCCGGGTGCTGTTCACCGGGGAGCGCCCCTACATCGCCGACGGCTCCGCGGGCCCCGATCTGCCGTCGCTCACCTCGGCCATGGACCTGTTCGCCTCCCCGTCCGCCGACGAGGCCTTCGGCCTGGCGGCGGTGGAGGCACTGGCCTCCGGGCTGCCCGTGCTCTACGCGGCCTGCCCGGCGATCGAGGATCTGCCGCCGTCCGAGACCGGCGGCGCCCGGCGGGTGCGCGGCGGGCCCGAGGAGTACGCCCGTGCGATCGCCGAGGCGCGTGCCGCGGGTCCTGGGCCGCGCACGGTCCCGCGGGCGGCGCACCGCTACAGCATCAGCCGCAGCGCGGCTCGGCTGATGGACGTGTACGCGGCGGCCCTCTCCGGTCCGGGTGCGTCACCGCGCGGCGCGTTCCTGCCCGCCCCCTCACCCCCGGCGTCCCCCGCGGCGCCCGCCGCTTCCCCGGCATCTTCGTCCGTCTCGTCCGTCTCGTCCGCCTCGTCCTTCGGAGCAAGCCCGTCATGACCGACTCCCCGACCCGTCAGCGCCGCCCGTCCCTGGCCCGTGCCGGTGCGCTGCCGTCCTGGTCCGTCATCGCGGCCGGCACCCTGCTCGGCGGTCTCATCGGCGGCGCCTACGGCCTGTTCACCCCGACGACGTACACGGCCACCAGTTACGTCGTCGCCGTGCCGACCTCGAAGTCCACCCCGGAGGCCGCCCGTGGTTTCGCGCAGGCGTACGGCCGGGTGGCGACGCAGCTGGCGGTGCTCGGGGACGCCCAGGTGTGGGCGGGGGTGCCGGCCGGGACGCTGCGCGAGAGCGTGCGTGCCTCCACCTCGCCGGACGCCCCGATGGTCGCCCTGTCGGCCACCTCCTCCGAGCCGGGCCGGGCGGCCGACATGGCCAACGCGGTCTCGCGCGCGCTCACCCAGCACGCGGAGCACAGCAAGGCCAGCACCCAGGTGCGGCTGGTGCAGTTCTCGCGGGCGGTGCGGCCGAGCGAGCCCACCTCCGCCTCCCCGGGTGTGACGGCCCTGGTGGGCGCGAGCGCCGGCGGCCTGCTCGGCGGCCTCGGCCTGCTGGCACGGCCGAGGCGAGGCGGCCGGGACGACGAGGCCGTCCCGGCCGCTTCGGTGCCCGGTCCGGCCACCGCCGCCGATGCGCACGGCAGGCGGTGATCCCGGTGCCGGCCGGGCCGGAGGCGAGGGCTCTACCACCACGTGAAGCGGATGCAGAGCCGCCCGCCGAGCCAGTGCTCCACCCAGTCACCCAGGTCCAGCACCGAGCAGTTCGGCGGCTCGGCGGGACCGGGCGGCAGCGTGGGGGCCGTGGGTGTGGGTGTGGGCACCGGGTGCCCGGGGTGCTCGTGACGGCCGGAGAGGACGGACCGGTAGACGTGCGCCGACCGCGGATTGGTCTCGCACTGCCACACCCCGTGCGGGCAGTAGTCGGTCAGTGTGTTGTACACCGGCCGGTGCTCGGCGATCCAGGAGAGCATGCGCCGCATGTACTCGGGATTGTCGCCGTTGCGGAACAGCCCCCATTCCGGGTAGGAGACGGGCTTCCGGTGCGCCCGGGCGAATTCCACGTGGTGCCGCAGCCCGTACGGTTCACTCACCTGCTCGTCGAACGAAATTCCGGACGGCTGGTCGTAGGAATCCATGCCGAGAATGTCGACCACGTCGTCGCCGGGGTAGCACTCGGTCCACGGGACGGCGTCCCGGCCGCGGTTCGGGGTGAAGTCGAACCGGAATTTCTGGCCCGGCACCGCACGCATCGCGGTGACGATCCGCCGCCAGTACGTCTTCCACGCCTGGGGGTCGGGACCGCAGCGGTGGGTGTAGGTGGTGCCGTTCATCTCCCAGCCGAGCACGATCACGGTGTCCGGCACCTTCAGCCGCACCAGCCGTTCGGCGAGGGTGCGGAAGTGGTGGTCGAACTCCCCGGCCGCGCCGCGCCGCAGCAGCTCCCGGACCTCGTGGTCGGGCACCCCCTCTTCGTTGCGGGCCTGCATGGGGACGTTGAGGACGAACATCCGGCCGGGCTCGGCGTTGCGCCAGCCGGCCCAGGACTCGAGCCACTGGGCCCTGCCCTCGATGTCGCTCCAGTGGACGCCGGGCAGGTAGGTGTGCCCGACGGTGAGTTCCGCGCCGCCCAGCCACTGGCTGAACCGGGCCATCCGCTCCACGCCCTGCTGGTCGGAGGCGAGGAAGACGCCGAAGGGCGGGTGCTCCCGGCCGGCCGCGGTGGTCCGGTCGGGCGGCTGGGGCAGCAGCGGTACGGGGGCGCCGGGCGCGGGCGCGGGGGGCGCGGGCGCGGCGGGTCCGGCCGGACCCGCGGTGCCCGGGACGCCCGGGGCGCGGCCGTCGTCGACCGGCAGCACCGTGGCGTCCACCCCGGTGACGAGCAGCCCCGCCGCCAGGGCGGCGGACACAGCGAGCGCCGCGGCGCCCCGCACCGGCCGCCTGCGCTTTCGGACCCGCTTGTCGTGAGGGGCCATGGCTGCTCCTTCGGTCGGGTCGTTCGCGCTCGTATCGCTCACGCGATTGCTCACGTTATTGACGAACAGTCACATGAAAGTCAGTCACAGATGATCCACCGACGCCACCGTCGTTGCGGCTTTCGAGTGCCGTTCTCGCCCGAGCGGGCGAGCGGACGGAATACGGGCGGATGCCGGCGATGAAAGCTCCGAGCCGCTCCCGAGGAAAGCGAGAATGCGTGTCGCTGCTCGACACCGGCGTCCCGGCCGTGGTGCTGCGGACCGACCGGAACCCTTTTCACCACGGAACGCTCGGCGCCGTCCGTTCCCTCGGCCGGGCCGGCGTGCCCGTGCATGTGGTCGCGGATGTGACGGGCAGTCCGGTCGGCCGCTCGCGGTATGCGACCCGGCTGCACGCCCCGCCGCCCCCGCAGGCCTCCGACGCCGATCTGCTCACCGTGCTGCGCCGGGTGGCCGGCGAGATCGGGCGGCCTGCCGTGCTGGTGACCATGGACGACGCCTGCGCGATCGCCGCGGCCCGCCTGCGCGAGGCCCTCGCCCCGTCCTATCTGCTGCCCGAGATGCCCGGATCGCTGGCCGAACGGGTCGCGGACAAGGCCGAGTTGGCCGCGGTGTGCGCCTCGGCAGGGCTGCCGCACCCGCGGACCCTGGTCCCGGACAGTGCGGTACGCGCCGCCGACGACGCGCGGCGGCTCGGGCTGCCGGCGGTGGCGAAGTGGAGCCGCCCCTGGCTGCTGCCGCCCGGCCGGGGGCTGCGCAGCACCCAGCTGGTGCACACGGCGCAGCAGGCCCGGCAGCTGTACGAGCGCAGCGAGGAGGCGGGCAGCCCGCTGCTGCTGCAGGAGTTCCTGCCGCCGGGGCCGGACCGCGACTGGTTCTTCCACGGCTACGCCGATCACTCCGGCGCCCTGCGTGCGGGCGGGCCGGGCCGCAAACAGCTCGCCTGGCCGCGCGGCGCGGGCCTGACGGCGGTGGGCCGCTGGACCCCCAACCCCGAGGTGCGCCGGCTGGCCGAACGGCTGGTCGCCGCGCTCGGCTACCGCGGCATCCTCGACCTGGACTTCCGGCGCTGCGGCGCCACCGGCCGCTACCACCTGCTCGACTTCAACCCGCGGCCGGGCGCGCAGTTCCGGCTGTTCGCGGACAGCGCGGGCGTGGACGTCGTACGGGCCCTGCACCTGGACCTGACGGGCCGTGCGCTGCCGGACGGGGAGCAGCTGGCTGGGCGGGAGTTCGTGGTGGAGAACTACGCGCCGCTGGCCGCGCTGCGCGGCGCGCCGGACGGGCGCGAGCTCGCCTGGTACGCGGCGGACGACCGCGGTCCCGGGTGGGCGATGTGGTCCCTGTGGTGCCGCCATGTCTCCGGCCGGCTGCGGCAGCGCCTGATCCCGAGGCCGGCGGCACCGGCCACCCCTGTGATCCCCCGGGCGGCCTCACCCTTGCCGACCGACAACGAGAAAGCGAGCAGTTGATGATGTACGACCTTCTGGTGGTGGGTGCCGGTCCGTACGGGCTGTCGATCGCGGCGCATGCCGCGTCCGCCGGGCTGAGCATGCGGGTGTTCGGCCGCCCCATGGCGTCCTGGCGCGACCACATGCCCGCCGGCATGTTCCTGAAGTCCGAGCCGTGGGCGTCCAACCTGTCCGACCCGGCGGGCCGCTGGCGGCTCGACGTCTACTGCGCCGAGAACGGGCTGACGGCGCGTCACGCCCACCCGATCCCGGTGGAGGCGTTCGCCGGGTACGGCCTGTGGTTCGCCAAGCACGCGGTGCCCGACGTGGACGAGCGCACCATCGTGAGGCTGGCGACCGCGCCCGGCGGTTTCGTCGCGGTCACCGAGGACGGCCAGGAGGTGCATGCGCGCACCGTGGCGCTGGCGGTCGGTGTGATGCCGTTCATCGAGGTGCCGCAGGCGCTGCGCGGGCTGCACCCGTCGCTGGTGACCCACAGCAGCCACCACAGCGACCTCGGACAGTTCCGCGGCAAGGACGTCACCGTGATCGGCGGCGGGCAGGCGGCCCTGGAGACGGCGGCGCTGCTGGCCGAGCAGGGCACCCGGGTGCGGGTGCTGGCGCGGGCGGACCGGCTGGTGTGGAACGACGTGCCGCCGCCGTGGGAGCGCCCGTGGTGGCAGTCGGTGCGCTCCCCGCACAGCGGTCTCGGCCCCGGCTGGAAGAACTGGTTCTACTCCGAGCGTCCGGGCCTGTTCCGGCGGCTGCCGGAGTCCACGCGGGCGCGCATCGCCGCGACGGCGCTCGGTCCGGCGGGCGCCTGGTGGCTACGGGACCGGGTGGAGGGCGCGGTGGAGGTGTCACCGAGCCACGAGGTGACGGCCGCCACCGCGGTGCCGGGCGGGGTGCGCCTGGACGTGCTGGGCCGTGACGGCTCGGTGCGCTCGATGGAGACCGAGCATGTGATCGCGGCGACCGGCTTCAGGGCCCGCTGCGACCGGCTGGGCCTGCTCGCTCCGGAGCTGCGCCGCGGCCTCGCCACGCTGCCCGACGGCTCCCCCGATGTCGGGCGGTGCTTCGAGTCCTCGCAGCCCGGGCTGTTCCTGGCGGGCCTGATCACCGCGTCCGGCTTCGGCCCGGCCATGCGCTTCGTGCACGGGGCGACCTTCACCGCCTCGACCCTGGTCCAGGGCGTGCGGCGCCGGCTCCGTTCGACGCCGGCCCGCGGCCGGGTCCCGCTGCCGGCGAGCGCGGGCCGCGCCGAGACGCCGGCTCCGGTGACCCGCTGACGGTGCCCTGCTGACGGGGCCCCGCGGGGCGTGGCAGGGCCGCCGACGGGATCACCCTCCCGTCGGCGGCCCTTTGCCGGTCGGCGGGACTTGCCGGTGGCGGGCCTTGCCGGTCGCCGGCCGGCTTGTCAGTCGGCGGGAACGCCCGCGCGCCCGGAACGGCTCCGGCACGGCCGCGCCCCCGTCCGGCTCGGTCACACGATGGCGGCCGTGTCGAACGGGGGCGGTTGGCCGCCGGGGCGGCGGCGGGGCCGGACGGAGAGGTTCGGCGCTCAGGGTGTCCGCCGGGGGCGGAACGGGGCTCTAGACGCGGGACGCGGCGCGACCGCGGCGGTAGAGCACGGCACCGCCGACGAGCATCGCGGCACCGGCCGCCGAGGCGGTGAGGAGGCCCTCGCTGCCGGTCTGGGCCAGGCTCGGGGCCTCGGGCTCCTTCTCCTCGGCCGGGGGCGCGACGACCTGCGTCGTCGGCGGCTTCTGGGTGGACGGCGGGGTCTTGGTCTCCTTCTCCGGCTCGTCCGGGGTGGAGACGCTGTTCTCGCAGTAGTTCTCGTACGCGGTGTTGAAGATGCCCACGACGTCGATGTTGTTGCCGCAGGCGTTCACCGGGACGTGGACCGGGAGCTGGATCAGGTTGCCGGAGAGAACACCGGGCGAGCCCTCGGCGCTGCCCACCGCCTGCGGACCGCCCTTGCCGTCGGAGTGGTTGACGCAGGTGTTGTCGGCGGTCTCGTTGAACAGTCCGGCGCCCGCGATGTTGTTGCCGCAGACGTTCACCGGGACGTGGACCGGCACCTGGACGTTGTTGCCGGAGCCGACACCGGGCGAGCCCTTGGCGACTCCCTCTGCCTGCGCGCCACCGCCGGAGCCGTCCTCGGCGGCGGACCTCGTGGACGCGGCACGGGACGACGAGGTGGAGGAGGAGTCCGCAGCGGCGGACTTCTTCTCGTCGTCCGTGTTGGCGCACACGTTGCCGGCCGCTTCGTTGAGCGCGCCGACCGCGCCGACGGTGTTGCCGCATACGTTCACCGGCGCCTCAACCGGCACCTGGACGTTGTTCCCGGACAGCACGCCGGGAGAGTTCTCGGCGGCTCCCTCCGCCTGCGAGTCGGCGAGGGCCGGGGCACCGTAGAGGGACAGAATGCCCGTGGCGGCGGCCGCCGCGAACACTCCCCTGCTCAGGGTCTGTCGCAATGTCGTTGTCTTCCTGCTTGAAGATTTGGGAAAGCCGGCCTTTGCGAGGAGACCGACATCCGGAGGTCGGCCTTCTCTTGGCGTCGCATGCCCTACTCCTTCATCAACCCGGTCCACAGGGATCGGTTGCGCAGGTTCACCCGGATGGCCCGCACCGGTCGCGGGCGGCGCGCGGCGGCCGTCCGGGGACGACGACGCGGTGGAAGTGACGGTCCGTGAAGGTCCGCCTAGGACACCACGTCCTTGCGGGCGAAGCCGCGGAAGGCGGCGGCGAACAGGACCAGGGCGCAGGCGACGGAGACCGCCGCGCCCTGGATCATCCCGGACCACTCGGGCGTGGGCTGGACCGCGTCGATCCAGGCGAACTGCCAGTGCGCGGGCAGGAAGTCCCGCCAGTGGCCGAGCGCGGTGACCGCGTCCAGCACATTGCCGGCGATGGTCAGTCCGACCGCCCCGCCGACCGCGCCCAGCGGGGCGTCGGTGCGGGTCGACAGCCAGAACGCCAGGCCCGCCGTGACCAGCTGGGAGACGAACAGGTAGGCCACGACCACCACCAGCCGCTGGGCCGCCGTGCCGGCGTCCAGCGCACCGCCGGTGGGCAGGTGCAGGGAGCCCCAGCCGTAGGCGGCGGTGCCGACGGCGAGGGCGACCAGCGGCAGCAGCACCATCGCGGCGAGACTGAGCCCCAGTCCGACGATCAGCTTGGACCACAGCAGCCGCATCCGGGGCACGGGCGCGGCCAGCAGATAGCGCAGGGAGGACCAGCTCGCCTCCGAGGCCACCGTGTCCCCGCAGAACAGGGCGACCGGGATGACCAGCAGGAAGCCCGCGGAGACGAAGAGGCTGACGGCGGCGAAGTTGGCGCCGGAGGCGGTGGCCGTGTCCATCAGCGTGACGCGGTCGCTGCGGCCTCCCGGCTCGCCGCCGATCGCGAAGGCGGTCGCCAGCACGAACGGCAGGGCGGCCAGCACCGAGTACATCACCAGTGTCCGGCGGCGTTTGAGCTGGCGGACCAGCTCCACCCGCAGGGGCAGGGTGCGGCCGGCCCGGTAGCCGGCCGCCTCGGGGTGTCCGGTGAGCGTGCTGCTCATGCCGAGCCTCCGATCAGGGTGAGGAAGGCGTCCTCCAGGCGGCGGTGGGGGCCGACGGAGTGCACGGGCACCTCCAGGCGTACGAGGTCGGCGACCAGACGCTGGGCGCTGCCGTCCGCGTCGAGGCGGACCAGCAGCCCGTCGTCGGTGCGCACCGCGGAGGCCACGCCGGGCAGCGCGTCGACCTTCTCGACGACGGCGTCCTCGACGGCCGTGGCGGTGCCGACGAGCAGCGTCTCGCCCGAGCCGGTGATCTCACCGACGGGGCCCGCCTGGACGAGCCGGCCGCGGTCCATCACCACCAGGTGGGTGCAGGTCTGCTCGACCTCCGCCAGCAGATGGCTGGAGACGATGACGGTGCGCCCGGCGGCGGCGTAACGGATCATCACCTCGCGCATCTCGCGGATCTGGGGCGGGTCGAGCCCGTTGGTGGGTTCGTCGAGGATGAGCAGGTCGGGCAGGCCGAGCATGGCCTGGGCGATGGCGAGCCGCTGCCGCATGCCCTGGGAGTAGGTGCGCACCGCGCGGGCGAGGGCATCGCCGAGTCCGGCGATCTGCAGGGCCTCGTCGAGGTGGGCGTCCTCGGGCGGGCGGCCGGTGGCCTTCCAGTACAGCTCGAGGTTCTCCCGGCCCGACAGGTGCGGCAGGAAACCGGCGCCCTCGACGAAGGCGCCGACCCGGGAGAGCACCGGGGCGCCCGGCCGGATGGCCTGGCCGAAGACCCGGATCTCGCCGGCGTCGGGCTGGATCAGGCCCATCAGCATGCGCAGGGTGGTGGTCTTGCCGGCGCCGTTGGGTCCGAGCAGGCCGAGCACCTGGCCGCGTTCGACGCGGAAGGACAGATCCTGGACGGCGTACCGGTCGGCGGAGCCGGCGTAGCGCTTGCTCAGGCCGGTGATCTGCAGCGGCACGTCGGCGAGTGCGGGGTCGGGAGCGCCGGCGCCCCGGCCGGCCGAGGTGCGGCGGCGGCCGGTGAGGATCAGGACGAGAGCGACGGCGGCTGCGGTGAGCGGCAGCCACCACACCCAGGAGGGCAGGGGTGCCGCGGCGGTGCTGACGCCGGGCGCGGTCGGCACCGTGAGGTCGCTCTTCAGCGCGACGGTGTACTTCGCGGGGGCGGCCGGGGAGGCGTAGGCCAGGTCGGTGGAGGCGAGGACCAGGCGCAGCCGGTGGCCCCGCTCGACTTCGTGGTCGATGGCGGGGAGGGTGAGCCGGACGTCCTTGCCCTTCTTGGCGTTCTCGATCCGGACGGGGGTGACCAGTTGGGAGGGCAGTACCTGCTGCCGTCCGTCCGGGCCGACGTCGTAGACCTTGGCGAACAGGACGGCGTCCTCGCTGGAGGAGGTCACGCGGACGGTGGCCGTCGGCGAGCCGGTGATGCGCAGGTCCTCGCGGAGCGGGGCGGAGTCGAAGCGGGCGTGCTGGCCGGGGAAGTCCAGGGAGACGCCGACGCCGAGGGAGGACAGCCGGGACAGCCCGCCGGACTCGCCGAGTCCGGGGAGGGCGGAGACGGCGGGCGGGCCCGCCCCGGCCGGATTGTCGAAGGTCTGCTCGCGTCCGGTGAGCGGGATCTCGCGGGGTCCGCTGTGCAGGCCGGGGTAGCGGTCGGCGCTCGCGCCGCGCAGCTGGGCCTCTCCGTCGGTGGAGTCGACGCCTCCGGTGCGGGTGACGCGGAAGGCGGGCCCGGTGTCCGTGCTCTTCTCGCCCTTGAGGTGACGGTCGAACCAGGCCCGCACGCGGTTCTCGACGCGGGTGGTCTCCATGTCGCCGCCGTCGTGGCCGCCCGCGATCCAGTCGACGTCGACGGGGGCGCCGTTGCGGCGGATGGCCGTGGCCGTGGCGTCGGACTGGCCGAGCGGGAAGAGCGAGTCGGACTGGCCCTGCACCAGCAGGGTGGGCACGTCGATGCGGTCGGCGACCGCGGACGGCGAGCGCTGCTCCAGCAGGCGGCGGGCCCCGGCGTCGGGGGTGCCGGACTCGGCGACCCGCTGATACATCCGGCACAGCTCGGGCTGGAACCGGTCGCAGCCGCCGCCGGCGCTGACGAAGAGACTCGCCCACAGCTTCTTCAGCACGCCGTTCGGGAACAGCGCGTCGGCGAGGTCGTAGTAGGTGAGGGACGGGGCCAGGGCGTCGATCCGGTCGTCGTGCCCGGCGGTGAGCAGCGAGACGGCACCGGCGTAGGAGGCGCCGGCCATGCCGACGCGGGGGTCGCCGGGCTTGTCCAGGCGGACCTCCGGCTGCTTCGCCAGCCAGTCGACCAGCCGGCGGGTGTCGGCGACCTCGCCCTTCGGGTCGTTCAGGCCGATCTTCCCGGTGGACCGGCCGAAGCCGCGCGCGGACCAGGTGAGCACCGCGTATCCGTCTCGGGCGAGGGCCTCGGCCTGCTCGCGCACATCGTTCTTGCTGCCGCCGAAGCCGTGCCCGAGCAGCACGGCGGGGCGGCGGCCGGCCGGTCCCGCGGTGAAGTACGAGGTGTCGATGCGCACCCCGTCGCCCATCGTCATCACCCGGTCGGCGCGCCGGACGGAGGGCGGCTCGTCCGAGGCGATCACGCCGTAGGTGCCGGCTCCGGCGAGTACGACGACGGCGGCCCCGGCCGCGAGCGCCCCTCGGGGCCGCAGCGACCGGAACCACCGCAGGCCGGGCAGTCGAAGATCCATGCGAACCACGGTACGGGGTGCACCCCCGTCCCCCTGCCGCCCGGAGACCGAACCTCGTCACCTCCCGCTGGTGTACCCACCGGTCCCCGCATACCGCGGCCGTCGTACGAGAATCTGGCCACGGCCTCTCACCGGGCGCGTCCCGCAGGCGTGCACACCGGCACAGGGGCGGGGCCGCCCGTGGAACGGACGGCCCCGTGAGGGTGTGTGGCGACGGTGCGCGAGCGGGTGCTCAGTGGTTGCGGGGGAAGCCCAGGTCGACGCCGGCGGGGATGTCGGCGGGGTCGGGCCAGCGGGTGGTGACGACCTTGCCGCGGGTGTAGAAGTGCGTGCCGTCGTTGCCGTAGATGTGGTGGTCGCCGAAGAGGGAGTCCTTCCAGCCGCCGAAGGAGTGGTAGCCCACGGGGACCGGGATAGGGACGTTGACGCCGACCATGCCGGCCTCGACCTCCAGCTGGAAGCGGCGGGCCGCGCCGCCGTCCCGGGTGAAGATCGCGGTGCCGTTGCCGAACGGCGAGGAGTTGATGATCTCCAGGGCCTCCTCGTAGGTCTCGGTGCGCAGCACGCACAGCACCGGGCCGAAGATCTCGTCCTGGTAGGCCTTGGCGGAGGTGGGCACCTTGTCGAGCAGGGAGATGCCGATCCAGTGGCCGTTCTCGTGGCCGTCCACGGTGAAGCCGGTGCCGTCCAGGACGACCTCGCAGCCCTCGGCGGCCGCGTTCTCCACGTAGGAGGCCACCTTGTCGCGGTGGGCCTTGGTGATCAGCGGGCCCATCTCGGAGGCCGGGTCGTCACCGGGGCCGATCTTGATCTTCTCGGCGCGCTCGCGGATCTTCTCCACCAGTTCGTCGCCGATGGAGCCGACCGCGACGACCGCGGAGATCGCCATGCAGCGCTCGCCGGCCGAGCCGTAGGCGGCGGAGACCGCGGCGTCGGCGGCCGCGTCCAGGTCGGCGTCCGGGAGCACCAGCATGTGGTTCTTGGCGCCGCCGAGGGCCTGCACGCGCTTGCCGTTGGCGGAGGCGGTGGTGTGGATGTAGCGGGCGATCGGGGTGGAGCCGACGAAGGAGACGGCCTTGATGTCGGGGTGCTCCAGGAGGCGGTCGACGGCCACCTTGTCGCCGTGGACGATGTTGAACACACCGTCGGGCAGGCCGGCCTCGGAGAGCAGCTCGGCCAGGCGGACGGAGGCCGAGGGGTCCTTCTCGCTGGGCTTCAGCACGAAGGTGTTGCCGCAGGCGATGGCGATGGGGAACATCCACATCGGCACCATCGCCGGGAAGTTGAACGGGGTGATGCCGGCGACCACGCCCAGCGGCTGCCGGATGGACGCCACGTCCACGCGGTTCGCGACCTGGGTGGACAGCTCGCCCTTGAGCTGGACGTTGATGCCGCAGGCCAGGTCGACGATCTCCAGGCCGCGCGCGACCTCGCCGAGGGCGTCGGAGTGCACCTTGCCGTGCTCGGCGGTGATCAGCTCGGCGATCTCGTCGCGGTGCTGGTCGAGCAGGGCGCGGAAGCGGAACAGGATGGTGGTGCGCTGCGCGAGCGAGGTCCGGCTCCAGCTCGGGAACGCCTCCTTGGCGGCGGCTACCGCCGCGTCCACCTCGTCCACGGAGGCGAAGGCGACCTTGGTGGTGACCTCCCCGGTGGCCGGGTTGGTCACCGGACCGTAGTTACCCGAGGCGCCCTCGGCGGTCTTGCCGCCGATCCAGTGGTTGACGATCTTCGTCATGACCGAGTACTCCTTCACAGATGGCGGCGTCGGGTGGAGACGTGCCGTTCGTACAGCTCACGTGCCTTGACCGCGGACGCGCGGGTCGCGGTCTCGGCCACAGGTACATCCCACCAGGCCTGCGCCGGAGGCGCGCCCGACACAGTGTCGGTCGTTTGGGTCTCCACGTAGACACATGTGGGAGTGTCGGCGGTTCGTGCCTCGGCGAGTGCCCCGCGCAGTCCGTCGACAGTCCTGGCGCGCAGCACCCGCATGCCGAGGCTGGCCGCATTGGCGGCGAGATCGACCGGCAGCGGTGGCCCGGTGTGGCCGCCGTCGGCGGACGGGAAGCGGTAGGCGGTGCCGAACCGCTCGCCGCCGACCGACTCGGACAGCGCGCCGATGGAGGCGTAGCCGTGGTTCTGCAGGATCACGACCTTGATCGCGATTCCCTCCTGCACGGCGGTGACGATCTCGGTGGGCATCATCAGATAGGTGCCGTCGCCGACCAGGGCCCACACCTGCCGCTCGGGGGCGGCGAGCTTGACCCCGATGGCGGCGGGGATCTCGTAGCCCATGCAGGAGTAGCCGTACTCCACGTGGTACTGGTCGCGGGAGCGGGTGCGCCAGAGCTTGTGCAGGTCGCCGGGGAGTGAGCCGGCGGCGTTGATGACGATGTCGGTCTCGTCCACCAGGCTGTCCAGGACGCCGAGCACCTGCGGCTGGGTGGGACGTACGTCGGGCTCGTCGGCCTCGTAGCAGGCGTCGACGCGCTGCTCCCAGCGCTCCTTGTCCTCGCTGTACTCGGCGGCGTAGCCGGCGGTGATCCGGTACCGGGGCTCGCTGAGCGCCTCGGTCAGCTGGGTCAGGGCGCTGCGGGCGTCGGCGATCAGCGGGAGCCCGGCGAGCTTGTGACCGTCGAAGGCGGTGATGTTGAGGTTGAGGAAGCGGACGTCCGGGTTCTGGAAGAGGGTGCCGGAGGCGGTGGTGAAGTCGGTGTAGCGGGTGCCGACGC
>Ga0207873_1002137_pt1 | contig 17033 bp, 10 predicted proteins | sample BGWIniCompost_FD_187373 | JGI IMG/M metagenome (GOLD analysis project Ga0207873, IMG submission 187373) | Cellulose adapted compost microbial communities from Newby Island Compost Facility, Milpitas, CA, USA - BGW Initial Compost (SPAdes)... ...
CCTTCACCGGTATAGCCACCCCAAATTCCGTTCACATCGAGAGTCGGGCGTATGCCGGTGCGTTCCAGTGTCGTATATCCTTCTTCGCCCCATATTTCGTTGATCTGTAAGTCGCGTTTGTAGGTCTCGAGACTGAACGGTGCCCGGTTGAGTGCTTCGCGTTCTGCGGGCTTCAGTTCTACTACCTTGTCGTAAAATCCCGGGATGGTTATGCGACCCTTGTCGTCATGAAGTGACGCGATCATACGGCAAAGGACGTTAACCGGGTTAGCTATGGCGCCACCATAGACGCCCGAGTGCAGGTCGCGGTTAGGCCCGGTGACTTCCACTTCCATGTAGCTGAGTCCACGGAGTCCGACGGTTATTGAAGGGTGATCCAGCGAGATCATCGCTGTGTCGGAAATGAGGATGATATCCGCCTTGAGCTTTTCCTTGTTGTCACGTACGAAGGATGCAAGGTTTTCTGAGCCAACTTCTTCCTCACCCTCTACCATGAACTTTACGTTGCACGAGAGGCGATTAAGTCTGCTCATAGTTTCGAAAGCCTTGACGTGCATGTATACCTGGCCCTTGTCGTCACATGCGCCCCGGGCAAATATCTTTCCGTCTCTGACTTGCGGTTCAAAGGGTGGGGATATCCACAAATCCAGGGGGTCGGGTGGTTGAACGTCGTAGTGCCCGTACACCAGTATCGTTGGTGCGGAGGGATTCACCTTCTTCTCGGCGTACACGATGGGATGTCCACCCGTTTCGCACAATTCTGCGTGATCGACGCCAATTTCCTGGAACTTTGCCTTCAGGAATTCCGCAGCCTTGCGGACATCCTGTTTATACCTGCTGTCGGCACTTACGGAAGGGATTCTCAGCCATTCGAACAATTCATCCTGGAACCGTTGGATATTGGAGTCGATGTATTCCTTGACCATCATTAACACATTTTGATGGCGCAAATTACTTCTAATGTAAACGGCAGGCAAAGGGATTTGCCTAAACGTTCACGTCAGAAGCCATCGTCCTCCAGGTCTTGATCCTTCTTCTCCTGATCGGATTGTGCAGGGAGCGGTTGGCCGATCGGTGTCACAGGATCTGAAGATGGCGTTACCATCGATTGGCTGTTCAGACTGTAAGGTGATTCGATACCGTAGTAGTCCTTGCGGAAGCGATTAATAAACGCAACGGTTTCTTCGTCACTGCCCGGCACAAAGGCTACCTCGCCGATCTTCGTTTTTCCAGCGTTGGTGCGCTTCAGGATGATGTTATTGAATTCGTTGCTTGCTGCATGAACCAGCACGCGGCTGCCTTCAAAGCCGATGTAGTACCACACATCGCCGGAAGCCTTAAAGAAGAGGTTTAGCGTTTCCACACCATCCTCGTCGCGCTTGATTTCGAGAAACCCTTCAAATGCCCCGTTGATGTCTTTGTTGAGGATGTTGGAAATTCCAATGGTTCCCTCCGAATAGAACGCCTTGTGTTTCTCCGACCATTTGAGGTTGACGTTCGAGATGACGAGAGGCTTCATCAGCGGTTGTATCGTTGCCAGAGATACATATCCCTCCAGGCTTCTCTGCTCGTAGTCGCGGGTGATTCGCTCGCCCACAATGTTGGCCATCTTGTAAAGCAACTCTGTTTGATCTCCCAAGCCTTCATCAGCGCCCTGGGTTGCGACTACATCCTGAATCTCCTTTGCCATCACATCGAAGGCTTGCGTCGGAATGTTTGAATCCAGGACCATGAATGTATTCATCCGGATTTCATTGGAAGCCATGCTGCCGGAGCCGAGAACAGAGGCTCTGACGCTAAAGCCATTGTTACTGCGAACGAGATTCACCGGACCTTCAAACCGGATGTGCTGGTTCTCGTCATTGTATGCGAATACTTTCCCTTCAAGCTTTTCGCCGCTGGCCTTGCCCGGGTCTTCTATTTTGTACTCTCTAGTTTCTGTGTCGTAAAAGAGCTTTCCGGACGGTGTGAACAGGCTCTCATCACCATCGTTCTTCTTGTCGTTGAGGAATGTTATGTAGAGGCTGTTGTCCATCCCGAAGTTCAGCCCTGCTTCGACCTTCTCACCCTGATCGTTAACAGCGTTGTCAAAGTCGATCATGACATCCGTTTCGTCACCGGTTTGAGAATATGCGATCCAGCCCTTGTAACCCTCAATGTTCTTGATGTCGAGTTTTACATAGCCGTCGAGTTGAAGGGCTGGTCTGCGGGCGTACATGGTCATATCGCCTTTATAGAACATACCGGCGCCAAGAACAAGCTTATCTTCTTCGCGAACGGAACCCCGCGCTACTGTTTGCATCGCGCCCGGCTCGTAGTTCCTTGAGCGCCGGGAAGCAACGACTTCTTCCACAGGTTCAAGGTGGAAGTCTGTCATCTTGATGGCGAACGTATCCTTCAGGGCGTTGACATACTGATAGGTCGCATAACCGGTAAACTCTTTCCGGGAAATGATGTCCACTACGCCTTCGGTAAGGCGGTGATAAGCGTTCAGTGTATCCAGGACGATCGTTGTGTTCTTAAGCGTACCGATTTTGGCATTCTCAAGAATCAATACTTCATTGTTTTCCGGCGTGATCATCGCATCCGCCACGATGATATATGGAATACCGCTCACTTTCAGTTGTTGTGTCGTCAGATCATACTCAGCGCTCTCAGCATTGAAAGCCAGTGAGTCGAGCTCTTTGCGCGTCGTGTAGAAGTACGAGTTTTCAAGAGGCACATTGGGGCTCTTGCTCATCACGATCTTCTTCGTATCGAAATTGTAGCGTGCGTTTGGAATGGAAGTCTTCACCTGGGCATAAGGGAAGTTGATTGCCGCGACCCCTTCGACTTCCGGGCTAATGTCCGCATAGTTCTGCTCAAGGTTGAAGTTCAGCCGAACATCGTTTCCGAAAATCAATGGCTTGCGCGGGTCGTTACTGTTCACCTTGAACTTTGCGTTCCGCGCGGAAAACGCATCGCCCGTAAAGGTCATGTTCATGGAAAGGAGCTCGCTGCCGCGCGTATCGAGTTTTCCCTTACCCGTGACACCCTCGGATGAAATTACGAGTTGACCGTTAAGTGTTGCCGTACTGTCGTACATGTTGAACGGCGACTTCAGGTTCTTTATGCGCATCTCGTCCGACTTCGGATACCACTTCATTTCAAAGTCGGCAAGAGATGCTTGCGGAAAGCTTACGGCTCCAAATTGCTTGCCGTCAATCCGTGCGCGGTTTCCGGTTGCAATTACCGAGTCAGGATAAAAGAGAAAATCAGGTGAATAGATACGGGCCGCCAAATAGGTGATGCTTCCTGAACCGCGAATTCCCCGGTTGGTCAGGGATATGTTCCCATTCAGTCGTCCTTCTCCTTTGAAGAGCTGATAACCTGACTCGGGAACGTTATGCTCAAAGCCCAGCGACTTGTCTGGCATGGATCGCAGTTTCTCCTTGAAGCTGGGGAACATGCCACTGGACACGAATGTCCCTTCAAAGTTGATGGCAGAAGGGTCGGTATCGTTCAAGCTGTCCAGGTCGAACGGCGGAACGGCAAAGAAAATGGAGCGGTCGTATACGCCACCGAGAACCTCGGGACGATCGAAGTAGATGACGCCACCTGTTTCGGCATCAAGACGGGGATAGGTCGGTAATTTTTGTTTACCCGACTTGTTGTTCGCTTTGCTAATGTAAAGCGTACCTGACGACTGCGACGCGTTGCCGAGCCCACCTTCAGACGCCACGGTTGAATCGGCACCTACAAGGGAGTTGTTAACCTTCCTGCGGATGTTTTGTCCCTTGGAATTACGTTCGGTGACAAAGAAGTTGATGGAGTCGATGTGTGTGAGGCGGATGAAAAAGCTGTCGTACTTCAGCGTGAATCCTTTTCCGCTGATCTCATAGTTACCCGCGTTGATAGTTCCGTCGAACTTGATGTCACGGTTCTGAAGGATGGTAATGATGCTGCTATCCGGCTTAATTCTAACGTTAAGCGAGTCGCTTACGCTGAATTCCTCCACGCCCCGCACTGTCATGTATCCCTTCGGAATGTTAATCGTGGCATTCGGAAGGCTGTCGATGACGGAATGAATTTTCAGGTTGTCGTAATCGGATTCGCCTTTGAACGAACGATAGAGTTCAACGGCTTTTTCGTGAACAATAACTTTGTCGTTGCGGGCGTCGTAGGACACCATACCTTTTTGCGCGAGGAACTTTATCGCTTGTTGAATCTCAGCAATGTCTTTCTTTGCATAGATGGCGAGGTCGCCGGTGTAGAATTCACGTGTTCGATTTTTCAGGCAGTAGCCAACGGTCAATACGAGGGGATGGAAGCTAAATCCCTGGCCGTTAAGCACGCGGAAGTCTTCGGGATCGTAAAAGTCGACCGACTCTATGATCATCGGAACGGTGCGTCGACCTCCGTCGGTGAAAATGTTGATGCTGTCTGACTTGAGGTCCCATCGCAAAATATCCGCGCTGAAATCGACGGCGAAGTACGGCGCCGAATAGGGCGTGTGGTGCATAGACCCTTTGTTATGAAGTACGGTCAGCATTCGCTTTCCGTAGTCGTATCTTATCCGGACGTTAGGGTGCGATAGCGTGTCATTTCCCTGGTGAATGCGGAGCCGTGTTTTCTCAGCGCGTATTGTTGAGTCTTGAAACACGAACTCGGGTGAGCGTGCTGTGAATTTGCGACTGCCCTCGACGGTCACTTCAATCGTGGACAGGTCGCCTGAGACCGACTGGCTTGAAATCGCACGTCCTGTAAGCGCAAATCCGCCCCTGTATTTTACGGTTTCGTCGCCGAATCCCTGGATGTCGAGGTTGCTCTGATAAGACTTGAACCGTGGCCATGATGCCCAAACCAAATCCGGACGAGGCTCGCTGCGAAAAGCAAACGAACCCTGGATGGCGCCGGGCGTGCGGCCCACATAGGTGAGTTTAGCCATTTCAGCCGTGAATGCCGGCTTGTTGACGCTGAAGTTGTAATCCTCAAAATCGCAGTATACCGAGTCAGGACTCAGTCCGGCCGGAGTCCAGTCGAATCTACCCTGGTTGCCGGCGAACACGCCTTGCAGGATATCAAAGTCGCCCTTCGTATTGCGCAGAAAAACGGAGTCACTACGCGTAACAAAGTTCAGCGTAAGCGCCTCGAAGTGGATGACGGGACCTTCAATGACGGGTGGTGGAGGCGGTATATACCAACTCGGCATACCATCGCTTGTTTCCGATGATGCTGTCTCTTCCCAATCAACAGGTGTATCGTCCCAGGTGTCGCTTACAGGTTCGTCTTCCCAAAGCCCTCCTGATGTTGAATCGTCGCCGTCCTGCGCGGCGTCATCCCATGTGTCTTCCTGTTGAACTGTCTCTTCCAAGATCGTTTCCGGAACGATGAAATCGAAGCGATACTGATCGTCCCGCGCATAAAGGCGATAGGTTCTTTCGTAGTGAAGCGCGTGGTGCGCGAAAAACGTGCGGCTTACCTCAAAGAATCGATTTGCGGTCTTGGGTTCATACACTTCGATGACCTGCCCCGCCACGGTGAGGTACTGCGTAAGCGTGGCGGGACTCGCGCGCTCGTCGTTTACGGCATGGGCTACCGCCGCGAGGTAGTTGAGGATGTGGGGATTGAGCGAATACTTGCGGGAACGCATCTTCGATACCTGCCTGCGGACCAGGTCCTGCTGGTCAGGAGTCAGCGACGCCCAGGCTCTGGTAAACAAAGGAGCGACTGCCAGGGCCTGAGCGCCCCGCGTCTTTTCCAATGCAACCTGAATGCTGTCAGCAAAGCCCACCGGAACTGTCCCGGCACTATCCTGCGGGTAAACCAGGGAAACGGTTGCCAGGACCAGTATGGAGGTCAAAAAGTACTTCACGAAGTAAAACCCTCAAATTCGTAAATATTGCCCAAAATAGCCACACGCATGCCATCAGTAACAACGTAAAGCAGAGCCTCGTTAGTTTTTGACGAACTTCAAATGATTTTTGCGTTGAAAAGGGCAATTCTGAACTCAAGGAAACGCATTTTGACAGTTTGGGCTCATTTCTGGAGCACGAGAGAAGCCCAGGAATCCTCTTCAAACCGATGTAAGAAAACCAGGTTATAACGCGCAGATTGTGCCAGGATGTCAGGCACATCGGAGTCGTAAAATCCGCTCAAAAGGAGGCTTCCGCCCGTTCGGAGATGTCCGGCGTACCAGTCCATGTCGTCCAGCAGGACATTTTTATTGATATTAGCCAGGATGATGTCAAAGGGTTCCGCAAACTGCTGCCCCCGTGTTGTTCCCTTGTATAGACTGATGTTGCCACAATCGTTGAGGCGGGCGTTCTCCCCCCCATTGATCACACTCCATTCGTCCGGGTCGACAGCATGGATTTCAGAAGCGCCAAGCTTCGACGCCATAACGGAAAGGATAGCAGTACCACATCCGGCATCCAAAACCCGTTTGCCATGGTGATCGACGCCGAGCTGTGCCCGGATCATTAGCCGGGTTGTGGGATGATGCCCCGTACCGAATGACATTTTCGGTGTTATGATGATTTCGTAAGGAAAGTTACGTTCGGGCTTGTGAAAGGCCGCGCGGATCAGGCAGGTGTCGTCAATGACGACGGGTTCGTAGCTGCTCTCCCAGACTGCGTTCCAGTTGGTCTTCTCTACCTTATCGAAATTGAAAGTGAGATCTTGTGTGAGGCTTTGATAGCGATGGCGTATGTCTTCCACCGCCTTTGCATCATACTGTTCGCCATCGGCATAGCCCTCAAATCCATCGGGGATTTCGATGAAGGCATCAAAGCCGGCGTCCGCGAGCTCCGCCACCAGCATATCGGAAAGTTCGGCGGGACACTTTACGGTGATGCGGGTGTGGAACATGCTTTTATAATTTCCACGAACTCCCTCGACTTCAGCGAGGCGCCACCGACAAGCCCGCCGTCAACATCGGGGGAGGAAAACAGCTCACGGGCATTGGACGCGTTTACGCTGCCGCCGTATAGAATGGTGATGTCTGATGCGGTTGCCTGGCCGTATTTTGCGGCAAGTTGGCTGCGTATGAAGGCGTGCATCTCCTGCGCCTGCGCTGACGTTGCTGTTTTTCCGGTACCGATTGCCCAGACAGGCTCGTAGGCAATGACGACCTTCTTGATTTGTGCTTCATCCAGGTGGTACAAGCTGGCTTCAACTTGTTCACCCACCAGGTCCTGGTGACCTCCCTTTTCACGCACTTCAAGGGGCTCGCCACAGCAAAAGATGGGTGTAAGTCCTGAACGCAGAGCGATATCCACCTTTGCAGCCAGAAGCTTTCCGTCTTCGCCGAAGTACTGGCGCCGCTCGCTGTGACCGATGATCACGTATTGTGCCTTAAGAGATGCAAGCATGAGCGCCGAAGTTTCTCCGGTGTATGCTCCCCATTCGTGTTGACTGCAGTTTTGAGCGCCAACGGCAATGCGGGAACCGTCACCAAGAACCCGGAGCACAGGTACGAGATATGGGAAAGGAGTACACAGCACTATGGTCGTGTCACTGCGAACTTCATCCTTAACCATGCCGGCAATCTCGGAGGTGAGCGCTAGTGCCTCATCGAGTGTCTTGTTCATTTTCCAGTTTCCGGCGACGATCTTCTTTCGCATGGCAGTCAGGCGTTTTTTTGATTCGGCCGCTAAGTTAAGGAGAAAGTTGAAAGTCGGAAGGTCGCGGTTTACCCGGTTGGTTTGTAGCGCGATTCATTGAACAATTTCTGGGCGTCAGCCATCTCCATCAATTGAGGGAGCGTAACATCCGGGTGGGTCTGCATGTACTTACGGACAATTTGCCACCCTACCCATTGGGCTATCCTGCCCGGGCACTCCTCACCTACTTCGAGTGTCTTTGGTCTTTCTCCAAGATATCGCTGATTGACGATGTGACTTGTCGAATACAACACCTGGTCTTCAATGAGCCTTGCCCAGATGAGGTGTTCGAAACGTCGCGCGCCTTCTATCTCTTTGCGGGAGTACCATATCAGTGTACTGTCGGGAATACACGGCAGCATGTGTTTGGCGAAGTAAAAGGACTTGCCATAGGCAATCATATCAGCCAGCACCGTCCGATCTTCCACGGTGGTCTTGTTGAACCGATCGCTGATCCCATAAAGCAGCAGGCAGGAGGGGACTATGTCTTCGGGTTCGTAGCGTGTTAGCAAGTACTGATATAGCTGCGGTCGGTACGCGCCATCTTTCCCGAGATAATAATCGAGTCCAACCATGATCAGCGTGTCAGAAACCACGAGGTCGGTTTCTATTCCTGTGATGGCTGTTTCGACGCGTGGGGGCTGGAAGTCGGGATAATAGTATTTGATATTTGTAAACGCTTCTGCGAACTGTGCTTTCAGATCGGAGAGGTCTCCGAAAATCCGTCGCGTTTCCAGGAGCAGTGTATCAAAGGACGGATGAGTAAAGCGATGGTACAGCGTGTTGATGAACACGGAGTCATCGGGATAACTTCTTCTATTGAAAAGATAGTCGCGCATGGCGGGATGCTCTGTGAAGAAGGCAACGAGTTCCTCCTTGGAGGAAATAGCGGCGATCTCGTCTTCCAGGTTGACGAACTCAAAGTCAACGCGCATACCGCCAGTGTCTGGTATAACGACGCATTCCTCATGGGCACGCTTGCCGCACGCTGTGAACATCAGCGTCACGAGGAGGAATAACAGGAATCGTTGGATGTTCATTGAACAGCGCTCTGGTTTTGTTATTGCTAGTTTTTATGGGCCAAACGAAAAAGTCCCAGCCTGATTGTCCGGCACGAGGCGCCGGCTTCGTGTAACGCCCCCGGACGTGACGTGGACAATATTGGACTGGTCGTCAAACAATTCAAAGAGTATGCGATTGGTAACTTCGGCAGTAGCCCAGCTGCGAATTCCGGGCGCCAGGATATAACAGATAAATGCCTGCCCTTCCACCTCCTGTCCCAGGTATTCCATTTGGGTCTTTCGATTGTCGAGCACGATCTGGAATTTATCAAGGAGGTATGCGCCGATTAATTTCTTTGCAGTTGCTTCATCGGTGTTGAGAATGTCAAGTCCGGGTTGTTTGTGATACTGACGCAAAGCATTCTCGAGATCATCGATGAAAATACGCATCATGATCTCCAGTTCTTTTTCCGCCGCGTCGTATTCGATTTCAGTTACCGATACATGAACCGGGTGGCGGGTGAGCGCCTGTCCACAGGTGAGCGGGAGGGAAACAAAAAAAAGGATTCCCACAAAACTCGACATCGTGCCGTTAAAATAGCCCTAATCCTCCGATTTCAAAATTAAGGGTTATTATTGAACTTTTGGTACAACGGCCATGAGTGAATTTGGATTGTACTTCGGAATGGGTAAAGATCATATCCTGGATTACTCAGGGGGATATGACCACATTTTGTTTGTAGTAGTGCTTTGCGCGATATACACGCTGCATGATTGGCGAAGGGTGCTCATCCTCGTAACGGCATTTACCGTTGGTCATTCCATTACCCTTGCCCTTGCCACGTTGCGGATCATCAGCGTGCGCAGCGATGTAGTCGAGTTCCTGATTCCGCTCACGATATTCCTGACGGCGGGAAGTAACATAATGAAGCGCGAAGATTATTTCCCGGAACGCAAGATCCAGCTCAATTACGCCTTGGCTCTGTTCTTTGGGCTGATTCATGGCCTGGGGTTCTCCAACTATTTGCGTGAAATCCTGGGGAAGAGTGCGAACATTGCGGTGCCCTTACTCGCGTTCAACATTGGCCTTGAATTCGGGCAGATCGTGATTGTGCTGCTCTTTCTGGCAAGTTGTTTTATCTTTGTGGACTTGTTTGGCGTGAGCAGGCGTGACTGGAGACTTGTTATCTCCTCAGCAATTGCGGGTATTTCGCTTGTGCTGATGAAAGACGCCGCGTTCTGGTGAGTCTACTGACTTACCGCCTGACGCGCCAGGGTTACCTAAACGTAAAATTAAACCTGAAATGAAGCGATTGACGTTTGCGGGGTTGTGCTTGCTGGCCTGTTCCGCATTTGGACAGGAGGCGAGCCGCTGGGAGGGGAAGTTTGAGCAACTGGGCCCCCTGCTGCCGACACCAAATGAGTACCGCACGGGATCGGGAGCCCCCGGACCGGCATACTGGCAGCAAAGGGCAGACTACGAGATAGAAGTAGAATTAAACGACGATAACCAGTCAATTACCGGCAGGGAAACCATAACCTACCACAACAACGCGCCGGAAAGTCTGCCATTCCTCTGGTTGCAACTCGACCAGAATATTCTGGCGGAAAACAATCTCACCACCAAAACAAAAACCAACGAAATCAAAGACGGTACGCATACCCGCGAAATCGTAAAAACGCTCGACCTTCTGGGCAAGACCGGAGGGTACAACATCATCTCCGTCAAGTCCGCGGACGGGAAGGCCCTGCCGTATACCATCAATTACACCATGATGAGGGTCGACCTGCCAACACCGCTGAAATCAGGTGACACATACCGGTTCTCGATTGAGTGGTCATACAACATCGGCGACCGCATGATCGACGGACAACGCAGCGGACTTGAGTATTTCGAAGAAGATGGAAACTACGTGTATACCATCGCCCAGTTCTTCCCTCGCATGTGCGTATTTGACGACTATGAGGGATGGCAAAACAAGCAGTTTCTTGGGCGCGGAGAGTTCGCGTTGCCCTTCGGCAGTTACAAAGTAAAGATCACGGTCCCTTCCGACCACATCGTGGCAGCCACAGGGACTCTCAAAAACCCTGAACAGGTGCTGACACCGGTGCAACAGGAAAGGCTTCGCAAAGCGCGCGCGACATTTGATAAGCCCGTCTTCATTGTGACAGAAGCCGAAGCCCGGGCGAATGAAACATCGCGCAGCAAACAAAAGAAGACGTGGGAATTTCACGCTGACAGCGTACGCGACTTCGCTTTTGCCAGTTCACGCAAGTTCATCTGGGATGCGATGGCGGTAAAACTGGCGACTAAGACACCCATGGCGATGTCGTTCTATCCGAAAGAAGGAAATCCCCTGTGGGAAGAGGAGTCAACGAAAGCCGTAAAGAATACCCTGATCACATACTCCAAATATACTTTCGATTACCCGTACCCTGTTGCGATCTCCGTCCACACGGCTGACATAGGAATGGAGTACCCTATGATATGCTTCAATTACGGGCGCCCTACCAATGGCAAATACACTGAAGCAAAAAAGTACAGCATGATCGGCGTGATCATCCACGAAATCGGCCACAACTTCTTCCCGATGATCGTCAACAACGATGAGCGCCAGTGGGCTTGGATGGATGAAGGCATTAATACCTTCCTTCAATATCGAACGGAGGTCGAACAGTATGAAAACTTCCCCAGCAAACGGGGACCTGCTGAGTTGCTCGTTCCCTACATGAAAGGAGGAAAGGAAACGAGCAGACCACTCATGACAAACCCCGAGCAGGTGATCCAGCTGGGTGCGGAACAATACGCAAAGTGCGCGACCGCCCTGAACATCCTGCGCGAGGTGGTGATGGGACCCGAGTTATTTGATTTCGCATTTAAGGAATATTCGCGGCGTTGGGCTTTCAAGCATCCTCAGCCCGCTGACTTTTTCCGTACGATGGAAGATGCCTCTGCCGTAGACCTGGACTGGTTCTGGAAAGGGTGGTTCTACACAACCGACCACGTTGACCAGGCGGTGAGCAATGTAACATGGTATCGGTTGGATGCGGAAAAGACCAACCTGGAAGGACGCGACCGGAAGACAGCAAGAGGAGATATTGGATCCGCCAAAGCCAACCAGTCGCCTTTTGATGCCGGCCCAAAGCCTTTTCACGTCGTTCCCACGGATGCGAGGCTTTACGGAGAATTCCGGAGCCGGATAGACGACAAACAGGCGCTCAGCAAACTTGAAGGCAAAAACATCTATGAGGTTGAGCTGAGCAACAACGGAGGACTCGTTATGCCAGTGATTATTCAGTGGAACTACCGCGATGGAACTTCGGAGATCGAGACGCTGCCTGCCGAAATATGGCGAACAAATGAGCGTACGATCAAACGCGTTTTTGTTAAGGACAAGGAAGTGACAAGCGTAGTACTTGATCCGTTAGCTCAAACCACTGACATCGACACGGAGAACAACGTGTTCCCGAGACAAGCAAAGCCTGGACGGTTCGACTCGTTTAAGCAAAACTCAGCACGCTGACAAAGGATGAAGGTTTTGCATAACGCACTTGGCGCGTGCCTTCTTGTAGTGTTGGCAGCGATCGCAGGGTTTTCTCAGGAGCAACCGGGAAAGTTTGAACAACTGCGCCCCGACGAAATTCCCACACCCAATCAATACCGCACTGGATCGGGTGCACCGGGACCTAAGTATTGGCAACAACGCGCAGACTATTCAATAGAGGTTGAGGTCAATGACGAAACCCAGGTGCTGACGGGTCGGGAAACGATCACCTATTACAACAACGCGCCGGAATCGCTCAGGTATCTCTGGCTGCAACTCGACCAAAATCTGTTCGCAAAGAACAGCATGGCTACGCGCTCGACTCCGGGCAAGGTTTACGATTCGCTGCCGGCCTATTTTCTAAAAAATAGCAACATTGACGTAAGCGGTTACGAAGGAGGATTCCGGATAAAATCAGTCACAGATGCATCCGGCAAACCGTTACCCTACACGATCAATGAAACGATGATGCGCATTGATCTCCCGACTCCGCTCAAGACGGGAGAGAAGTATTCCTTCTCCATCGCGTGGAGCTACCAGGAATACGATCGCATGGTATTCTCGGATGGACGCGGTGGATATGAGTATTTCCCCGAAGATGGAAACTACGTGTATGCGTTTGCGCAGTGGTATCCACGCATGTGCGTGTTCGACGACTATGAAGGATGGCAGAACAAGCAGTTCCTCGGACAGGGAGAATTCGCGTTAACCTTCGGAAACTTCGAAGTAAAGATTACCGTTCCTTCCGATCATATCGTGGGCGCGACGGGTGTCTTGCAGAATCCGCGAGAGGTTCTCACCCGGGAACAAATGGAGCGTTTGGAAAAAGCGCGTCAGACGTTCGACAAACCAGTATTCATTGTAACACCAGCGGAAGCGCTAAAGAAAGAGAAGCAACGCTCGCGGAAGAAAAGCACGTGGGTGTTCCGTGCAGAGAATGTTCGCGATTTTGCATTTGCGCATTCTCGAAAGTTTATCTGGGATGCGATGGCCGTTCGCCTTGGAAGCAACACCCCTTTGGCGATGTCGCTTTATCCTAAAGAAGGCAATCCCCTCTGGCAGGAACACTCAACGCTTGCAATAAAGAATGCGCTGGAGTTCTATTCATCCCGGACATTCGACTATCCTTATCCTGTGGCCTGGTCCGTGCATGCTGCAGATATTGGTATGGAGTATCCAATGATCTGCTTTAACCTGGGAAGGCCCAATCCGGATGGCTCTTATTCCAAGAGTACGCTGACCAAGATGATCAGTGTAATTGTTCATGAAGTGGGACATAACTTTTTCCCCATGATCGTCAATTCAGACGAACGTCAGTGGGCGTGGATGGACGAAGGACTAAATACATTTCTGGAAGGCGAGACAATACGAAATCGCTATCCGGAGCTTGACTTTCAGGAAGGATTGCCGAAAAGTATAACCTCATACATGCGTGGCGATAAAAGCGTAATGCGCCCGATCATGACTTCCGCCGACAACGTTCGTGACGCTGAGTACGGTAACAATGCCTACTTTAAACCGGCTGCAGCGCTGACGATCCTGCGCGAGACCGTACTGGGGGAAGAACTGTTCGACAAGGCATTTAAAGAATACGCGAACCGTTGGGCTTTCAAGCACCCCAAACCCGCCGACTTTTTCCGAACCATGGAAGACGTGTCCGGTGTGGATCTTGATTGGTTCTGGAGAGGATGGTTCTACGGAACGGACCATGTCGATGTGGAGGTCGCTGATGTAAAGTGGTATAGGGTCGACGAAGGAAAGCAGGACCTTGAATCGCGTACACCGAAGACCGCATCGTCATTGGGCAATGCAGAACAACAAGGTGGGTTTGAGGATGGTCCACAGCCATTCAAATTACTTAAGACGGGTCCCCAGGGATACGGTGAGTTCAGAAGTCGAATCGATGACGCGGAAGTCCTTAGTAAGCTGCGGGATAAAAACCTGTATGAAGTGAAGTTGCGCAACGTAGGAGGACTTGTCACCCCCGTCATCCTCGAATGGACGTATGTCGATGGCACAAAGGAAACTGAGGTGTTGCCTGCTGAAATCTGGCGCCTGAATCCGAATGAAATTACCAAAGTGTTTGTGAAGGAAAAGGAGGTGCGGGCGCTGGTAATCGATCCGGAGCAAAAACTTGCAGACGTTAATGTACGCAATAACGTATTTCCGAAGAGGCCTCCTTCAAAGTTTGATCAGTACAAGAGCCAGGCACGTTAAAGCTGGCCACGAAAGAGCGCCATTGCCCGCTCAAGGTCAACATTGCCACCGGAAATAACTACGCCCGTCCTGGCGTTTGCGAACAGTTGCTTTTCTTTCAGGATTGCGGCGAATGCTACTGCACCTGAAGGCTCAACTACTACCCGCAACTCTTCCCATAGCATGCGCATGGCGGCGACGATCTCTGCGTCGGTCACCGTGATGATGCCTGCGGCATTCTCCCGTATGATGGGAAAGGTTTTCTCACCCAATTGCGAAAGCAAACCGTCTGCTATTGACGAGGCTTGTGAGCTCTCGATCTTACCTGACAGCAATGAACGGTACGCATCATCGGCGCCTAAAGGTTCGGCACCATAGACTTTCGTGTGTGGCGAAAAATACTTCGCGCATAAAAGTGTGCCACTCAAAAGTCCGCCGCCACCAACAGGAGTCAGCACATAATCGAGATTTTCAACATCATCGAACAGTTCTTTTGCTGCTGTCGCCTGACCTGCGATGACATCATAGTCGTTGTAGGGATGCACAACGTGTGCACCGGTATCATGTACGACCTTTTCAAGAGTTTCTTCTCTGGATTGTAGGGTCGGTTCACAATCGACAATCTTTCCTTCGTAGAACAAGACCCCATTCCGCTTCACCTTTGGCGTATTGGTTGGCATGACAATATATGCCGGCACGCCCGCGAGCTTAGCGGCACGTGCTACTGCCTGCGCATGGTTGCCGGATGAGTGCGTAGCCACACCGTAGCGCAATTGATCTGCCGTGCAGGAGAGGATTGCGTTTGCGGCGCCACGTACCTTAAAAGCGCCGATTGGTTGAAGATTTTCGCATTTGAAGAAAAGGGAGCCTCCAACTGACTTGTCCAATGCGGCGCTTGTGAGCACGGGAGTGCGAATCACAAAGGATTCTATTCGTCTGGCTGCAACCAAAATCGCTTCTGCATCGGGTCTCTTTTTTTCCATTGCCCAAAATGTTTTCCGAACCGCCTGATTTCTTACATCCTCATGGATGGAGAGTATTTTCCTCAAAAGGGGTGATTCGGGCTGCCTACCTTTAGATTTCTCTCCAACCCCCGAAACTATGGAAAATCAATCAAGCCCCCAACCCCAGTCTGCGGCTTCGATCCTGGATGAAGGCAAACTCTATCAGTACAGAGAAATGCTCCGACTGGAGCAAAACTTGCCGCTTGCGCTCCTCGCCGGCGCTGCGGCTGCAATTGTTGGTGCAGTGCTCTGGGCTGTTATCACTGTCGCTACAAATCTCCAGGTCGGATACATGGCTGTTGGACTCGGATTTCTTGTAGGCTATACTGTGCGGTTTGCAGGAAGGGGACTCGATATGGTATTCGGAGTTCTCGGCGCGGCTCTTGCGCTGATCGGATGTTTCCTGGGAAATCTATTCACTCTTGTTGGCTTCATCGCCAATGATGAAGGGTTAGGATATATGCAGGTATTCCTGGGGATTGATTACGGAGTTGTGCCAGAGGTGATGATAGCAACCTTTAGCCCCATTGACCTGCTGTTTTACGGTCTGGCTACATGCGCTGGTTATCGCTACTCGTTCCGACAAGTACCTGAAGCGGAGATTCTGGCGAATGCGGCGAAGTAGTACCATAATCCCCAACTCCACTAATGAGCTTCTAACCAATTCTTCCCAATCCCCGCCTCCACCTCCATGGGCACTTCCAGCGAAACAGCGGTCTTCATCAGGTGGACGACGCGTTCCTTCATCAGCTCTACTTCATCCTTATGAACATCGAACACGAGTTCGTCATGTACCTGCATGATCATTCGTGAGCGGAGGTTTTCCTTTTCCATCCACGATTGGATGTTGATCATTGCGATCTTGATGATATCGGCTGCGCTTCCCTGGATAGGAGCATTGATGGCATTGCGTTCCGCGAACCCGCGGGTCGTGATGTTACGCGAATTGATATCGCGCAGATAGCGTCTGCGTCCGAGAATGGTTTCGACGTAATGAAGTTCCCGCGCCTTGTTGATCGTGTCGTCCATGTACCTTTTGATGGCGGGGAATTCTTCGAAGTAAGCTTTAATGATTTCCGATGCCTCTGCTCGCGAGATGCCAAGGTTCTGCGCCAGGCCGAAGGCCGTACTTCCATAGAGAATGCCAAAGTTTACTTCTTTAGCCTTGCGCCTCATGTTAGGGTCAACCTTTTCAGGAGGAACCTTGAAAACGCGAGCGGCTGTAGTGGTATGAATGTCTCTTCCCGTTCGGAACGCTTCAATCATTGTAGCGTCGCGAGCGAAGGCCGCAGCGATGCGAAGCTCGATTTGGGAGTAGTCGGCCGACATGAAAAGATAGTCATCGCCCCGCGCGACAAACGCCTTCCGAATGGCACGACCTTTCTCCGTTCTTATCGGGATGTTCTGCAAGTTTGGGTTGTTCGAACTCAAGCGTCCCGTTACAGCCCACGCCTGGCGATAGTCAGTGTGAATGCGTCCGTCGCGTTTACTGATCATCCGCGGCAAGGCGTCGACGTACGTGGAGCGGAGTTTCTCATACTCCCGATAATCGAGAATCTTTTTTGCTATTTCATGTTGATTAGCGAGGCCGAGCAGAACATCTTCACCGGTGGCGTACTGCCCGGTCTTTGTTTTCTTCGGCTT
>Ga0207873_1002139_pt1 | contig 17024 bp, 13 predicted proteins | sample BGWIniCompost_FD_187373 | JGI IMG/M metagenome (GOLD analysis project Ga0207873, IMG submission 187373) | Cellulose adapted compost microbial communities from Newby Island Compost Facility, Milpitas, CA, USA - BGW Initial Compost (SPAdes)... ...
TGTTGCGCGTGGCCAGCCGCCGGATCGCCGCCACGACCTCGGCCTCGGTGGCGCCGTCCAGTGCGGCCGTCGGCTCGTCGAGCAGCAGCACCGGCCGGTCGGCGAGGAACGCCCGGGCCAGCGCGAGACGCTGCCGCTGCCCCGCGGACAGTCCGGCCCCGTCCTCGCCGAGCGGGGTGTGGACGCCCTCGGGCAGCGCGGCGACGAAGTCCCAGGCCCCCGCGTCCCGCAGCGCCCGCCGTACCGCGTCGTCGTCGGCGTCGGGCCGGGCCAGCCGCACGTTCTCGGCGACCGTCCCGGCGAACAGCTGCGGACGCTGCGGCACCCAGGCGACCCGTCGGTGCCACTCGGCCCGATCGAGGCCGGTGAGATCGGTTCCCCCGATGCACACCCGGCCCGCGTCGGGACGGACGAAGCCCAGCAGCACGTTCAGCAGGGTGGACTTGCCCGCTCCGCTCGGGCCGACCAGCGCCACGGTCTCGCCGGGCTCCAGAGTGAACGACACATCGGTGACGGCGTCCGTGGAGCGGCCCGGGTAGCGGACGGTCACGCCCTCGAAGGACACGGCCCCGGCCGGCACCGGCGCACCCTTGGTCTCCGGCGCGGGCGTCTCCAGAACGCCGAAGATCTCCTCGGCGGCGGCGAGGCCCTCCGCCGCGGCGTGGTACTGGGCGCCGACCTGACGCAGCGGCAGATACGCCTCGGGCGCGAGGATCAGGATGACCAGGCCGGTGTAGAGGTCCAGCTCGCCGTGGACCAGCCGCATGCCGATCGTCACGGCCACCAGCGCCACCGACAGCGTGGCGAGCAGCTCCAGCGCGAAGGAGGAGATGAAGGCGATCCGCAGGGTGCGCATGGTCGCCCGCCGGTACTCGGCGGTGATGCGGCGGATCGACTCGGCCTGCGCCTTGGCCCGCCCGAACACCTTCAGCGTCGGCAGCCCGGCGACCACGTCCAGGAAGTGCCCCGACAGCCGGGACAGCAGCCGCCACTGACGGTCCATCCGGGACTGGGTGGCCCAGCCGATCAGCACCATGAAGACCGGGATGAGCGGCAGGGTGCCGACGATGATGGCGGCGGAGACCCAGTCCTCGGTGACGATCCTGGCCAGCACCGCCACCGGCACCACCACGGCCAGCCCCAGCTGGGGGAGATAGCGGGAGAAGTAGTCGTCGAGCGCGTCGATCCCCCGGGTGGCCAGGGCGACCAGTGAACCGGTGCGCTGCCCGGCCAGCCAGCCGGGGCCCAGCGCGGTCGCCCGCTCCAGCAGCCGTCCGCGCAGCTCGGACTTGACGGCGGCGCTCGCCCGGTGGGCCGCCAGCTCGGTCAGCCAGCCGGTCAGCGCACGGCCCACCGCCACCGCGGCCAGCAGTACCAGCGGAGTCGCGAGGTCACCGGCGGACCTGCCGTGCTGGAAGGCTCCCACCACCGTCTCGGCGATGAGCATGGCCTGGGCGATGACCAGGCCCGCGCCGACCGCGCCCAGGCCGACCACCGCGACCAGGAAGAGGCGGGTGGCACGGGCGTGGCGGAGCAGGCGCGGGTCGATCGGTTTCACGTGAAACACACCTCAGTGCACGGGATCGGCGATGTGCTGGGTGCCGATCCGCTTGCGGAAGACCCAGTAGGTCCACCCCTGGTAGAGCAGGACCACGGGCGTGGCGATCACGGCCAGCCAGGTCATGATCTTCAGGGTGTAGGGGCTGGAGGAGGCGTTGGTGACCGTGAGGCTCCAGTCCTCGTTCAGCGTGGACGGCATGACGTTCGGGAACAGCGTCAGGAAGAGCATCGCCACGGCGGCCACGATGGTGACGCCGGAGAAGGCGAACGACCAGCCTTCGCGCCCGGCCCGGTTCGCGGCCAGGGCCGCCACCAGCGCCGCCACGGCGGCCACCAGGGCGATCAGACTGGTGCCGTCCCCCTTGTCGGCCTGGGTCCACAGCAGGAAGGCCGCCGCCAGTACGGCGGTGACCAGACCCACGCGGGTGGCCATGGTCCGCGCCCGCTGCCGGATCTCCCCCACGGTCTTGAGCGCCGTGAACACCGCCCCGTGGAAGGTGAACAGCGTCAGGGTGACCAGCCCGCCGAGCAGGGCGTAGGGGTTGAGCAGCTCCCAGACGTGCCCCACGTACTCGAAGTCGGCGTCGAGCTTCACCCCGCGCACGATGTTCCCGAAGGCCACGCCCCACAGGAACGCCGGGATCAGCGAGGTCCAGAAGATCGCGGTCTCCCACCGGCGCTGCCAGCTCTCCTCCGGCCGCTTGGCCCGGTACTCGAAGGCGACACCTCGGATGATCAGGCAGATCAGGATGGCGAGCAGCGGCAGGTAGAAACCGGAGAACAGTGTGGCGTACCACTCGGGGAAGGCGGCGAAGGTGGCTCCGCCTGCGGTGAGCAACCACACCTCGTTGCCGTCCCAGACGGGCCCGATGGTGTTGATCAGCACCCGCTTCTCGGTCCGGTCCCGGGCGAGCAGCCGGGTGAGGACGCCGACGCCGAAGTCGAAGCCCTCCAGGAAGAAGTAGCCGGTCCACAGGACGGCGATCAGGACGAACCAGATGTCGTGCAGTTCCATGACGGTGCGGCTCCCTCGGCCTAGTACGAGAAGGCCATCGGCTTGTCGGCGTCACGGGGATCGCCGCCGACCTTCGTGGGCGGGTTGAGGTCGCTCTCGGTCAGCTCGGGCGGGCCCGCCTTGACGTACTTGGCGAGCAGCTTGACCTCGATGACGGCCAGGGCGGCGTACAGCGCGGTGAAGACGGACAGGGAGGTGACGACCTCAACCGTGGAGGCGCCGGGGGAGACGGCGTCTCGGGTCTGCATCACGCCGTAGACGACCCAGGGCTGACGGCCCATCTCGGTGAAGATCCATCCCCAGGCGTTGGCGATCAGCGGGAAGGCCATGGTCCACACCGTCAGCAGCCAGTACAGGCGGCCGAGCCGCGCACCGAGCGGCCGCCGGAACAGCACCAGATGCGGCACCTCGTCCTCCCCGGTGCGATACGCCGCGGGCAGCAGGAACTTCTTCCGGGTCAGCCACAGCCCCAGCACGCCGAGGGCGAGGGACGCCATGCCGAAGCCGATCATCCAGCGGAAGCCCCAGTAGGCGACGGGCACGATCGGCTTGTAGTCACCGGGGCCGAACTTCTCCTGGAGCGCCTCATTGGTGTCGTTGATGCCGGGCACGTACGACTCGAAGTCGCTGTGAGCGAGGAAGGACAGCAGGCCCGGGATCTCCAGGGCGACCTTGTTGTGGCCCTCGTCGACGTCCCCGTAGGCGAAGACCGAGAAGGGGGCCGGCTCCTCGCCGTCCCACAGGGCCTCGGCGGCTGCCATCTTCATCGGCTGCTGCTCGTACATGACCTTGCCGAGGGTGTCTCCGCTGATGGCGGTGAGCAGGCCGCCGACGGCCAGGGTGACCAGGCCGAGCCGCAGGGAGGTCCGCATCACCGGGACGTGCTTCCTGCGCATCAGGTGGAAGGCGGCGATGCCGGCCATGAACGCGCCACCGGTGAGGAAGGCGGCCGAGAAGCTGTGGAAGACCTGGTTGAGGGTGGTGTTCTGGGTGAGCACCAGCCAGAAGTCGGTCAGCTCGGCGCGGCCCTTCTCCTCGTTGATGCGGTAGCCGACGGGGTGCTGCATCCAGGAGTTGGCCGCGAGGATGAAGTACGCCGACAGCAGGGTGCCGATCGAGACCATCCAGATGCAGGCGAGGTGGATCTTCTTGGGCAGCCGGTCCCAGCCGAAGATCCACAGGCCGATGAAGGTGGACTCGAAGAAGAAGGCGATCAGCGCCTCGAAGGCCAGTGGTGCGCCGAAGACGTCACCGACGAAGCGCGAGTAGTCGGACCAGTTCATGCCGAACTGGAACTCCTGCACGATGCCGGTGACCACGCCCATGGCGATGTTGATCAGGAAGAGCTTGCCCCAGAACTTGGTCGCCCTGAGGTACTTCTCCTTCTCCGTGCGCACCCACGCGGTCTGCAGGCCGGCGGTGAGGGCGGCCAGGGAGATCGTCAGGGGAACGAACAGGAAGTGGTAGACGGTGGTGATGCCGAACTGCCATCGCGCCAAGGTCTCCGGCGCCAGAGCCAGGTCCACGTCGTCACTCCTCACCCGCGCTTGTGAACGCGTTCACATTCACAAGCAATTATGACCTACCTCTTTTCGGACGAAGAAGGGGGGTCCCCTGTGACGTCAACCCCTCTGCACGGACTTCGGCCCGGCCCTCTCACCGGCAGCGGCCCGGCACATGCGAGGAGCCGGCCCGCGACCGAGTCGCGGACCGGCTCCCCCGGCCTGGCTCCAGGACGCTCTGCGCGCCTCAGGACTCCTTGCGGAACTCCTCCGCCACCTTCAGGAAGATGTCGTTCGCCTCGGACTCACCGATCGTGACCCGCACACCCTCGCCGGGGAACGGCCGGATCACCACACCCGCCTGCTCGCACGCCTCGGCGAACGCCACGGTCCGCTCCCCCAGGCGCAGCCACACGAAGTTGGCCTGGGTCTCGGGCACCGTCCACCCCTGGGCGCGCAGCCCCTCCATCACGCGGTTGCGCTCGCCGACCAGCGAGCCGACCCGCCCGATCAGCTCGTCCTCGGCCCGCAGCGAGGCGATCGCCGCGTCCTGGGCGATCTGGCTGACGCCGAACGGCACCGCCGTCTTGCGCAGCGCCGCCGCCACCGGCTCATGGGCGATGGCGAAGCCCACCCGCAGCCCCGCCAGGCCGTACGCCTTGGAGAAGGTCCGCAGCACACAGACGTTGGGCCGGTCCCGGTAGATGTCGACCCCGTCGGGCACCTCGGGGTCCCGGATGAACTCCCGGTAGGCCTCGTCGAGGACCACGAGGACGTCCCCGGGCACCCGGTCCAGGAAGCGCTCCAGCTCGGCCCGCCGCACCACCGTGCCGGTCGGGTTGTTGGGGTTGCAGACGAAGATGAGCCGCGTCCGCTCGGTGATCGCCGCGGCCATGGCGTCCAGATCGTGCACCTCGCCCGGCGTCAGCGGCACCTTCACGGAGGTGGCGCCGCTGATCTGGGTGATGATCGGGTACGCCTCGAAGGACCGCCAGGCGTAGATCACCTCGTCGCCGGGACCGGAGGTGGACTGCAGCAGCTGCTGGGCGACGCCGACCGAGCCCGTGCCGGTGGCCAGGTGCGACACCGGCACCGCGAAGCGCTCCGCGAGCTCCTCCATCAGCGCCGTACAGGCCATGTCCGGGTAGCGATTGAAGGACGAGGCCGCGGCCGCGACCTGCTCCATCACGCCCGGGAGCGGCGGATAGGGGTTCTCGTTGGAGGACAGCTTGTAGGCCACCGGACCACCGGCCGCCGCCGGCTTGCCGGGCTTGTAGGTGGGAATCCCTTCCAGCACGGCGCGCAGCCTGGGACTCGTCTCGCTCACCGCAGTCCTCCTCGACAAGACCGGCGGCCCATGACCGCCGCCGACATCAATACTGCTCACCTTATGAGGATTCCGCGCGGCTGCGTAGAGCGGCGACGGGCCTCCTGGGACGGTTCCTCATGCGTCACAGGTACAACAGGGGCAACACATCCTCATAGGCGCACGAAAGGCGCGCACAACGGGGGCGCGCCTCACATATATCTATGCGCCGGTGGCTTGCGCCGTAGCGCGCATCACCCGTGCAGGTGAGTTGAGACCTCTTCGCAACATCGCACCCTCGGCAGGCCCGCACGCAGCGGCACGACAGGTACCGTCGTGGGAGCGCTCAACCTCCTTGTTATCCAAGGGACTTCAGCGTTGATGATCATGCAGAAACGTGCCTGTCAACGCCTGCATATGCGTCCGCCCTACCCCACCGCATGAGCCCTACTATCGGCTCGCCATGACAGCAGCAGGGAAGCACCAGGTGAGCCGCGCGGAAACCTCACGCCGAGGCAGCCGGCCGGGTCGAGCGGGCATCAGGGACGTGGCCGCCGCCGCCGGAGTCTCCATCACAACCGTCTCCGACGCCCTCAACGGCAAGGGCCGGCTCCCGGACGCCACCCGCCGGCATGTCCGCGAGGTCGCCGACCGGCTGGGCTACCGCCCCTCGGCCGCCGCCCGTACGCTCCGCACCGGCAAGTCGGGACTCATCGGCCTGACGGTCACGACCTACGGGGATGAACCTTTCACCTTCACCGAGTTCGCGTACTTCGCCGAGATGGCCCGCGCCGCCACCTCCGCCGCGCTCGCCCGCGGCTACGCCCTCGTCATCCTGCCCGCGACCTCCCGCCACGACGTGTGGTCCAACGTCGCGCTGGACGGCACGGTGGTCATCGACCCCTCCGACCGCGATCCGGTGGTCAGCGAGCTGGTCCGGCAGGGCTTACCGGTCGTCTCCGACGGCCGTCCGGCCGGCGCCCTGCCGGTCACGGCCTGGGTGGACAACGACCACGAGGCCGCCGTCCTCGGCATCCTCGACCATCTCGCCGCCGCGGGCGCCCGCCGCATCGGCCTGCTGACCGGCACCACCACCGACACCTACACCCACCTGTCGACCACCGCGTATCTGCGCTGGTGCGAGCGCGTCGGCCAGGACCCGGTGTACGAGGCCTACCCGGCGCACGACCCCTGCGCGGGCGCCGTCGCGGCGGACCGGCTGCTCGCCCGCCCCGACCGCCCGGACGCCGTCTACGGCCTGTTCGACCCGAACGGCACCGATCTGCTGGCCGCCGCCCGGCGCTACGGGCTGCGCGTGCCGGACGATCTGCTGCTGGTCTGCTGCAGCGAGTCCACGGTCTACGCCAACACCGACCCGCCCGTCACCACGCTCTCCCTCAAGCCGCGCCGCATCGGCACCGCGGTCGTCCAGCTGCTGATCGACGCCATCGAGGGCGTCGAGTCCGACCACCCGGTGGAGCAGGTGATACCGACCGAGCTGATCGTGCGCACCTCGTCCCAGCGGCGCCCCCCGCGGACGACGGTCAGCCCGCCGAGGTCGCCGAGGGGCGCCTGACCGGGGCGCCGGTGACAGGACGGCGACGGGCTCCTGGAGGGGTGGAGCCCCTCGCACCCCTGGTCCGCCCACGGACGCAGCCGGAGCTTCCGCTGCGTCGAGGGCGGCGGGCCGCACCACTCCTCCGGGCGAAAACGGGCCGGTCGCCCGAGGAGAACGGTCCGTTTCCGCGCCGGCCGGCCAGGGCGAGAGCAGGACAAGAGGGCCGGTGAGACGGTCGCAGCCCGGCACAATCGGGGCGAAAGCCGCGATGAACCGGAGCCTTGCTCTGATTCACCACCCCTGGGTCATCACATGGCGCGATTCGCATTCCTATGATGGGCCCACGACACCGCGGGCCGCTGCGACCAGGCAGTCCGAGCGGTGCAGATGCGGCGCGATGGTGGAGGGGTCGATGACTCAGGGGGCCGGTCAGGGACCCGAAGTGGAGCGGACGGCGACGCTGCGCGACTTCCGGGTACCCGCGTACGTCCACGAGACCGGTCCGTACACCCAGAGCATTCACCCCGGCGACGTCGTCCCCCCGGCCGAGGAGGCGGCGTACCCGGAGGGATACACACCCACACAGCGGGATCTCCCGGTCATCAATCGGGGGGACACTGTCCAGGTGACCGTCGATCCCGTTTCCGTCCCCGCCCCGCAGCAGGCCGAGGGCCCCGGCCCGCTCTACGTGGTCGGTGACGTCCACGGCTACCTGGACGAGCTGGTGGCAGCGCTGCAGGAGAAGGGCCTGATCGACTCCTCGGGCCACTGGTGCGCGGGCACCGCCCGGCTGTGGTTCCTGGGCGACTTCACCGACCGCGGCCCGGACGGCATCGGCGTCATCGACCTGGTGATGCGCCTGTCCGCCGAGGCCGCCGCGGCCGGCGGCTACTGCAAGGCGCTCATGGGCAACCACGAGCTGCTGCTGCTCGGCGCCAAACGGTTCGGCGACACCCCGGTCAACTCCGGTGCGGGCACCGCCACCTTCCAGGCGGCCTGGCTGCTCAACGGCGGCCAGAAGACCGACATGGACCGCCTCCAGGACCACCACCTGCAGTGGATGGCCCGCCTCGACGCCGTGGAGGAGGTCGACGGGCACCTGCTGCTGCACTCCGACACCACGGCCTACCTCGACTTCGGGCGGTCCATCGAGGAGGTCAACGACACCGTCCGCGAGACGCTCACCCGTAACGACGCGGACGAGGTCTGGGACCTGTTCCGCAAATTCACCAAGCGGTTCTCCTTCCGCGACGAGGGCGGCGCCGACGCGGTGCGCTCCCTTCTCGATACGTACGGCGGCACCCGGGTCGTTCACGGCCACAGCCCCATCCCCTACCTGCTCGGCGAGGTCGGCTCCGAGGACGGAGGGGACGAATCCGGCCCCGTCGTCGAGGGACCGCACGTCTACGCCGACGGGCTGGCCATCGCCATGGACGGCGGCGTGACCATGGCCGGAAAGCTGCTGGTCCAGCAACTGCCGCTGTCCATGTGACCGTTGGGCGCAGCGGGCGTTCTGGGGCCCGGTTCGCGGGGCGGTGCGGCGCCAATTTCGGTAAACCCCCTGTCACCGCGCGCCGTCACCGCTCTACCATCGGCTTATCCGTAGCAGGCTCCCCTCCGTTTCTGCCCGACGGCTCGTCAGCATGCCGAGCCCCAAGCCCTACGGAGCATCGGGGGATGCACATGAACAGCGTTCCGCAGCACCTGTTGAGCGAGGACCGCCAGGAGTTCGAGCGGGTTCTCGATGAGGCGCTGCGCTCCGCACCACACCGCCCGGAACTCGCCGCTGTCGGTCAGCGGCTCAACACGGAACAACTGCGCACCATGGCGCTCGGCGCCAGCGCGATCATCACGGCCGCCGCGGCGGCCGAGTACCAGCACTACGTCAAGGTCCGCGAGGAACTGCGCCGCCCCTCGGCCGATCCGTCCGTACGCGAATCCGGCCCCGCCTCCGCCGAACAGTCCGCCGCGGGCCTCACCGCCACCATGGGTGAGGTCGCCGAGGCGGCCGGCGCGGGCGTGGTCGCCCTGCTCGCCGTACTGGCCCCGGTGCTGGCCGGCACCGCGGCCGGCATCTTCCTGCTGGTCGGCTATGTCCTGCGGATGCTCGATCCGGAGGCCGCGTTCGCCCGGACCATGCTCACCACGGGCTGGGTGTTCGGTGCCGTCACAGCGGTGGCGATCCTGGTCGCCGCGATCGGCCTGCTGCTCACCGCACTGCGCAACAAGCCGTCCGCACTGGGCGGACCGTACCCGGAGGCCGACGACGAACTTGCTCGTGCCAGGGAGGCCTGGCACGAGGCCCTGCTGGAACGGGGCATAGTCCCCTTCCTGAGGGACGCCCTCGCCGACCCCGAGACGGCCGCGCTGCACCGCACCACGGCACCGTCCGCCCCCGCCAGCCGGATCCCGAACCTCGGCTACGCCCGCCCCGGCTTCAGCAGCCCGGAGGACGGCTCCACCCGAGCCTCCCGCCCGAGCTACTCCAGCCCCGACTACACCAGCCCGGACTTCGGCGGCCCGGACCACCAGCCGGACTAGGCCCGCACCGCACGGACGGCTCGCACCGGGAACGAACCGTTCGCCACGTCGTCCACAGGCCGACACGAACCGGCTCGCAGGGCATCCCCGGGTCGACGACCCGGCCCTGCCGGGCCACCGGCCCGCCCCCAGGCCGCCCCACCGGGCCGGCCACGTGACGGCTGACGTATGCGCCGATCCCGGCCCGCAGGCACGGAAGCGCCCACCTGGCCGACACGGCCGGCCACGTGAACGCGGCCGGGTCGCCGGCGACCTGATGCGCTCCGGACTCTGCGCCGCCTCGTACCCAGCCCGCCAAGTCAGCACAAGGAGACGACGGACGAAGGAGCTTCGTTTGAAATTTGGTCCAACTCAGGGCCACATGGCTCAAGTTCTCCTCAGAAGATCACAGATCTTCTTGTCGCGCACATGACTCTCACATAGCGTTCAGGCACTCGGCCACTCAGAGGGAGCGGTTCCAGCAGAAAGGTGCTCATGAGCATCTTCGCAACCCGAGGAGCGCCCGTTTCCGCAACGGCGCTCGTGCTCTGCGTAGGTGTGGCCGGACCAGCCACAGCCGCGCAGAACGCGGACACCCCATCCACCGCAAGTAATCCCATTGCAGTGGATGACAGCCAGATCCATACGGCACCTTTGGAAGAGCCGGAAGAGGATCTGATCGAGATGCCCGGCGAGGGCAGCAACACCCCCAGAGGAACCGACCAGTCCTGTTCCACCCCCCCAAGGGCGATTCACCAAACGGCGAGTACTGCGGCCCCGATCAAGGCGTCTACATACCGTCCAGTCAGGGAAAGCAGTACCACAAGGGTGTCGGGCCCACGCTGTCGAACACCAACCGCACGTCCCGGACGGCAAAGTCCACGTTCATTTCAGAAGTTTCCGGAGAAGTCGGGCTTAGTGTTACGGCTGGACTCGCCGTGAGCAAGGAATTCATGGTCGCCAAGATCGAGGGAAAGTTTGACGTAAACCTCTCATTCAAGCTCACTGCAAAACTCGGAAACAACATCGCCGTAGACACCCCGCCGAAAAAGACCACCAACGCCAAGTACGGGGTGTACCGACTCAAGCACACGGGTAAGAGCTACAAGATCTACAGCAACTGCACCACCTCAGCCAAGAAGACGATCACCAGCTACAGCCCGTACCGTGTGGGTTGGTACCTGTGGGAGAGCTGACGGTAAGAGCCGGCCATAAAGCACGGGTAATTGCTGTCTCCAGCCTGGGTCTTCTGTCCACCGTGGCGTCACTCAGCGGGTGCTCAGGAGGCGAGGAGGCCGCCTCATCGCCGAAGCCAAGCACTTCGGCTTCGCACGCCACCACGGGCCCAGCGAAGCCGAGTTCGGACAGACCGGAGCACATACCCGGAGAGTCCGTTACGGAGGCTCCCAAGCTCCCGTACGGGAAAACCTTGGCCGAGGTAGCCTCCGCCCACGGGAATCAGACCGTCGAGCTGTCCGACGGAATCGACGCGGGAGCGCTTTCAGTTCTGGTGAACTGTCAGGGCAAAGGCTCGGTGACCATTTCCGTGAAGCCGATCAACCTCACGTTCGCCTTGGAATGCGTTGAAGGTGAAGTCAGCAGCACGTACAACGAGCTGTCCCTCAAGCAGGCAAGAGAGCAAGCCTCTTTGTCCGTGACTGCCCCTTCAACCGTTCGCTGGGCGCTGACCGTCGGCCAGTAGGGCCATCGAGCGCCGAAGCTGCCCCGGGTTGTCCCGGGGCAGCTTCTCGCCAGGCGGGCACCGGCGGGAACGGCCCCATCTGATGTCAATGGCAGCCGAACGACATCAGTCCGCTATCGGCAGGTACACCCGGTTCCCGCTCGCTGCAAACTCCTTCGACTTCTGGAGCATCCCCTCAGCGATTTCCTCCTGCGACGCCCCCTCAGCCGCACCACCGAACCGCTCTGTGATGCTTTGGCTAATCTTCATCGAGCAGAACTTCGGCCCGCACATCGAGCAGAAGTGAGCCGTCTTCGCCGGTTCCGCGGGCAGGGTCTCGTCGTGGAACTCCCGGGCCGTGTCCGGGTCGAGAGCCAGGTTGAACTGGTCCTCCCACCGGAACTCGAAGCGGGCGTCCGACAGTGCGTCGTCCCAGGCCTGCGCCCCCGGGTGCCCCTTGGCGAGGTCGGCGGCATGCGCGGCGATCTTGTAGGTGATGACACCGGTCTTGACGTCGTCCCGGTTGGGCAGGCCCAGATGCTCCTTGGGCGTGACGTAGCAGAGCATCGCGGTGCCCCACCAGGCGATCATCGCGGCGCCGATGCCGGAGGTGATGTGGTCGTAGCCGGGCGCGACGTCCGTCGTCAGTGGGCCGAGCGTATAGAACGGAGCCTCATCGCAGATCTCCTGCTGAAGGTCGATGTTCTCCTTGATCTTGTGCATCGGGACATGGCCCGGGCCCTCGATCATGGTCTGCACATTGAAACGCCTGGCGACCCGGCTGAGTTCCCCGAGCGTGCGCAGCTCCGCGAACTGCGCCTCGTCGTTGGCGTCCGCGATGGATCCCGGCCGCAGACCGTCACCCAGCGAGTAGGTGATGTCGTAGGCGGCGAGGATCTCGCAGAGCTCCTCGAAGTTCTCGTAGAGGAACGATTCCTTGTGGTGGGCCAGGCACCACGCGGCCATGATCGAGCCACCGCGCGAGACGATGCCCGTCTTGCGGTTGGCGGTGAGCGGCACATAGGCCAGGCGCACACCCGCGTGCACGGTCATGTAGTCCACGCCCTGCTCGGCCTGCTCGATGACCGTGTCCTTGTAGATGTCCCAGGTCAGTTCCTCGGCCTTGCCGTCGACCTTCTCCAGGGCCTGGTAGAGCGGCACGGTGCCGATGGGGACGGGGGAGTTGCGCAGCACCCATTCGCGGGTGGTGTGGATGTTGCGGCCGGTGGAGAGGTCCATGACCGTGTCGGCGCCCCAGCGGGTCGCCCAGGTCATCTTCTCCACCTCCTCCTCGATGGAGGAGGCCACCGCGGAGTTGCCGATGTTGGCGTTCACCTTCACCAGGAACCGCTTGCCGATGATCATCGGCTCGGTCTCCGGGTGGTTGACGTTGGCCGGCAGCACGGCCCGGCCGGCGGCGATCTCCTCGCGGACGACCTCGGGCGAGACGTTCTCCCGGATCGCCACGAACTCCATCTCGGGCGTGATCTCGCCCCGCCGCGCATACGCCAGCTGCGTCACGGCCCGGCCGTCGCGGCCCCGGCGCGGCTGACGCGGCCGTCCGGGGAAGACCGCGTCCAGGTTGCGCAGGCCGCCGCGCGGTGAGGTGTGCTTGATCCCGTCGTCCTCGGGGCGGACGGGACGTCCCGCGTACTCCTCGGTGTCGCCGCGGGCGATGATCCAGTTCTCCCGCAGGGGCGGAAGGCCCCTGCGCACGTCTGTCTCGACGTGCGGATCGGTGTACGGGCCCGACGTGTCGTACAGCGTGACCGTCTGGCCGTTGGTGAGATGCACCTGACGGACCGGCACCCGCAGGTCGGGGCGTGAGCCCTCGACATAGGCCTTGTGCCAGCCGACGGACTTCCCGGACTCCTCGCCGACCGACGACATGGCGGTGGTCTGCGTGGAGGCAGGCGTGCGTGCGTCCTTGTGGGTCATGAGACCGATCTCCCTACGCCGGCATTACCCGGTAACAGGTTCGGCGGTCGACGCAGCGGTATCCGTCTGCCGACGTTCCGTGTGAAACATCACTCGCGAGGGGTGATGTTTCATGTGAAACATCGCTGGGACGGAGGTCAGCGTCCTCTCAGCCCGGTGCTCCGAGCTCCCGCGTGTACAAAGATGCCCCCACGCTAGCGCCATTCCTGGCGCGGTGAACAGAGGGCCCCCCTCACGCTTGCGATGATCGGTCGGTGACCCCTTCGCAGCATCCTTCGGTCCCGCCGTCCGACCTGTCCCCTGCCGCCGGGCACGGTCATGCCCACGGGCACAGTCACAGCCACGGCCCGGCCGCCCCCGTCTCCCGGCATCTGCGCATGGTGATCGCCGCCGTTCTCGTCCCGTTCGCCGCGGCGGTGCTGATCGGCCTCGCCGTGCTCTGGCCGGGCGGCGCTCCGGCGCACGAGCGCACGGGCGTCGGCTTCGACCGCGAGACGCAGCAGGCCACGGTCACCGAGGTGGTGGAGGTGCCCTGCAAGGACGTCAACGCCTCCGGCGGCAGACCGACCGGTGACACCTCCACCGCGGAGGGCTCCTCGGCGGTTCAGCAGGCCCAGGGCACCTGCAGGAAGGCGACGATCCGCGTCGACTCCGGGAAGGACAAGGGCCGCACCTTCACGGAGATCGTGCAGCCGGACCAGTCACGGCAGTTGAGCGAGGGGCAGGAGGTCGTGGTCGCCTACGAACCCTCCGCGCCCGAGGATCTGCAGTACTCGGTCGCCGATGTGAACCGGCGGCTGCCACTGACCCTGCTGGCCGGTGTCTTCGCGCTGGCGGTGGTGGTCGTGGGGCGGATGCGCGGCCTGATGGCGCTGGTCGCGCTGGCGGTCAGCTTCCTGATGCTGACCTTCTTCATCCTGCCCGCGATCCTGCAGGGCTCCAATCCGCTGGTGGTGGCGGTGGTGGGGGCGAGCGCCATCATGCTGCTCGCTCTCTATCTGTGCCACGGGCTGTCCGCACGGACGTCCGTGGCGGTGCTCGGCACGCTGGTGTCGCTGCTGCTGATCGGTGTGCTGGGCTCGGGCTTCATCGGCTGGGCCGCGCTCACCGGCGACACGGACGACAACACCGGCCTGATCCACGGGCTCTACCCGGAGATCGACATGAGCGGTCTGCTGCTGGCCGGGGTCATCATCGGCTCGCTGGGCGTGCTCGACGATGTGACGGTCACCCAGACCTCGGCGGTCTGGGAGCTGCACGAGGCCAACCCGTCCATGGGCCGGCGCGCGCTGTACCGCGCCGGCATCCGCATCGGCCGGGACCACATCGCCTCCGTGGTGAACACGCTGGTCCTCGCCTATGCGGGCGCCGCGCTGCCGCTGCTGCTGCTGTTCTCCATCGCGCAGAGCGGCGTGGGAACGGTCGCCAACAGCGAGCTGGTCGCCGAGGAGATCGTCCGCACCCTGATCGGCTCCATCGGGCTGGTCGCCTCGGTACCGGTCACCACGGCCCTGGCCGCCCTGGTGGTCTCCGCCGACCGTCCCTCGGCCGGTCGGGTACCGGCCCAGGGCGACCGGCCGGCGGCGGCCCGGGGCGGCAGGGGGAGACGCCGCAAGCGCTGAGGGGCGGTGGGCGTGGCCGGTGCGTACCGCCCGAGCCGACCGCGGGCGGTACGCCCTTTCGGGCGAGGTGCCGCCCGCACACGCCGGGTCACCCTTCACGCAGAAGCGTTCCTGCAGAGCGATGTGCCGCCCGCCCGCCCGACGGAATACCCGGCGCGTTCCGCCCCAGCCCGGAGACGGCGAGCAGACCGTCGGCAAAACGCTTCAGCCGGCGCTCTGTTCCGCCAGGATCCGGTCCAGCGCATCGTCCAGGTGCGCGTCGAAGTCGGCCAGCGCACCCTCCTGTCCCAGCGGCACCAGCTTGTCGGTGCGGTCGAGAAAGGCCACGAGCGGCGCGGTGGACGCCCGGAACAGCGCCTGGTCGCTGCCGACCTGAAGCCGGATCAGCACCTCGCTCAGCGACTCGGGGTCGACCGGCGAGACCCGCACATCGCCCTCGCCGCAGGGCCGGCCCACCCCGTCGATCAGGAGCTCCCGGCCGAACGCCCAGGTCACCGGGGCGTCGCCCGGCAGGTGGAAGGTCAGCCGCACGGCGTAGGGATCACAGGTGTCGTAGCGCAGCTCCACCGGGATGCGGAAGGAGAGCTCCTCCGACACGAGAAAGCTCATCATGACCTCTGCCTGTACGGACTCGCGCATCGCCTACCCCGTCATTCGACGCTGACTGCCGGGACCTGACCCTCGGACTCTGGGAGGAATCTTGCTGAACGTACACGGCAGATCACAAGGAGTGAGTTTTCAGATACTGATAGAGAGCGCGAGCGACCCCAGCAGCGCGCCCGCCTCCGCCTGCAGACGCTGCGCCGCCGGAAGCAGCCGGTCGGCCCGTTGTGCGGGGAGTGAGAGGGCCAGGGTGGCGACCGTGCTGCCGACGGTGACGGGGATGGCCGCGCAGACCGTGCCGACGGCGTACTCCTGGTGTTCGACCACCATGTCCGTGCGCCGGGTCCGCTCCAGCCGGCGCAGCAGGCTGTGGTTGTCGCGGACCGTGTACGGCGTGAGGGGCTGGACCGGGTAGCGGTCCAGGTGGTCGCGGCGGGCCCGCTCGTCGAGCTGGGACAGCAGGCACTGGCCGAGCGCGTGCGCATGACCGGTCTCCCGGAAGTCGGCCCACTCCTCGACCGCCGGGGCGCCGGGGCTGTCCGAGACGCACAGGACGGTGATCTCGCTCTCTCGGTACACCGCGTAGTAGAGCGGGGCGCCGATCACGTCCCGCCAGCGGGCGAAGGCGTCGACCAGGGTGCTGCGACGTTTCTGCTGCGCCCCCGCCGCGCTCAGCCGCTCGGCTGCCTCGCCGAGGAAGAACAGCCCCTTGTCGCGGCGCAGATAGCCCTCGTGCACCAGGGTGCGCAGCAGGTGGTACGCCGTGGGCAGCGCCAGCCCGGTCTCGCGTGCCAGTTGCTTGGCGGGGGCGCCGTACGCGTGCCCGGCGACGGTCTCCAGCAGGCGCATGGCCCGCTGCACCGAGCCGATGAGGGTCGTCCCCTGCGGCGGGGCGTCCGGGGAGTGGGGCTGCGCGGGGACGGCGGGCCGGGAGGCGGAGGCGGTGAGGGACGAGGCGGTTTCAGCCGTGGCCAAGGGTCACTCCCGGTGCGAGGGGGCAGCCCGTGCGGGGGAGACACGGGTGGGACGGACGCCGCTCGCGGGGATCGCCCCGCGTCGAGATCCGGACTCTAACCGCGGGTCAGCGCCGCGGGACCGCCTGTCCGGGAAACTTCCCCCGCCCGAGGGAACCGGTGATGTACGGCACCGTTCACCGGTCCCTCTCCGGGGTCACCAGTCGCCGCGCGAGGAGGAGCTGGACATGAACTTCCGCACCACGTAGATCAGTCCGCCGACCAGGGCGACGAAGACCAGCAGCTTGAACAGCAGACCGATCACGAAGCCGACCACACTCGCTATCAGGCCGCCGAACACGACCAGGGCGATGACCGGCACCGCGACCCACTTCACCCACCACGGCATTCCCGCGAAGATCTCTCGCATCGCCCTCGTCCTTACCTCTCCGCCCGTCGTGTTCCGGGTCGTGTCTCGATGTTCCGCTACCGATGCTAGGGCGACGAGGGGCCCGGACGGGCACCCCGCATCCCTTGTCCTCCCCTGACTGATCCCCTAGGGAATCCGGCGTACCGGCCCTGGCACGTCCGGCATCGGGCCTGGCAGCGGGTACCGGCCTTAGCCCTCGGGCGGGGAGAACACCACCAGGACCCGCAGGTCCTCGCTGATGTGGTGGAACTTGTGCGGGACCCCGGCCGGTACGTAGACCACGCTTCCGCGCGCCACCTGCGTGGTCTCCATCCCCACGGTGATCGAGGCCCGGCC
>Ga0207873_1002140_pt1 | contig 17018 bp, 17 predicted proteins | sample BGWIniCompost_FD_187373 | JGI IMG/M metagenome (GOLD analysis project Ga0207873, IMG submission 187373) | Cellulose adapted compost microbial communities from Newby Island Compost Facility, Milpitas, CA, USA - BGW Initial Compost (SPAdes)... ...
GCAAGCCGGCCGACGCCCCCAACCGGCTGCGGCCCCTGCGCACGACCCAGGAGGTCGCCCAGGAGCCGGGAGCGACCCTGGTCGGCATCGACAACCCGGACGACGCCGACGTCTACCCCCCGACCGAGACGCCCGACAGCGGTCGTCGCCGCCGTCAGGCACCGCCACCTCGCCGGGAGGGGTGAGACCCGGCTGATGCCCCGACCAGCCCCGGGCAATCGGTAAAGGATATTGCTTGCACCTACCGAAATCGTTGCCCCCAAAGGAGTGCCGGCACGGCCGGCGAGGGGGGAGACGATTGGGTATGCGCTGGCTACGAGCCCGGGTCGCACTGGCCGCCGTCCTCGTGGCGGCGTTATGGGTCGGTACGGCCACGGCCGGGGTGACGACGCTGGATCCGGAGGTCCGTCCGGTCTCTGGCGGCAAGTACGGTGGCGTCTTCCGTTACTCCGTGCTGGGCGATCCCAAGACCTTCAACTATTTCCTGGCCAAGGAGACCTCGTCGACCGACATCCTCGATCGCGTCTTCGAGGGCCTCACCGCAGCCGACGGGGTCACCACGGAGGTGGTCCCCTCCCTCGCGAAGAGCTGGGAGATCAGCCCTGACAACCGGGTGATCACCTTCCACCTGCGCCGAGGGGTCCAGTGGCACGACGGGCGGGAGTTCACCGCCGACGACGTCATCTTCACCTTCGACCTCGTCTACGACCCCAACATCCCCAACAACTTCCGAGACGGACTCACCATCGACGGCCAGCCCCTCAAGTATGAGAAGATCGACGACTACACCGTGCGCTTCACGCTGCCCCGGGTCTACGCCCCCATCCTGCGGGCCATGTCGGTTCCCATCGTCCCGAAGCACCTGCTCCACGACGCCTGGCGCGAGGGCCGGTTCAACCAGATGTGGGGCATCGACACCGACCCACGCCAGATCGTCGGGACGGGCCCCTACCGGATGGTGGAGTACCGGCCGGGTGAGCGGATCGTCTTCGAGCGCAACCCCAACTGGTGGCAGGTGGACCAGGATGGCAACCCCCTGCCCTACATCCAGCGCCTGGAGGCCTACGTCGCCGGCAACCAGGACGTGCAGGTGCTCAAGTTCCTCAACAACGAGATTGACTACCTGGCTCCCAACCTGGCCCGGGTCGCCGATCTGGAGCTGCAGGCCGAGGAGAAGGGCTTCCGGCTCATCAACGGCGGACCGGCCTTCGGCACCAACTTCATCGTCTTCAACCAAAACCCCAACACCGTCCCGCAGCCCAAGCTGAGCTGGTTCACCGACAAGGCCTTCCGCCAGGCCATGGCGCATGCGCTCGACAAGGAGTCCATCATCGACCTGGCCTACGGCGGGCTGGCGCAGCCCCAGTGGAGCCCCATCGAGGCGGCCAACGTCTTCTTCCACAAGCCCGACGTCAAGCAGTACCCCTACGACCTGCAGCGGGCCCAGGCCATCCTGGCCGAGGCCGGCTACCGCAAGGGGTCCGACGGGCGGCTTCGGGATCCGCAGGGCAACGTGGTGGAGTTCGAGCTGCTCACCAACGCGGGCAACCGGGCCCGTGAGACCATCGGCACGCTTTTCAAGGCCGATCTCGAGCGGCTCGGCATCCGGGTCAACTTCCAGCCCATCGACTTCAACTTGCTGGTACGCAAGCTCTCCGAGACCTTCGACTGGGACGCCATCATCATCGGCCTGACCGGCGGCGTCGAGCCGGCCAGCGCCAACAACGTCTGGCCGTCGTCCGGCGCGCTGCACATGTGGTATCCCTTCCAGGAGCAGCCGGCCACCGATTGGGAGGCGCGCATCGATCACCTCTTCGAGGAGGGCACCAAGTACCTGGACCCCCGCGAGCGCAAGAAGTACTACGACGAGTTCCAGGACATCGTGGCCGAGCAGGTGCCGCTGCTCTTCACCGTCAATCCCGAGGCCTGGTTCGCCATCTACGACTACGTCAAAAACGCCAGGCCGACCGCCTACGGCGGGCTCTTCTATCAGATCGGCGAGATCTGGCTGGAGCGCTAACGCCGTCATTCTGTCCGTAGAGGTCGCGGGGGCGCCGACCGGGCGCCCCCCGCGACCGGCCAAGGGGTGTGCGGGGGGTCCATGTGGCGCTTCATCGGCCGCAGGCTGATCCAGATGATCCCGATGCTGCTGGGCATCAGCCTGCTCAGCTTCCTCATCATGTACGCGGCACCGGGGAGCTTCGTCAACGCGTTGAAGCTCCGTCCCGATCTCTCCCCCGAGACCATCGCCCGCATCGAGGCGCAGTTGGGCCTCGATCAGCCCGTGCTGGTGCAGTACCTGCGGTGGCTGTGGAACCTGCTGCGGCTCGACCTCGGCCAGTCCTTCACCTATCAGGTCCCGGTCACGTACCTCATCGGCAGCCGGGCCGTCGCCACGCTGCTGTTGGCCGTCAGCTCGGCCGCCATCTCGTGGCTCCTGGCCTTTCCGCTGGGCGTCTACGCCGCGGTGCGGGCCCACACCGGCTACGACCGCGTTCTCACCTTCGTCTCGCTGTTGGGCCTTTCGATCCCCAACTTCTTCCTGGCCATGTTGCTTCTCTTCGCCGTCGTGCGATGGCGGCTGCCGCTGCCGGTCGGCGGCATGACCAGCCCCGGAGCCTCCAGCTGGAGCTTCTGGGAACAGGTGCTCGACGTGCTGCGTCACCTGCTCATCCCCGCGGTGGTGCTGGGCACCGCCGGGGTGGCGTCCCTGACCCGCTATCTGCGCTCGGGGCTCCTGGACGTGCTCCGGCAGGAGTACATCACCACCGCCCGGGCCAAGGGCCTGCCGGAGCGGGCCGTCATCTGGCGTCACGCCCTGCGAAACGCCCTCAACGTCATGATCACCCTCTTCGGCTTCGAGCTGGGCGGCTTGTTGAGCGGCGCAGCGCTGACGGAGATCATCACCTCGTGGCCGGGCCTCGGGCAACTGATCCTGGAGGCCGTGCAGAGCCAGGACTACTACCTCGTGATGGGTAGCGTCACCATCGGAGGCGTCATGCTGGTGCTGGGCAACCTGATCGCCGACATCCTGCTGGCGTGGGCCGATCCGCGGGTGAGGCTGACATGAGGCAGCCAATGCAGACCACTGGCGGTGCGCACGCCGGCGAGTCACTGTGGCAGGCGGGCTGGCGGCGCTTGCGCGCCAACCGGTCGGCCCGCATCGCGGGCGCCATCCTCATCGTCCTGCACCTGTTGGCCATCTTCGCCGACTTCGTGGGACCCTACTCGGAGACGTGGCAGGATCGGCGCAAGTTCTACCATCCGCCCACCCGGGTCCGCATCGTGGATGCCGAGGGCAAGTTGCGCTGGCCCTTCGTCTACGGCACGGAGCTGCAGGATCGCCGTCTGCGCACGTGGGTCGAGCGCACCGACCAGATCTATCCTGTCCGCTTCTTCGTGCGGGGCGAGCCCTATCGCCTGCTGTGGCTCATCCCCACCGACATCCACCTCTTCGGCGTCGAAGCCCCCGGCGCCATCTTCCTGCTGGGCACCGACGAACTGGGGCGTGACATCTTCACGCGCCTGCTCTTCGGAGCCCGGCGCTCGCTGTTCATCGGCGTCCTCGGCATCGTGCTGACGTTGACCATCAGCCTGCTGTACGGGGGCATATCGGGCTACTTCGGCGGCGTCGTCGACAACGTCATGATGCGGATCGCCGAGGTGGTCCTGGCGATCCCGGGGTTGTACCTCCTGATCGCCCTCAGCGCGCTCCTGCCCCTCAACGTCCCCTCGCAGACCCGCTTCTTCTACATCGTCGTCATCCTGAGCTTCGTCGGGTGGCCGGCCGGCGCCCGGGTGGTGCGCTCGCAGGTGCTCTCCATCAAGGAGCAGGAGTTCGTGCTGGCGGCGCGGGCCATGGGGGCGAGCCACCTGCGCATCATCACCCGTCACATCCTGCCCAACGTGATGTCGTGGGCCATCGTCAGCATGACGCTGTCCGTGCCGGGCTTCATCCTGGCCGAGTCGAGCCTCTCCCTCATCGGGGTGGGCGTCCAGGAGCCTTACGCGAGCTGGGGCAACATGCTGAGCCGGGCCACCAACATCGCCTCCATCGCCCGCTTCCCGTGGACCCTGGTGCCCGGCCTCGCCATCTTCGTCGCCGTCCTCTCCTACAACTTCCTCGGCGACGGGATCCGGGACGCCTTCGATCCCAGAGTGCAGTCGCCCCGCGGGCGCCCCGCGGCCTGGAGGCGCAACCTGGTCGACCGGCTCCGCGGCCTGTTGGGGCTGTCCCGGCAAGGCCATGGCGACCGCGTGGCCACCGTGACCGGCGGGCTCTCTTCGAGCGGGCGGTAGCCGGGCGCGGCGGCGAGGATCAGAGGCCGAGCACGTTGGTGGCGTTGGTCCGGTACACCCGCACCAGCACCTCTGCCGGCAGGTCCAGCCCTCGGATGACCGGCATCCCGTCGCAGTCCGGGTCTTCGATGGGAGAGGGGCAGACCAGGTCCGTCTCCCAGAAGACCCGGTGGGTCCAGTACCGTGAGGTGTAGCGCACGAGCGCAGAGCCGGCCGTCACCACCTGGTCGGTGCCGAAGAGGATGCGGTCGGCATTGCGCACGATGAAGTCCCGCGCCGCCTCCCGCTGGCGCCCCAGCTCCCGCACCATCCACTTGGTGGCGCTGGTGTCCAGATAGAGGTTGGGGTGGCGGTCCAGCAGGGCCTGCAGGTGATCGAGGTGCTCCGGGTCGCCGCCCATGTGCGCGGCGATGATGCGGACGCCCCGGTGGCGGGCCAGCACCGCCTCCAGCTGCGGATACTGCTCCTCCTTGGTGCCGTAGAGGGAGCGGTCCGTGTAGACCCGCTCGAACCAGATGTCCGGGTCGGAAACATGCACCAGGGCCCCGAGCCCCAGCTCCTCCATGCGCGCGAAGACCGGCTCGAGGCGAGCGTCGTCCAGCCGTAGACGGGCCGTGGCGTAGAAGCGAGGTGTAAACCAGAACTTGATCAGCCGCGCACCCAGCCGCCAGGCCTGCTCGACCCTGGCGACGTTGGTGCGCACGAAGGCCTCGGGGTCGTCGAGCTGGCTGTAGTCCAGCTGTGGCGCCGTCAGGACCCGCCCGTCCCACCCCTCGGCCAGACGGGTGGGCTCGATCCACTCCCGTGTGATGACCACCAGCGTGTCGATGCCGTAGAGCCGGGCGGCGTGCAGCAGGTGGGCCGTCTCGGGCATGACGGCGGCGTGGGTGTGCACGTCGATGGCGGCGACGTCCACCTTCGACGGTGGCGGCTCGGTGAAGTCCCGGGCGGCCGCTCGCTCCGTGACTGCGAAGTCCAAGGCCGGTCCGACCTCCTCCTCGATGGGGCCGCGGGATCGCTTCGACAGATTCTGCCGCGTCCAACGGTCTCGTTGCAAGGGCGCCCTCGGCCTGGACGGGGGCAAGAAGCGGCAGGAGCGTCGGTCGCGCCGCACGAACATGGCGCCGCGAAGGGCAGGGACGGAGCCCGTTGGCGATGCGACGATGGTCCGCCTCCGCCCTCGTCGCCGTCCTCCTCGTCGCCATGGGGGTGGCATCGGCGGCGGGCAGCGTGGAGATGGGACGACGATACGTCATGCTAGCGGCGACGATGGGCCGTTTCGAGTCTTCGGTAGAGCCCATCATCCTGGCCGACGGCCGTCCGGGGGTGCGCATCGCTTATGGAAACCCGGGGCCGTGGCCCATCGACCTGCTGGAGGTGCAGGTGCTGGCCTGGCGCGACGGTCGTTACGTCGGCGCCGCCAGCCTCGACATGCGGGCGGGTGCCCTGCAGGTGCCGGCTGGAGGCAGTCGGGCCGTAGAGCTCGCCTTCCCGGGCCTCCCGTCGGACATGCCGGCGGTCGTGGGAGGCGACCACGGCGGCGCCTGGACCTTCCAGGTGTCGGGCCGGGTGTCGCTGCCGGTCATCGGCCCTCGGCCGTTCGTCCAGCGGAGCGTCTATCCGGCAGGGATCGCACCATGAGCGTCACATCGTCGAGGCCTGCCAGGCGTCCCTGGGGCAAGCAGGTCGGCTCCCTCGTCGTCGACGCCCTGGCCGTCGCGGGCGCCGGCAGCACGCTGACCTTCGCCCTGGCCGGGTGGTGGATGCCGGAGATGAGCCCCGTGCGCTGGCTGAGCGATCGGGGGCCGGTCGTACCCGTGGCGACGGCAGCCCTCTTGGGCCTCTTGCTCGGGTTGCGGGCCGCACGGATGGGGCGGGCGGCCTTGCAGGCGGCGATAGCCCTCGTCCTCGGGGCGGCGGGATTCGCCCTCGTCATGGCGGCCCCGGCCATGACGGGCATCCTGGAGGCGGAGCAACATCAGCCCCTGGCGTCTTTCGTCGCCTCGCGCCTGATGGTCTCGCTGCTGTTCACCACCCCGGCCGCGTTGATCGGGGCCATGGTGGGTGCCGCGCGCAGCGGCGGGCGGTGAGCCGGCCCTTATCTATCCGTGCCGCCAGCGGGCGTTGACGGGGCTCCGGTACGGCCGGAGGGCCCGGGGAGGCCCCAGCACCTCCGCCATCACCATCGCCCACGCCCATGCCGACGCTGCCGGAGGCCGGCTCGATCCGCCGAGGGGGGGTCGCTCCTGCGCGGCAGCCACGAGGCGCGGGCCTGTGGCCTCCGGCCACTGCCACTCGAAGCTGACTCCCTCGTCCTCTAAGGTTGGGATGGGCTCTACCGGAGGCGGCCCCTCCTCTACGGAGCGCGGCCGGGACGAGGGCCTGGGCCGGCGCGCCTGAGGGGGGCGGGGCCGGGCCTGCGGGCGCCGGGGCTCGGGTGGGCGCGGACGAGACCTCTGCTGGGACGCGTTGCGAAGGGCCCCCAGCACCGCGATGGCCACCCAGATCAGGAAGGCCAGCAGCTCATCCACGGCCCACGCGCCCCCCTCTCGGGCCGATCAACGCCCGGCTCCGCCGCCCTCACCGGGTATCGGAGGCTTGCCCCGTCCGGGCTCGCCCGCAGCGGGCGGAGTCTCGAGCCCCGGCACTCGCCCCTCTCCCGAGCGCCCGATGGCCTGTCGCATGGCCGTGTCGGCCAGGATGTTTTGCATCGTGTAGTAGTCCATCACCCCGAGCTTGCCCTCGCGCAACGCCGCCGCCAGGGCCAGGGGCACCTCGGCTTCGGCCTGCACCACCTTGGCCCGCATCTCCTGGACCATGGCCAGCATCTCCTGCTCCCGGGCCAGGGCAGCGAAGCGGCGCTCGGCAGCCTTGGCCTCGGCGATGTTCTTGTCGGCTATGGCCTGGTCCACCTGGAGCTGGGCGCCGATGTTGCGCCCCACGTCCACGTCGGCGATGTCGATGGAGAGGATCTCGAAGGCCGTGCCGGCGTCCAGCCCCTTGGCCAGGACCGTCTTGGAGATGCGGTCCGGGTTCTCCAGGACCTCCTTGTGGGTCTCGGAGGAGCCGACGGTCGTCACGATCCCCTCCCCCACCCGGGCAATGATGGTGGCCTCCCCGGCGCCGCCCACCAGGCGGTCGATGTTGGCCCGCACCGTCACCCGGGCCTTCACCTTGAGCTCGATGCCGTCCTTGGCCACCGCCGCTACGGTGGGGGTCTCGATCACCTTGGGGTTGACGCTCATCTGGACGGCCTCCAGCACGTTGCGGCCGGCCAGGTCGATGGCCGCCGCCCGCTCGAAGCTGAGGCCGATGTTGGCGCGCTGCGCCGCGATGAGGGCGTCCACCACCCGATCCACGTTGCCACCGGCCAGGAAGTGGGCCTCCAGCTTGTCGATGGCCACGTCCAGGCCGGCCTTCTGGGCCTTGATGAGCGGCAGGATGATGCCCGCGGGCGGCACCCGCCGCAGCCGCATCCCCACCAGCGTGAAGATGCTGACCGGCACCCCCGCTGCCCAGGCCGAGATCCAGAGCCCGACGGGCACGAAGTTGAGCAGGACGATCAGGAAGAGCAGGACGACGATGACGGGAAGCCAGAAGACCAACATCTGCTCCACGCTGGCTGACCCCTCCCTATGGCTCTTCGAGCCTTCGCACCACGATGCGCAGCCCCTCGGCCCTCACCACGCGCACCGGTGTACCCGGCTCCAGGTACTCCCCCTCGGTGCTCGCGTCCAGGCGCTCCCCATCCACCTCGATGACGCCGCCCGGCCGCAGGGGCGTCAGCGCCCGCCCCGTACGCCCGACCCAGCGCTGGAGGTCCGCAGGGGCCGTGTAGCCCTGCTCGGACGTCAGGCGCTCCCGCAGCACGATGCGCTGCCCGGTGCGGCTCACCTTGAAGTAGCGGAAGGCCAGCGCCCCCACCAGCGCCGTCATCACCACCGAGCCGCCGACGACGTAGAGGGCCGAGCGCGCGTCACGAAACGAGAGGTAGAGGCTGGCAAAGACGGCGACCAGGCCCGGGATCCCCGCGATGCCGAAGCCGGGGAACGCCACCAGCTCCAGCACCAGCAGCGCCACGCCCACCAGGAAGAGGATGACGACCTCCCACCCCGCCAGCCCCGTCAGGAGGCGAGCCCCGAAGAACAGGGCCAGCGAGACCAGGCCCACGCTGCCCGCCACGCCCCACCCGGGCGAGGCGAGCTCGTACAGCAGCCCCAGGAAGCCGACGGTGAGCAACAGCGAACTGACCGTGGGCTCCGTCAGGAACCGGGCGATCCGCTCGGCCCAGTTGGGCGAGCGCTCCACCAGCCGGGCCCCGGCCAGCCCAACGGCCGCCGCCGCGGCGGCCCGGTCCTGCGCGAGGGCGTCGGCGAAGCCCAGCTCGACGGCCTGCGCGGCGGTAAGGGTCAGGATCTTGCCCGCATCCACCACGCCGGGGATCTCGATGCTCTTGTCGACCATCGCCGCCGCGATCCGACCGTCGCGCCCCTTGGCCTGGGCCGTCGCTTCGAACTCGGCACGCAGCGCCGAGATGATCTTCTCCTCCGCCGGGATGGGCTCGGCGGCTCCGATGCTGGAGCCCGGCGCCATGATCAGGTAGTCGCTGGCCAGCGCCACCAGCGCCCCGGCGGACTGGGCCCGCCTCGAGACGAACGCGACGGTGGGAAGACCCGCCTCCAGCAGCGCGTCGCGGATCTCCTCACCTGCGTCGACACGGCCTCCCGGCGTGTCGAGGTCGACCATGAGGGCCGTAGCCCCCGCCTGCCGCGCCTCGGCGACGGCTCGCTCGACGAAGGCAGCGAGCCCCAGATCGATGACGCCATGGATGGGCACGACGTAGACGACAGGGATCGCACCCGCCGGCGGCGTCAAGGGCTCACGCGCCCGCGCCCTCTCGAGGCCGCCCAGCAGGCCGGCGACGAGCACCCCGAGGGCCACCCACCGGGTCCATGGGACGTGGCGTGCTCGCACCCGCGCCCTTACGCTCCTCCCAAGACACGACTCCCCAGACTCGGGTCGAAACAAAACAGCCGCCCGGCCATCTCTTCGATGCCGGGCGGCCCAAACCCTAGCCACCGCGCCGGTGCCGCTAGCCGCGGCGGCGCTTGGCCCGAGCCTTCTGCTTGCGGCGGTCGCTCGGTTTGACGTAGTGCTCGTGACGACGCATCTCCGCCAGGATGCCGTCTTGCCGCATGATACGCTTCAGACGCCGCAACGCCGCATCCAGCGACTCGTGGTCGCCCACCCTGACCTCGGCCATGCCGGACCTCCCCTCTGCCCGTCCGGCGACCGGTCGGCGGGAGCCACCCTGGCCTCTCGAGCCCCCTCCGCGGTACCGGGGATACAGTTTGCCTTTCCACACGTGGTAGTGGCCTTCCTGCCCGAGCCGTCCAGGCGGATCGGGGAGGCGGCCCTCACGCCTGCGTGAGCCGGCTGACGACCGACACCGGCACACCGAAGTGCAGCAGGCTCAGGTAGGCGAAGCCCATGCCGATCAGCGCCCCGACCAGGACATCCGAGGGGTAATGGTGACCCAGGTAGGTGCGGGAGAGCCCCACCAGCGCCGCAGCCCCCAGCGCCACCCCGGCCCACGAGGGCCAGAAGGCGCCCAGCACCGTGGCCAGCGCGAAGCTGGCGGCCGTGTGACCCGACGGAAACGAGTAGTCGGCCAACGGGGCCACCACGCTGCGGCTCTCGGCAAGCACCAGATAGGGACGGGGTCGCTCGGTCCGGCGCTTCAACACCTGCACCACCAGCTGGCTGCCGGCCAGCGCCAGCAGCGAAGCCATCCCTGCCCGGCGCGTCTCGCCCCCCAGGACCAGCAGCAAGACGGCGGTGCCCACGGTCGCCACGAAGCCGCCCAGGTGGGTATAGACGCGCATCACGCCGTCGAGCCAACGCCGCGCGAGACGCAGGTGCACGTATCCGAAGACCCACCGGTCAATCCGCATCAGCGCTCGCCGCAAGCGAATGGCCCCTCACCCCCACCCGGTCGTGCCCACCGCTCGACCCCTGGCCGCCTCTCCCGACTCCGGGTCCCGAGATGCGCTCTGGGCAGCCAATCGCTCCAGCTCGCGAGCCGCATGCTCCCACGGTGCCAGCGCCGGGAGGACCACCTCGGCGCCCGTGGCCGCCAGCTCGCTCACCCCGTAGGGCCCCGTCGCCACGGCGACGGCCTTGTAGCCGGCGGCGTGGGCCGCCTCCACGTCCAGGGGCGTGTCGCCCACCACGACCACGCACCGGACAGGTCGGCCCCAGTGCGATGCCGCCCGCCGCACCGCCGCCTCCAGGAGCGTCCGGCGGTCCTCGCCGTCCTCGGCGAAGCCTCCGACGGGGAAGTAGCCGTTGAGGTCGAAGGGCTCCAGCTTGCGGCGCGCCCCGGCCTCCAGGTTGCCCGTGCCCAGCGCCAGCGCCCAGCCGCTGGCCTGGGCCCATCGCAACAGATCGACGACCCCAGGCAAGACCTCGCCGGCCCCCCGCGCAAGCTCCCGGTCCAGGGCCTGGAGGTAGCTCTCCACCAGCCGCTCCCGGTGCCGCTCCAACTCCGCCTCAAGGCCGCTGCGGCGGGCCATCTCGCGGAAGATGGCCAGATCGGTCCGCCCCGCGGTCCAGCGCGGCTCGAGCGACACGGCGCGACCGAAGACGGCCGCCCAGGCCTGCTCCATGGCACGGCGGCCAGCCCCGGCGCTCCTGATGAGCGTGCCGTCGAGGTCGAACAAGAGCAGACGCACGCCCTCATGGTACCGTCACGGCGCGCGGGCGGTCAAATGCCGCGGACCACCGTGAGCCTCAGGAAGCAGGTGAGCCCGGCAGGCGGGCGCCGTCGACGGCAAGGACGCGGGGCAACAGCCAGTTGGCCACCAGCGACGGGACGTCGAGGGTCACCCTCACCCTGACGCCCTGGGCCAGGTAGTACCCACCTCGGCGGCTCGCCTCCAGGACCGGGCGACGCGCCACGCTGGCCAGCTGCTCGCGCAAGGACCGGATGGCCGCCGAGAAGAGGCCCTCCATGCGCCCCACCGCGCCCGGCGTCGTGGGCCATAGGGCAGAGGTCCACGCGTGTCGCTCGAGGCCCTCGCACTCGGGCCCGTCGTGGCCGGCCTCGCCGGCGCCCCTCCCATCGCCCGACGGCACCGCCGCGTGGTCGGCTCCGCACGCCAGAGAGAGAAACGCCAGCCATAGCTCGCCCTCCATGGGGGCCAGCCGTCGCGTCCCGCCCGGCCCGTCCACGGTGACGGGGCTTCCTGCCACCGCCTGCACGTGCAGGCACGGAGGGGCATCGTCGAGACCGCTGGCCCTCACCGGGACGGTCGTCTCGACGCGGAGCGCCTCCGGCCGGTCGGCCGCGGCGGCCGCATCCGCCAGGGCCCGCACCATCGGGTCCCGAGCGATGGCGTCGCAGTGGCGCCCTCGATGCGACGACGGTGCGCGAGCCTCTCCCATCAACAGCGCCACACACGCCAGCGCCGCGGCCCCATCGCTCTCCTCGCCGGCCAGCCGCTCCGCCGCCTCCAGGGCGCGCCACCCCTCGGCGGGCCGCCCCTCCAGCAGGTAGAGGGCGCCCAACCAGAGGGCGGGCCGAAAGTCATCGGTGAGCCGCTCGCGCTGCAGGCGCAGCATGGCGCGCGCCTGGGTCTGGTAGGCGCGCTGCAGGCGACGACACCGCACCGAGCGGATCACCAGCAGACGGGCCAGGCTCTGCAGCGACGGGTTGATGGAGGCGCCCGGCAGCAGCCGAGCCGCTACGTCCACCGGCAGACGGGCATCCTCCCGGCAGGCCACCAGCCAGCCGACGCCTCGCAACATGTCGCGCTCCGCTGCCGGGTCCGTACGAGCGAGCCCTCTGGCCAGACGATCCAGGTGCGCCCGGGCCAGGCGGTCCGCCACGGGGGCCCAAGCCCTTCCTCCAAGGATGGGTACCCCCCATCGCCTGGCCGCAGAGGGCGAGCGCGTGTCCAAACCGTTTTCAAATTCCCTCGATGATTCAAAGAGGGTCTCGATGGACGTTGCCCTCCTTGGTCCGGACCCCACGCCCCCGGACCCTAGCTCCTCACTTAGCCGTCCGGGCCGCTCCTCCTCTCTTACCAGCCGAAGCTCGTCTGTCCGTCGGCCGTCGAGTCAACGGCTGACGCCGGCAGGCTCGTGAAGCCGGCCTCCTGCTTGAGCCGGTGGATCGTCGTCTCGAGGCGAACACGCATCGCCTCGTCGACGTGGTCGCCTCCCCGGTACAGGTCCCGGTACAGGGCGCTCAGCCACGGCGTCCGGCGTCGCAACCACGCCAGGTAGACCTCCCTGGCCCCCTCGCACAGGCGCAGTGGGCTGGCATGAACGTCCACGGCTCCGGCCTCCCGCGCGGCCTGGACCAGGGCCGCAAGGCCGGCCGGATCGTCCGTCAGGCCGGGCAAGATGGGGGCGATCATGACGCCCACGCGTACCCCCGCCTGCGCCAGCATGCGCACCGCTCGCAGCCGCTGAGCGGGCGGCGGCGCGCCCGGCTCTACCGAGCGTGCCAGCGTCCGGTCCAGCGTGGTGATGGTCATCCAGACCGTGGTGGCGGGCGCCCGGCGGCAGAGCTCTCCCAGCAGATCCCGGTCGCGCACCACCAACGTCGACTTGGTGACCAGCGAGATGGGGGTCCGATGCGCCAGGAAGACGGCCAGGCTCCGACGGGTGAGGCGGAGCCTCCCCTCCGGCGGCTGATAGGGATCGGTGGCCGTGCCGACGGCCACCAGCTCACGTCGCCAGGTGGGCCGCGTCAACTCGGCTCGCAGGCATCGGGGTGCGTCCAGCTTGGCGAGGATGATGCGGTCGAAATCGTCCTCGGCGTTGTAACCCAAGAACTCGTGCGTGCGGCGGGCATAGCAGTACCGGCAGGCATGGGCGCAGCCGCGGTACGGGTTGAAGGACCACCGGAAGGGCATGCCCCTCACCGGGTTGATGACCCTGGAGGCCGGCATCGGCACGATCCGCAACCGGCCGTAGACGCCGATGGCCGTAGCAACCACCTCGACGCACCCCCTACCCGAACACATGTTGGGCGATGGGGTGTTCGGATCTTATCCCAGGCGGTGGCCCGCGTCAACCCTCGAGACCGCGACGACCGGGGCCCGGCCGCACCGGCCGGGCCCCGGCGGATGGGATCCTCTCGACGGCTCGCCTCAGCGGGCGGCCTGTTGCACCGCGGCCACGGCCGCGTCGTAGTCGGGGTGCTGAGTCACCTCCGGCACGTACTCGACGTACGTGACCCGGCCCTGCCGGTCCACCACGAAGACCGCCCGGGCCAGGAGCCGGTGCTCCTTGATGAGGGTGCCGTAGGCCGTCCCGAAGGAGGCCTCCTTGTGATCCGACAGCGTGATGACCCGCTCGATGCCCTCGGCGCCGCACCAGCGCTTCTGGGCGAAGGGCAGGTCCATGCTGATGGTCAACACCCGCACATCCGGGCCGAAGCTCGCAGCACGCTCGTTGAAGGTGCGGGTCTCCGCGCTGCAGACGCCGGTGTCCAGCGAGGGCACCGAGGCGATCAGCAGCACGTGGCCCTTGAAGTCGGCCAGGCGCTTGGGTTGCAGCCCCGTGTCCACGACCGTGAAGTCAGGGGCCTGCTGCCCCACCTCGATCTTCGGACCCACCAGGGTCACCGGCTTGCCAAACATGGTCACCGCACCGGGCCGCTCGACAGCGGTCGTTGCCACGTCGGACCCCTCCTTGTCCGCCTCTCTCCAGGCTGGGCTCCCGTCGCACCCCTAGGGTGCCGCGCCGGAGCCCCGGTCGCACTGTTTTCCCCGTGCTAACCAGGCTTCCTGCCGGGGTCCGGTGTTCAAGCCGCCGCCGGCGCGTGGCCGGTGATGGCGTCGATGGCCTGCAGCAGATCGTCGCTGAGACGCAGGCCGGCGGCGCCCAGGTTCTCCTCCAGCTGCTCGAGGCGCGTCGCGCCCACGATGGCGGAGGTCACCTCGGGACGCCGGAGCACCCACGCCAGGGCCATCTGGGCCGGTGTCATGCCTGCCGAGCGCGCGAGGTCGGCCAGCCGCTGGACCTGCTGGAGGGTCTGTTCGTTCATGAAGCGCCCGATGAACATGTTGCTGCGCGGGTCGGCGGCGCGGCTGCCGGCCGGCGGCGGCTGACCGGGGGCGTACTTGCCCGTCAGCACGCCCTGCGCCAGCGGAGAGAAGACCACCTGGCCGATCCCCTCCCGGGCGCAGACGGGCAGCACCTCTCGCTCGATGTCGCGCTCGAGGATGTTGTACAGCGGCTGGTTGGAGACGATGGGATCCAGGCCGAGCTGGCGCGCCAGGTGCACCGCGTCCGCGATCTGCACCGCCGTCCACTGGCTGACGCCGACGTAGAGGACCTTGCCCTGGGTCACCAGGTCGTCCAGGGCCCGCAGCGTCTCGTCCAGCGGCGTCTCGGGATCGAAGCGGTGGCACTGGTAGAGATCGATGTAATCGGTGCCGAGCCGCTTGAGACTGGCGTGGCACTGCTCCATGATGTGCTTGCGTGACAGCCCCCGGTCGTTGGGACCGTCGCCCATGGGGAAGAAGACCTTGGTGGCCAGCACGTACGAGCTGCGGGGAAAGACGCGCAGGGCCTCGCCCACCACCTCCTCGGCCACTCCCCGGTGATAGACGTTGGCCGTGTCGAAGAAGTTGACCCCGCGCTCGTAGGCCGCTCGGATGATCTCGATGGACCGCTGCCGGTCGACCGAGCCGCCGAAGGTCAACCAGCTCCCCAGCCCGATCACCGACAGCCGTACACCGGCCCGCCCGAGGCGTCGATACTCCACCGGACCTCCTCCTTTCATGCGCTCATCGACGGTCGGTCAGGAGGGCAGGCTCTTGTGGGGCCCACCCCGAACTCATGGTCGTCCCACCCACCGGCGGCGGCAGGCCGACGCGGCCGGCCGCCCGCCACCCAGACGGAGGGGAGAAGGCGAGACGTTGGCCTTCCGCAAGGCGCTCCTCATCGCGCGTGTCGTCGTCGTCCAGGACGGCCAGGTGCTGCTGGCTCACCATCGCCACCCCGACGGCCGTGACTTCTGGTGCTTCCCCGGTGGCCACGTGGAGGAGGGCGAGGGCTTCGTCGACGCCGCCGTCCGCGAGATGGCCGAGGAGACCGGCCTCACCGTCGAGATCGTCGACGTGGTCTACGTCCAGGACTTCGCACGCCCTCCGGGGCCCGATGCCGCCGAGGTCTTCTTCCGCGCCCGCATCGCGGGCGGCCGGCTCTCGCCCAAGCCGGAGCCCAACCTGGTGGAGGTAGCCTGGGTGCCGCTATCCCAGCTGGCGCGCTACCGGGTCTTGCCTCCTGCCCTGGCCGAGGCCGTGGCCGACGGCCGCTGGGAGAGCTGGCACCTGCCGGTGCCCTGGCCTGCCCACAAGGGCGGCTCCTGAGGCGGGCTCGGGCCGGGCGACGCCCCCCGCCCCCTCATCCCTTGCGAAAGCCCAGCCAGAAGCCCAGGCTGAAGCTGCCGGCGGCCGCGATGCTGCTGGAGAACCACGCGATGATCCGCTCCAGCGCGCCCCGTGCCCCGCCGGCCTGGGTCACCGCGCCGGTGTAGGCGGCCTCCAGGGCCTCCCAGTGGATGGTGATGAAGCCCATCTTGGCCATCCCGACGAAGAGCGCGGTCATGGCCCCTACCAGCAACAGCGCCACCTTGATGGCCTTCTTGAGGCTGTAGCCGACGGCCAGGCCGAGGACGAAGCCGAGACCCGCCTGACCTCCGAGAAGCGACCAGTTGATCCCGCCCGGCTCCACGCCCTCACCCCCACGGCGCCCCGGATCGCCACCGCCCCGACGGGCTCGAGGACGGCCGGGGGCGGAGCCTCGCCCTCTCCGTGTTGGCCCCGCCCCCGGTCGTCTCCTGCATGCCGCCCCCGGCGGCGCTCATGCCGCCGTATGCGGAGGCCTGTCCTCGATGGGCACGTAGCGCAGTTCCATGGGCCCCGTGTACTCGGCCCGCGGCCGGATGAGGCGGTTGTCCGCGTACTGCTCCAGGAGGTGGGCGGTCCACCCGCTGATGCGGCTCACGGCGAAGACGGGGGTGAACAGATCCACCGGGATGCCCAGCAGGTAGTAGACAGAGGCCGAGTAGAAGTCGACGTTGGGGTAGAGGTCCTTCGCCGACCGCACCGCCTCCTCCACCGCCAGCGAGATGGCGTACCACCGGGGCTCGCCCTTGAGGCTGGATAGCTCTTCGGAGAAGCGCTTCAAGATGAGGGCCCGAGGATCCCACGTCTTGTAGACCCGGTGACCGAAGCCGGGGATCCGTTCCTTGGCCAGCAGCTTGGCCTGTACCACCTCGGCCGCTCGATCCGGCTCGCCGATCTCCATCAACAGCCGCATCACCTGCTCGTTGGCGCCGCCGTGCAGCGGACCCTTGAGCGTGCCGACGGCGGCGGCCACGGCCGAGTAGATGTCCGACAGCGTCGACGCGGTGACCCGCGCCGCGAAGCACGAGGCGTTAAACTCGTGGTCGGCGTGCAGGATCAGCGCCACGTCCATGATGCGCGCCGAAGTGGGGTCGGGCCGCTGCCCCGTGAGCATGTACAGGAAGTTGGCGGCGTGGCCCAGCTCCGGATCCGCCTCCACCAACGGCAACCCCCGGCGCAGCCGGTGAAACGCCGCCACCACCGACGCCATCTGGGCCGTCAGGCGCACCGACTTGCGCAGATTGGCCTCCCGGCTGTTGTCGTCGGCCTCGGGATCGTACAGCCCGAGGG
>Ga0207873_1002142_pt1 | contig 17010 bp, 13 predicted proteins | sample BGWIniCompost_FD_187373 | JGI IMG/M metagenome (GOLD analysis project Ga0207873, IMG submission 187373) | Cellulose adapted compost microbial communities from Newby Island Compost Facility, Milpitas, CA, USA - BGW Initial Compost (SPAdes)... ...
TGAACTCTGGCCGCCACTCCTCGTCGGGCGGGAAATAGAGGTGGCGCTGCATCGCGGCGATGTTGGGCTGGGTCTTCTCGATGATCAGACGGCATCCGGTCCTGAACTTCGGGTCCGGTCCGATATAGCCGTCGACTACGACGACGTCCTTGTCGGCCAGATACTCGTCCTGGCGGCGGGCCCAGTCGGCCGCCTCGTCGCGGCTGATTCGGTTCTTTTTGATGTCGACGTCTGAGACGAAGAACGTCGACGGGTTGAGGCGGGCGGTGACTTCGGACTGGTAGTTGATGTTGTCGAACTCGGTGACGCTGACCCGCGGCATCAGCTCGAGAGCCCACTCCCGGAGCTCTTCGCCGGCTGGATTCTCTTCCACGGACCTGACTGGCGGCAGTTCGATCAAGCGACTTCTCCTCTCCGAAGTGCTCCGATGGTATGCGTCACGGCTGACTTACCGACCAGTCAGCCGTACACCTCGGGGTTGGCGCACGCCGGCATCTGCTCGCCACCGAGTGCCGCCTCCAGGTTGTCGATCGCCATCTGGGCCATCGCCCGCCGGGTGGACACGCTGGCCGAGCCGAGATGGGGGATCACGAGCACGTTGGGGAGGCCGAGGAGCGGATGGTCGGGAGGCAGCGGCTCGGGTTCGGTGACGTCGAGTGCGATCCGCAGCCTGCCGCGGCGGGCTTCCTCGGTGAGCGCCTCGTGATCGATCAGACCGCCCCGGGCGATGTTGACGAGAGTCGCCCCGTCTCGCATTCGGGCCAGAGCGGTGGCGTCGATCATGTGCCGGGTTTCGGAGGTGAGCGCGGTGGCGAGGACGACGTGGTCGGCCCGGCTCAACAGCTCGTCGAGGGGCACGCGCTCGGCGGGGAACGAAAAGTCCTTCGGGCTGCGCGACGTGTAGATGACCTCCATCTCGAAGCCCAGCGCTCCCCGGCGCGCCACGGCCTGGCCGATCCTGCCCATGCCGACGATCCCAAGCCGTGTCCTCCACAGGTCGCCGCCCAGGAGATAGTCGGGGTCCCACTCTCCGACGTGGCCCGCTCTCAGATCGTCGCGGCCTTCGGACAGACGGCGGGTGGCAGCGGCGAGGAGGGCGAAGGCGGTGTCGGCCGTCGTCTCGGTGAGCACTCCGGGCGTGTGACCCACCGGGATGCCCCGGGCGGTGGCCGCCGCCAGGTCGATGTTGTCGACCCCCACCGCCATCTGGGAGATCGCCCGCAGGTTCGGGGCGGCCGCCAACAGCTCGGCGTCGATGGCGTCTACCAGCATGCACAGGAGGCCCTCGACATCGGCCACCGCCGCGATCAGCTCTCGACGCGGCATGGGCCCGTCCCCCGGCCACACCTTCCAAGACGGGTCCAGGGCGGCATCGGCGCCGGCGGGCAGGCGATGGGTGACCAGGACCTGGGGCTTCAACCCCTTGCCACCTCCCGCCAGGGAAGGTCTTTGTCGACACGCGGCTCGCCGGGGAGGCCTAGTACCCGCTCGCCGAGGATGTTCTTCATGATCTCGGACGTGCCGCCTTCGATCGAGTTGGCCCGGGCTCGCAGGTAATTCATCTGCGGGCTGCGCCGTCCCATCGCCGCCTCGTCGGGCACCCGGAAGGCGTACGTCTCGGGGTAGAGCATCCCTTCCGGGCCCATGAGGTCCACGCAGAACGAGTAGATGCGCTTGTTGAGGTCGGCCCAGTGGAGCTTGGCGGTCGAGCCCTCGGGCCCGGGCGTTCCGGCGCTCCGGGCCTGCGCTGCCCGCACGTTGGTGAGGCGGAGCGCCTCCGCCTCTACCCACAAGCGCATCAATTCGTCACGTTTTGCGGCATCGCCGCCGTACGACTTCCACAGATCGACGGCCATGCCGATGGCGCCCTCCCCTCGTCCCGGCACGGCGGAACCGATGGCCACCCGCTCGTTCATCAACGTGGTGAGCGCCACCCGCCAGCCCTCTCCCACGCCCCCCAGGCGGTAGGCGTCGGGGACCCGGGCCTCGGTGAAGTACACCTCGTTGAACTCGGCTTCCCCGGTGATCTGGCGCAACGGCCGCACTTCGACCCCGGGCTGGTCCATGTCGATGATGAAGTACGTGAGGCCTTTGTGCTTGGGCACGTCGGGATCGGTGCGCGCCAGGAGCATCCCCCATTTGGCGGTGTGGGCCAGCGTGGTCCACACCTTCTGGCCGTTGACGACCCATTCGTCGCCGTCGCGGACCGCCCGGGTGGCGAGGCCGGCCACGTCGGATCCGGCGGACGGCTCGGAGAACAGCTGGCACCAGATCTCCTCCGCAGTGAAGAGCGGGCGGAGCCATCTCCGCTTCTGCTCTTCGGTGCCGTGGGTGACGACCGTCGGCGCTCCCATCCCGTATCCGATCACGTTGCGGGACTGGTTGGCGCGCGAGACGCCGGCGGAGTCGAGGCGCTCGTAGACGAGCGGCTGGAGAGCCGGTGAGACACCGAGCCCTCCGTAGCCGGGCGGGAAATGCACCCACGCCAGCCCGGCGTCGAACTGGGCACCCCAGAAGGCCGTCTCGTCGGCGGGGTCGTTCTCGGCGAAGAGCCGGTCGAGAGCCGCGGTGACCTTCTCCCGTTCCGTCTCGAGTGTCATGGCGTGCTGCCCTCCAGTGTCGAGCCGAGGAGCTGCAGTTCCTCGGTGGCGCTCGCAAGGATGCGGAACCCTTCAGTGTCCCGGATCTCGTCGAGATGGGCGGCGATGTCCTCGGCCTCGACCCGTTCGGGCGAATACCAGCCGGGGGTGACCGCGACGAAGAACCGGGCGAAGCGGCCCCCTCCCGCCGAGAAGACCTCGTGGGTGACGGCGCATTCCTCAGAGGCGAGATAGGCAACCATGGGGGCCACCAGGCCGGGGTCCATCTTCTCGGCGAACGGGCCGAGCAGGTCCTCGGTCATACGGGTCGCTGCCACCGGGGCGATGACGTTGGACTTGATCCCGTATTTGGCGCCTTCGATCGCCAAGACGTTGGACAGGCCGACGAGGCCCATCTTGGCGGCGCCGTAGTTGGCCTGGCCGAAGTTGCCCAGGATCCCGGCGTTGGAGGACGCGAACACGAACCGCCCGTAGCCCTTCTCCTTCATGTGGCGGTAGGCGGGGAGGGACACGTGGAACGCACCGCGGAGGTGAACGTCGAGCACGGCATTCATCTCCTCCAGGGTCATGTTGGCGAAGCTGCGGTCGCGGAGGATGCCGGCGTTGGAGACGACGACGTCGACGGAGCCGAAGGTGTCGATCGCCCTCTGCACCGTCTGCGCCGCCTGCTCGGGATCGGCCACCGAGCCGTAGTCGGCGACGGCTTCTCCCCCGGCGGCCCGGATCTCTTCCACCACGGCGTCGGCGGCCCGCGTGGACGATCCGGTGCCGTCGACCGCTCCCCCGATGTCGTTGACCACCACGGCCGCTCCCCTCCTGGCCAACTCCAGGGCATAGGCGCGGCCCAGCCCTCCTCCGGCGCCTGTCACGATGGCGACCCGACCGTCGAAGCTGATCGTCGTCATCTCCTTTCTCCGGAGCCCGCAGCGTACCCAGCGTCTGGCAGCCCCGCCTGATCCTGCCCCAACACCTCGTCGGAGTGCTCCCCCGGCTCGGGGATCCGCCCTGGCGGGCCGCTCCGGGTCACCGAGAACCGGGGAGCGGGGGCGGGCTGCAGGAGTCCATCTGCCTCGACGAACGTCCCCCGGTGGGCGAGATGCGGATGGCCAGGCGCCTCCGTCATCGAGTAGACCCCCACGACGCAGGCATCGGTGTCAGAGAAATGCTCCTCCCATTCGGCGCGGGTCCTCTGGGCGAATCGCTCTGCGAACAGCCGGCGCAACTCCGCCCAGCCTCCCCGATCCATCTGGGCCGGCAGCTCGTCCACCGTGAAACCGAGCCCCTCGACCAGTTGCTGGAAGAACTGGGGCTCGAGGGCGCCGACCGCCACCCATTGGTCGTCAGCCGTCCGGTAAGTGGTGTAGAACGGCGCCGACCCGTCGAACAGGTCGGCGCCCCTCTCGCCTTCCCACCAGCCGGAAGCACGCGCCCCGTGGTGCATCGCCATGAGCAGGGCCGACCCGTCGACCATGGCGGCGTCGACCACCTGGCCCTCTCCGTGGAGTTCGGCGTGGCGGAGCGCCGCCAGCACCCCGACGACGAGGAGCATCGACCCGCCTCCGAAATCGCCGACGAGGTTGAGGGGCGGGTAGGGGCGCTCCGGGGGGCCCACCGCGGCCAACGCCCCCGACACGGCGATGTAGTCGATGTCGTGGCCTGCCCGGGCTGCGAGCGGGCCGGTCTGGCCCCAGCCCGTCGTCCGGCCATACACGAGACGGGGGTTGGCGGCCAGGCAGGGCTCCGGCCCGACCCCCAGCCGCTCAGCGACACCGGGGCGGAATCCCTCGATCAGCACGTGGCTCTTCTCGACGAGGCGGAGCACGGCCCGGGGCCCCTCGGGATCCTTCAGGTCGACAGTGACCGACTTCTTGCCGCGGCGCAGCACGTCGGTCCTGTCGAGAGAGGCGCCGGGGCGGGTGATCTCGATCACCTCGGCCCCCAGGTCGGCGAGCACCATGCCGGCGTGGGGCACGGGGCCGATCCCGCCCAGTTCCACCACGCGCACACCGTTCAGTGGACCCGACATGCGGCGACGATAGCTGGCAGTCGGTGACAGGCCGCCAGATCAGCTGATCTCGTCGACCCGGTAGCAGGCGACCTGGTGGTTCGGCCCGTGTTCCTCGAGGGGAGGGTGCGGATTGTTCCGGCAGACGTCGGCTGCAAAGGGGCAGCGGGCGATGAACCGGCACTCCGGCGGCGGGTTGATCGCCTTCGAGATGCCGCCCTTTATCTCGACCGGCGTGCGCTTGTAGCTGGGGTCGGGAACGGGGACGGCGGACAGCAGCGCCTTCGTGTACGGGTGCCTCGGCCGGGCCAGGACGTCTTCGGTGGGGCCGATCTCCACGATCTTGCCCAGGTACATGACCGCAATGCGGTCGCACATGTAACGGGCGACCGCCAGATCGTGGGTGATGTAGAGGTAGGAGACCTGGAGCTCCCGGGCCAGCCGGGTCATCAGCTCCATGATCGAGATCCGGATGCTGACGTCGAGCATCGACGTCGGCTCGTCGGCGACGACGAAAGTGGGGTTCATCACGAGGGCCCGGGCGATCGCCACCCGCTGGCGCTGCCCACCCGAGAGCTCGTGCGGATACCGGAAGAGGAAGTTCTCGGGCGGAGTGAGGCCCACCAGGCGCAGCAGCTCGAGGACCCGGGCCTCCCGCTCGGGCACGGTGCCGACCTTCTGGACGGCCAGTGGTTCGGACACCGTGTCGAAGATCGTTCGCCGCGGGTTCATCGACTCGTAGGGGTCCTGGAAGATCATCTGGACCCTCGAGCGGAAGTCCTTCAGCTCCGAGCGGGTGACGTGGGCGACGTCGCGTTCGTAGTCGCCGTCCCGGAACACGATCTGGCCGTCGGTCGGCTCGGTCAGCTTGACCAGCATTCGGCCCGTCGTCGACTTACCGCATCCGGACTCACCGACGAGGCCGAGGCTCTCGCCGGGGGCGATTTCGAACGAGATCCCGTCGACGGCGTGCACGAACTCGGTTGGAGCCCGGAACATCCCCCGGGAGATCGGGAACTTCTTTCTCAGGTCACGGACTTCGAGCAGGGGTTTGGTGACAGTGGGGGCGGGCGTGACCGTCATCGGACCAATGCCTCCTCGAGGTCGGGTACCTGCTCGTAGTGCCAGCACGCCACTCGATGGCCTCCGCCGATGTCGGCCAGCGGGGGCTCTTCCATGGCGCATTTCTCCGTGGCGAACGGGCAGCGAGGATGGAAACGGCAACCCGTCGGCGGGTCGAGGAGATTGGGCGGCTCACCCTCGAGCGGTGCCAACTGCCGGCGCGGGCCGGTGATGGAGGGCGTCGACTTGAGGAGCAGGTACGTGTAGGGGTGCTTGGGACGGGCGAACACGTCCGCGGTGTCCCCGTACTCGACCAGCTTGCCGGCGTACATGACACCCATCGAGTCGGTGACCTCGGCGATGACGGCGATGTCGTGGGAGATGTAGATGATCGACATCCCCATCTCGTGCTGGATCCTCTTCAACTCCTTGAGGATCTGGTCCTGCACGATGACGTCGAGGGCGGTCGTGGGCTCGTCGGCGATGATCAGCTGCGGGCTGCAGGCGAGGGCCATGGCGATGACCGCCCGCTGGCGCATGCCCCCGGAGAACTCGTGGGGATAGCGGTCCAGCATCTCGGCTGGCAGCCCCACCGCCGCGAACAGCTTTTCCATGTGCTGGCGCTGTTCGTCGTAGGTCATCTCGCCGCGGAAGTGAGTGTCCAGCACCTCTTTGATCTGGTCGCCGACGCGGTACACCGGGTTCCAGGAGTTCATGGCCCCCTGGAAGACCATGGCGATGTCCTTCCATCGGCGCGCCCGCATCTCGTTGTCCGTCAACTGGAGGAGGTCTTGGCCGTCCAGCCTGATCTGGCCCGAGATGTACTCGGCGTTCGAGGGGAGCAGCCGGAGCAGTGAGAGGGCGACCGATGTCTTGCCGCAACCCGACTCGCCGACGAGGCCGACGGCCTCTCCCTGGTGGACGGTGAACGACACGTTGTCGACCGCCGAGACTTCGCCGGCCTTGATCTTGTAGTGCATGACGAGGTCGTCGACTTCGAGGAGCGGCTTCCTCGGGTCGACGCTGCGCCCGCTCATGTCTTCGACAGAGATGACGGTCATGGATCCCCTAGCTCAACGAGCCCGCAACCGCGGGTTGACGACTTCGTCCATTCCCCGTCCGACGAGGAAGAAGGCGAACGCCATGAAGGTGACCGCCAGACCCGCCGGGAACAGCAGCCACCAGTATGTCGTGCCGCTGAGGAGGTATCCGTTCGCCTGTGCGAAATGGATCATGAGTCCCCAGCTCATCTCCACGTTCAGGAGACCGAAGAACGAGAGCGTCGCTTCGATGGCGATCGCTTCGGTGATCCCGAACATCATGTACAGGAAGGTCAGCGGCAGGACGTTGGGGACGATGTGGCGGAAGATCACGTGCCAATCGCCCCCGCCCGCCACCTTGGCGGCGTCGATGAAGGCCTTGACCTTGATCGACAGCGCCTGGGATTTCAGGACGATCGCGACGCCGCCGAACCCGTTGAGGATGCCGATGATGACGCCGAGCATCACCATGTTGATCTCCATCGCCGCGCTCATGACGATGAGCAGCGGGAGGATCGGCATCAGGAGGATGAGATCGGCGAACCTCATGAGCCCGCCGTCGATCCATCCTCCGAAGTAGGCCGCCACCGAGCCGACGGTCGTGGCGATCACCACCGAGGTCAGAGCGGCGACCACCCCGAGGAAGAACGCCGCCCGGGTGCTGAACAAGAGCTGCGAGAGGATGTCCCGCCCCTGGTTGTCGGTGCCGAGGAGGTGCGGGTACTCGCCGGTGAGGGTGGGCGGTGCCGGCTGGGTGGGGATACGAACCACTTCGCCCACGTCGACGAATGGATTCAGCCGGATGCGAGCTTCGTTGAGCTCGATCTGCGTCGTCTCGTCTGTCACCTCTTCGACGATCGTGAACTCCTGGACGACTGCGTGATGGCCGCGCAGCGGGTGGTAGATCGCCGGATCCCAGACGGTGGCCATGAGGATCGGGTGGCTGATGGCCATGAGAGCGAACATGGCGATGAGGACGAGCCCCACCATCCCCATCTTGTTTTCGCGGAACAGCGCCCAGTTCTGGCCGAGGGAACGACGCATGAGTCGCAGCCGCACCCGCCACAACGGGGTGGCGACGACCGGGCCCGTGCCCACCAACTCGTCGATGGAGGGGCTGGTGTGGAGGGTCTCGTCCGTCTCTGGCTTTACCGGCTGCCCGACACTCATGTCTGTCCCCTCACGTTATGCGAATCCTTGGGTCTAGGACGGAGTAGAGGATGTCGGCGACCAAGTGGCCGAACAAGGCGAGGACACCCGTCATGGCGAGGATGGCGGCGGCCAGGGGGATGTCCGACACCCGGATCGCCTCGAGGAGCAGCGAGCCCATCCCTGGCCAGGAGAAAACGAACTCGGTGACGATGCCGCCTCCGATCACGAAGGCCAGGGAAAGGACGAGCGACGTGGTGACCGGGAGCATGGCGTTGCGGGCGGCGTGGCGATCGCGGATCGCCTTGTCGGGAAGCCCCTTGGCCCGGGCAGTGAGGATGTAGTCGTCCTCCAGGGTCTCGAGCATGGCGCTGCGGGTGAGCAGCATGGTCGCTCCGAATGTCACCAGCCCCAGCGTGATGACCGGGAGCATGAGGTGGTGGACGATGTCGGCCGCGTAGGTCCGGCCGGGATGGAGGTACCAGTAGAGAACGAGCCCGCCCACCGACACGAGCGCCAGGAGTGAGCGGAAGCGGCCTTCCCACACGACGCTCGTGGCGAGGCGTCGCACGACCTGCCGGCCGATCGTGTAGACGAGCGCGGCGACGAAAGCCGTGACGATGAGCTCCTCGAACATGTCGTTGGCATTGAAAGGTGAGCCCTGCCACACCTGGGCGGTGATGAATCGCCCGATCGGGAACCAGCCCAGGTAGAAGCCGAACAGCCACATCATCACTATGGCGAACCAGGGATAGAACACCGTCTGGAGGAACACACCGCCGACGATGAAGGTCTGCTCGGTGGTTCCGCCCCGGCCCCAGGCGATGAGCTTGCCGCTCTTGAAGCCCATCCAGAAGGCGAGGAGGGTGGCGGTCAAGAAGAGCACGAGAGTCCGGGGCAGCGCGGCCCAGATGACATTCGACACGGGCTGTGGGTAGCGGCTGAAGCTGACTCCCCACTCACCCCGGAAGAAGTTCACCAGGTAAGTGAGGTACTGCTGCCACAGCGGACGGTCGAGACCGAGACGCTCCCGGATGTCCATCCGCACCTCTGGGGGGATGTCGGGGTTCCCAACCATGGTGTTGGTGATGTCGCCTGGCATCGCCTGGAGCAGCAGCCAGACGATCGTCAAGAAGACGACGAAGAGGACCGCCATCTGAACCAGGCGGCGGGCCAGGAACCTGGTCATCGGGCGCTTCGCTGGATCGGGAGCAGTGGATACATCGGGGGATATAGAGGAGGTGGGAGGCAGCCAAGCGGCTGCCTCCCACCTCTGGTCGGATCAGCGAGTGGTGACCAGTGCCGGCAGGAAGCCGGAGCTCTGCAGGAACTGGAGGCCCGACAGCGTCTCCGTGAACGGGAACTGGACTTCGTTGCTGTAGAACTCCAGGATGCCCGTGTCGAACAGAGGCACGTGGGGCTTGTCGGTAGCGATGATCCGCTCCATCTCCCACAGGATGTCGTAGGCCTCTTCCACCGACTGGACAGCGTTGAACTGGGTCGCGAGCTCGTCGAGCTCGGGGTTGCTGTAACCCATGTTGTTGGCGCCGGCGCCCGTCCCGAAGAACTCTCCGTGGAAAGTCGGGAAGGCGGCGTTGCCGAGCGAGTAACCCAGGATGTGCATGTCGTAGTCGAGCGGATAGTTGCCCTCGGAGTCCGGCGTGTAGTGATCGTTGATGATCTTGTTGAAGTCGGTCGGGACCGACACGACCGGAATACCGAGCTCCTGGGCGACACCGGCGATGTAGCTGCCGAACGTGGCCCGCAGCGGGTCGTAGCTGGCCGTGGGGTGGATCAGCTCCAGCTGCGGGATCGGCTCGCCATCGGGACCGATCAGACCCGAACCGGGGGTGAAGGACAGACCCTCACCGGGCTCCGACGAGATGTTGCCATCGCCATCGGCCCAACCCGGCTGCTGCTCCCAGCTGTAGCCGGCCTCGGTCAGGATGCGGATCGCTTCCGCCCGACGGGTGTCGTCGTCCATGCCCTGGCCGTTGGCCGCGCCGATCTCGGCCGCCACCTCCTCGTTGTACCAGGAAGTGTTGCCCTCAGGCAGCAGCACGTACAGGGGGAAGGCCACTCCCTGCAGGAGTTGTTCGGTGACGAACTCCTTGTTGATCAGCAGGGTGAGAGCATCCCGGAATGCGGGGTCGCTCATCGGCGCCCGGGTGTGGTTGAAGGCGAGGAACCGGTAGCCATTCGTCGGGTTGACGACGGCGGTCAGGTCCGGATTCGCCTCGACCTGCTCGCGGAAGCCCTGCTGCATGCCCAGCGGGTTGAGCAGGAAGTCCACTTCCCCGTTCGCCAGTGCCAGAACGGCCTGGTCCTGGCCGGCGTAGACCGGGTACTGGTAGTTCCGGGCGAACGGCCCGAAGGTGTAGGTCACGTCACCGGAGGTGATCTCCTCACCCATCCGGGTGTAGCTCTCGTTGGCCGTGGCCGCCGCGAAGGAGCCTTCCTGGCGCTCCGTGAACACAGTCGGGCCGGCAGCCGGAGCGCCCTGGCCGGAAGCGGCGAGGAGGGTCGCACGCGGATCGTCGGTCCCCCGCGCCTCTTCGACGACCGGGCCCCAGAAGTGCTCGGGCATGATCGGCATCAGCGGAACGCTGTTGCCGAGACCCCAGACGCCCAGACCCGGCTGCGAGTTGAAGGTCACCCGAACCGTGCGCTCGTCGACGGCTTCGACGCTCTCGACGACGTCGGCGTCGAGATAGTCCGCCCAGTTGACCGAGAGGTTGAACTCGCGAGCGGTGTTGTAGGTGAAGGCCACGTCCTCGGCCGTGATCGGCTCACCGTCGGACCAGACGGCGTCCTCACGGAGGCGGAACTCGCCGATCCACACGTCGCCTTCCTGGCGAGCCGGCTCCAGCGGACCGTCGGCCAGCTGGGGCACCACCTCGATGCCGGGATAGGCAACCGTGTAGGGCGTGTCCGACGTCGGGGTGAGAACGTAGCTGTTCCACACCGAGTTGCCCTGGTCGAGGTTGTTCCACAGGTTGTCGGTGGTGACGTCGGCGAAGATGCCCGCCGTGAACGTGTCGAGTTGGCCACCGGTCCCGCCGTCCCCCGCCGTGGTGCTCGGCGCGGTGTCGTCACCGGTGTCGGGCGGCGCCGTGGTCCCCGTCGTCCCCTCAGTGGTCTCGGTTCCGGTGTCCGCGGTGGTCGTGTCCGCGGATCCGCCGCCTGTGCAGGCGGCGGCCACCATGGCGAGTACAGCGAGAAGAGCGAAGAGGCGCACGAAAGACGCCCTCGTTCTAGTTGCTCTCATCGGATCTTCCCTCTTGCTTGGGTGCATACGAGACGCAGAGGCCCTGCGTCATGCGGGCGAGCATATACCTCGGAGAAAGGGGGTCGCAACTACTCGCCGGAGTGGTCGCGTTTTCACGCCGTTTCAGGCGTTTGCGACTCCGGCGGTTCCAGCTCTTCGGCCTCGGCGATGACCTGATGACGGTCGATGGTCGTCGAGATGACGGCCTGGATGATCGCCGAGACCGGCAACGCCAACACCACCCCGGAGGCGCCCATGAGCGTCCCGCCGATGATGATCGCGGCCACGGACACCGCCGGGTGGATCGCCATCGTCTTCGACGTGACTTTGGGAGCTATGACGAGGTTCTCCAGTTGCTGGTACGCCACCAATCCTACGAGGACCCAGACCGCCTTCCAGATGTCGTCGGCCAGGGCGACGAGGACGGGGAGGGCGGCACCGACATAGGTGCCGACGACGGGGATGAACTGTCCGAGGACGCCGACCCAGATCCCCATCGCGAGGGCGTAGTCGACACGGAGCACCAGGAGCAGACCGGTCGTGAACGCCGCCGAGACGACCGCCAGGATGATGCGCGAGTAGACGTACCCTCCGGTCTTGTCGACGGCGATCTCCCAGATCCGGAGCGCCTCGCGTTGGCGGTCGGCGGGCAGGAACGACAGGACGGTGCGTCGCAGCTTGGGTCCCTCGGCCACCATGTAGAAGGTGAAGAGGGCGATGGTGAGGCCCTGGAAGAGGACCCCCACCACCGTCGAGCCGATGCCGAGGATGCCTCCCGCCACCCCGCTCCCGACCTGCTGGAGGAGGCTCCCCAGGCCCGAGAACTCCCTCTCGGCCTCCGGGTCGAGGAGGCTGATGTCGAGCCAGTTGCCCACTTGCTCTTCGACCGCGGCGATGTACTCGGGCACCGAGGTGATCAACTCCGCCGCCTGCGAGACCACGGCCGGAACCACGGAGGCGAACAGCGCCATGATCAGCAACGTGACGACGAGGAGCACCGCCCCCGTGGCGAGCCCCCGCCTCCAACCCCTCCGGTCGAGGAACTGCACGGCCGGTTCCAACGCAACGGCGATGAACAGGGACACGAAGATCATGTAGAGCAGGCCGCGGAGCTGGAACAGCAGCCACAGGACGGCGGCGACGCCCAGGAGGGTGATCGCCACAGTGAGTGACGCCCGCCGGAGCGAACCGGAGTCCATCTCGTCGGGGGGTCGGCCGACCATCGCCTAAGCGTAGGAGCAAGGCATCTCGGCTGTTGCCATCTCCGGGTGATCCTGGGATACGCTCTGATGGGCGAAGAGGGACAGGAGCGTGATGGACCAGCCGATCGTATGGCGACCCGATGAGGAGCGAGCTTCCCGGACGCACACGGCTCGTTTCATGGCGAAGCACGGAATCGCCGCATACGGCGATCTGTACGCCAGGTCGATCGAGGACCCCGCCTGGTTCTGGGACGCGGTCGTCGAATACCTCGGCATCCCGTTCATCACCCCCTACCGGGAAGTCGTGGACGTGTCCCGCGGCCCCCAGTGGGCCACCTGGTTCGTGGGGGGCGAGCTGAACCTGTCCGCCGCCTGCGTCGACCGCTGGGCGGAGCTCCAGCCGGACATGCCGGCGGTGATCGGCGAGAGGGAAGGGTCGGATTCGCTCACCTGGTCCTTCTCGGAGCTGAAGGAGACGGTCGGCCGGCTCGCCGCCGGACTGGTGCGCCTCGGCGTGGAACCGGGTGACGCCGTCGGCGTGTTCCTTCCCATGTCACCCGAGGCGATCGCCGCCTTCCTGGCGACGGCGCGGGTGGGGGGGATCTTCATCCCGATCTTCTCCGGATACGCCGCCGAGGCTGTCGCCAGCCGCCTCCTCGATCCCCGGCCCCGTGTGCTCGTCTGCGCCGATGGCTTCACCCGGCGGGGCAAGCTAGTGGCGATGAAGGAGGTGACCGACGCCGCCGTCGCCGCCGCCGGCGGGGGGATCGATCACGTCGTGGTCGTGCCCTATGCGGGGGTCGACGATGTTCCGTGGACGGAGGGAAGGGACGTCGCCTGGGACGAAGTGCTGGCCGCCGATCCGATCGACCCCGTCCCCTGCGACTCAGAGCACCCGGTGATGATCGCCTACACCTCGGGGACGACGGGCCGCCCCAAGGGGTCGGTGCACGTCCACGGGGGCTTGACCGTGAAGATCGCCCAGGAGGGGGCGTTCCTCACCGACGTGCACCCGGGCGACCGGCTGATGTGGGCGACGGACATGGGCTGGATCATGGGCCCGTGGATGACCATCGCCGCGCTGGCCAACGGCGCCACCGCCGTCACCTACGACGGCGCTCCCGACCATCCGGGGCCCGACCGGATCTGGGAGATAACAGAGAAGCACCGTCTCACCCACCTGGGTCTCTCCCCTACCTTGATTCGGGCCCTCCAACCCCACGGAGCAGGCCAGGCGAGGCGCCACGACCTGTCTTCGCTGACCGCCTTCGGCTCGACCGGCGAGCCCCTGAACCCCGACCCCTGGTGGTGGCTCTTCCGGGACGTGGGCGAGGAGCGAGTGCCCATCGTCAACATCTCCGGCGGCACGGAGATCGCCGCCGTGATCCTGGGTGTGAACCTCCTCCAGGGCCTGAAACCGACCTCACTCGGTGGGCCGGCCCTCGGGATGGCGGCCGACGTCGTCGACCCGAGCGGCCAATCGGTGCGCGGCGAGGTCGGGGAGTTGGTGCTGCGCGCCCCCTGGCCGGGCATGACGCGGGGTTTCTGGAAGGAGCCCGACCGCTACCTCGCCACTTACTGGGAGAGGTTCGAAGGAGTCTGGGTCCACGGTGACTGGGCATCGGTCGACGAGGACGGCTTCTGGTATCTGCACGGGCGCTCCGACGACACGCTGAACATCGCCGGCAAACGGGTCGGGCCGGCGGAGATCGAGTCGGCCGCCGTCGGTCTCGACGAGGTGATGATGGCAGCCGCCATCGGCGTGCCCGACCCGATCAAAGGCGAGGCCGTGGTCGTCTATGCCGTCCCCTCGCCCGAAGCAGCCCATGACTCGAAGCTGGCGGACCGGGTGGCGGACGAGATCGTCCGGGTTCTCGGCAAGGCCTTCCGCCCGGCGGCGGTGCACCTGGTGGACGACCTGCCCCGCACCCGGTCGGCGAAGATCATGCGCCGGGTGGTGCGCGCCCTCGCCCTGGGCGACGATCCGGGCGATCTGTCGAGCCTCGAGAACCCCGATTCGCTGGCGGGGATCGGGCGCCTGTGAACCACCTTCCGCTCCACCTCTTGCCCGACTCGACGACCGTCGACGACGCCGGCCGGCTGTGGATCGGCGGATGCGACGTGATGGACCTGGCAGACGAGCTCGGGACGCCGCTCTTCATCTACGACACGGACCACATCCGGGCCCGGTGCCGGGAGGCGGTCGCCGCCTTCGGGGACACGGCCGTGTATGCCGCCAAGGCCTTCCTGTGCCGGGCGATCGCCGCCCTCGTCCACGAAGAGGGGATGCGGGTGGACGTGTCGACCCTCGGGGAGATGGCGGTGACCCTGGCCGCCGGAGTTCCCCCGGAACGTCTCGTCGTCCACGGCAACAACAAGTCGGAATCGGAGCTGCGGGCAGCGCTCGACGCCGGGGTGGGCTTGCTCGTGATCGACTCGTTCGACGAGATCGACCGCCTGGAGGCATTGGTCGGCCCCCACCGGACCCCGCCCCGGGTGATGGTGCGGATCACTCCTGGCGTCGAAGCCCACACCCACGAGTTCATCCGCACCGGGCACGACGACACCAAGTTCGGGTTCACGGTCTCCACCGGCGCCGCCGACGAGGCGGTGAAGCGAGTGGCGGGCTCCCCCGCCTTCGACCTGGTGGGCATCCACGCCCACATCGGGTCCCAGGTGTTCCGGGCGGAGTCGTTCGCCGAGGCGGCGGAAGTGATCGCTTCCTTCGCCGTTCGCCACGATCTCGCCGAGTTGTCGGTTGGAGGCGGCTTGGGTGTGGCCTACGTCACCGGCGAGTCGGCGCCCTCGATCTCGGAGTGGGCCGCGACGATCCGCGCCGGGGCGGAAGCGGCCGGCTTCCGCGGGCGCATCTGGGCGGAGCCCGGCCGGGCGATCGTCGCCCAGTCGGCGATCACCGTCTACCGGGTGGGGACGATCAAGGAGATCCCCGGCGTGCGGACCTATGTCGCCGTCGACGGCGGCATGAGCGACAACCCTCGGCCCGTCCTCTACGGGTCGGGTTACGAGGCCTTCCTGCCCCGGGCGGTCACGGCGGCCCGTACCCGCCTGGTGCGGGTCGTCGGCAAACACTGCGAGTCGGGCGACGTGTTGGTGCGTGACGCCTACGTGCCCGAAGATCTGCAGGTGGGTGACTATCTGGCCACGCCCGTCACCGGCGCCTACGGGCACTCGATGGGGTCCAACTACAACAAGGTGCTGCGACCGCCAGTCGTGTTCGTGGAGAAAGGCACCGCCCGCCTCGTCGTGCGACGGGAGACGATCGAGGACCTCCTCGCGACCGACCTCGGCTAACGCTCGATCGGCACGCGAACCGCGTTGCCGTATTCGGTCCAGGAACCGTCGTAGTTGCGCACCTTCTCGAACCCGAGCAGATGCGTGAGCACGAACCAGGTGTGCGACGAGCGCTCTCCGATCCGGCAGTAGGCGATGACCTCGTCGTTGGGGTCGAGGCCCGCCTCCTCCAGGTAGATCGCCTCGAGCTCCTCGCGTGACTTGAAGGTTCCGTCGTCGTTGGCGGCCTTCTTCCACGGCACGTTCGCCGCCCCCGGGATGTGGCCGCCGCGCAGCGCGCCTTCGTTCGGGTAGTCGGGCATGTGGAGGCGCTCCCCGCGATACTCCTCCGGCGAGCGGACGTCGATGAGCGGGCCACGTCCCTTCGAATGTTCTAGGGCGTCCTCGAGGAAGGCGCGGATGCGGGAGTCGTCGCGGGTCGGAACGGGGTAATCGGTCGGCGGGCGATCGGGCTTGTCGGTCGTCAGGGGCCGCCCTTCCTCGATCCACTTCTGCCGGCCCCCATCGAGCAGGCGGACGTCCTCGTGGCCGAAGAGCGTGAACACCCACAGGGCGTAGGCCGCCCACCAGTTGAAGTTGTCACCGTAGAAGACCACGGTGTGATCCGGGGTGATCCCCTTCTCGGACATCAGGCGGGCGAAGTCCTCGGCGTTCAGGTAGTCCCGGACGAGCGGGTCGTTGAGGTCCTGGTGCCAGTCGATCTTGATGGCGCCGGGAATGTGACCCGTGTCGTAGAGGAGGACGTCCTCGTTGGACTCGACGATCGCCACCGAGGGGTCGTCGAGGTGCTCGGCCACCCATTCGGTCGACACGAGACGCTCGGGATGGGCGTACTGATTGAACCGCGGGTTCTCGTCGCGGGGCGCGGGCATGATTCCTCCAGTCCGGGCGTTTTCACTATTGCGATAGTGGTATTGCTGACGATAGCGGCGCTTTGTGAATGTCGCATGTCCAACGACAATGGGGACAACATGGCCCTGCCTTCCCGCCTCCAGACCATCGTCGACGTCTTCCGCTCCTCCCCCAAGGAGTTCCGCCTCGAGGCTCTGCTCGACTACTCGCGTCGCCTTCCCCCGTTGCCGGCGCGCTACGTCGACGACCCGTCCCTCCTCGAGGAGGTGCCGGAGTGCCAGACACCGTTCTTCTTGGCGACCGAGGTCGACGAAGAAGGCCGCGTGCACATGTTCTTCTCCGCTCCGCCCGAGTCGCCGACCGTCCGTGGCTACGCCGGCCTGCTGCTCGACGGCCTGGAGGGCGCCTCGGTGGACGAGGTGCTTTCGGTGCCCGACGACTTCTACTACGGCATGGGCCTCGAGGAGGTGGTCACTCCGCTGCGTCTGCGCGGCATGGGCGCCATCCTGGCCCGCCTGAA
>Ga0207873_1002143_pt1 | contig 17005 bp, 12 predicted proteins | sample BGWIniCompost_FD_187373 | JGI IMG/M metagenome (GOLD analysis project Ga0207873, IMG submission 187373) | Cellulose adapted compost microbial communities from Newby Island Compost Facility, Milpitas, CA, USA - BGW Initial Compost (SPAdes)... ...
GGATTCAGCGACAGGTTCTGATAACGGGCAGCACTCGTCGTGACATTCTTGAAATCCGCCAGCCATGTCGAACAGCAAAGTTCACGGCCGCAGACGCCGATGCCCCCTAATCTTCCAGCTTCTTGTCGCAGACTGATCTGACGCATTTCAACGCGAATCCGGAATTCAGCTGCGAGCACCTTGATAAGTTCGCGGAAGTCGACGCGATCATCAGCCGAATAGTAGAAAGTAGCTTTGGTGTTGTCGGCCTGATACTCGACGTCGGAAAGCTTCATCGACAGCTTCATGTTGCGGATGATCTCACGCGTCCTGTAGAGCGTGGGCATCTCGCGCTTCTTGACCTCTTCAAACTTTTCCAGGTCCTTTTGATGCGCTATCCGATAGATTTTTCGGATCTGGTCGTCGGCCGATACTTTCTTCTTCTGCATCTGCAGTCGTACCAGCTCACCCTGCAACGACACATAACCGATGTGGTGACCATTGGGCACTTCTACCACTACAGGGTCACCCGTTACAAGATTAAGGCGGTCCTTGTTCCTGAAGAAATCCTTTCGGCCATTCTTGAAGCGGACTTCAACAATATCAAAACGGTCCTCTGACGGCATATCCATATTGGAGAGCCAGTCGAAGACATTCATTTTATTGCAACCGCCAGTAAGACAAGCGCCGTTATTGCGGCAGCCTGCCACCTTTACTCCTTTACCAGAACCGCACGTACACGCCATAACAAAAGTCTTAGGCCAGTTTCAATAAATCCTTCCCGATGTCACGTCTGAAGTATACCCCGTCCCAGCTGATTCGTGCGGCAGCATCATAAGCCTTCTTCAATGCTCCATCAAGCGAGCCATCGCGGCCAGTTATGGCGAGCACCCTGCCACCGTTGGTGACCACGTCGGAATCGCGTAGTGCCGAGCCCGCGTGAAATATGAGCGCATCATGATCCTGGTCAAGCCCGCTGATGCGATTTCCCTTCTTGTATTCGTTCGGATATCCACCTGCAACCATGACGACCGTAGCGGCGTGCTCATCATCCACTTCCAAAGGAAGGTCAGGCAGTTGTCCTTTTGCCGTCGCGAGAAGCAACTCGCCAAAATCCGACTTGATGCGGGGCAGCACTGCTTGTGTTTCGGGGTCGCCCATGCGGACGTTGTACTCGATAACGTAGGGATCTCCCCCGACGTTCATCAGTCCGATGAAGATAAAGCCCCGATACGGGATTCCTTCCTTTTTGAGACCTTGTATCGTAGGCACAACCACACGTTCTTCAACTTTTCGCATGAAGTCAGGTCCTGCAAAAGGAACAGGTGAAATGGCACCCATACCACCGGTGTTGAGGCCGGTGTCGCCTTCACCGATGCGTTTGTAATCTTTGGCTTCCGGGAGGATTACGTAGCGTTCGCCATCCGTGAGCACAAACACGGATAGTTCGATGCCGTTGAGAAATTCCTCCACGAGAACTTTGGCGCTCGCTTCGCCAAACTTACGGTTGACGAGCATCTGCCTCAGCTCTTCCCGCGCCTCGCGTTGACTCAGGCTGATGATCACTCCCTTGCCTGCGGCCAGGCCGTCTGCCTTGAGCACGATCGGCGGCTTACAGGTGGAGATGTATTCCATTGCCTCTTCGAGGTTTGCTTCGAGAAATGCCTTTGCGCGGGCCGTGGGGATTCCATGACGGAGCATGAACTGCTTGGAAAAGTCCTTGCTGCCTTCGAGGCGGGCACCACTGCGACCGGGCCCCACGAGAGGAATCGCGGACAGTGAAGCATCCTGTTCAAAATAGTCACGAATGCCCGCCACGAGGGGACCTTCCGGACCCACGACAACCAGGCCTATATTGTGATCCTTGCAGATTTTCCCGATCCCTTCGAAGTCGTCAACAGGCACAGCAACGTTCCGGGCGATGGCGGCGGTTCCCGCATTGCCCGGAGCAACAAAGACCTCATCGCAGAGGCTGCTTTGCTTTATCTTCCAGGCCAGCGCGTGCTCGCGGCCACCATTACCAATGATCAGGACATTCATACGTTAAGCCGGGTCATCACCGCGACTCCGCCGTTCAGCAAACAGAGCCGCACGAAAAAACTTCAAGCGTCACTTTAAGGGACGATGCCCAAAGATAATGGGAGAATCGGGTTTTCGTAAAAAAAATCGGGTTCGACGCCCCGGCCCGGCGCGAACCCGATTTTGAATGGGTGCTGAGCACCCTAATTGGCGTATTCGGAAAGAAATTTGATCCGCATGAGTCGAAGCTCCTCCTCTGTGAACTCGGCGTTGGCCTCGTCCTTCATCGCTTCCTCGATGCTGTCCGTGTGCGAATTCAGGAAGTATTCATAAATCTCTTCCTGTTTGCTCGGGTCAAGCACCTGGTCGATGTAGTAGTCGAGGTTCAGCTTCGTACCGGAATAGCAGATATTCTCGATTTCCGTCAGCAGTTCCTCAAAGGTGATGTTCTTGGATTCGGCGATTTCTTCCAGATCCACCTTCCGGTCGATCTGTTGTATGATGTAGATCTTGATCTTCGATTTGTTGACGGACGACTTGACCACCACCTCGGTAGCCGGTTCAATGTCGTTTTCTTCAACGTAGTTCCGTATCGCATCAAGGAACTCCTGTCCAAACTTCCTGACCTTGCCCATTCCTACACCGTTCACCGAAGCCAGTTCTTCCGGTGTAGTGGGATATGTGGTCGCCATTTCTTCCAGTGAAGGATCCTGGAATATCACATACGGAGGAAGATTTTTCTCACGGGCAATCTTCTTCCGCAGGGTCTTCAGGATTTCGAACAGCTTGTCGTCATATGCTTTCGCGCCATTCGACCGGTCCGGAGATTTTTCTTCTTCTTCCGCAGTGGTGGTGAAGTCATGGTCACGCGCAAGCTCGATAGGGTACGGCTTCTTGAGGAACGATTCCCCTTTCTGAGTGATCTTCAGGACACCGATGTTTTCAATGTCTTTTTCCAGGTATTGATAGATGAGCGCCTGGCGGATGACCGATTTCCAAAAGTCAGCGTCCTCGGAAGCGCCTTTACCGAATACCGGAAGTTTAAAGTGGCCGTAGCTCTTTATATAATCGTCCTCGACGCCACGGATAACGTGCACGAGGTGGTTCAGGCCAAAGCGGGCGCCCGTCTGGCGTGCAGCCTCAAGGACGAGCTTGACATATTCCGTTCCGTCGAAACGTTCGCGGGGATGGACGCAGTTGTCGCACATGCCGCAGTTCTCTTCGGTGTATTCTTCGCCGAAGTAGTGAAGCAGCTGGCGGCGACGGCACACCGGTGACTCGGCGTAATACTCCATCTCCTGCAAAAGTATTCTCGCGTTCTCCCGCTCCTGAACAGATTTGTCTTTGTTGAACTTCTCGAGTTTGTTGAGGTCGTTATGGCTGTAGAACATCAGGCAGTAGCCTTCCAGCCCGTCGCGCCCGGCGCGACCTGTTTCCTGGTAGTAGCCTTCCAGCGACTTCGGCACGTCGTAGTGTACAACAAATCTAACGTCTGGTTTGTCGATACCCATGCCGAACGCGATGGTCGCAACAACGATATCTACTTCTTCATTAAGGAAGTCGTCCTGGTTCTTCACGCGCACATCGGCATCGAGCCCTGCATGGTACGGCACAGCCTTGAAGCCGTTAACGTTAAGCAGCTCCGCGATCTCCTCTACTTTCTTCCGGCTCAAGCAATAGATGATGCCTGACTTACCACGGTGTTCCTTGAGGAATTTGATAAGCTGCTTTTTCGTTTCCTTTTTCGGTCGAACTTCGTAGAAGAGGTTTTTACGGTTGAAGGAGGAAATGAACACATCGGCATCCTCCATCTGAAGGTTCTTCTGAATGTCGATCTGCACCTTGGGCGTGGCCGTCGCGGTGAGCGCGATGACGGGCAAGTTGCCCAGTTGCTGGATCATGGACTTTATCCGGCGATATTCAGGACGGAAGTCGTGACCCCACTCAGAAATACAGTGAGCCTCGTCGATGGCGATGAAGGTGACGTTGACCTTCTTGAGGAACTGAATCGTTTCTTCCTTGTTGAGCGACTCCGGTGCAACATACAACAGCTTCACCACGCCGTTCATACAATCTTTCTTGAGGCGTGTGATTTCACTCTTACTGAGTGTTGAGTTAAGGAATCGCGCGTTTACTCCATATGTATTGAGTTGATCGACCTGATTTTTCATCAGAGCGATCAGCGGCGAGATCACAACCGCGAGACCATCCATCATCATCGCGGGCAGTTGGTAGCAGAGAGATTTCCCTGCACCAGTGGGCATAATCACGAATGTGTTTCTTCCTTCGAGCAGATTTCGGATAATGGCTTCCTGATTGCCTCTGAACTGGCTATAGCCAAAGACCTCCCTCAGTCGTTCACGCAAAGCGTCTTTTTCTTCAACCAACATTTCGTATCAAAAAGCTTTGTTATTGTTGAACATGTGCTCCAAAATAAAAGGCACTGAATATACCTAATATCGGTGAAAAATTCATGCGGCAAATGAATTTAATCCCTATTAACTTACACCGCTGGTTACACCGAAAACGATTTCGAAAATGACACCATCACACTAAATTTGGTGTCAGTTCTGAAGCTCCCAATTTTCAGGTGGTACACTGCCGCAAACCCTTACAAAATTTTTTTTACTAACCTGACTTCGGGACCTTCAAACACCAAGTTCTAAACGTGTAACAGATAGAGATGTTGCCTCTGCAAAACAGTACGGCGAGAAGACCACGGCGAAAAATCGCGGTTGTCGCCATAAAAAATGCTAACATTACAACATCAGGACCGGTAGCACCGGTTCACGGTGCGGAATTTTTTCCGACCAATAAGTATTGAAGGAATTTGTGACTATCTTCATTGTCTTTTGATCGATTCGTGGAACTCCAGTAATGAACAAGCACCTTTATGTAGTCCTTATGGCAGGAGGCGTGGGGAGCCGCTTCTGGCCGTATAGCCGCAATGCCAAGCCCAAGCAGTTTCTTGATGTTCTCGGTACAGGCAAAACGCTCCTTCAGTCAACCTATGAGCGCTTCCTTCCCATCTGTGATCCCGCTAATATTTATGTGGTCACTCACGAAGAGCACGTGGGCCATGTAAAAGAACAACTCCCTGATCTCAGGCCTGACGGAATCCTGGCAGAGCCAATGCGTAAAAACACCGCGGCTTGTATCGCATATGCAAGCTACCGAATTGCTCAGCGCGACAAAGACGCCGTCATGGTCGTCAGCCCCTCCGATCACCTCATCCTGAAAGAGGCTGAATTCCTCGACGTGATTCGCATGGCTGTTCAGGAAGCATCAGCACAAGACAAACTCATCACGTTGGGCATCCAGCCTACGCGACCGGAAACAGGCTACGGTTACATCCAGTACCACTCCGAGAACGGCCTCCTGAAAAAGGTCAAGACGTTCACGGAGAAACCCGAACTACAACTCGCCAGGACATTCCTGGAGAGCGGCGACTTCGTATGGAACTCAGGTATATTTATATGGGGTGTTCAGGCGATCATGGACTCGCTGCATCGCTACCTCCCCGAACTTGCCGAACTCTTTGAAGAAGCCAAACCTGCCCTGGGCACAAAACGGGAGAAAGAAGTCATACACGATCTGTACGCCCAGTGTAAGAACATCAGCATCGACTACGGCGTGATGGAAAAGGCCAAGAACGTGTACGTTTGTCTCGGCAACTTTGCCTGGTCAGACCTTGGCTCGTGGGGGTCCATCCATGAAATATCACCCAAAGACTCCAACGATAATGTCGTCAACGCCAATGCACTGCTGTACGACACGCGCAACTGTATTGTCAAAGGATCGCCCGACCGTCTCATTGTGGCGCAGGGACTTGACGGATACCTCGTGGGAGAATTCGGAAACGTCGTGATCGTGTGTGAGAAAGATAGAGAGGAACAGTTCCGTCGCTTCGTGAACGACGTCAAGACTCGCCAAAATGCTGGCGACTTCCTGTGATGGTCACCGCGCGTCTCCGCGCTGACGCAACACTTCAAAGATCGCGATCCCGGCAGCAACAGACACATTAAGGGAATTGATCTTTCCCCGCATGGGAATCTTCACAAGCACGTCCGCCCTGCGCAGCAGGTCGTCCGAAATGCCGTCTTCCTCCGACCCCAGCAGGAGCGCCATCGGGCCGCCGCCGAGGTCGTCGTAAATACTCTGCTCAGCCTTCTCGGTACACGCAATGACACGCACGCCGCGCTCCTGGAGAAAGGTCAATGCGTTTCGCAGATTTTCACGACACACCGGCACGTGGTTGAGTGCACCGGCAGACGTCTTCATGGAATCAGACGTAACCGGGGCGCTTCCTTTTTCCGGTACTACAATACCGTCGACACCGGCACACTCTGCGGTGCGCACTATCGCACCAAAATTCCTGACATCAGTGACGCGATCGAGCATTAGGAGAAAGGGTTCTCTGCCTGCGCTGTAGGCTTCATCCACAAGATGATCCAGCGACGCATATGTGATAGCAGAGAGTAGACAAACAACGCCCTGGTGATTTCTTGATCCCAGCCAGCGAAGTTTTTCAACGGGGACATTTTGCACCGGGATGTTTCGCTGCTTCGCGCGCTGTCGGAGTTCGACGACAGACTCGCTTTTCAATCCCGTCTGGATAAGAATCTTTTCAATCTCGCGGCCCGCATCGATCGCCTCCATCACCGCACGGGCTCCGTAAATCATATCTTTCTTTTCCATGCCGCGCAGATCAGAACCGCGAGTTTCTCCAGAGGTCGATTACCTCATACCAGTCGGTTGTGAACTTCTTCTGTCGTATGAGTACGTAATTGTCCGGGTCGAACAACGTTGGAGAGCGAACAAATGATAAAGTGCCCTTGAAATAGCCAGCATTGTAGTTCCACACTTCCCGGTCTTCAAAGCGGTATACTTCAGCAGGCCTGCCCAATATGATATACACCATACCGCGGTCTGTCTTCCAACCTTCCTTGTACGAAGCAAAGAGCTCGTTGGCCTCCTCGACACGTCGAAAGTAGCTCCGCATGAAATTCTTTGCCCTTTCGGAATTACCCGTAATGTTAAGTATGGTTCTGTCGAACTGTCGCTTGTCGCCACGGGAATTTTTCAATCGCTCGATCTCCTGGCGCGTGCACACATAAGTCAGCGGATCAACCAGGTTTTCGAGGCGTGTATACTTTGGATAATCATCATAGACGCGAAAAGCAACGCCTTTTCCCAAAGTTGTGTCACCCTGGATGAGATATAAGCCAGGGATAGAAAAGCGCTGGGTTTGACCGGATGTGATCCTGAAAACCGAATCAGGTCGGATTACCGGTGATACACGGGCAAGGGCTTCCGAAAAAGGAGGTGCGGCCACGGGAAATTCGTCTGTGTAAAGCGATACGATGAGCGCATCCCGCGGTCCGGCTACACTGACTGTCGCATCAACAGAAAGGTACCTTTTCCACAGGGGTTGATTGTCTTGCCGGATTGTAATATCCACCGGATGATCCGCGCGCAGCAGCAGTGGATAATTCCACACCTGCTTTTTTCCGGCATGGATGATCCGCGCATTCAATACACCCCTGACAGATACAGGAAGCCGTATCGTTCCATCTATGCTGGACTCTCCGCGTACATTTTCAATCACCGCTGTGGAGTCGCTTCGCAGCGCAGTGCCTTCCTTGTCCTTGAGATCATCTCGCAGTTCCCATTGTACCTGGTAGTCACTCAAGACACCTTCACGAATTTGTAGTGAATACGACACCTCCCAACCCTGGGTAGTCTTCACAGGTACCATCCGAAATTGAAAGGGACCGTGGGTCTGATAGATATAACTATAGTTGATATCCTGCAACGCCTGGCCTAGCACAACGCCAGGTACGCACGCAATCGCGAACAGGAAAAGCCACTGTCTAAAGCGCATAGTCGACATTTTGAAAATTAAATAACGTTTCCGAATTATTCGAATCCGTTGCGGTATTTTTGTCGCGCATGGCGAAAGTGTTCACTACCGAGATTACATCTGAAACGATCAAGTCGGATAACCCCATACATCAACGGCTGTACAAGGCTTATCTTGTCGCCACGGAGTATGTACACGGCAATCTGCTCGAAGTGGGGTGTGGCGAAGGACGCGGTATCAATCTTTTGAAACCCCTCGTTCAACATTACACCGCCATTGACAAGATAAAAGACGTTATCGCGTCGCTGAAAGTTCAACATCCGGAATCTACGTTCATTGCGTCCGACATTCCTCCTTTTCCCATCAGCGAAAATGAGGCATTCGATAGCCTCGTCAGCTTCCAGGTGATTGAACACATTCGCGACGACGCTTACTTCCTTAGGGAGATTCACCGGATGCTCAAACCTTCAGGAGTAGCACTCCTCACCACACCCAACCGTCGTATGTCGCTAACACGAAATCCGTGGCATATTCGAGAATACCTTCCCGATGAACTACGCAGCCTTGCAGCACAGGTGTTTAGCGATGTCACCGTCAAGGGAATAACGGGGAACGAAAAGGTTATGCGCTATTATGAGGATAACAAGGCTGCTGTGAGGCGCATCACGCGATGGGACATCTTTAACCTTCAGTATCGGCTGCCTGCTTGGTTGCTGAGAATTCCCTATGAGATTCTCAACCGCATGAACCGAAACCGCCTCCAGAAGCACGATAACAAACTCGTATCGGGCATACGTCATGAAGACTACTTCGTCACTGACGATGCAGAAAACGCCCTGGACCTGCTGCTGATCGTGCGGAAGTAAGGGATTTCTGACATGATTCCTTGTCAGGAATTTGCCAATTTTGAACAATTTGGAGGCTGGTTATTTGGTAGCTTTGCAGTCAAACGTCCGCAGGATATATGCGATTTTTATCTGGCGCAGCTATCATTTTTTTCTGCCGGTCGGTCGCCTTCGCGCAGGCCGAGGATTCGCTCCAGACGATTGCCTACCAACAGGCCCTTGAACAGCTCAGGCAGCAAAACTACCCCTCTGCAGAACAGGCGTTCACCAGGCTGATCGATGCTGGCTTCAAGAACAATGAAATCTTCGTCGACCGCGGTGTGAGCCGTTACCATCAGAAAAACTTCAACGGCGCCCGCGAAGATTTCGATCAGGCTGTTCGCGCACGGATCAACACCGCGCGGTTGTTCGAGTATCGCGGCAACACCCGGTTCGCGCTTAAGGACTACGAAGGGGCTGCTATGGACCTGGAAAAGGCCATCGGCATGGGCGCCTCATCTTACGAGACATTTGCCAACCTCGGCGATTGCAAGTTTCTTATGGAGAACATGCGCGACGCCATCCGGTTTTACGACCAGGCCGTCGCCACAGGAAAAGCTGACGCCACCGTGTACAACAATCGCGGTAAAGCAAAAATGCTTTCGGGTGATATGAAGGGCGCCCTCCCCGACCTTGACAAAGCACTGCAACTTCGACCTGAGTACGACCGCGCCCGCGAAAATCGCGGCGAGGCACGTTTTGCGCTTGAGGATTGGAAAGGCTGCGTCGAAGATTTCAGCAAGCTTGTCGCTTCAGGACGTACCGACGTCGAATTGCTGAGAAAGCTGGGATCCGCTCATTACAATTTAGGTGACCACGCTGCCGCTGCATCCTCTCTTGCTGAAGTGGTGAAGCGGGGCGTCAAAGACAAAGATGTCTTCACTATGTATGGCATGAGCCTCGCGGCCTCCGGTGAGTGCAAAGAATCTGTGAACAGCCTCACGGCCGCGGTGTCAATGGGTGCTAACGACGTTGAAGTATTCCGGCAACTCGGTTTTTGTCAATACCGGAACAAAGACTACAAGGCAGCCGCGGCAAGCATAGGTCAGGCACTGGCTGGCGGAGCTAATGACAAGATACTGTACCTGTATAAAGGGCTTTCAGAATACGAGCTCAACGATTTCAACAACGCCGCTAACAATCTGGCCAAGGCAGTGTCCATGGGTGCAAAAGATGTTCCCGCCTTTATCGCACTGGGAAACATCGCATTTGACCAAAAACGCTGGCCCGACGCTATCAAATACTATGATGAAGCCTTAAAGGACGGAGGCACTGATGCTGGGATCTACGAAAAGCGCGGACTGGCGAAGATGCACGCAGGTGATGCGCCGGGTGCCATTGTCGATTTCGATAAGGCGTTGAGCATTGACCCCAACCTTAAAAATGCGCGATATAACCGAGGCGCTATCCGCTTTGGTCAGTCTGATTATGCCAAAGCGATTGCCGACCTGGAGGCTGCGGGCGATGCGGGTGATCCCGCAGAAGTCGGACGCATGATGGGGATAGCGCTGTACCATACGGGCAACCGTGAGAAAGCTGCACCCTATCTCGAAAAAACTGTGAGCAGCGGAACGACGGACAAAGAAGCTTTGCGTCTGGCGGGTTATCTGCGTTACGACAAGGGCGACTACAAAGGCGCCGTCGATGCGCTGACCCGCGCCGAAGCGTCAGGAGTTAAGGAGGCGGAGCTTTACCTGAAACGCGGGTTGTCGCACTACAAAAACGGAACCTTCGCGGCAGCGATACCAGACCTTGAAAAGGCCGGATCTGAGACACTGGAAGTCGTCGAAGCGCACGGTATATCGCTCGTTCGTACTCAGCGAGAGAAGGACGCCCTTCCCATGCTGGACAAAGCCGTGGCGCTTGGGAGCAAGAACGCCGATGTACACTATGCGCTTGGCAACGCTGCGTTCCTTGCGAATGATTACGCGAAAGCTATACAGGCATACGACCGAGCAATTTCACTTGGTGCGAATAACGAAATCATTTTCAACAACCGTGGTAAGGCAAAGTTGCTCGCCGGCCAGGTGCAGGAATCCATTACCGACTTTGACCGCGCCCTGGCACTGAAAAGCGATTACGTACAAGCCATGCGCAACCGCGGTACGGCTCGTTTCGAGTCGGGCCGCTACGACCTTGCCATCAGTGATCTTGCGGCAGTGGTCGCACGCAACGAAGGCACCGCCGCAGACCTGGCCATGCTGGGGAAGGCACGCTTCCATCAGAAGGACTATGCTGGTGCGGTTAACGACCTTACCCGCGCAATTGACGCCGGAGCTGCCGATGCCTCAGTGAACGCCGCACGTGGCATGGCTTACGGCCAACTGAAAGACTACGCGAAAGCATTGCCCGACCTCAATCGTGCCATCGAAGGCGGATCCGCTGAACCGCAGGTGCTCCTGGCGCGCGGAACGGCAAAGTATCACCTGGAAGACTATTCCGGAGCGCTTGCTGATTTCGACAAAGCCATTGCCGGGGGCGAAGCTACCGCGGAAGCATACGACATGCGCGGGCATTGCCGCTATCTGAAGAAAGACTACACCGGCGCGATCGAGGACTATACACATGCGGTTGAAAAGGATAGCAAACTAGCCATCGCATGGTTCCATCGCGGCGATGTGAAATTTGTGACGAACGATTACGCAGGAGCGATCGAAGACTACAATCAGGCCGCTGCATTACACCTCACCGACCCGAAGTTGTTCAATAACCGTGGTAAAGCCTGGCACATGCTGAAGGATACGGAGAAGGCATTAAAAGACTACAGTGAGGCAATTCGCATTAACCCGGACTATGCGAGAGCTTATGAAAATCGTGGCGACCTCATGCGCGAGAGTGGAAAAAACGAAAACGCGGTGAAGGACTATCGCATGGTAGAAAAACTCTCTGAGTCCCCTGATGCATCGCTCCTCCGGAAAATCGGCGACACATACTACGACGGCAAGATGTATGTTCAGGCCCGGGACTACTTCGACCGAATCATAGCCGCGGGTGTACGTGATGCTGAAGTGTTTTATCGGCGCGCGGTGATTAACACCGAGGCGGAAGAATTCACCGCGGCAATAAAGGACTATGAGGAAGCTTTTAAAGCCGGGATGAACACTGCGGAGCTGTTCATCAATCGCGCGCGAGCCTATATCCAACTGGGCGACACCAAGTCGGCCACAAGTGACCTGAACCGTGCCATAGAGCTCGATCCCTCCAACCCTGATCTCTACTTCAATCGCGCATTGATCAAAGAGGAGATGGAAGACTATGAAGGTGCGATGGTCGACTACAACAAGGTAATCAGCCTAAATCCGAAGGACGCCGTTGCTTACTACAACAGGGCTACTTGTAAGTCCCAATTGGGCGACTATGGTGCTGGTGTCTCTGATATGGATGAGGCCATCACACTGGATCCAAAGAATGCATCATTCTATAAGCAACGGGGTAATTTTTATTATCAGATGAAGGAACAGGAAAAAGCATGCTTTGACTGGCGCCGCGCGGTTGAATTTGGAGACGCCAAAGCAAAGTTCCAGATAGACCAGTACTGCAGGCGGTAATCCCGATTTTGGAAAGCATTCGGTGGACGCACCGCGATTTTTTCGCGTCTGCGCTTCAACAATCGGGTTTTTAAAAACTGGTCGATTATTTGCTTTAACGACGCTACGAAGCCAACAACCATATGCGACACTTTTTGATCTTTCTCGTGGGGGCACTTCTTTTTGCCCCCTCCTGGGCTGGAGTTAAGACAATGGGCACCGTCACAACTGTTGTCGACGGGAACACGCTTGAGATCAATACAAGCGAAGGTCCAATGAGAATTCTGCTGTACGGCATTGATTGCCCGGAGATCGGGCAAGCCTACGGTGACGAGGCCAAAGCCCGACTGGAAAAGTTGCTGCTGAATCGACAGGTTACTGTCGACCTGATCAAGCAAGACCGGAAAGGCAATCATTACGCGCTCGTTTTTACGGACGTGGGTGAAGACCCGCGTATTCATTTGCTTCGCGAAGGGCTTGCCTGGACCGTTGAAGACGGATCGGCTCAGGACCTTGAGCCTTATCGGAGTTTTGCGCAACAAAAGCGCAGGGGTCTGTGGCAGGAAAGCAAACCGACACCGCCCTGGGTCTACCGGAGGGAGCAATCCATGCTTGAACCAAAAGGCAGGTGACAAAACCCCCTGTAACGGAACTTTGCCCCATCCTGCCGCGGTTTATCGATTCATACAAATGACTGCACAATTTTTTCAGCTGCACTACAGTTAAATATGTGTAATATCACGTCAGCTATGCGGTCATCAACTTTTCTTATCGTGATATTCCTGGCCTGCGGAGTAACAGCCTTTGCACAGGAAAAGAAGGACAGGAAGTCGAAGCGGTCGAACAAGCAGACCGAAGTGAATCATCCCACTTCGATCGACCCGAGCTACCCGACCATGAATTATGAACCAAAAGGCAAAAGTGAACGGCGTAGCAACACCAAGTTCGAAATCACCTACGACGCTGAAAAGCGGTTCTATGAGCAAATGGAGCGCGTGGCCAAGGCGAGAAAGAAAGCTGAGAAAGAACTCATGAAGCCGCAATACACCGATCCCATGTACTTTGGACACAAGCGGCCACCCAAGAAACGCCCACCTGGCAAGATGAAGTACTGCAAGGAATGCGGTATCCGACACTAAGCGGCACAAAGGTTGACTATTGATGAGGTTAACGCTGCTCAACCAGAGTCAGCGCGCGACCTATACCGATTGCGACAAGCGTTTTCGGCTGTCATAACCAAGGACACTTTCCCTTCGTTGGAAATATTCGACGCGGCTGTAAATTGCAGCGTGAATGTCGCACCACGTGTAACACATGCATGTCTCGCGCCCGTTGAAGTAGTCAACCTTTTGTTAATCTCATCCAACTCATGACAAAAGCTGTTCAGGATATCTTTCCGGAAGACCACGCCATTCCGGCCGAATTCAGGCTTGATGAAGCTATCGAGCAACGTGAATACCTCATCAATGGAGAATTAAAAACCTGGGACGGTCCACTCAATCCCGTCGTAAGCCCAATCTATACACGGGTCGACGGTAAACTCAAGCAGAAAGTACTTGGCGCCACTCCGCTGCTTACAGCACAGGAAGCAATGGCAGCGCTTGACGCAGCTGTCCGTGCCTACGACCTCGGGCACGGATCCTGGCCAACCCGTAGCGTGACCGAACGGATCTCCTACGTTGAAATTTTCCTGGAGCGGATGAAGGCCAGGCGTGATGAAGTCGTGAAGCTCCTCATGTGGGAAATTGGAAAAACGTTGAATGACTCTCGCAAGGAGTTCGACCGGACGTGCGACTACATCCGCGACACCATACAAGCATACAAGGAACTCGATCGAAACTCGGCAAAGCTGGTTGAAGAAGCAGGGTTTATGGCACAGATCAGGCGCGTACCGCTTGGGGTCGCGTTGTGCATGGGGCCCTACAACTATCCTCTTAACGAGACCTTCTCAACACTAATACCTGCCCTGATCATGGGCAATGCGGTCGTCTTTAAGCCAGCCAAATACGGCGTTCTGCTCATACGGCCATTGCTCGAAGCATTCCGCGATAGCTTTCCGCCGGGCGTGATCAACGTTATTTACGGAAGAGGTCGCGAGACCGTCGGAGCATTGATGGAATCCGGGAAGCTGGATGTTTTTGCATTCATCGGTACGAACAAAGGTGCGAATGATCTGAAGAAGCTTCATCCCAAACCTCATCGACTCAAATCCATTCTTGGCCTTGACGCCAAGAACCCTGCTATTGTGCTGCCTGATGCTGATCTCGACAGTGCCGTAGCCGAGTGTCTCACAGGCTCGCTCTCGTTTAACGGTCAGCGTTGCACCGCCATCAAGATCATTCACGTGCATAAGACCGTTGCTCCGTTGTTCATGGAGAAATTTGTCGAGGGCGTATCAAAACTCAAAGCCGGAATGCCCTGGGAAGAAGGCGTCAGCCTCACACCGCTGCCGGAGCCAGGCAAGGTGGTGTACCTTCAGGAACTGATCGATGACGCGATCAGGCACGGCGCGAAAGTCATTAATCCGAACGGCGGCGCATCGGAGGCTTCGTTCTTTTATCCTGCCGTCGTGTTTCCGGTGAAGCCCGAGATGCGCCTCTACAGCGAGGAGCAGTTCGGCCCCATCGTACCGATCATGACATTTGACGACCTGGAAGAGCCGATCCAATACGTCGTCAATTCCAACTATGGTCAACAGGTGAGTATCTTCGGAACGGATTCGAAGCGTATCGCCAAACTCCTCGATGCTTTCGTCAACCAGGTAGGAAGGATCAACTTGAACACGCAATGTCAGCGGGGACCCGATACCTTTCCTTTTACCGGACGAAAGGATTCGGCGGAAGGCACGCTTTCGGTGTCCGACGCGCTTCGGGTGTTTTCTATCCGAACGATCGTGTCAACGCGAACCAATGAAATCAATAAGCAGATACTAAGTACGATTATCCGGAACAGGGAATCTGCGTTCCTGAGCACGGACTATATCTTGTAATGAAGCATCTTAACATACGCGTTACAGGCAGAGTTCAGGGTGTATATTTCCGAGCATCGACGCGTGACATCGCGACGAAACTGAAGCTGCGCGGCTTTGTGCGCAACGAACCCGACGGGTCAGTCTACATCGAAGCAGAAGGCAGTGAAGAAGCGCTCGACGAATTCGTAGCGTGGTGCCATCATGGACCGCCGGCTGCAATCGTCAAGAACGTAGAAGTGCAGGAAGGGCCGATACAGAATATGAAGCCATTCGACATTAAAAGATAAGCATGGATGTACGCGTAAAATTCCTCGGAGGCGCCGGCAGCGTTACAGGATCGCGATACTTGTTTACGGTCGGCAACTTCAGATTCATGCTTGACTGCGGATTGTTCCAGGGACTAAAACCGTTGCGCGTACGAAACTGGGAAGCCTTTCCTGTTGACCCATCAACTATTGACGCCGTCGTCGTTAGCCACGCGCATATTGATCACACCGGCTATCTGCCAAAACTTGTAAAGGAAGGCTTTAACGGTCCCATATACTGCACAGCACCCACAGCCGATCTCATGGAGATCATGTTGCTGGATTCAGCAAAGCTCCAGGAAGAAGAAGCGGCATTCGCAAAGAAGAAGGGTTACTCACGTCACGAAAACCCACAGCCCCTCTACACGGAACAAGACGCGCGAAGCACATTTCCGCTTTTCAGGGCGTGCGGTTACGATGAACGCATCAGCATCAGTGATCGCGTTGACATCGTCTATCGCGACGCGGGTCACTTGCTGGGATCGGCCATCGTAGAGGTTTTCATCAAGGGTGATAACCAGACAAAGAAAATAGTCTTCTCCGGCGACCTCGGCAGATACAAACAAGCTATGCTCAACCCGCCAACAACGATCACGGAGGCGGACATTCTTCTGATTGAATCCACATACGGAGACAGGGAAAATCCTGACGAGGATCCTTCACACGATCTCGCACGGATTGTGAACGACACATTTGCTCGTGGTGGCGTGCTGGTGATACCCGCGTTTGCCGTTGGTCGAACACAAACCTTGATGCTCCACCTGCGACGTCTCATGCAGGAAGATGCCATTCCTGATGTGCCGGTATATGTTGATAGTCCCATGGCCATTTCGGCTACTTATCTTTTCTATAAATACCCGGAGTATCACCGCATGGGAACCACCACTCAGGACCTGGCGCGCGAGATCGAGACGAACATGCTGGTGATGGTTAAGTCGTCCGAGCACTCACGAATGCTCAACACGCTTTCTTCCAAGGCCATCATTATCTCGTCGAGCGGTATGATGACTGGCGGGCGTATCCTTCACCATATGTATCATCGGCTTCGCAATCCGCATGATACTTTCCTCATTGCAGGCTATCAGGCAGAAGGTACACGGGGACGGAGCCTGCTGAACAAAGAGCCGACAATAAAAATGTTTGGAGAAGAAGTGCCGGTGAAATGCAAGGTTGAATTCATCAGTTCGATGTCGGGTCACGCAGACCGGTCAGAACTCTTCCAATGGATGGAAGGCTTCAAAGAAAAACCGAAAATGGTTTTCACAGTACACGGAGAATCCCCTGTACTTGAAACCTATGCACAAGCCATCCGCGACAAATTTGGATGGCAGGTGTTTGTGCCCCAGTATATGGAGTCGTTTAGCTTATTTGAGGGGATCTGAAGTTAAAGTGTTGGAGTGCTGAAGTTAGGATCACCGCGCGTTGGGTCCCCTTCAGGGGACTAAGGGGCGCGCGGA
>Ga0207873_1002145_pt1 | contig 16992 bp, 15 predicted proteins | sample BGWIniCompost_FD_187373 | JGI IMG/M metagenome (GOLD analysis project Ga0207873, IMG submission 187373) | Cellulose adapted compost microbial communities from Newby Island Compost Facility, Milpitas, CA, USA - BGW Initial Compost (SPAdes)... ...
GCGCCCGCCGCCACGCTCGATCGGCAGGCACTTGAGCAGCCACACCGCCGCCCGGCTCCAGGCGCGCGCCGCGAAGTGACGCCGCTCGGGCAGGTTCCAGGGCAGCGCCGCGAAGTCGCGCAGGAAGAAGAGCGGACCGCCGAGCGCCCAGGCCACCAGCGCCGAGTCGAGCATGGTGAGATGGTTGGGGCAGATCAGCACGCCGCCCCGGTGCGCGCGGCGCAGCGCGCGGTAGTGCGCGCGCAGCGCCGCGGCGCCCTCCAGGCGCCAGCCGAAGCCCAGGCGCATCGCCACCAGCACGAGCGGCAGCCAGAGCGGCGCCAGCGCATGCGACACCGCCCGCTGCACGGCCAGCCGCCGCCGCCCGGCCGCGGACGGACCCGCCATCCGCCGGCTCAGGCCCGCAGCTTGGCCAGGACCAGGTCGACGGCCTGGCCCACCGTCTCCACGGCGTCCACCTCGTCGTCGCCGATCGAGACGTCGAAGGCGTCCTCCAGCTCGAGCACGATGTCGACGAGCCGCGCCGAGTTCACGCCCAGCTCGTCGAGGATGTGGGTGTCGGGACGCAGCGCCGCCAGCGCACCGGTCTCCTTCACGTGGGGCGTCAGGATCTTCACGATCTTCTCGTACACCGCATTGCGATCCATCGCTTCCTCCTCGGGCGCGGCGCCTCAGGCGCCGTCCCAGCGGCGAAACACCAGGCAGGCGTTGACGTCGCCGAAGCCGAAGCCGGCCTTGGCGAGCAGGCGGATCGGGTGCGCCTGCGCCTCGGGCCGCGCGAGCGCGGCGGCGAACGGCGCGAGCTCCGGGTGCAGGTCCTCGCAGTTGCGCGCGGCGTGCAGGAAGCCGCCCTCGAGCATCAGCACGCCCGCCGCGCACTCGAGCGCGCCGGCTGCCCCCAGCGCGTGGCCGATCAGGGCCTTGGTGGCGACCACCGGCGGCAGCGCGGCGGGCGCGCAGCCGAGCGCGCACGCCCAGGCCCGTACCTCGCGCGGATCGGCGGCGGTGGCGGTGAGGTGACCGGAGATCGCGTCGACCTCGCCGGGCGCGACGCCGGCATCGGCCAGCGCGGCCTGGATGCAGCGCACGACGCCGGCCGGGTTCGGCGCCGTCATGCTGCCGCCCCCGCGCTGGCCGCCCGCGTTGACGGCGCCGCCCAGCAGCTCGGCACGGATCCGCGCCCCGCGCGCCTGCGCGCTGGCGAGGCTCTCCAGCAGCAGCACGCCGGCGCCGGCCGCCGGCACGAAGCCCGACGCCGAGGCGGAGCACGGCCGCGAGGCGCGCTCCGGCTCGGCGTTCCAGCCGCGCGCGAGCACGCGCATCGCGTCGAAGCCCGCCCAGGCGTGCGGGCTCGCGCCCTCGCTGCCGCCGCACAGCATGCGCGCCGCCAGGCCCGCCCGGATGCGCAGCGCGCCCATCAGGATCGCCTCGCAGCCGGTCGCGCAGGCGCTCGAGTTGGTCGTCACCTGGTTGCCGAGCCCGAGCAGCCCGCCCACGCGCGCCGACACGCCGCTCGCCATCGCCTGCTCGACGGCGGTGGAGCCGAGCCGGCGCGCGCGGCCCGCGTCGACCAGCGGCACCACGCGCTCGGCGATCGTGTCCATGCCGCCGATCCCGGTCCCGAGCACGCAGCCGCTCTCCCAGTCGACGTGCGCGGGGTCGCTCGCCTCCGGACCCGGGAGCCCGGCGTCGGCCCACGCCTCGAGCGCGGCGAGCGCGGCGTAGCGGTGGTTGCCGTTGCTGGCGAGCAGGACGTCGGGCGGGAGCAGCGCCGCGGCGCGCTCGTCGACACCCTCCGGCACGCCGGCCACCTGGCAAACGAAGCCCAGCTCCGCGAGCTGCTTCTGCGCGCGCAGCCCCGAGCGCGCCGCGCGCAGCGCCTGCGCGAAGGCGGGGGCGCCGAGCGCGTTCGGCGCCACCACGCCGAGCCCGGTCACCACCACGCGCTCGGCCGCCGGTCGCGCGCGCGCGGCCATCACGCGCCCCGCTCGAAGCGCACGAGCGCGCCGCCCCAGGTGAGCCCGGCGCCCACCGCGGCGAGCACGACGTCGTCGCCGGGCCGCCACTTCTCCCAGGCCATCGAGAGCACCGAGGCGCCGCTCGCGGCGCCCGTGTTGCCGTACCACTCGACGTTGCTGTGGTGGCGCTCCGGCGCGATGGCGCAGGTGCGGCACACGGCCTCGAGCATGCGCAGATTGGCCTGGTGGCCCACGAAGTGGAGCGTCCGCTCGGCGTGCCGGTCGCCGGCCTCGGCGACCGCGCGCAGGCGCGCGTAGACCTGGGCGCTGCGGCGGATCGCGAAGGCCTGCACCGCGCGGCCCTGCTGGCGGAAGTGGCCGAGGCGCGGCACCACCACGAAGCCGGCGCCGCGCGGGCTCGAGTCGAGCACGGTCGCCACGATGCGCGCGCGCCCCGGCACGCGCGGCGACACCACGGCCGCCGCCGCGCCGTCGCCCCACAGCACGGCGGCCTCGCGCGCGCCGTAGTCCACCGTGCGGGTCATGCTCTCGGGCACCACGAGCAGCACGAGATCGGGGAGCGCCTCGGGCCGGATGGCGGCGAGCATGTGGAGCTGCGCGAGGAAGCTGGTGCACGCCGAGCTCACGTCGAGGGCGGGGGCCTCGAGCCCGAGCGCGCGCGCCACGTTGCAGGCCTCGGCGGGCGTCGCGGTGTCGGCGGCCGAGGTGCCGCACACGAGCAGGCCGATCTGCTCGATCGACACGCCGGCCCGGCGCAGCGCCAGCTGGGCCGCGCGCGCGCCCAGGGTCGCGTTGTCGTAGCGCGCGGCCTCGACCGCCGCGCGCGGATCGCGGTTGCGGGTGGTGCGGATGTAGTCGAGCGGCAGGACGGTGCGGCGCGCCCGGATGCCGGTGCGCTCGACGATCCAGGCGTCGCTGGTCCCGATCTCCAGCGCCTCGAGGAAGCGGTTGTCGATCGCGGTCTCGGGGTGGAAGTGGCCGAGGCCGAGCAGCTGGAGCGTGGGACGGGGCGGCACGGCGCGGGTGGGCTCGGGCACGCTCACCAGGCCGCTCCCGAGACGTGCTCGCCGCCGTCCACGCGCAGCAGGGCGCCGTTGATCCAGGCCGCCTCGTCGCTCGCGAGCAGCGCCACGACGTTCGCCACGTCCTCGGGCGTGGTGAGCCGTCCGAACGGGTTGCGCAGGCGCGCGCTCGCGCGCAGGCGGTCGGCGCCCGGGATCGCGCGCAGGGCGGGCGTGTCGGTGACGCCGGGCTGGAGCACGTTCGTGCGCACGCCGTGCGGCGCGAGCTCGACCGCGAGCGAGCGGCACAGCGCCTCGAGCGCCAGCTTGGCCGCCGACACCGCGGCGTAGCCGCGCCACGCCACCGTGTTGCCCTCGCTGGTGAGGGCGAGCACGCGGGCGTCGGCGGTGAAGAGCCGGCGCGCGAGCAGGCCGCGCGCCCAGCCGAGCAGGCTGGTGCCCATGGCGTGGATCGTGCGGGCGAAGTCCTCCTCGTCGAGCAGCGCGGCGCCGGCGCGCGCGCCGTCGGGCGGCGCCAGCGCGAGCAGCTCGTCGTGGCCGGCCGCGAACAGCGCGGCCACCCGCTCGGCGAGCTTTCGCTCGTCGACGCCGAGCTCGGCGGCCAGCGCGCGCAGCGCGCCGCCGCGCCGGCGCGGGTCGGGCGCGAGCGGCTTCAGGTTGGCGAACGCGATCGAGTGCAGCAGGACGCGCACACGGCCGGCCGGGCCCAGCGCCGCGGCCAGCTCGTCGAGGAGGCGCTCGCGCACGGCCGGGTCGAGCGCATCGGCGTTCCAGGTGTGCACGGCGACGCCGTGCGCGCGCAGCCGCGCGAAGGCGGGCGTGATGCGCGCCAGCGCGCCGCGGCGGTCGCGGTGCACGATCGCGACGCTCATGCCGCTCGCCGCGAGCCGCTCGGCGGCGGCCAGGCCGAAGCCGCTCGAGCCGCCCAGCACCAGCGCCCACCAGCTCGCGGGAAACGGTCCGACCACCTTCCACCCCCTGGCGCGCGCGGCGCCCGACTCGGTCGGGGGCACAGAGTGACCGCGAGTCACTTTCGTGTCAAGGAAAAATGACTCGGAGTCGGACTCCCCGTCACGATTCGCACGTCGGGGGTGCAACTAACGGTCCGAAAAGGGAAACGTGCCGCGATCCACCGGGGTGGGCAGGCCCCGGCGCGGCTCCTGCCCGCGCGTCGGGCAGTGAGCGGGCGCAGAGGTGGGCGTGGCGCCCGCGCGGCGCCGCGGGTCAGAAGAGCAGCGCCGCGCCTTCGCGCGCCCAGTCGAGCGCGCGCACGTCGAGCAGCCACCAGGGCGCGTCGCTCGGAAAGATCCCGAGCGCCACGACGGCGAGCGCGCACACCGCGAGCACCACCAGCTCGAGCGTGGCCGTGGAGGCGCGCAGCGTCGCGCCGCCGGGCTCGCGCATGTACATCACGACCGGCAGGCGCAGGTAGTAGTAGACCGAGATCAGGCTGCCCACGATCGCCACGATCGTGAGCCCGACCAGGCCCGCGTCGATCGCCGCCTGGAACAGGAAGAACTTGGCGGTGAAGCCCACCGTGCCGGGGATCCCGGCCAGCGACACCGCGAACAGGGTGAGCAGCGCCGCGAGCCCGGGCCGGGTGCGCGCGAGGCCGGCGAGATCGCCGATCTCCTCGCAGTCCTTGCCGCCGGTGGCGAGCGCCACCAGCACCGCGAAGGCGCCCAGGTTCATGAACACGTAGCCGAGCAGGTAGAACAGGACGGCGGTCACCGACTCCACGGTGCCGGCGGCGAAGCCGATCAGCAGGTAGCCGGCGTGCGCCACGCTCGAGTAGGCGAGCAGCCGCTTCACGTTGTCCTGGATCACGGCCATCACGTTGCCGACCAGGATCGTGACGAAGGCGAGCGCCCAGAACAGGTCCTGGAGCCGCGGCACCGCGTCGCCGAAGGCCTCGACCAGCAGCCGCAGCAGCGCCGCGAAGGCCGCCACCTTGACCGTGATCGACATGTAGGCGGTGACGGCGGCCGGCGCGCCCTCGTAGACGTCGGGCGTCCACTGGTGGAAGGGCACCGAGGAGATCTTGAACGCGAAGCCCACCACCAGCAGGCCGAGCCCGATCAGGGCGAGCGGGTTCGCCGGCGGGAAGGCGGCGCGCACCTCGGCGAAGTCGAGCGAGCCGGTGACGCCGTAGACCAGCGCGGCGCCGTAGAGCAGGAGCGCGCTCGCGAACGACCCCACCAGGAAGTACTTCACCGCCGACTCGTTGCTGCGCAGGTTGCGGCGGTCGAAGCCCGCCAGCACGTAGATCGGGATGCTCATCAGCTCGAGGCCGAGGAACAGCGCGATGAGGTCGGTGGCCGAGACGAGCAGCATCATGCCGCTGCTCGCGAGCAGGAGCAGCGCGTAGAACTCGCCGTGGTTGATCTCGACCTCCGAGAGGTACTGGAGCGCGAGCCAGCACGAGAGCAGCGAGCCCACCGCGACCAGCGCGATCGCATAGGCGGAGAAGCGGTCGAGGCGCACACCCGGCGTCTCGGGCAGGAAGCCCACCGCGACGCCGCTCTGGAAGCCGGCGATCGCCGTGTAGGCGGAGATCACGAGCGCGAGGCTCGAGATCAGCACCAGCGTGGCGCCCACGTAGCTCGGCGTCATCGCGCGCCCGAGGAGGCGCTGGCGGCGCGTGAGCAGCACCTCGGCGAGCAGCACCAGGATCGCGCCGATGCCGGCTGCGGCGATCGGCGCGATGGCCGCGAGGTCGATCTGCGGGGCCGGGATCACGGCGCCACCTCGAGCGGCAGGGCCGCGACGCGCGCGTCGCCGGGCGCCGGCGCCAGCTGGACCGCGCGCCGCTGCTCCATGTGGTGCAGCAGGTCGCCCACCGACGCCTCGAGCCGGGTCAGGAAGGGGTTGGGATGGACGCCGATCCAGACGATCGGCACCAGCAGCGCCACCAGGATCGCCTTCTCGCGCAGGTCGAGGTCGAGCAGGCCCATGTTCTCGGGGTTGTCGCAGGGGCCGAAGAACACGCGCTTCACCATCCAGAGCAGGTACACGGCCGAGAGCACCACCCCGAAGGCCGCCGGCACCGCGAACCAGGGGCTGGCCAGGAAGGCGCCGACCAGGATCAGGAACTCGCCCACGAAGCCGTTCAGCGCCGGCAGCCCGATGCTCGACATGGTGACGATCACGAACAGCGCGGCGAAGGCGGGCATCGGCTTGGCGATGCCGCCGAACTCGCCGATCAGCCGGGTGTGGCGGCGCTCGTAGATCATCCCGACCAGGAGGAACAGCGCGCCGGTCGAGAGCCCGTGGTTCACCATCTGCAGGATCGAGCCCTGCAGGCCCTCCTCGTTGAGCGCGAACATGCCGAGCATCACGAAGCCGAGGTGCGCCACCGACGAGTAGGCGACCAGCTTCTTGATGTCGCTCTGCACCATCGCGATGAGCGCGCCGTACAGGATGCCGATCACGGCGAGCGTGAAGATCAGCGGCGCGAAGCGCTCCGCCGCCACCGGGAAGAGCGGCAGCGCGAAGCGCACGAAGCCGTAGGTGCCCATCTTGAGCAGGACGCCCGCCAGCACCACCGAGCCGGCCGTGGGCGCCTCGACGTGCGCGTCGGGCAGCCAGGTGTGGAGCGGCACCACCGGCACCTTCACCGCGAAGGCCAGCGCGAAGGCCGCAAACAGCCAGGGCTGGGTCTGCCACCAGGGCACGCCCTCGCCGGCCGCCACCGGCACCAGCGTGGCGAGCAGGCCGGGCGAGCTGCCGCCGGGGGGCGCGATCAGGTCGAAGGTGTAGGCGCCGAACTGGCCGGCGTGCACCACGTAGAGCGCCAGGATCGCCACCAGCATTGGCAGCGAGCCGGCCATCGTGAACAGGAAGAACTTGACCGCCGCGTAGACCCGGCGCGGCCCGCCCCAGATCCCGATGATGAAGTACATCGGGATCAGCATGACCTCCCAGAAGACGTAGAACTGGAAGAGGTTCAGCGAGACGAAGGCGCCCAGCATGCCGGTCTCGAGCGCCAGGTTGAAGAACACGAAGGGCTTGACCGCGCGCTGCACGTCGTTCCACGAGCCGAGCAGCACGAGCGGCATCAGGAACGTGGTGAGCAGCACGAGCAGCAGGCTCATGCCGTCGATGCCGACGAACCAGTGGATGCCCCAGGCCGGCAGCCAGGGCACGTGGCGCACGAACTGGTAGCCGCCCTGGGCGGGGTCGAAGCCCTGCCACAGCCCGAGCGAGAGCAGGAAGGTGGCGACGGTGGCGGCGAGCCCCACCCAGCGCCACGCCTGGTCGGGCAGGCGCGCGCCCGCCACCAGCAGGAGCAGGCCGACGGCGAGCGGCAGGAAGGTGATCAGCGTGAGCAGATCCATCGCGCCGCCCCTACGACGAAAGCAGCCAGGCGAGCACCAGGAAGGTCCCCGCGACCATCGTGACCAGGTAGCCCTGCGTGAGGCCGGCCTGCAGGTGCTTGAGCGCGTCCTCCGCGAGCACGCGCACGGTGCGGGCGCTGCCGTTCACGAAGGCGCCGTCGATCAGCCCGGCGTCGACGCCGCGGAACAGCACGCGATCGCTGAGCGCGATCAGCGGGCGCACGAACAGCGCGTCGTAGAGCTCGTCGACGTAGTACTTGTTGGCGATCAGGCGATGCAGCGCGCCGGCGCCCGCGCGCACGCGCGCCGGCAGCTCCGGGCGCGCCACGTAGAACAGCCACGCGAGGCCGATGCCGAGCGCGGCGGCCAGGGTCGCGACGCCGGCCAGCGCGAACTCGGTCGCGTGGTCCACGTGGTGGTGGGCGCTCTCCAGCACCCGGCCCAGGAAGCGGGACAGGGCGTTCGACTCGGGGATCCCGAGCAGGTCGCCCCACGCCTGCGGCAGCCCCAGGAAGCCGGCCACCGCGGCCAGGAAGGCGAGCACGTAGAGCGGCCACAGCACGGTCGGGCCCGGCTCGTGGACGCCGTGGTGCTCGATCTCGGCCGGCACGCGGCTCTCGCCGGCGAAGGTCCGGAAGTGGAGGCGGAACATGTAGAAGGCGGTGAGCGCCGCGGTCGCCACGCCGATCGCCCACAGCCAGGTGTGGCCGGGCACCTCGTGCGCGAGCCAGGCCGACAGCAGCACCTCGTCCTTCGAGAAGAAGCCGGAGAGCGGCGGCACGCCCGCGATCGCGAGCACGCCCACCAGGAACACGGCGTGGGTGCGGCGCAGGCGCGTGCGCAGGCCGCCCATCTTGTCGGTGTCCTGCTCGTGGTGCAGGGCCAGGATCACCGCGCCGGCGCCCAGGAAGAGCAGCGCCTTGAAGAAGGCGTGCGTGCCGACGTGGAAGATCGCCGCCGAGTACGCGCCGCAGCCGGCCGCCAGGAACATGTACCCGAGCTGGCTCACGGTGGAGTAGGCGAGCACCTTCTTGATGTCGGTCTGGGCGATCGCGATGGTGGCCGCGAAGAGCGCGGTGAGGCCGCCGGTCCAGGCGATCACGGCCGAGGCGCCGGGCGCCTCCGCGTACAGGAACGACAGCCGGCACACCATGTAGACGCCGGCCGTCACCATGGTGGCGGCATGGATCAGCGCGGAGACCGGCGTGGGGCCCGCCATCGCGTCGGGCAGCCACACGTAGAGCGGGATCTGCGCCGACTTGCCCATCGCGCCCACGAACAGGCACAGCCCGATCAGGGTGGTGAGCCGCCAGCTGCCGCCCAGCCACTCGGGCACCGCGACCGTGCGCTCGGCGATCGCGGGCAGCGCGGCGCGCAGCTCGCGGAAGTCGAGCGTGGCCCCGGCGTCGGCGAGCGCCCACACGATCAGGAAGATCCCGATCAGGAACCCGAAGTCGCCGATCCGGTTCACCACGAACGCCTTGAGGCCGCAGTAGGCGTTCCAGCGGTCGCCGTACCAGAAGCCGATCAGGAGGTAGGAGCACAGCCCCACGCCCTCCCAGCCCAGGAACATCACCAGCAGGTTGTCCCCGAGCACGAGCAGCAGCATCGCGGCGAGGAACAGGTTCAGGTAGCAGAAGAAGCGCTGGAACCCGCCGTCGTCGCGGTGGTCGTCGTCCATGTAGCCGATCGAGTAGACGTGGATGAGCGTGCCCACGCCCGTCACGATCAGGCACATCACGGCGGAGAGCGGGTCGAAGACGAACGCCATGTCGGCCACCAGGCGGCCGGCGCCGATCCAGGTGTAGACCTCGTCGATCAGCGCGACGGTGCCGGGCGGCAGCGCGCCCAGGCGCAGGAACGCCGCCACCGTGACGCCGAACGCCAGCGCGGGCGCGCCCACCGAGAGCGCGATCACGAGCCCGCGCGGCAGCCCGCGCCGCAGCAGGCCGAGCAGCACGCCGTGCACCAGCGCGCCCAGCAGCGGCAGCAGCGGGATCCAGCGCAGCAGGTCGGTGGGAGCGGCCTCTACCATTTGAGCAGGCTCACGTCCTCGACGTTCACGGTCTCGCGGTTGCGGAACAGCGCGATCACGATCCCGAGGCCGACCGCCACCTCGCAGGCCGCGACCACGATCACCATCAGCACGAACACGTGGCCGTCGTGCTCGGCCCACGCGCGCGAGAACCCGACCAGGGCCAGGTTCGCGGCGTTCAGCATCAGCTCGATGGACATGAGCAGCACGATCAGGTTGCGGCGCGTGAGCGCCCCGATCGCGCCGATCAGGAACAGGATCGCGGAGAGCCCGATCACGTGCTCGAGCGGGACCATCGCCTCAGTCGAGCCTCCGCTTGGCGAGCACCACGGCCCCGGCCACCGCGGCCAGGATCAGGAGCGAGGTGACCTCGAAGGGCAGCACGAAGCGGGTGAACAGCTCCGTGCCCACCGCCCGGTAGCCGCCGAAGCCCTCGGGCAGCTCCCGCACGGTCGGCAGCGAGCTCGGCACCAGGCTCACGAAGGCGGCGGTCACGCCGAGCGCCAGCACCACTCCGGCCGCCTTGAGCAGGCGCTGGCGGGGCGGCGCGAAGGTGTCGCTGCGCAGGTTGAGCAGCATCACCACGAACAGGAACAGCACCACGATGGCGCCCGCGTAGACCATGATCTGGAGCGCGGCCACCAGGTGGGCGTCGAGCACCACGTAGATCACGGCCAGCGCGATCATGGTCACCACCAGGCTGAGCGCGGCCGCGACCGTGTTGCGCACGTTCAGGACCATGGCGAGCGCCGACACGATCGAGAGCGCGCCGGCGCCGTAGAAGAACCACTCGGGCGCGCTCACGAGCCGTTCCCCCACAGCAGCAGCACGAGGGCCGTCACGAACACGTTCACCAGCGAGAGCGGCAGCATGATCTTCCAGCACAGGTCCATGACCTGGTCGTAGCGCGGGCGCGGCAGCGTCCAGCGGATCTGCATCTGGAGCCAGATCATCACGATCACCTTCACGAAGAAGGCGACCACGTGCAGCACCATGCACAGGCCGGTCGCGACGCCGACCCCGAACACGGGGGTGATGGCGCCGATGAGGGTCTCCTGGGGCAGGTAGGGGATGGTCCAGCCGCCCAGGAACAGCGCGGTGGTGAGCGCCGCGATCACCACCACCTCGATGAACTCGGACATGTAGAACAGGCCAAAGCGCATGCCCGAGTACTCGGTGAAGTAGCCGGCCACCAGCTCCGACTCGGCCTCCGGGAGGTCGAAGGGCGGGCGCTTGTTCTCGGCCATCACGCAGGTGAGGAACATCACGAAGCCGAGCGGCTGGAGGAACAGCCCCCACTTCGGGAGCTGCAGCCACGCAAGCCAGCCGGGCAGCGTATCGACCCAGCCGAAGCGCTCCAGGAAGCCGAGCAGCCGGAAGGTGTCGTCCTGCGCGAGCCCCATCTCGGTGAGGCGCAGGGTCTGGAACACCATGAACAGGCCGACGATGGAGAGTCCCATCGTGACCTCGTAGGAGATCATCTGGGCCGAGGCGCGCAGGCTGCCGAGCAGCGACCAGTTGTTGTTGCTGGCCCAGCCCGCGATCACGGTGCCGTAGGTGGCGAGCGAGGCGACCGCGAAGACGTAGAGGATCCCCCAGTCGAGGTCGGCCACCACCAGGTTCCAGGTGCGGTCGCCGAACTGGTACACGCCGCCGAAGGGGATCACCGCGAACGACGCGATCACCGGGATCGCCGCGATCAGCGGCGCGGCCAGGTGCAGGCCGCGGCTGGCGCCCTGCGGGACCACGTCCTCCTTGGTGAGCAGCTTGATCACGTCGGCCAGCGGGTGCAGCAGGCCCAGCACCGTGATGCCGGCGACGCCGGCGCGGTTGGCGCCGATGCGGTCCTGCATGACGGCGCTCTGCTTGCGCTCCACCCAGGTGATGATGGGGGCGAAGACGCCCACCGCGACGAGGATGATGAACAGCGTCTTGGCGATGGCGCCGAGCAGGACCGCGTCCATCAGTCGATCCTCGCCCCGCGCAGCGGGGCCCCCTCGCTCGGCAGCGAGTCGAGGTCGCAGCCCGTGAAGGCGGGCTCGGCCGCGGCGAGCTCGCGCGAGACCGCGTAGGGGTCCCACTCGCCCGCGAAGCCGGGCAGCTCGAGCGCCTGGGCGAGCCGCCACAGGATCTCGCCCTCGGCCTGCGCCTCGAAGGGCGGCTCCACCGCCGGGACGACGCGCTGCACGCGCCCGGCGTGGTTGGTGAGCGTGCCGTGCTTCTCGGCCGGCACGCGCGCCGCGAACACCACCTGCGCGAGCCCCTCGAGCTCCGAGCGGTGGCTGTCGAGCAGCACGAGCGCGTCGAGCGTGCGCAGCGTCTCGAGCACGGACGGCCCGAACGTCGCGAGCAGGTCGTGCCCCAGCACGACGAGGCCCGCCACCGCGCCGCCGCGCACGCGCTCGAGCAGCGGCGCCGCGTCGCCGAAGCCGAGCGCGCGGCAGCCCGCGCCGTTGGCGGCCGCCTCCGGCTTGCGCAGCAGCGCGTCGGCGCGCCAGGTGGGCACCGTGAAGCCGGCCTGGCTCGAGCCCAGCGCCTCGAGGAAGCGGCGCAGCACGAACAGGTCCTCGTTGGTGGCGTGCGGCGAGGCGATCGCGCCGATCGCGCCCGGGCCCTTGCGCTCGATCACCCCGCGCAGCGCGGCCGCCGCCTGCGCGATGGCCGCGTCGAACGAGAGCTGCTGCCGGCGTCCGTCGGGCGCCTGCAGCGCGTGGCCGTCGATGCGGTCCTCGGCGCCGATCCGCTTGTACGACAGCCGCCCGTCGTCGCAGATCCAGGTCTGGTTGACCTCGTCGTTGCGGCGCGCCACGTAGCGGTACACGCGGTTGTTGGCGACGCCCATGTAGACGTTGCAGCCGTTGGCGCAGCCGGTGCAGACGCCGGGCAGCTCCTCCAGGAACCAGACCCGGATCTTGAAGCGGAAGTCCTTGGTGGTGAGCGCGCCGACCGGACAGATGTCGGCCACGTTCATCGAGTAGTCGTTGTCGAGCGGCTGGCCGGGCGCGGTCTCGATCGTCGAGCGGTCGCCGCGCTGGAACACCGCGAGCTCGCCGGTGCCCGGCACCTCGCGGCAGAAGCGCACGCAGCGTCGGCACAGGATGCAGCGCTCCTGGTCGAAGACGATGGTGGGCCCGAGGTCCACGCGCTTCTTGGCGGCGCGGCGCGGCTCGCGCGTGCGCGCGTGCGGCACGCCGTACTCGAAGGCGTAGTCCTGCAGCTTGCACTCGCCGGCCTGGTCGCAGATCGGGCAGTCGAGCGGGTGGTTGATGAGCAGCAGCTCCATCACGCCCTCGCGGGCCTTGCGGACCCGCTCGCTCTGCGTGTGGATCACCATGCCCTCGGTCACCAGCGTGTTGCAGGCGATCTGGAGCTTGGGGATCCCCTCGACCTCGACCTGGCACAGCCGGCAGCTCCCGTCGATGGTGAGCTTCGGGTGCCAGCAGTAGTGCGGGATGTCGACGCCGTTCATCAGCACGCCGAGGTCGTCGAGGGCCTGCAGGATGGTGCGGCCCTCGGCGACCTCGTAGCTCACGCCGTCGACGACGATCTTGGGCATCGGCTCAGAGCTCGAAGCTCTCCGGGAAGGGGCACTTCCCGTGCTTCACGTGGGCCTCGAAGTCCTCGCGGAAGTGGCGCAGCAGGCCCTGCACCGGCCACGCGGCCGCGTCGGCGAACGCGCAGATGGTCTGGCCCTCCATCTTGCCCGCCACGTCGAGCATCAGCTCCAGATCCTCGAGCGTGCCGGCGCCGCGCTCGATGCGCTGCATCAGCTTGTGCAGCCAGCCGGTTCCCTCGCGGCACTGCGTGCACTGGCCGCACGACTCGTCGCGGAAGAAGTAGGTGATCACGCAGCCCACCCGCACCATGCAGGTGGTGTCGTCCATCACCATCACGCCGCCGGTGCCGAGCATGGTCTTGCGCTCGCGCAGGAACTCGTTGGCCATCGGCACGTCGAGCTGCGAGGCGGGCAGGATCGGCATCGACATCCCGCCCGGGATCACGCCCTTCACCTTGCGGCCCTCGGGCGGGCCGCCGGCGTGCTGGAAGACGATCTCGTCGAGCCGCGTGCCGAGCGGCAGCTCGTACAGGCCGGGCCGGCGCACGTGCCCCGACACGCCGAAGATGGTCGTACCGGGGCTCTTCTCGGTGCCGAAGCCGCGGAACCACTCGGCGCCCTTGCGCACGATGTGCGGCACGTGCGAGAAGGTCTCGACGTTGTTCACGGTGGTCGGCATGCCGAAGGCGCCGAACTGGGCCGGGAAGGGCGGCTTCTTGCGCGGCTGGCCCTTCTTGCCCTCGAGCGACTCGAGCAGGCCGGTCTCCTCGCCGCAGATGTAGGCGCCCGCGCCGCGCGTGATCACGACGTCGTGTCGGAAGCCGGTGCCGAGGCAGCTCGGCCCCAGGATCCCCGCCTGGTAGCACTCGTCGATGGCGCGCTGGAGCACGGCCGCGGGGTACGCGTACTCGCCGCGCACGTACACGAAGGTCTTCTCGGCGCCGGTCGCCCAGGCGCCGATCAGGATGCCCTCGAGGATCTGGTGCGGAGCCCGCTCGAGCAGCAGGCGGTCCTTGAACGAGCCCGGCTCCGACTCGTCGGCGTTGCACACCAGGTACTTGGGCTTGTCGGCGCCCTTGGGCATGAACGACCACTTGAGCCCGGTCGAGAAGCCCGCGCCGCCGCGCCCCTGCAGGCCCGAGCTCTTCACCAGCTCGATCACCTGGTCGGGCGACATCTCGGTGAGCGCGCGGCGCGCCGCCTCCCAGCCACCGCGCGCGCGATAGCCGTCGAGCGTGGCGAACGCGTCGTCGCCGGTGTGCTCGGTCAGGTAGCTGGTGACGTAGGGCGCCTTCTGCACGGTCTACTCGAGCGCGTCCAGGATCCGGCGCGCCTGCTCGACGTCCAGGTTCTCGTGGTAGGTCTCGTCCACGCGCATCATCGGCGCCCAGGCGCAGGCGCCCAGGCACTCCTCGTGCCCGAGCGTGATGCGCCCGTCGGGCGTGGTCTCGCCGGCCTCGATCCCGAGGTGCTGCTCGAGCTCCTTCAAGAGCTGGCGCGCGCCGCGCAGCGAGCAGGGCAGGTTGGTGCACACGCGCACCTCGTGTCGGCCCTGCTTCTCGGTCGAGAACATGTTGTAGAAGGTGACGACCTCGAGCACCTCGATCGGGCGGATCTCGAAGATCTCGGCCAGCTCCTGCACCGCCTCGGCCGGGATGCACTTCTGCTCGCGCTGCACCCAGTGCAGCGCCGCCAGCAGCGCGCCGCGCTTCTGCGGGTACTTGGCGATCTCGGCGTCGATGCGCGCCCGCAGCTCGGCGGAGATCACCATTCGAGCGCGCCCTTGAGCCACACGTACGCGAGACCGGCGCCGATCACCACCGCGAAGCTCGCCATCTCGACCAGGCCGAACCACCCGAGCTCGCGGAACAGCGCGCCCCACGGGTAGAAGAACACCGCCTCGACGTCGAAGAGGATGAACAGCATCGCGACGATGTAGAACTTCACCGAGAAGCGCTGGCGCGGAGACACGATCGGCCGCTCGCCGCACTCGAACGGCTCGTTCTTCTCCGCGAACTGCCGGCGCGGCCCGACCAGCAGGTGCACCGTCATCAACGCGCCGGCCAGGACCGTCGCGACGAGCAGGATCACGACGGCGCCGGTGTACTCGGCGAGCATTGTCCTCTCCTCGAAGAGCGGCCGACGCGAAGTGCTCGATCCGACGCGCCCGAGCAGTGAGGCCGAAGCGTGAGGCCGAAGCCGAGAAGCGCCGGGAATTCCAGCGGAAAGGCGCGCGGAAGCTAGCCGTGGGGGGTGGGCGGTTCAAGGCTCCGCGGGCCGGGCCGGCGCACGACGCGTGAGATAGAGTGCGCGGCATGGCCGTGCGGGTCGCCGTCCTGGGAGCGGGGAGCTTCGGGAGCTGCCTGGCCATCCTGTGCGCCGACCGCGGCCACGAGGTCACGCTCTGGACGCGCGACCCCGCGCTCGCCGAGACGATCGCCCGCGAGCGCCGCAACCCCCGGTATCTCAAGGAGATCGAGTTCCCCGCCTCGATCCGGACCAGCACCGACGTGCAGCAGGCGCTGGCCGGCGCGGAGATGGTGATCCTGGCGGTGCCGAGCCACGCCGTGCGCGAGACGATGGCGCAGGCGCGCCCCTGGCTTCCCGCCGAGGCGCTGATCGTCTCCACCGTGAAGGGCCTCGAGCTCGACACCGGGAAGACCATGGACGCGGTGCTCGAGGAGGTGCTGCCGCCCGTCCACCACCCCCGGCTCGTCTTCCTCTCCGGGCCCTCGTTCGCGCACGAGGTGGCCCGCCGCAAGCCGACCGTGCTGACCGTGGCCTGCCGGCAGGAGCCCTATGCGATCGCGGTGCAGAGCCTGCTCTCGTGCCCGTGGTTCCGCTGCTACTCGGACACGGACGTGATCGGCGTCGAGGTGGGCGGCGCGCTCAAGAACGTGATCGCGATCGCGGTCGGCGTGTGCGACGGGCTCGAGATGGGCGCCAACGCCCGCGCCGCCACCATGACGCGCGGGCTCGCCGAGATCACCCGGCTCGGCGTGGCGATGGGGGCGAATCCGCTCACCTTCCTCGGCCTGTCGGGAATGGGCGATCTCGTGCTCACCTGCACCGGCGACCTCTCGCGCAACCGCCGGGTCGGCCTCGCGCTCGGCCGCGGGCGCTCGCTCGACGACGTGCTGGCCGAGCTCGGCGAGGTGGCCGAGGGCGTGCGCACCACCTACGCCGCCTGCCAGCTCGCCGAGCGGCTCGGCGTGGAGATGCCGATCGCGGAGGGCGTGCGCGCCCTGCTCGACGGCAAGGTCGACCCGCGCGCCGGGGCCACCGCCCTCCTCACCCGCCAGCTGCGCGGGGAGAAGGATTGGAACTACCAGCGAAAACCGAAATGAGAACACGTTCGCGGCGCCCGCTCGCCGCTGGCGAGGCGCGGGCGCAGGGGCGCGAGCCGCGCGGACGCGACCGCGGCGCGGACGCCCAGCGCGCCGGCGCGGCGCTCGGCGCACGTGAGAACGCGTTCGCCGCCACGCCGGACCGAGAGGCGAGACGACGACGCGCCCGCCTCGTCCGGAGGAACGCGCTCCCACGCGCGTCCCTGCGACGAAACCGCCGAGCGCTCGGAACGAGAACGCGTTCGCAGAAACGTCCCGGCCCCCGCGGCATGCCTTGCCCTATGGCCCGCGCGAAGCGCTAGGCTGCGCCGCGTGTTGAAATCCGTTTTCAATTGGATCACGGCCGTCCGGATCGGACTTCCCAATTGGTCTGAGGGGTCCGCGTCCGAGGGTTCCGAGCGCACGGCCGGGCCTGCGATCGGGGGAGCGGTCGCGGCGGCGCTCGCCGTGCTCCTGATGCTCACCGGCCCGGCGGCCGCCCAGAGCCCCGCGCCCGGAAGCGCGCCTCCCGCCGGGCGCGCGCCCGCCGGCGAGCGCCCGGCGGCGGACGAGGCCGCTCGCCGCGCCGTCCACCTGCTCGACTACCTCGCCGTCGACTACCCCGAGACGGTCTCCGACGACGGCGCGATCGTGAACCAGCTCGAGTACGCCGAGCAGATCGAGTTCTCCGGCCAGGTGCGCGAGCGGCTCGCGGGGCTCGGCGTGGCGGCCGACGA
>Ga0207873_1002149_pt1 | contig 16954 bp, 15 predicted proteins | sample BGWIniCompost_FD_187373 | JGI IMG/M metagenome (GOLD analysis project Ga0207873, IMG submission 187373) | Cellulose adapted compost microbial communities from Newby Island Compost Facility, Milpitas, CA, USA - BGW Initial Compost (SPAdes)... ...
ACCTCCTTCTGCTCATCCGCCACGATCAATCCATACAGCGGTGATGCAGGCGCTCCGAACAGTGTCGGTTCCGGCTGCTCGTCCTCAAGCCACTCGTCGATCCTCTCCAGCAAGTACATGAATCCGAGCCGGTGCGGGTGCCACGGCACGTAGCCATGCGCGGTGGCACGCGCCTTATGTCGCGCCTTTTCGATGCCCTGGATAAATAGCTTGCAGTCGTGCTCGCCCACCAGCGAAAGCAGTTCGTCGTAGAGGCGCACGCGGTCCGCTGGGGCGAGCCCCGCGCAGTCGCCGTTTCCCTGGAAGATATGCGATCCGTGGAACTCAAAGTCTGCGGCCCGCGCCCGAGATCGAAACGTCCTCAGCGCGAGGGCCAGCATGTCCGCTTCGATCGCCTTGAGTGCGACCGGCGTGATGCCAATCGCGACGATCCAGTGTACGGGCTGGTCCGGTGTGTCCAGGTTGGTGCCTGTGTTCCCGCTCTCATCGACGTAGAACAGGTACATTCAGCCCTCCCTCACCCCAGCACCTCCTCCAACATCCCCTCGATCTCCATCTCCAGCGTGCGGATCTCAGCCTCGATCTCTTCGAGCGGCCGAAGTGGCGTGTACTCGTAGAAGTGGCGCGTGAAGGGGATCTCGTAGCCGACCTTGGTCTTGCTTTCGTCGATCCACGCGTCGGGCACGAACGGCTTCACCTCGCGCTCGAAGTAGGCGTGGATATCCTCCTTGAGCGGCACGGCCTCGGTGTCGCGAAGCTCGGGGTCCGGCTCCGGATTGCCCTTGCTGTCCACGCAGACGTCCGCCGTCTCGTCGCGCTCGGAGAGGGCCGAGAGAATCGCCTTCAGGACCGGCGCCGGCACCCTGAGCCCGGCCGCGTCCAGCGCGCACTTCAGCGCCCGGCGGAACTCGCTCCGGTTCCTGTAGACCCGCTCGGGGTCCAGCACAGCGAGCGCGGAGCGGATCTGCTCCTGGAGCTCGCGCCCCGCCTGGATTTCGCGCTCTGCGGCCTCGCCCTTCTTCCTGCTCGTGGCCAGGTTCCGGAAGGCGCGCTCTTCTTCCAGGCGCGCGATCCGCTCGGGCGAGGCCTGGAAGTTGAGGCGAAGCGGGCGCTCCACCGTGATCTTCCAGTAGCCGAAGTCCTGGTTGTCGAAGATTTTCGATAGCTCGTTCTCCCGGAACTCACCGTAGAGCCGGGTGATTTCATCGATGTGCTCTTCTTTTGTAAGCTCGTTCCGCTTGTTGCCGAGCGCCTTGCGCATCTTGCGGCAGAGGTCCGTGGCGTTGATCAGCTGGATCTTGCCCTTGCGCTCCGCTCGCTTTCGGTTGGTCACGATCCAGATGTAGGTGTGGATCCCCGTGTTGTAGAAGAGCTGGTCGGGCAGGGCAACGATCGCCTCCAGCCAGTCATGCTCGATGATCCAGCGCCGGATCTCGCTCTCGCCGCTTCCGGCATCTCCGGTGAACAGCGGCGAGCCGTTGAAGACGATGGCGATCCGGCTGCCCTCCGGCTTCATCTTGGAGATCATGTGCTGGAGGAAGAGGAGCGAGCCGTCGTTGATGCGGGGCGTGCCCGCCCCGAAGCGGCCGGCGTGGCCGAGCGTCTTGTGCTCGTCCTCGATCACCTTCTGCACCTTCTTCCAATCCACGCCGAAGGGCGGGTTCGAGAGCATGTAGTCGAACGTGCGGTCCGCGTGGCCGTCCTCGCTGAAGGAGTTGCCCCGGGCGATGTTCTCCGGGTTCTGCCCCTTGATCAGCATGTCGGCCTTGCAGATCGCGTAGCTCTCGTCGTTCAGCTCCTGGCCGAAGACCTCGAGCCGGGCCTGCGGGTTCAGCTCCCGGAGGTAGTCCTCGGCGACCGAGAGCATGCCGCCCGTCCCGCAGGCCGGGTCGTAGAGCGTGCGGACGATGCCGGGCTTTCGGAGCGCGTCGTCGTCTTCGATGAAGAGGAGGTTCACCATGAGGCGAATCACCTCCCGAGGCGTGAAGTGCTCCCCGGCCGTTTCGTTGCTCGCCTCGGCGAAGCGCCGGATCAGCTCCTCGAAGATGAGCCCCATCATCTCGTTCGGGACGACCTCGGGGTGGAGGTCGATCTCCGAGAAGCGGCGCACGACCAGGTAGAGCAGGTTCGCCTCGTCCAGCTTCGTGATCTGCTGGTCGAAGCGGAAGCGCTCAAGGATCTCCCGCGCCTGGGCGGAGAAGCCGTTGATGTAGTTCCTGAGGTTCGCCGCGATCTGGTTGGGCTCGGCCTTGAGCCGCTCGAAGTCGAACTTCGAGACGTTGTAGAAGGGCTGGCCGGCTGCGCGCTTCAGCGCCTCCTCACGGAGCGCGGGCGTCTGGCCCTCGAGCTCGGCTGCGCGCGCGAGCACGCGCACCTTGGTCGGCTCGAGCACGCAGTCCAGCCGGCGCAGGACCGTGAACGGCAGGATCACCTTGCCGTAGTCGGCCTGCTTGTAGTCGCCGCGGAGCAGGTCGGCCACCGACCAGATGAAGCCGGTGAGCTCGCGGAAGTCTGCGGTCGCTCTCGATGCTACGCTACTCATGGACAGTGGTCATGTACGTGTCGGATACTGCCGCTGCGCAAGTCGGCGCACCACCTTCGCGGTCGCGCTTGCATGGGCTGAGGTAGACGGCCGTCGTGCGGCGGGAGGCACACGAGGCCGGAACTGGAGAGCTTGGTCTACCGGCGTCAGGCCCCGGTTCGACTACCGGGTACAGATGAAGATAGGCTCTCGCCGGCCTATGGGCCAGGCTTGGTTCCCGGATGCGACACTGCCATTGGAATAGTTGCTTTCAGCCCCGCCCCGGGGATGAATGGGCAAAGTAGCGTCCGGTCACACGCGAATCCCCCTTGCTATCCCTCCACACCGTTCCTCCATCAGTGGGCGTCGCAATGTAGCGTGCGCATCGACTTGTCGCATCGGTTTCGCCTCGACTACGGTGTTCGTGTGCGGCATCCGCATGGCTGCCCCAGGGAAGCCGCGGGCGATGCGCATAGCCGCGAAGTGACAGTGTCTATGCTTGTCTGAACGGACCGTCCTATGTGGAGGGTGATGCGATGTGTGATTACGACAAGGCGTTGCAGCTGTTGAAGCGTGAGAGCAAGGATCTGTTGGATACTATTGAGAATGGCAATCCAAATGATGATAGTATGATGGCGTCGTTGTACGGCTGGGTTCAACACGAGGTGTGTCAAAGGCTGCGGGAAACCATACTTTGAACCGCACCGGGTTTCTCGGAGACTTGGTTACTTGAGTGCCGCCAGGAGTGGTTGATTCGCCTTGCGGCGGTAATACGCCTCCTCAAGCTCGACGGGTGGAATATAGCCGATCGGCTCCAAGAGGCGATGGTGGTTAAACCACCAGACCCATTTCAGCGTGGCAAACTCGACGTCCTCAAACCCGCGCCAGGGACCGCCGCGGTGAATCACCTCCGTCTTGAAGAGGCCGATGATGGATTCGGCCAGAGCGTTGTCGTAGCTGTCTCCCTTGCTGCCAACCGACGGCTCGATGCCTGCCTCGGCAAGCCGCTCGGTGTAGCGGATGGAGAGGTATTGAACCCCGCGGTCGCTATGATGCACGAGCCGCTCATCCCTCTCTTGCTCCCGCTCGCAGAGGGCCTGCTCCAAGGCATCGAGAGCGAGATCGCTCCTCAAGGAGCTCGACACGCGCCAACCCACGATCCGGCGGCTGAATGCATCGATCACGAAGGCCACGTAGACGAAGCCCTTCCAGGTGGCCACATAGGTCAGGTCCGAGACCCAGAGCCGGTTCGGCCGCGCGGCGGTGAAGTCTCTCTCCACCAGGTCGAGCGGCCTCTCGGCCGTATCGCTTGGAGTCGTGGTTCTCGTCTTGCCGCCGCCGCGAATCGCGCCCCGCAGGCCGAGCTCACCCATCAACCTCTCGACCGTGCAGCGCGCCACCGCGATGCCCTCGCGCTTCAGTTGGCGCCAAACCTTGCGCGTGCCGTAGACCTTGAAGTTGTCCTTCCAGACCCGGCGGATGTCCTCCCGAAGCACCTCGTCACGCTGGGCCCGAGCGGAGCGAAGCGAAGGATCTCGCTCCCGTGCATTGTGAGCGTAGTAGGTAGACGGAGCGATCGGCAGCACGCTGCAGATCGGCTCGACTCCGTACTCCTCTCGGTGATCGTTGATGAAGGCTACCAATGTTTCGGTCGGCGGCCCTGCTCCGCCAGTGCGAAATATGCTGAAGCCTTGCGAAGGATCTCATTGGCGCGCCGGAGTTCGCGGACCTCCCGCTCGAGCTCCTTTACTCGTTCTCGCTCTGTGGTCGTGAGACCCGCCCGTCGACCCTCGTCACGTTCGGCTTGGCGCACCCAGTTTCGCAGCGTCTCGCCAGAGCAGCCAATCTTCTCGGCAATAGACTGGATGGCCGCCCACTGCGACGCGTACTCAGCCTCGTGCTCGAACACCATCCGAACCGCCCGCTCCCGCACCTCGGGGGAGTACTTCTTTGCCTGTTGCATGACCCCAATCTCTCAAAGGTTGGAGTCTCCGGCAAACCCGGGGCGATTCATGAGGAAGACTCAAGGTGATGAGTTGAGAGACGCGAGAAAAAGACCAATTGCAGTCGCAATCGTCTCCGAGATTGGGCGCTGGACATCCCAGTGCTCACCTTGTCTACCTCAGCAGTCTGACAGACCCCATGACAGACACAAAAAAAGCGCCGCAGGGCAAAACCCTGCGGCGCAACGAGTTAAGGCCGGTCTGAGTATAGGCGGAGGCGGAGGGGCTCGAACTCCGGCCGGGACGTTCGCAATGAAGAACGTTTCATCCGAAGTTCATCGAAGCCTCATGGCCCGTGCATTACGCTGTTCACCAAGGGCACACACGAAAGGCCGTGCGAGCCGTGCGTCGTAGGGCGGTGTTGCACTCGTGTCGGGCCGGTTCGACATTCCCAGACCTAACGCCTCGAGCCAACAGGGCGGCCGGACCGGGGGCGACCGGGCCAACTGCATGCATCGCACGCACTCCGCAGGGCTCCAACGGTACCGCCGCACGAACCGACGTGCGGCGCCGGCCCCGCGCGGGTCCCGGCACGGTCGTGGCGGGTGAGGGAGTCCCGGGCACGGATTCCGTCTCACACGTGATTCGCTGAACGCGGAGAGCTGCATGGACGACGAACACCCGTCGAGACACGACGGTCACACGAGCCACGCGGGCCACTTCGACCATCCGGACCACAGGGACCGTGCGGACCACCCGCCGTCTCGCTCCACCCACGAAGAGCCACCGATGGAGCCGGGCTATCCCGAGCATCCGGAGGAGGCGCACCCGCCGGGCCACACGCCGGGGCCGGCGATGCGGCCACGCGCGGAGCACGAGGCGCACGTGCACGGTGCGGCGGGGCACGGGCCGGGCGTCCACGCCGCCGACCAGGCCCACGCCGGCCACGACAAGCACGCGGGCCACAGTGTCGAGATGTTCCGCTCGAAGTTCTGGCTCTCGCTCCTGCTCACCATCCCGACGCTGATCTGGGGCGACCTGCTCCAGGAGTGGCTCGGCTACACGGCGCCCGAGTTCCCGGGCTCGGCATACATCCCGGCGGTCTTCGGCACCATCGTCTTCGTCTACGGCGGCCGGGTGTTCGTGCAGGGGGCGGTGCGCGAGCTCCGGGACCGGGCGCCGGGGATGATGACGTTGATCGCGCTGGCGATCACCGTCGCCTTCGTCTTCAGCGCCGCCGTCACACTGGGCTTCCCCGGCATGCCGCTGTGGTGGGAGCTGGCCACGCTGGTGACCATCATGCTGCTGGGCCACTGGATGGAGATGCGCAGCATCCGGCAGGCGAGCGGTGCGCTCAAGGAGCTGGCCAAGCTGTTGCCCGCGACGGCGACGCGGGTGGTCGACGGCGGGACGGAGGAGGTGCCGGTCTCGGAGCTTGCCGAGGGCGACCTCGTGCTGGTGCGGCCCGGCGCGAGCGTGCCGGCCGACGGCGTGGTGCGTGAGGGCCGGAGCGCGGTCAACGAGGCGATGATCACCGGCGAGTCGCGGCCGGTCGAGAAGGAGCCGGGCGAGGAGGTCATCGGCGGCACGGTCAACGGCAGCGGCTCGCTGCGGGTCGAGATCACGAAGACGGGAGAGAAGACGGCTCTCGCCGGGATCATGCGGCTGGTCGAGCAGGCGCAGACCTCACGGTCGCGGGCGCAGGCGCTGGCCGACCGGGCGGCGTTCTGGCTCACGCTCGTCGCGATCGGCGCGGGCGCGCTCACGCTGGTCGTGTGGCTCATTGCCGACGCGACGGGCGCGTTCGCCATCGAGCGCACGGTCACGGTGCTGGTCATCGCCTGCCCGCACGCGCTCGGGCTTGCGGTGCCGCTCGTGATCGCGATCTCGACGACGCTCGGCGCCCGGAACGGCCTGCTGGTCCGCGACCGGCGAGGGCTCGAGGAGGCGCGCGAGCTGGACACGGTCGTCTTCGACAAGACCGGAACGCTGACGCGGGGCGAGTTCCGCGTGGTCGCCGTCGCGGCCGCGGACGGACTGGCCGAGGAGGACGCGCTGCGGCTCGCCGCGGCGGTCGAGCGCGACAGCGAGCACACCATCGCCCAGGGGATCGTGCGGAGCGCCGAGGAGCGCGGCCTCGCGCTTCCGCCCTCGCGCGACTTCGAGGCGATCCCGGGCCACGGGGTGCGGGCGGTGGTGGAGGGGCGGGAGCTGCACGTGGGCGGGCCCGCGCTGCTGCGCCGCCTGGGCGCGGAGCTGCCGGACGCGCTCCGGCGCGCGGCCGACCAGGCGGCCGCACGGGGCCAGACCACGGTCGCGCTGGTCGAAGGGGGGCGTGCACTGGCCATCCTCGTCGTAGCCGACCAGATCCGGCCCGAATCCTATGAAGCGGTGCGCCGCCTGCACGAGAGCGGCATCGAGGTCGTGATGCTGACCGGCGATGCCCGGCCGGTCGCCGAGGCGGTCGCCGCCGAGCTCGGCATCGACACCGTCTTCGCCGAGGTGCTTCCGGACGCGAAGGTTGGGATGGTCCGCGAGCTCCAACACCGGGGCAAGCGCGTGGCGATGGTCGGCGACGGGGTGAACGACGCGCCGGCGCTGCTCACCGCCGACGTCGGCGTCGCCATCGGCGCGGGCACGGACGTGGCGGTCGAGGCCGGCGATGTGGTGCTGGTGCGCAGCGACCCCCGCGACATGCCGCGCATCGTCGAGCTCTCGAAGGCGACCTACCGCAAGATGGTGCAGAACCTCTGGTGGGCCGCGGGCTACAACATCGTGGCCATTCCTCTGGCCGCGGGTGTGGCCGCGCCGTGGGGGATCGTGCTGCCGCCGGCCGTGGGCGCGATCCTCATGTCGCTGTCGACGGTGATCGTGGCCATCAACGCGCAGCTGCTGCGGCGGCAGGCGCTGTAGGAAGCCTCGAGTCGGGAGGGAAACGCTCGTGAAGCCAACGACGAAACACATGTGGATCGGTGCGGTCGCCGGGGCGATCGGCGTCCTCGTCGTCCTGGTCGTGGGCGGGCTGGCGTACATGTACTCCGGCGCCTACGACATCGCCGCAACCGATCCACACGAGCCCGTCCTCGCCTGGGCGCTCGAGACGACGATGGAGCAGTCCGTCGAAGAGCATGCCGACGCGGCGCCCGAGCCGATCGAGGTCGATTCGGCACTTCTCGTCCACGGCTTCGAGCATTTCGATGCAATGTGCGTGGTCTGCCACGGTGCACCGGGCGTCGAACGCGGCGAATACGGCAAGGGCCTCACACCGGAGCCGCCGGAACTCTCGGAGGTCGTCGACCAGTGGAGTACCCGCGAACTCTTCTGGATCGTGAAGCACGGGATCAAGATGTCCGGGATGCCGGCGTTCGGCCCAACCCACACGGATGAGGAAATCTGGGCGATCGTCGCGGCCGTGCGTCGCCTCGATACACTGACGCCCGAGGAGTACCAAGCAATGGTTGCGCTCGCCTCCGGGGGGCACGCGCACAACGGTGGCGGAGACGGGCACGAGAGCCGCGCCGGCGGCCCCACACACGACGAAGCGCGAGACACCACGGCCGGCCACATCCACGCCCCGGGCACGCCGCCACACGAACATTGAACCGGAGAGGAATCATGAGACACGCTCTGTTTGCCCTCGCGTGGTTCGCGCTCGCGTGCCCCGCATCGATTCATGCTCAGATGACCGGGGCCGAGGCCGAAGTACGCGCTGTCGTCACGGAATTCTCCGAGGCGCTGGCCGCTGGCGATTCGGCTCGGGCGGTCACATACCTGCACCCTGACCTGATCGTCTACGAGGGTGGCCACGCAGAGACGCTCGAGGAGTACCGCGCCCACCACATGGGCTCCGACATGGCGTTTCTCTCGGCCGTCGACGAAACAACGACCGCGGAGCGTCTCGACGTATACGGCGAGACCGCACTCTACCTGAGCGAGTACAAGATGAGCGGTACGTATCGCGACCGCGAGGTTGATCTGCACGGCACGGAGACGCTCGTCCTCCTCCGTACGCCGGACGGCTGGAAGATCCGGCACATCCACTGGTCCAGCCGGTGATTGTGCGGCCGCGCCGGGGAGCGTTCTCGGTCCTGGGAATCGCCGTGTCGGCTCTGGCCGGCTGCGGCGTCGGCGGATCGGAGCCGGCCGTCGACCGGGGCGAGGTCCTCGCGCTCGAGACGCCCGGTACGCTGCGGGACGGCGAGGCGCTCTTCGAGGCGAACTGCGCACGTTGTCACGGCCAGCGCGCGCTTGGGACGCAGCACGGCCCACCGCTCGTCCATCCCGTCTACGCGCCGGGCCACCACGGTGACGCGGCCTTCGTCCTCGCTGTTGAGCGCGGCGTCCGCCCGCACCACTGGCGTTTCGGGCCGATGCCCCGGGTGCCGGGCCTCTCCTGGGAGGAGGCAGAGGAGATCACGGCTTACGTGCGCTGGCTCCAGCGACAGGTCGGCATCGAGTGATCAAACGGGCACGGGCTGCGGCGCGGGGCTTGCGCACCCGTGTGCCGTACGCCTCGCCGGCCGGGTGCTCCGGTCGAGTCCGACGGGAGGAGGAAGTGCCATGATGCCGTTCCTGGTCCAGTGGGAACGCTGGTGGGATCACATGAACGGAGCGTGGGGGTGGGGCATGATGCTCTTCATGACGCTCTTCTGGATCGCCGTCATCGCGCTCGTGGTCTGGCTGATCGTGCGGCTGACGCGGGGCGATGGCGCGGCGGGCGGCGGCGTGCGCTTCGACCGGGCCGAGGAGATCCTGCGCGAGCGCTACGCGCGGGGCGAGATCGACCGCGAGACCTTCGAGCGCATGCGCGACGAGTTGCGCCGCGGCACTTGAGCGTCGCGGCGCATCAGCGCGAGGTCGGTCGCCGCTGTGCCTCGGTCGGACCCGGCTCGACGGGCTCCTCGGATCCCTTGAACCCCGCCTCCGCGTACGGCCGCGGCGCACGGGCCAGCGCCTCGCCCATCCGGGTGTGGGTGTCGGCCTCGCGGATCGTCTTCGGGAGGAAACTCTTGCGGATGCCGAGCGAGCGGTTCGTCTTCTCGATGGACTTCGCCCCGTCCCGCTCGATGCCGGTGAGCGCACGGATGCAGTCCACGGTCTCCGGGATCGCGATCGCCTCGTTGTGGACCTGGAACGAGAGGTAGACCTCCCGGTCGTCTGCGGCGAGCGCGTCCTCCCAGACGGCGACCTCCCACATGTCGTTCCGCGGCCGACCGAGGTCGCGCATCAGCTCGATGGTGGAGTTCAGTGCGACGATGCCGTCCGAGGCGTGCACGAACGCGACGCGTGGTTCCCGCCAGAGCGCGTGGCGCAACTCGTCGAGCGTGACGGGCCGCGTCGTCTCGACCATGGCGAAGTGCAGGTGGCTCAGGTTGTAGGGCCCGGCGCCGGCCAGGGTCGTGATGTCCAGGCCCTCGAGCACGGTCCTGGCGTCCGGTCCCTGGTGGCTGGGCACCTTCGTCTCGGGCACGGCGGTGTTGATCATCCCCGTGTCGTGGCTTTCCCAGGGATCGGTCGCGCGGCGGAGAAGCACGGCCCGCGCCCGTTTCACCCAGCCGTTCCGATCCAGCGCGTGCATGATGCGGCAGAGCGCGGTCGTATTGCACGAGACCACCCGCGCCCACCGCCGGTCGAGGGCTTTCTCGTAGTTGACCTGCGCGGTGAAGGAGAACCCGGCAAGTTCGTGCGTTTCGCCGCCCTGGAAGATCGCTTTCACGCCCGCCGCCTCGTAATGCTCCTTGTTCTTCGCGCCAATGCCCTTGGGCGTGCAGTCGACGACGATGTCGGCCCGCTCGAGCAGGTCGTCCAGCGTGCCCACGACGGGGATGTCCGCGTCCTTCATGTTCGGGCGCGCATCGGGAGAGGACGCGTAGATCGGGTAGCCCCGCTCGGCGGCCACGCGGATGCGGTAGTCGCGTGTGACGTCGGCCACGCCGACCAGGTCCATGTCCTCCTGGATCGCGACGGCGTCCGCCACGCGTTTGCCGATCACGCCGTAGCCGTTGACCGCGACGCGCGCTCGCTTCGCAGCTGTCATGTCGGGCCTCCCCTCGGATTGGGTCCGGTGTCCGATTCCATGCCCGCAAATGTCCAGCCGTGCAGGCTGAACGCGGGTGCCGGCCGCGTCATCGACCGCTACGGTCTTCCGCCGGCCGCTGGATTGCGGCATTGAGCCGGGTTCGACTGGGCGGGTGCATGATCCAAACGAGTCAACGGTCGGCCGTGGAGCACCGGTCGGAGCCGCCTGGTGCGCGGACAGGTCGTCCAATCGTGCGCGAACTGCGCCGTGCCGTGCCGCGTCATTGTCGGCGGGTACGCCGCTCCGACTCGCCGATTCCCGCACAGATCTTGCTGTATGGTTCCGCCCACGCGCCGCTCGGCTGCAGCGGCGCCCATCCCCCCCGGTCTCCGGAGGTTTCATGTTCCATCACGTCAAGGAGCTTCAGTTCAACGCCCGCGTCTCGGGGCCCGACCCCCGCTTCGCCACCATGCTGCTCGAGCAGTTCGGCGGGGCGAACGGCGAGCTCAAGGCCGCGCTGCAGTACTTCGTGCAGTCCTTCTCCGCGCGTCAGGCCTACCCCGAGCACTATGACCTGCTCATGGACATCGCGACCGAGGAGTTCAGTCACCTCGAAATCGTGGGCGCGACCATCACGATGCTGCTCGACGGTGTGAACGGCGAGCTCAAGAACGCGGCCGAGCGGAGCGACCTTGCGAAGCTGCTCGACCCGAAGAAGAAGGAGGAGATGATCCATCAGGCGATGGTCGACCCGCAGTTCTTCGCGCTCTCGGGCGGTGGGCCGAAGCTGACCAACAGCCAGGGCGTCCCCTTCTCGGGCAGCTACATCAACGCGAACGGCGACCTCACCGTCGACCTGCGCAGCAACATGGCGGCGGAGAGCCGGGCGAAGATCGTCTACGAGTACCTGCTCCAGTTCACGGACGACCCGTACGTGCAGGAGAGCCTGCGCTTCCTGATGACGCGCGAGGTCGCCCACTTCCAGATGTTCGGCGCAGCACTCGAGGCGATCCAGCCGAACTTCCCACAGGGCCAGCTCCAGGGCGACCCACGCTACAGCAACGCGTACTTCAACCTCTCGGATGGTGCGAGTGCGCGGGGCCCGTGGAACCAGGGCAAGAACCAGCTCGGCGAGGAGTGGCAGTACATCGAGGACCCGATCCAGCACGTGGTCGAGAGCGAGGGCATGCTGAAGCACGGCATCCAGGGTACGGACCGCACCCCGGAGAGCGTGGAGGAGATGAGCCGCAAGCTGAGCAAGGAGCGCAGCGAACACGTGAAGAGCCGGATCCCCAAAGGGATGAACCAGTGGTCGTCCTATCCGCAGAAGAGCCTGGAGAGCCCGATGGAGGCCGACAAGAGCATGGGCAAGGCCGCCGACTGATGGGCGACCCGGCATGCACGGGCCGGGGCAACGCTCCGGCCCGGCCCGCGGCCGTCGGTGGTCGGGAACCCAGCGTCGACGCCACCGCACGGACGGACCCGGGCCTCGGCGACGCCACGCTCGAAATCGAGTACTACACCGACCCGCTCTGCATCTGGAGTTGGGCGTTCGAGCCCCAGTGGCGCCGGCTGCGGTTCGAGTTCGACGGTGCCGTATCTTGGCGCTACCGCGCGGGCGGAATGATGCCTGACCTGCACCGCTACAGCGACCCGATCAACGACGCCGGGAGCCCCACCCAGATGGGCTCGTACTGGTATCGGGTCCGCGACCAATCGGGGATGCCGATCGATGAACGGATCTGGGCGGAGGACCCGCCCACGTCTTCCTATCCGGCCTCGATCGCGGTCAAGGCGGCCGAATCGTACGGCTTCCGGATCGGCGAGCGTTACGCCCGTCGCCTTCGGGAAGCGGTTGCGCTCGAACGGCGAAACATCGCCCGCACGGACGTTCTCGTGGCCCTCGCGGCGGAGGTCGGCATCGGCGCCGAGGAATTCCGCTGGACACTGGCCGACCCGGCCGTGATCGAGGCGTTCCGAGATGACGTGAAAGAGGCCCGCTACCGCGACATCGGACGTTTTCCGGCGCTGATCCTGCGGTCGAGGAGCGGGGGCGCCGCCCTGCTCGTCGGGTGGCGGCCCTACGACGCGCTTCGGGCTGCGGTGGAGCGTGCGGCGCCCGGACTCACGCCGCTTCGCCGACCGGGCTGCATCGCCCAGTACGTACACCACTGGGGGCGCATCTCGACGAACGAAGTCGCTGTGGCGTTTGACATGGATCTCGCCGAGGCGCATGACGCGCTCGCTGCGTGCGTGGAAGCCGGCGTCCTGCGTCGCCTGAACCTCGAGCGCGGGGAGCTGTTCGAGGCGTGCGCGGCCGTGTCGGAATTCGGGCCGTCGACCGTGCCCTCGCCTGTCGCATACAGGAGATAAGCTTGCCATGGGGTCGCGAAAAGCCTGGGAATTCTCGCCGTGGACCTCGGTCGTGCGGCGGTCCATCGGGTGCCCTCTGGTCGCCGCTGCGTTCATTGGCCTGATCTCGGCGGCGGCGCTCGGCCAGCAGCCGGAACACGGTCACGGAGCGCGAGCGGATACAGCGCGCGTGCCCATGAGGGTCGGACCGCTCGGGATCCCACAGACCCGCGAGGCGTCCGGGACGTCGTGGCTGCCCGACTTCTCGCCCATGTACGCCTTCCACTGGCGGGTCGGCCGGTGGGACCTCATGCTGCACGGCAACGCATTCCTCTACTACATCGACGAGGGCAGCGACCGGGGGGACGAGGACTTCGGCAGCATCAACTGGATCATGGCGATGGCGCGGCGCGAAGTATTGGAAGGCGTGTTCAGCGCTCGCCTCATGCTGAGCGCCGAGCCGGCCACGATCGGAGAGTGCGGCTATCCCGATCTCCTGGCCACGGGCGAGTTCTGCGACGAACTCGGCTTCCTCCACGACCGCCAGCACCCGCACGACCTGTTCATGGAGCTCGCGGCCATGTACGAGCGCGAGCTCTCCGAGCGGGTCGCCATTCAGCTCTACGGCGGTCTGGCCGGCGAGCCGGCGCTCGGGCCCGTCGGCTACCCGCACCGCCTGAGCGCGCTGCCGAACCCCTTCGCTCCGGTCACGCATCACTGGCAGGATGCGACGCACATCGTCTTCGGCGTCGTCACCGCCGGGCTCTTCACCCGGAACTGGAAGCTCGAGGGTTCGGTCTTCAACGGCCGGGAGCCGGATGAAAACCGGTGGGACCTGGATCTCGACGCGCTCGATTCCTACTCCGGCCGCCTGTGGTATGCGGACGAGCGCTGGGCGCTACAACTCTCGGGCGCGCGCCTGACGGAGGCGGAGCTGCACGAGATCGGTGGAGAGCGCGAGAGCCTGAACCGGTATACCGCTTCCGCGACGTATCATCGCCCGCTGGGCCGGCAGGGATTCTGGGCGACGACCGCCGTCTGGGGCCGGAACGACGAGGAAGAGGCGAGCACGGACAGCTTCCTCCTCGAGTCCGCGATCGACCTGGACGGCCGGAACCTGTTTTACGGTCGGGGCGAGGTGGTCGAGAAGACCGGTGGCGACCTCGTCCTTGAGGTCGAGGCATTGGAAGACGAGGTGTTTACCGTCGGCAAGTTGTCGGTCGGGTACACGCGTCAGTTTGGACCTTATGCCGGCCTGCTCCCCGGGCTGGGCGTCGCGGCGGCGCTGAGCTTCATCCCAGACGATCTGGAGCCCTTCTACGACACGAACGTCGCGTTCGGCTGGTCCGTGTTCGCGAGCCTTCGGCCGGAGCCGATGCGGATGCACGAGGCGCCGGTTCCACCGCCCGAGCGCCATCACGGGGATCATCGACCGAGGGGATCGGGCAGGCACTGACCCGTGAGAGCGACGGTAGTATTCGGGGTAGTCTGACATTGACTCCAAGCGACGACACATGGCGGACCAGCAGCGGGCAACCGATCCGCCGGAACGGCTGCGCGGCTACTTCTGCGACTGCACCTGAAGTGGACGGAGTGTGGGGGCGGCTCGCCGCACTCGAAGACCTCGCCTGCACGAAGCTGCCCTCGATCGATACTCGAGGCGAGACGAACTTCGTCGACGTCTACTTCCCTGGTCACCGCAACGGACCACAATCTGCGCCGGTGGCGATGGTCGCCACGTCCACCCCCACGCTTGATCTCGGGCTCGGTTCGGTTACGGCCACGCTCGTGAAGCCGAACGAGGAGAATCCAACATGAAGCCGACGCTGGACGTACACGGCATGACCTGCGCCCACTGCGCCGATGCGGTCGAGCGGGCACTCCGCTCGGTACCGGAGCCGCACGAGGCGGACGCCGAAGCGCGCGACGACTACGATATCCTGATCGTCGGCAGCGGCGGGGCCGGCATGGCGGCCGCGATCCGTGCCTCGGAGCTCGGAGCCACGGCGGCGATCGTCGAGGGCGGCGAGGTCGTCGGCGGCACCTGCGTCAACGTGGGCTGCATCCCGTCGAAGTACCTGATCGAGGCGGCCCACCGCTACCACACGGCCCGCCGGGGTTTCCCCGGCATTTCGCCTTCGGAGCCGGACCTGAATTGGACGGAGATCCTCCGCCAGAAGGAGGCAATCGTCGAGGATCTCCGCCGCGAGAAGTACCTGGACGTGTTGCACGCCTACAAGGGCGTCTCGCTCCTCCGAGGCCGGGCCGAACTGCTCGGGCGCGGCCGGGTGCGCGTGGGCGAACGGGTGGTGAGGGCGAGCAAGATCGTGCTCGCGACCGGCACCCGTCCGGCGATGCCTCCCATCCCCGGGCTCGAGGAGGCCGGTGCGCTCGACAGCACCACGGTCATGGAGCTCGACCGCCTCCCCGGATCCATGATCGTGATCGGCGGCGGCGCGATCGGGCTCGAACTCGGGCAAGCGTTCCACCGCTTCGGCGTGCGCGTGACGGTGCTCGAGGCCATGGACCGGCTCCTGCCCACCGAGGACCCGGACGCCTCTGAGACGCTCCAGCGGGCGCTCGAGGCCGAGGGCATGGAGATCCGTACCGGCGTGAAGGTGGCCCGTGTCGCCTGCGGCGACCACGGCTGCACGGTCTTCGCCGAATCTGGGTTGGAATTCGTGGCCGAGCGGCTCCTCGTCGCCACCGGCCGACGCCCGAACACGGAGGGGCTCGGGCTGGAGACCGCGGGGGTCCGGACCACCGAGCGGGGTTTCATCGAGACGGACGCGCTCATGCGGACGTCGGTCCCGGACATCTTCGCGGCGGGCGACGTGACCGGAGGCCCGGGCTACGTCTACGTGGCCGCCCTGCAGGGGCGAGTCGCCGCGGAGGCGGCACTTGCGGGGCGGACCGGCGAGGCGCCGAGCCCGATCGATCTCACGGCCACGCCCCGGGTCACCTTCACCGATCCGCAGGTCGCCTCCGTGGGCATGACGGAAACGGAAGCGCGAGACGCCGGATTCAGGCCGAAGGCGACGATGCTTCCGGCGAAGCACCTTGCCCGCGCGGTCGTTTCGCACCGGCCGGACGGAACCTTCAAGCTCGTCGCCGATGCGGCGACGGACCGGCTCCTGGGCGTACACGTCGTATCGGCGAACGCCGGCGACGTGATCGGGGAGGCCGTGCTCGCCATCAAGTTCGGCCTCGCCGCCCAGGACCTCGTCGCCACGCTCCATCCGTACCTGACCTGGGGCGAGGGGATGAAGCTTGCGGCGCAAACGTTCACGAGCGATGTCTCCACGCTTTCCTGCTGCGCATGAAAAGGATGTCGGCGATGTCACGGCACCGGACGATGGTCTCGTTGGATTCCCGGCGTTCCAACCGCTGCGGCTTGTCGTGTGCGTGCGATTGTGGTAACATCCACGCATGGATGATCGCATGCGTCGGATCGCCGGCATCATCACGACGGTCGTGATGGTCCTCTCGCTCGCCGAGATCGCGTGGGCGGCGACGTGCCCGCCCGCGGACGGAACGGCGAGCGTCGTCGTCCTCTCGGAGGACGGGCTGCCGCAATGCGACGGCTGCCGGCACGCTCCGCGTGACGAGCACGGCGGTGAGGAGCGACCGTGCCCGTTCGGTCCGATCGCCTCCTCCCAGGGCTGCCTCATCGCGACTTCGCTGCCCGCAAGCGCGACGGTCCACCTCGGCACGCCTGCGGAGACCGACGCGTCCATCCCCACCCTCGATACGGAACCCGAGCTTCTACTGGCGGCCACCCCCTTCCGTCCGCCCAAGTCGTAGTCCATCCGTACCCGCGTTCGCGGGTGCGGCCTCCACCAACACAACACGAAGGGTCTCGGCCTGACCGCAGTGCGCGGTCCGGCCAGGCACGGCATTGCCGCGCACGCTCAAGCGGCGTGGCGGCCGCGTGCCAGGACCGATTGGGACTACGACGGAGAAGCACCATGAGAATTGGAATCATCGGCGCGACCGTGCTGTTGTGCGCCGCCGGCTCGTCGACGGTGGCCGCGGCACAGGACGCGCCGCCGTGGAGCCTCGATGCCCTCGTCGCCGAAGCCGAAACGAACAACCCGGAGATCGTCGCCGCACGGCGGG
>Ga0207873_1002150_pt1 | contig 16949 bp, 12 predicted proteins | sample BGWIniCompost_FD_187373 | JGI IMG/M metagenome (GOLD analysis project Ga0207873, IMG submission 187373) | Cellulose adapted compost microbial communities from Newby Island Compost Facility, Milpitas, CA, USA - BGW Initial Compost (SPAdes)... ...
AAGACCGCCGCCGTCCGCAGCATCGAGGACATCGCGGGACAGTCCATCGGCGTGTGGAATCTCGGCGACGAGACGAGCGTCCGCCTCTGGCTCAGGCGCCAGGGCATCCCGGATACGTCCGTCAAGCTGGTCCCGCAAGCCGCCCACGCGGCCGATCTGATCGAAGGGCGCGTCGCGTGCGCGACGATCATGTCCTACAACGAGTTCTGGAACCTCGTGCGCGCTGGATTCCAGGCGCGGGACTTGATCGTCGTGCGGTTCGGCGAGGAGGGACTGGGGCTGCTCGAGGACGGGCTCTACGTGCGACGCTCGGCGCTCGAGGACGCGGATTTCCGCCGACGGCTCGCGTCATTCCTACGCGCGACCGTGACGGGCTGGCGCGAGGCGCGTCTCTATCCCAACGAAGCCATCGCGGCCTTGCTCGAGCTCGCTCCGGGCGCCGATCGGGACCATCAGGAGAACATGCTCGAGACGGTCCTGACGCTCATCCCGGCCGACGGTCCGTTCGGCCTTCTCGCGCTCGACGAATACGAGCGAACCGTGAAGATCCTGGCCGAGGGAGGCTTCCGGGAGAACACCGTGCATGAGGCCGCGCGCGAGGCCTGGACGCACCGGATCTGGCGCGCCGCGGATCTGGCGCCGTCGGCGACGCTGCCGCCCGCGACGCAGCACTACCTGCAGACCGCTGTGCGGACGCAGTGGTTCTACGTGCTCGATCTCATCGGCACGGCCGCAGTCGGTCTCGCCGGATTCATGCGCGCCGAGCGGCGTCGGTACAACCTATGGGGCGCGTTCGTCTGCACCGCGGTTCCGGCGGTGGGTGGCGGCACGCTGCGCGACCTCCTGGTCGGGGGCACGCGGCATCCGCCATTCATTCTCGAGGACCCGAGCTATCTCGCGGTCGTGCTGATGGTCGTCGCGGCGGGCACGATCGTCACTCGGTTGGCACCGAATATCAGGGAGACTCGGGCGTTCAGCGAAACGCTTCTCGTGCTCGACTCGGTCGGATTGTCGGTATTCGCGATCGTCGGGGCGCAGGTGGCGCTGATCGCGGGCTTGGACTGGTACTACGTGCCTCTCTGCGCGGCGATTACCGCGGCCGGCGGCGGCCTGCTGCTCGACGTCATCACGGCGCGCCCGCCGCGGGCGTTCAGCGGTGGCGCACCGTACGAAGGCGTGGCGATCGGCGGCTCGCTGCTCTTCTTGCTCCTCCTCTGGGTGGCGACGCGTTACGAGCACGAGCCGGGGCTCGTCACGGCGGCGATCGTCATCGCGCTGCTCGTCACGTTCACCGTCCGGATCGTCGTCATCAAGTTCCAGATTCGCTCGTATCGCCTCGTATCGCGCAGGAGCTGGAAGAGCTCGCCGCGGCAAACCACGACCTCTTCGTGAAAGCGATATCGTTCGGAGCCACACGTGGACGCCCAGCTGCTTCACCCGCCGACCGGCTCTCTCACAGCGACGAACGTGATCACGCCGGCGCTCGATTCGCGCTCGATCGTTCGCAGGCCCGCCTCGGCACAGACGCGTTCGAGCCACTCTGGATCAAGGCGCAGCTTACGGTAACTACTCAATCGCTGACGCCAGCCGCCGTCGACGCGTTCGTGCACGAGATCGTAGACGGTGACCGTGCTCTCGGAATACTCGAGGAAGCACGTCAGAATGCGCGCGTCTTCGCTTCTGACGGGAATGAAACGCGCCTCCTGACGTAGCTCTCGCGAGACGTAGTCGCGGAACGTCGCGACGAACATTCCGCCCGGCGCAAGCACGGCGGCCGACTGTCGGATCAACCCCTCGACGTCGTCCGTCGTCGGTAGATGCGTAAGCGTGTCGCCCATGCACACGACGACGCCGACGGGCGGAGGAACGTGCCGATCGAGCTCGAGCAGATCGGCCTCGATCGGCGTGACGGGTAGACCGCGGGCGTTATGCCGCAATTCCTCGAGCAGCGGCCGACAGAAGTCGATCGCGAAGACCTCGAACCCTCGCTCCGCAAGCGCGACGGACTGAGCGCCGTGGCCGGCGCCGAGGTCGACGGCGCGCGGACTGGAGCCCGGTTCGAGCCCGAGTCGGTCGAACAGGTCGGCGCTTCTCGTCTTCAGGGCGGCGAAGTCGCCGGCCATCCACGAGTAGATGGGGCCGAGGTGCCCATCGTAATGCTCTTTCGCGCTCGCCATCGCCATAACCTCCTGCGGCGCGCCCGCGTCGGCACCGGCTGCGGCTCGACTTGGGGCGGCTGAGCCTCGACGGCGCCTCCGCGGAGGGATTTGTTGATTGAGAATCGTTCAGCATATCCCTCCGCGGAGGTGACCGCTCCAATCCGAGCATACAAGCGAGGCGAGGGCGAGTCGCCGCTGCCGGACACGCTCGCCTCGGTCGCGCTGTCGCTTGCGTCAAGGTCGGGCGTCGATCGGCGGCGCGATCGCGGGGGGGGCTATGAGCTATTGAAACTCCGCGATCACGTCCGCCGCGTTCCCGAACACGAAAAAGGCCATCTGGCCGAACTCGGCCCGGACCGCCGTTTGCACGTCCTCGATCGAGCGTCCGGCCTTGAGCATTTCGGTGATGAACTCCTGAATCCTGAGCGTCTCCTCGTGGAACGCCTGCAAGGTGGCGCGATCGGTCGGTTCGCTGTGTCCCGGTATCACCGTGTCGAACTCGAGCTCGAGCACGCGCTCGACCGTCGGCCCCCACTCCTTCAGGGTGCCTCCGCCCGCCGGGTCGATCGCACGCACGAACGGATTGCCGCCGGCAAAGAGATCGCCCATCAGGATCAGCTTCTCCTCGGGCAGATGGATCACCAGATCGCCGTCCGTATGGCCGCGCCCGAACCAGTACAAGTCCATGACGTGCTCGCCGAAGTACAGGCGCAGGTGGTCGTCGAACGTGATCGTGGGCAGCCCAAGCTGCTGAACGGCCGCGAGCCGGCGGCGTGCATTCTCGGTCGCGACGATATCCGCGCCGAGACCCGCGAGCCGGATGTTGCCGCCGGTGTGGTCCGGATGCATGTGAGTGTTGATCACATACTTCACGGGCTTGTCCGTGACCGTCCGGAGCAGCTCCATGTAGCGGTCGTACTCGTTCTCGAACTTGGTGTCGACGAGCAGCACCGCGTCATCCGACGTGAACACGATGATGTTGCCCGACGCCGAGCTGCTGATCCGGTAGATGCCGTCGCGAACCTTCTCTATCTGGAGCGGGAAGTTCCCGAAAGGACTGGCGCCGCCGCCGCGGGGTTGGGCGAAAACCGTCGCTGTCGCAAGCAGCAGCCCGGCAAAAAGGAGGTACTTGGCTTTCAATTCCCACATCCTCGAATCTTGCGGACGGCCTAATGCTACATGCGGAGGCAGCCGCCGCCCAAGGCCGCCTCCGACGGTGCGCGTCGGCGGCGTCTCCGCGTAGGCGTTCCACGACGCCGACGCCAGGCGTCGGCTACTGATGACGTCCGGGGGCGCCTTCCGTCCGGCCGCCCATCCCGGCGGGCGCGCGAGCTAGAATCGAGGGCGCCGATTGTCCGCGAAAGGATCGACCATGGCTCTACGCGAACAACACGTCGAATACCGTGACGGCGATGCACTGCTGGAAGGCTTTTTCTGCTACGAGGACTCCTATCGCACTCCGCTGCCGGCCGTGATGATCAGCCATGCCTGGGGCGGGAGAGACGAGTTCGTCGAGCGCAAGGCGCGGCGCTTGGCTTGGCATGGGTACGCCGCCTTCGCCCTCGACATGTACGGGAAGGGCAAGCGGGGCCACAGCGTCGAAGAGAACCAGGCGTTGATGGCGCCCTTCGTTCAGGACCGGGCGCTGCTCGCGCGGCGAATCAACGCTGCGCTTACGGCGGTGAAGGGATTGCCGCAGGTCGACGCGCGGCGCATCGCGGCGATGGGCTTCTGCTTCGGCGGCATGTGCGTGCTCGATCTCGCGCGAAGCGGCGCCGACGTGCGCGGTGTCGTGAGCTTCCACGGAATTCTCAAGCCTCCCGGACTGCCTGCGAACAAGATCGGCGCGCGGATTCTCATCCTGCACGGCTACGACGATCCGCTCGCTCCGCCCGAGGATGTGCTGGCCATCGCGAAGGAGCTCACGGATGCGGGCGCGGACTGGCAGCTGCATGCGTACGGCCACACCGTGCATTCGTTCACGAACCCTGAAGCCAACAACAAGGAAGGCGGCATGGTGTACAACGAAGTGGCCGACCGCCGCTCATGGCACGCACTGATGCAGTTCCTGGAAGAGACGCTGCGGTGAAGCGCATGCCGGTCTCCGGTGCCTCGCTCGCGTATGTCGAGCAGGGCACCGGAACGCCGGTCGTGCTGGTTCACGGTGCGCCCTCAGATCACCGGATGTGGCTGCGCCATTGCGAATGGCTCGCCGCCCACGGATTCCGTGCGATCGCCTTCACGCAGCGCTACTTCGGCACCGATCCCTGGAATCCGGACTGGCCGCCGTTCGGTACGCGGCTACACGCGAACGATCTTGGGGACCTGCTCGCCGCGTTGGAAGAGCCGCCGCATGTCATCGCGTGGTCGTACGGCGCGCACGTCGCGCTGGCCGCAGCCGTCGAGCGGCCGCGCCTGATGCGGAGCTTGTTCGTCTACGAGCCGGGGTTTCCCACTTGGGTGAGTGATCCGGAACAGCTTCGGGAGTTCTCGGAGGACGCCGAACGCATGTTCGGTCCCGCAGCGGCGGCGGTTCAGCGCAGCGACAACGAAGCTGCGGCACGCGCGCTGATCGACGCCTCCGGCGGCAGCGACGGCTATTTCGATTCGCAGCCCGAGGATCGCCGCCGGATTCAGCTCGACAATGCGCGGGTCATGCCGAAGCTGTTCTCGCAGTCGTCTCCCGTCGAGATCACCTGCGAGCAGCTTCGTGCTCTCGAAGTTCCCACCGCTATCACGTGGGGTGCACGGACTCGCGCTCTGTTTCGAGTCGTTTCGGCTGCGGCCGCCGCGTGCGTCCGTGGCCAGCATGCGAGTGAAGTCGCGAACGCCACTCACATGTGGCCGGAAGAGGATCCGGAAGGGTTCTGCCGCCTCGCCGTGCGTTTTTCTCGGGTAAGAAACTCGAGCGGACCGCCGGCGGGCAATGGATCGAAGCGTGGCGCTTAGAGCGGGGGCCTGAGGCCTTGCGCTCGCGAGAAGTAGGCGGGACCAGCGCCGAGCTTCGTCATTTATACTTCGAGCAACGCCCACCGGCGCGTGACGATCGACTGGGGGCGCCAGGAGAAGCAGCCGTGTCAGAGAAGCGAGAAGAGTCTCATTGGTTCGGCGCGAAAACCTACGGAATCGGCTGGACGCCCGTGACATGGCAGGGATGGGTTGTAGTGATCGTGTTCGTCGTTCTAGTCATCGGCGGGATGGCTCTCATCGACGAATGGTGGCTCAAAGTCGCGTACGCGGTTCTGCTGATCGTAGCGCTCGTGTTCCTGGCGGCGTGGAAGGGTGAAAAGCCCTTCAAATGGCGCTGGGGGCGTGGGTAACGGCGCGCGCCGCAACGAGGACGATGAATCCCCCAGAGGTTCTGCGTTGCCTTGTCGATCTGGAAAGGCAGCTACACAAATTGGAGGTGCGGCGAGATCCGGAACGGCTAGGAACGCTTCTGCACACGGAATTCGAGGAGATCGATCGGTCCGGACGCCGCTATAGTCGAGAAGAAATCCTGTCGGAGTTTCACGGCGGGAAAACGCTGCCGGAAATCCATTCTGAAGGATTCGAGCTTACAACCATCGCCGACGGTATCGTTCTTCTGACGTACAAATCGGCGCATATCGGAGAGGACGGAACGCGCCACCGCTGGACGTACCGAACGTCACTGTGGGTCCGACGGGAGCAACGCTGGAAGCTGCGCTTTCACCAGGGCACGCCGATCGAAGAGTGAGCTTACGCCTTGCGCAGCAGCGCAGCGGTTCGCTCGTCTGCCGGAAAGAAGGCCTCGATGGCGAGCTCCGACAACGTGACGTCCAGCGGCGTGCCCGCTGGAGGAGGGCAAGGATGAATGCGAAGCAACGCGCGGCACTGCTCGACACTTTGAAGGCGCGTTTCGAGCAGAACATGCATCGGCACCCCGGTCTCGAGTGGGACAAGGTCCGAGCGAAGCTCGAAGCCGACCCGAAGAAGCTGCGCACGCTCGCCGAGATGGAGAAGACCGGCGGCGAGCCGGACGTGGTCGGCTACGACGAGAAGACCGGAACGTATCTCTTCTTCGATTGCTCACCGGAAAGTCCCAAGGGGCGGAGGAGCGTCTGCTATGACCGCGAAGCACGGGAGTCGAGGAAGGAGCACGCGCCGAAGAGCAGCGCGGTCGAGATGGCGGCTGCGATGGGGGCGGAGCTGTTGGACGAGGAGCAGTATCGACAGCTCCAACGGCTCGGCGAGTTCGATCTGAAAACATCGAGCTGGATCAAGACGCCGTCCGATGTGCGAGAGCTCGGCGGGGCGCTGTTCTGCGACCGGCGGTACGGAAGGGTATTCACGTATCACAACGGCGTGCAGTCGTACTATGCCGCGAGGGGTTTCCGCTGCTGGCTGAGCGTTTAGGGGCGGACGGCGATGGAGCTCTTGGTCAACGTCGACGTTGGAGATCTAGCGGCCGGCGAGCGCTTCTACCGTGACGCGCTCGGGCTCGCCGTCGGCCGGCGTTTCGGTAGCTGGGGCGTCGAGCTGCGAGGCGCCTCGAGCCCGATATATCTCCTCCACAAGGAGGAAGGATCGCCGGTCTCTCCCGCCACGGACGTGGTGCGGGCGTACGAGCGGCATTGGACGCCGGTGCATCTCGATTTCGTCGTCGACGACATCGAGAAAGCCGTCGAGCGCGCCGTGGCCGCGGGTGCGACGCTCGAGGAGCCCGTCGCCGTGCGACGCTGGGGGAAGCTCGCCCTGCTGGCAGATCCCTTCGGGAACGGCTTCTGCTTCGTGGAGCTCGTCGGCCGGGGCTACGACGAGATCGTCGACTAGGACGTGACGATGACCGTTCGACTCGCGGAGACGGATACGGAGTTCGAGAAGTGCGCCGAGGTGCTGCTTCAGCTCCGCAGCAGTTTCACGAGAGAAGCGCTGCTCGAGCAGATCGGGGAGCAGCAACGACAGGGCTACCGTCTCGCCTATGTGGAATCGGACGGCGATGTGATCTGCGTCGCCGGCTTTCGTATAGGACTCAACCTTGCCTGGGGCAAGCATCTCTACGTCGACGACCTCGTGACCGCCGAGGCGCATCGCTCGAAAGGCGCGGGCGCGAAGATGATCGCGTGGCTCAAGGACTACGCCCGGCAGATGGGCTGCGGCCAGCTCCATCTCGATTCCGGCGTGCAGCGGCACGCCGCGCACCGGTTCTATCTACGCGAAGGCTTCGACATCACGAGCCATCACTTCGCCATCCGCGGACTGACGCGCGGCGCATGACGCCGGCTCGAGCGTGTCGAGCTTCGTCGCGGATCGCCGCGAAGGATCGGTCAGGGGAGCCGACCTGGGAGGGCAGCTCGGGAGCGAAAGTCAGCGAGGCGAGAGCTCGCGCGCGTAGCGCCGCCCGAGCTCGACGTAATGCCGCGCGCTCTCTTCGAGCATCGCGACTTCCTCGTCGGTCACTTCGCGGACGCGTTTCGCCGGAACGCCGACGATCAGCGAGCGGTCCGGGAAACTCTTGCGCTCGGTGATCAGCGCGTTCGCACCGACGATGCAATAGCGGCCGAGCTCGACGTGGCTCAGGATCGTTGCGCCGATGCCGATCAGGCAGTAGTCGCCGACGCGGCAGCCGTGCACCGTCGCGGCATGGCCGATCGTGACGTTGGCGCCGATATCGCAGGGCGCGTCGGCGTCGACGTGGACCACGGCGTTGTCCTGCACGTTCGTGCCGTCGCCGATGACGATCGGCGCGACGTCGCCGCGAATCACCGCGCCGAACCAGACGTTCACCGCCCGGCCCAGCCGAACGCGCCCGATGACCGACGCGCTCGGCGCGACGAAATACTCGCCGAGCGTCTCGACGCGGTGCTCGCCGAGGTCGTAGAGCACGATCAGGCCTCCGCCTGACGCACCGACGCCTGCTTCGCGACGGCCTCGGCCGCCTTCGCGATCGCTTCCGGATCGCCGAGGTACTCGGCGCGCGTCGGCTCGAGGTTCTCGTCGAGCTCGTAGAGGCGAGGCACGCCCGTCGGAATGTTCAGCCCGACGATGTCCTCGTCCGAGATGTGCTCGAGCATCTTCACGAGCGCCCTCAGGCTGTTGCCGTGCGCCGCGACGAGCACGTTACGGCCCGCGAGGAGCTCCGGCACGATGCGGTCCTCCCAGTACGGTTGCACCCGCGCGAGCGTGGTCTTGAGCGACTCGGTCGCGGGCAGCGCGCTCGGCGGGAGTCCCGCATAGCGGGGATCGTGACGCGGGTGACGCGGATCGTCCGGCTCGAGCGGAGGCGGCGGGATGTCATAGCTGCGCCGCCACAGCTTGACCTGCTCCTCGCCATGACGCGCCGCGGTCTCCGCCTTGTCGAGTCCCTGCAGCGCGCCGTAATGGCGCTCGTTGAGCCGCCAATGCCGCTCGACGGGGATCCACGTGAGATTCATCTCGTCGAGGATCAGCCACAGCGTGCGGATCGCACGAACGAGCACGGACGTGAACGCGATATCGAAGACGAGGCCCGCTTCCTTCAGCGTGCGGCCCGCCTCGGTCGCCTCGCGACGCCCCTGCTCGGTGAGGTCGACATCCGTCCACCCGGTGAACAGATTCTTGAGGTTCCATTCGCTTTGGCCGTGGCGCACGAGCACCAGCTTGCCGATCTTTTTCTCGCTCATGGCGCGCTATTGTAGGCGAAGCGGAGCCGTTCGACCTCCCGCAATGCAACAGAAAGCGCGGCGAGGTCGGGCGAGCCCGCGGCGCGCATGTCCTCGAGGATGCGCTCGATGCGTTCGACCCGGGGCCGTGCGGCCTCCATCCAGTCCGCGAGCGCATGCTCGCCGCCGGCCTCGAGGATCTGGACCAGCACCGCGCGTTGCTCCGTTGCGAGGCGTTCGCGAAGATGCGCGCGCGCGAGCGCATGCCAGCGGTCGCCCGCTGCGAGCTGCTCGATCTCGTCGCGCAGCCAGTCGAAGCCGAGCTTCGAGCCGAGCTCGAAATGAAGCCGAGCGAGCATCCGCGGGTCGAAGCCCCGCTCGTCGGCGAGCCGCACGATCTCGAGGATCTGCGTCGCGAGCGATAGCGTTGCGACGCCCCGCACGAGCGGTTTCGGCAGTCCCGCCTCTTCGAGCTCGCGCGTATCCTCGTCGAAGCGGTGCTTCGTGGCGCCGACCAGGAGCTTCGGCAGCGACCCGGCGACGAGCGCGACGCCCGGACGGAACCGCGCGATCGCGGGCTCGATGTCGAGCGCATCGGGATGGCGCTGCAACAGCCAATACACGGCCCGCCGCAGCATCCGAGCGATGCGCAGCATCGTCTCGTACTGCACGGCCGCGGGCACTTGGGCGTCGAGCCCCTCGATGCTTCGCCAGAGCTTGCGCACGTCGAAGATCTCGCGAGCGATCGCATAGGCCCGTGCGACCTGCGCGATCGTCGCGCCGACCTCGTCGCGCGTGCGAAACGCGAAGAACGGACCCATGCGGTTCGCGATGCTGCCCGCGAGCAGCATCGAAACGATCTCGCGCCGAAGCGGGTGCTCCGCGATTCGCGCCTTGAAGCGTCGCCGGACGCGCATCGGGAAATAGTTCTCTAGCTCGGCCGCGAAATACGGATCGTCCGGGATATCGCTCGCGACGAGACTCGCGGCCAGGTGAATCTTCGTGTACGCGAGCACGATCGCGTGCTCGGGCCGCGTCAGCCCGATTCCGGCCTTCTGCCGCTCGTCGAGCTCCTCTTCGCTCGGCAGGCTCTCGAGCTTGCGGTCGAGCTGCGCCTCGGCCTCGAGGATGCGTATCAGCGCGCGATCTTCGCCGAGACGTTCCGCGGCGCGCGTGCCGATGATCGAAAGCGCCTGCGTCTGCCCGTAGTTGTTCGCGAGGACGCCCTGCACGATGTCGTTCTCCATCTCGGCGAGCAGGCGATCGCGCCGCGCGCGAGAGAGCTCTCCCGCGGCCATCGCGCCGTTCAGCAGGATCTTGAGGTTGACCTCGCGGTCCGAGGAGTCGACGCCGCCCGAATTGTCGATGAAGTCCGTGTTGATCCGCCCCCCGCGCAGCGCGTACTCGATGCGGGCGCGCTGCGTGAAGCCGAGATTGCCGCCTTCGCCGACGACGCGGCAGCGAAGCTCGGCCGCGTCCACCCGTACGTTGTCGTTCACGGGATCGCCGGCCGCCGAGTGGGGCTCGTCGCTCGCCTTCACGTACGTGCCGATGCCGCCGTTCCAGAGGAGATCCACCGGCGCCTTGAGCACCGCGCGGATCAGCTCGGGCGCGGTCAACGTCGGCGTCTCGATGCCGAGCGCTTCGCAAGCCTCGCGCGACAGCGTGATCGACTTCGCCTGCCGCGAATAGACGCCGCCGCCCCGCGAGAGCTTCGAGCGGTCGTAGTCGTCCCACGAGGAGCCCGGCAGCTCGAACAGACGCTTGCGCTCGGCGTAGCTCGTCTCGGGATCGGGATCGGGATCGATGAAAATATGCCGATGATCGAACGCGGCGATCAGCTTGATCTGCTCCGACAACAGCATGCCGTTGCCGAAGACGTCTCCGGACATGTCGCCGATGCCGACGACCGTGAACGGCTGGGTCTGCGTATCGAGCCCGAGCTCCCGGAAATGCCGCTTGACGGACTCCCACGCGCCGCGCGCCGTGATGCCCATCTTCTTGTGGTCGTAGCCCGCCGAGCCGCCCGACGCGAAGGCGTCGCCGAGCCAGAAGCCGTACTCGGCCGATAGGGCGTTCGCGATGTCCGAGAACGTCGCCGTGCCTTTGTCGGCCGCGACGACGAGGTAAGGATCGTCATCGTCGAGCGCGACGACGCGCGGGGGCCGCTCGACGCGGCCGCCGACGATGTTGTCGGTGACGTCGAGCAGCCCGCGGATGAATTGCCGATAGCACTCGACGACCTCGGCGCGGATCGCGTCGCGATCGCCGTCGGGCAAGCGCTTGCAGACGAAGCCGCCCTTTGCGCCGTTCGGCACGATCACGGCGTTCTTCACCTGCTGCGCCTTCATCAGGCCGAGAATCTCCGTGCGGAAATCCTCGCGCCGATCGGACCAGCGGATGCCGCCGCGCGCGACTCGGCTCGCACGCAAGTGCACGCCCTCGACGCGCTGCGAGTACACGTAGATCTCGAACATCGGGCGCGGCTCGGGCAGCTCGGGTAGCTTCTTCGGATCGAGCTTGAAGGAGATATACGGCTTCGGCGCGCCGTCGCTGCCGAGCTGGAAGAAATTCGTGCGCAGCGTGCCGCGTACGACGCCGACGAAGGCGCGCAGGATGCGATCCTCGTCGAGCGTCGCGGTCCGCTCGAGCTCGGCCTCGAGCGCGCGCTCGTGACGATCGCGTTCGGCCGCCTTCTCGGCGTCCTTCCGGTCCGGATCGAACGTCGCGTGAAATAGGCCGACGAGCGCGCGGCAGAACTCGGGGTAGCGCGCGAGCACTTCCTGCACGTAAGGCTGGCTGAACGGCAGGCCGGTCTGCGCGAGATACTTTCCGTACGCGCGAAGCAGCGCGATGTCGCGCCAGCCGAGCCCCGCGATGACGACGAAGGCATTGAACGAATCGTCGTCGACGTCGCCCGCGATCACGCGCGCGAAGCACTCCTCGAAGCGCTCGGCGATGGCCCCCGCGTCGACCGGCGCACCGCCGCGCGTCTCGAGGTCGTAGATCTGTATCCACACGTCGCCGCTTTCGAGCTTCACCGTGTAGATGCGCTCGCCGAGCACCGTGAGGCCCATGTTCTCGAGGATTCGCACGGCGACGTGGAGCGGGATCGGCTGGTTCGCGGAGAACGCCGAGAACTCGAGCCGATTGGGCGCAGCGCCGCCGTCGAGCCGGAGCTCGCGACGACTCTCGCCGTCGGCGATGCGCACGATCCGCGGGAGATCCCCGACCGCGCGCTCCGCGGGCATCTCGTCCTGATACGCGGCCGAGAAACGGTCGCCGAAACGGGCGAGGAGGGCGAGCGCCCGGTCCTCGGGGAGCACGGCGAGCAACGCGTCGCGCAGCCGGTCCTGCCACGTGCGCACCGCTTCGCCGATCTCACGCTCGAGCACGTCGAAGTCCGGCGCGGACGGAGCGCGCGGATCGGTGTGGACGACGACGGATAGCCGGGCGAGAGCCGATTCCGATAGCCACGCATCGCTCTCGACCGCGTGTCCGCCGAGCCCGCGCTTCAGGATCCGCTCGACGGCCTCGCGCGCACGGCGGTTGTATTGATCGCGCGGCAGATAGACGAGGCACGAATAGAAGCGATTGAACGGATCTCGCCGCGCGAGCAGCCGCACGCGCCGCCGCTCCTGGAGCGCGAGGATGCCGTTCGTGATGCGCACGAGGTCCTCGTGCGACGCCTGGAACAGGTCGTCGCGCGGGAGCGTGTCGATGATGTGCTGCAACGTTCGGCCGCGATGGCTCGCCGGATCGACGCCCGCGTGCTCGAGCAGCCTCGCGGCCTTCTGTCGCAGCAGCGGAACATTGAGCGCGCGTTCGTTGTACGCGGCGGACGTGAAGAGGCCGAGGAAACGCCGTTCGGCGCGCGGCTGTCCCTGCGCGTCGAAGACTTTCACGCTCACGTAGTCGAGCCGAGCCGGCCGGTGCACGCGCGAGCGCGCGTTCGTCTTCGTGATGACGAGCGGCTCCGGTGAACGTGCGACTTCTCGCGCGGCGCCGGTCAGCCGCGCCGCCTCCGGCACGCGCTCGGTCTCGCGCAAGATGCCGAGGCCCGTGCCGGGGACGGCGACGAGCGTGTCGGCCGAGGCGCCGCGCCTCAGCCGGTATTCCCGGTAGCCGAGCAGCGTGAAGTGATCGTCCGCGAGCCAGTCGAGGAACGCGCACGCTTCGCGCCGTATCTCGGGCGTCGATCCCCGGCTTTCGGCGAGCTGGCGGCTCGCGTCCCGCAGCTGCGCGAGCATCGGCTTCCAGTCCTCGACGGCCGCGCGCACGTCGGCGAGCGCCGCGGCGAGCTCGGTCTCGATGCGCTTCAGGACGTCCGGATCGGTCTGTCGCGAGATCTCGATGCGGATGAACGATTCGGCGAGCCCTTCGTCGCCCGAACGTCTCGCGGCGATCGAGCGTAGCGTCCCCCGGCCGTCGCGCTCGACCGTGAAACGGGGGTGGATCGTCAGGTGAATGCCGTGGCCGAGCAGGCCGAGCGTCATCGTCGAGGAGTCGACGAGGAACGGCATGTCGTCGTTGACCATCTCGACGATCGTGTGCGGCGACGTCCAGCCGTTGCGTTCGAGCGTCGGGTTGAAAGCGCGGACGAGCGCCGTGCCGGGCTTACGCCGGCGGCCGAAGTCGAGATGATCGAGCGCGGCCGCGGCGAGCGTGCGCGGATCGCCGGTCAAGTCCTCGTCGGCGACCTGGGCGTAATAGGCCTCGACGAAACGTTTCGCGTCGGCGGGCAAGTCGCTTCGCGCTGCGCTCGCGGCAATCGCCGCGAGGCGATCGGTGTGGCGGATTCCCTTCATCGTCACGACACGAAAGCGGTGAACACTGCACTCGCGCCATTCTAGCGAAAACGCCGCGTCGGCCTTCTTGCGGGTTCCCGCCAAAAAAAAGGCGGGCCTCGAAGGGCCCGCCCAAGCTTGAGCAGAAGAAGAACGGCTTAGAAGTTGACGGTCGCTCCGAAATACGCGCGCCGGCCGTTGATGTCGTAGTTGTTCGTATTGAACGCGCCGCCGGGCAGGGTTCCGGGACGCGGATTCAGGTCGCGGCCGGTGAGCGGGGGCTCCTCGTTCAGCACGTTCTCGATGCCGAAACGCAGCGAGACGTTCTCCGAGACCTGGTAGCGGCCGAGCAGGTCGTACAGGTTATACGCCGGCGCACCGGTGATGGTCGTATTCGGAGCGAGCGCGGCGCCCGCCGACTTGATGCTCGGCAAGTGCTGCCACCTCAGGCCGAACTCGAGCTTGTCGAGCATGTACGTGAACGACGTGAGGGCCTGATAGTCGTACGAGCTGCCGTTCAGACCGTTCTGGTTCGGGCCGAACGTGCCCTTGTAGTCGACGAGCGGATCCGTCGGAAGCTCCGCCGACTCCATTTCGAGCAGCACGTTGACGAGCGACGCGACGCTGAAGCGGCCCGGGCCGAGATCGAAGCTCCAGTTGAGCTGGAGGTCGATACCCGACGTCCGGAAGCGGCCGCTGTTGTAGAACGTCCGCTGCAGGTTGCCGATCGCACCCGACGCCGCACGCCGGAACCCGTCGCAGAACGGCGAGTCCGGATCGAAGGTCGGGTTGAACGCCGGATCGACGCACTGCCGCATGACGATGTCGGGCGACTGCTCGCCGATCGCCTTGGTCACCTCGATGTCGTAGTAGTCGATCGAGAGGCTGATGTCGGAGAACACGCCCGTGCCGCGGCCGAGATCGAGCACCGCACCCAGCGTCCAGGTATCCGCCTCTTCCGGCTCGAGGTTCGGGTTGCCGACCGTCGTCGGGAAGAGGAGCGACGGGCCCGCAGACTGAGGCGTCGTGGTCACGTTGCCGTCGACGACGTCCTCGGGGTTGGCGGCGGCGACGGTTTCCCAAGGCACGCCGTAGAACAGCTCGTCGGCGTCCGCTCTGCCGCTTGCCCTCATCAGCTGACCGCAGAGCGCCACGACGTCACGCCAGTGCTCCGGATTCTGCTCGGGATTGGCCGACCACGGCATGAGGTTGGCCACCGAGCAGACGTCTCCGCCGGACGCGGCTGCAAACGTCTGCTCCGCCGCGAGGAACAGCTCGGCGATATTCGGCGCACGCTCCGCCTTGTTATAGCCGCCGCGGATACGCACCGTGTCGTTCACGCGCCAATCGGCCATGATCTTGTACGTGTTGCTCGCGCCGGTCGTGTTGTAGTCCGACCAGCGGGCGCCGAGCTCGAAGTCGAGCTGCTGAACCGCCGGCAGCCCCGAGAGCACCGGAACGAGGAACTCGACGTAGCCCTCGGTCACGTCGATCGTGCCTTCCGAGTCGCCCGCCGGATAGAGACCCGCGGCCTGCTCGAGGAACGACGTGCCCTGCTTCACGAGCGTATCGTTCTGGAAGCGGTAGTTGTTCTCGCGGTAGTTCGCACCGACGGCCGCGAACATCTGGCCGGCCGGCAGGTTGACGACCGGACCTTGGAAGTTCGCCTGCCAGACCGTCTGCTTCATGACCTGCTTCGTGGAGATATCCGCCATGACGGCGTCGAAGCAGTCCTGCGTGACGGTGTCCCACGCGAACGGATTCAGGCCCGAGGTGCACGTCGCGGTCGCTCCGCCGAAGCCGAAGTCGGGGAAGCCGGAGTTGCCGGTCGCGACGAAGCCTTTGCCGAAATCGGGCTGCTGCATGATCGCCCGGAGCCGCTGCAGCGACGCGAAGCCCTGCTGCAGAACCGTCGTTTCGGCCTCGCCTTGCGACGTGAAGACTTCCCATGTCCAGTCGCTGCCGAAGAGATCGCCCTCGAACCCGAACGTGAGGTTGTAAGTGAACACGTCCGTCGACGACGTGCGGTTGAACGGCAGCAACGTCCTGATCTCGAAGAGGTCGTTCGCGCCGGAAACGATCGGCAGGTCCTCCGGATCCAGGTTCGGATCGTATCCGGGCTCGCCCGGACGTACGCGTCGCGTTCTCGAATTCAGGAGATCCAGATACCCGGCAGGAAGCAGATCGCGAACGTCGGCCGGATCGATCAGCACGCTCCAGCCCGTCGTGATCGGCACGGGCTCCTGAGACGTGTGCGTGCTGGTCTTGCTGAAGTACGCCTCCGCGAATGCACCGATCGTCTCGGTGATCCGGTAATTGCCCTGCGCGAACATGTTGTGGCGCCGCAGCGGCAGGATCAGGTAGTTGTCGGTGTTGTTGACGCCGATCTGGCCGTTATCGAGGAGGACGTATCGCTGGCCGTCGATGAACTTCGCGCCCGAAACACCGGGACGGCCCGCCGAGTCGAAGCCCGTGAACAGATTACCGTTGCCGTCGTAGTAGATGACGGTGTTGGAGGGCGACTCGATGAAATTCGCTCCGTCGATGACCTGGTTCAGCACGTTGTGATCCCAGGTATGCTCGGTGCCGGTCGCGATGCCCGTGAAGGGGGGGAAGAACCCCGTGCTGCCGATCGTCGGATCGGCCCAGAGATCCCGGTACCACTTGCGGTCGCGCTGATACGCCGCCTCGCGCTTGTTCGTCGAGAAGGCAATGCTGACGTTGCCCCGGCCGTCGGCGAAATCGCTGCCCATGATGCCGGAGACCTGGTATTCGAAGTTATCGCCCTCTTCGGTGCCGCCGGTCTGCACCGAGAGATCGAAACCTTCGAAGTCGTCACGCATGATGAAGTTGACCGCACCCGCGACCGCGTCCGCGCCGTACACGGCCGAGGCACCGCCGGAGATCGCTTCGACGCGCGCGACCGCAGCCGCCGGGATGGTGTTGATATCGACGACCATCGACGCATTGGCCGGCGTGCCGCGGCGGCCGTTGATCAGCACGAGGCTGCGGTTCGGACCGAGGCCGCGCAGCGCAACCGACGCCATACCCGGCGTGTTGCGCGCGTTCGGCTGAATGTCGCCGCCCTGCGTCGGGTTGTCCATCGTCGGCGTGAACTGCGGCAGGCGGTTCAGCTGCGTCTCGATCGCGGACGTCGAGGTTTGATCGAAAAGTTCCTGGTCTACCGTAACGATCGGGCTATTGGCCTCGAAGTCCCGTCGGCGGATCAGCGAACCCGTGACGACGATCTCCTCGAGCGCGGGGTCGCTGGCCTGCTGCGCCTGGGCTGACGTGGCGAACGCACCCGACAAGCCCAGCGCCGACGCGATCGACGCGGCCAACAACCGGGGCCTGATCAAAGCTTTCTCAGACATGCCCTGTCCTTGCTCCCTCTTTCCAAT